>Ga0315903_10000299_pt1 | contig 74021 bp, 72 predicted proteins | sample LakEriMetagenome_7_FD_203524 | JGI IMG/M metagenome (GOLD analysis project Ga0315903, IMG submission 203524) | Freshwater fungal communities from buoy surface, Lake Erie, Ohio, United States - Buoy 2 MA119 | ecosystem: Environmental > Aquatic > Freshwater > Lake | place: USA: Lake Erie, Ohio... | reverse complement strand
GTTAATATAATTACACGTGAGTTTTCGTATTTCTTCGCTGATGCTAATATCAATTTGGCACGTCGCATCATTCTTCCGATCGGTTGAGATTCTTTATAGAACTTCGCTGCATCTTTAAATTCAGTATAATCAAACATTTCATTTGCTCCTAAAGTATAGGAAGCATATTCTGCAGTTGTTAATGTACGGATTGTTTCTTTTGTGATGGAATTACGAACTCGAATGACTGCTGTTGTACGAAAGAGTGTATCATCAATATCAAAGATTGTGAGCCAACCATTCGAATATTCATTCGAAGACTTTACATAATTACTAAACGTTTGAACCATAGAGAGAACCTACATATTTCGAAAGAGTATTCTCATCGTTTCGAACATTTCTTGACGTCATTAAATTACTTTCTTTTGGAGCATTTACAGTCGAAACTGGTGCGTTAATAATTACATTTGAACTCGCAGCAATCTTCGCATTCTCAGTCTCAGCTGAAGAAGCCATTATTTGATTTCCAACATCGCTCGGTGTTCCAGAACTAATTATATTATTTACTCCTGTTGGCGAAATACCAGAGAGTGTATTCGCAGAACTAAGCGAATTAGAATTGGAAAGATTGTTTCCAGAAACTACTTGTTTGTTAATAAATTTTAAATTTGATGCAATAACAGTTTCGTTTAATTTACGATATGCTTGTACTTCTTCTTTTGTACCAATCTCAGAGAGAGCCTTATTAATATTTGAATCTGTTAATTCTTTACCCGAAGATGAAGCACTCATCATTAATCCATTCATTCGAATGTTCATTGCATCTTGTATGCCAGCATTCTTATTCAGAATTGATTTTGCAGATTCTTCTGTCATTGGAGTTTTTGGAAGAGAAACTGATTCACCAGTCACTGTTTTATTAATGTATGGTGAAACTGGAGTCACTGGAGCTCTACTTGGCATTCCATCAGAATCAAGTGTTCGATCAGAATTTAATCCTTCTACATTATTTGATCTTGGTAAAATATTTGAAGGAATAGGTTTCTCTGGACCTACTGTATTCTCTATTGGTGCATTCTCATTTGATTTTCTGAAAGGATAAAAAGGACCAATCGAAACTCCTAAAATTTTAAATTCTGGAATTCCAATGTTATTTAAAAACCCTGTAAGCATTTTACCAAGACGTGATGGTAATTCAGATATATAATCAGCAATCTTACCGAAGAATGACTTAATTCCATTTACAATTATATCGCCAAGATTGTCAGGTAAATCTAAACCGAATAAATTCGCAACCCAATCTACTACACCAAATACAAAATTTAATGCACCTTTATAAAATCCTTCTACAAATGCACCTACGATATCAAAGAAACTACCACCTGATTTATACATTGCGAATGCATCTTTAAACGCACGAACAAGTCCAGCAATCCCTACTGTAATTCCTCCGATTATGGCTGCAGCAATTCCTCCTGGAATCCCTGCTAAGAATCCAAAGAATCCTGCAACTATTTTTATAAAACCTTTTGCGAGGAATGGAAGTACTCTTGCGAAAATAAATTTTGCAGCACCAGCAATACCTGCGAAGAGAGCATCAAATAATTTAAAGAATATCATTGAGCCATAAAAACCAAGCATATTACCGAAATTTAAAGATTCTGGTTTATTCTCTTCTAATTTTTGACCACTATTATTCGACATACCTTTAGCGATTACTTCGAGTAAATCTACCATCTTTTGAATATTTAATGAAGTTTCTCTCGCTGACTCTTCGTTTGCGACTGGTTTATTTGAAATGTTTTTTGAATCTGCAATAAGTGGTTGCCCCTTAGCATCAACTAAGAGTGCTTTCGGTTGCCCTACGTTTGCGATAGATTGTTGTACGAGTACGTTTGTGAGTGCCATTTATTTTTGTAATCTTCTTTGTTCTGCTTTTTGTTTTTCTTCTTGTAAATGTTTAATTAACATTTCAACGTATATTTCACGTTCAAAGGGTATCTGATTTTCAAGCTCAGTCAAAGAGTATTTATGATATTGCATTAATGCGAAGTTAGTCTTATAATGATTGACTAACGACTCATGGCTGAGCATTATGAAAAAAAATTAGCTAAACCCTCTATCTTTCTTGTATGCGTTTTGTTACACCCTTTACAAGTCCAGATTATTTCTTTACTTAACCTTGGCATAGTTTCGAAAAACTTTTGTATTTTACCAAATTGACTTGTTGTTAAGTTATTAACAAATTCACTTAGTTCTTTTTTAGTTTGTTCTTTACTATGATATATTTGTTGTCCATCATATATGTAATCTATACTATCAGTTATAATATCAAAGAAAACTTCTGTATCTAGTTTATTTTGCTCTGTTAATTTTAATGATTTTAATTTTAAAAGTAAATCTAATGATGGATATTTCATTACAACACCTACATCATTAAATAGAGATATTTTATTCTCATGTCCTTCTGGTGTAATTACAGGAACATTCATTATATTAATCTTTAATATACTCTTAGCTTCCTTATTATCTTTACACTCTGGTGTATCACATTTAGCGATTAATTCTACTTCTTCACCAACAGATTTACCACGTAATTGACAAAAGATGTATTCTAAATCAAATAATGCTAAATCATTTGTATCAAGTCCGACTACACACTCACCAACAATTGTTTTAAGTGTATTCATCATTGTCTTCTCATCTTCAGATTGGAAAGCAAGTAATAAAGCTTTTTCTTGTTTTACTAGAAATGGCTTATACTTATATTCTTTCTTTGAAGACGGAACAGTTAATGTATAGGTTGGTGTACTACTTATTGGCAATGCCATATTATTATTCTCCTTCAGTTTCTTTATAATTTTTAATTATCTTATTCAATTCATTCGTAGAACCTATAAACACATTATTGTTTACAGTTTTTGTATCTGTCTTTTGTATTCGTCCTACATCTGCTTGTTGTTTGTGTAAATCTAATAATTGCTGGTTTACATCAGCAAGTTGTTTTATCATATTACCTACAACTTCAAAGGCTCTTGGATGCTCTGATTGTTTTGCTATCTCGAGTGAATGCTTTAATGCTTCTTCTCCTTTTATAAGAAGATTGTGAAGATTAACACGAGAAGTATTAAAATCAGTAGCAATCGTATTCTCTTTTTCATTTGCTATCTCTCTTGGATTAATTACTTCCAAATTTGTAAATGGTTCAGTTGGTTCACTGACCTTTAATTTCTCACTATTAAACACTTCACTTAATTTATCATCTATGATAGACATTTTATATTCCTATAATTAAACTGATCTAAATGTACTTCCTAACATACCATCTAAAGTTTTTTGACTAAAACGAACACTCGCATCTAGTATCTCAGGAGTTGCTTGTTCATATTGTGGTGCAAACTGATTTGTTCGATTATTACTAATTGAATTACTTAATCCAGTAAATGTATCTTGAAATCCTGCAAAATCACTAAAGTAATTTGCTGCAACTGGTAAAGAATTTACAATTACACCAGCAGGGTCAGTTAATACTTGATTACCAATACCTTGTATTCCCTCTAATATAGATTGAATCCACCCTTTATTTTGTTTTGGAGGAGGTGCATATAAACTTGTAGTAAAATACTTATAAGCAAAAGTCACATTAAGTTTTGCAACTTCATTTGATCCTTGAGCCAAATTAATACTCTGCACTGTTTTAGGATATGCTTCATGTAGCTTAACTAAGTATCTTGTATTATTTGCTACATCATTTACAAATAGATGAACTGTACTTACATAATTTTCATAAAACTGTATTGTTCTATCTGTTGTATTTTGAATTGAATCCTGCCAAGCTTCAAAGAAAGCTTTCACTTTAAATCCTGTATCTATGTAATAATTTGCAGTCACTGGATCGAATACTTTTTCATAAGGCATTTCTCTTGTTTCGCCGAATGTGCGAGCAGGAGTTGTAGATATATTTACTCCAGGAATGTTAATTGATTCACAGTATAAAAATAACTTTCTGTAAAAATCAGCTGCAGCGAATGCTGGGTTTGTTCTTAAAGTCTTTGGTGCATCAACAGTACAACCAAAACGATTCGTTCTACTTAAACCATCTTTTTTAACCTCAGCAATAAATCTTTTTATATCTTGTGGTGATGTTGGTGCTTCTGCTCTTGATAATCCGAATATATCTAAAATTGACATTAAATTTTTCCTATACTGTCTGCCCAAACATTTGATTTGTTTACTGTAAATCTTTCCACAGGCAACATCATAACTGTAAACCAATTCTCAGGAGAGACTCTTAACATTGTTGATTGTATGTGATCATATAAGTATGAATGCACACAGGGCTTTGCTAAAACAAATTTACTCGCCGATCTTATAGTCGCCCAGCTATAACGTATTCGAGTTGTTTCATCATATTTTTTATTATTCGCATATTCTAATAATCTATCTAATAATCTTACTCTTAATTGATATGGTAGATAATGCATATTCAATCCAGTAAATCCTTTATCAGTAGTTGAGAATGGAAATACTAAAGGAAACATATCATAATATGGTAATTGTTCTTTTAACTTTGCATCGTAAAAATACATATACAAGTTTCCTGGAACCATTACAGTTGATGTACGATTCTTACTGTCTGGTCTTAACAAAGATTGTGGCTGAATACGAGCAGTTCTTAATTTTGCAGTTTCCCTTTGAAACCAGTTTAATGACTTCGTTAATATGGTCTTATCTTGACCATATTTGTTGAAAATGTCCTGAGCTGTTTGTCTTACTGGAGCCATATTACTATTTATTTACTATTATCTAATCCTAATTCTTTTTCTGTTAAAATAATGAACTTTTGATTACGATCTAAAGCATACTCTTTTGCAGCTTTCCATTTAGCTGAATTAACTATGAAACTGTGACATTCTTTCAAATACCTACGTGTTTGGCTTCCAGGATATTCAGGCTGAATAGTTTGAGAATATGGTTTGATTTCAACTAAATAAGTCTTAAGAGTATTAGTTTCTTTATCTTTAATAGTGACTGAAAAGTCAACGAAATATCTATGTATTCTTTTATCAATAGGAGAGCGATAGGGTATAACAACTTCCTCACTCTTCCAAGAAACTACTGCTGGATTTTTGTCGCACCAAAGAGCGAATCTTGTTTCCCAAGATGAACGTAAATAGATTGATGTAGGATCGCCTACATACTTTTCAGGGAATATTGGTTTATATCTTCTAGTGTGAAACATAATTAATAAGGACTCAACTATTTATATGTCTATTTTAAATTCTACCACTCCAACAGCTAATTTTGGCGATTACGGCGATTCAGTTTATCGCACAAAACAATACATGTATCCAACTGATTTATTATCAGTAGATCCGAATAAAAATGAATATGGTGGTCAATATATGATGATTTATATTAACGTCACATCAGATTCTAAATTTACAAGAGCAGATGAACAACAATCAATAATACCAAACATAAGTAAAAGAGTAGGAAAAGAATTATCAGGAGTAAAAGCATCAGGATTGCTAAAAAAAGAAAGTATCGTTTCAGCAATAGCTTTAGCTGGTGGATTAGCAGGTGGTGGAGGAGGAGCAATCGCAGCAGGAGCAGCTGGTGGTGTAGCTGGTGCAACAGTTGGTGCTGGATTAGCAGGAGCATTAGGTGTATCATTAGGAGGTGATTTTTCTAAACCAAGAAAAAGATTATTAACAGCTATCGCTTTACATATACCAAATAATATTGCTATAAATTATGGTGTTAATTATGGTGAAGCTGATGGAGCTCTTGCTGATTTAGTAATGAGAGGGATTGATACAGGAGCAGCAGGTTTAGAAGCATTAATCACAAGTCCAGGAGGAGCAGGAAAAGAAGTTTTTAACAATATAGGAAAAAGTGGAATTGGTGGAGGATTACAAGGACAAGCACTTAATGTGTTAGGTGACACGGGAAAAATTATAGGAAAACTAGCAGGTGTTGCTACCAATCCAAAAAAAGAACAAATATTTGAAGGAGTTCCTTTTAGAACATTTAGCTACACATACGATTTTTATCCTCGTAGTGAAGAAGAATCAGAAAACGTTAAAAGAATACTTGATGAATTAAAATATCACATGCATCCTAATTTTAAAGATGAAGCTGGCTTCCTATTTGAATATCCAGCAGAATTTGATATATTCTTTATGCATAGAGGACAAGAAAATAAATTTATACATAAACACAGATCAGCTGTATTAGAATCAATGTCTGTTAATTATTCACCAAATGGTCAATTTTCATCATTCCCTAATGGTTCACCAACATCATATCAAGCTACAATGAATTTTAAAGAAGTTTCAATTATTACAAAAGAAGCTTTAGAAGATATGGGTGAAGTTCGACAAAGAAATACAACTAGTGCTGTCAGAAATTTTGGTGGGCAGTCTGACACATTTTAGAGGAGATAATAATGTACTTTAAAAAATTTCCAAAAATATATTATACACTACGAGAAAAAAACGTAGATGTGTTTAAAGTAGTCACAGATATAACAGCAAATGTTAGAATAAGAAAAGCAGCACTTTCTAATATAACTATATGGGAAAGTTATGATATACGTGAGGGAGAAACACCTGAAATTATTGCTGAAAAGTTTTATAAAGATGCTACATTACATTGGGTGATTATGCTAGTAAATAATCGTTATAATATGTATAATGATTTTCCTTTATCATATAATGAGTTGATGTCATACGTAAATAAAAAATATCCTGGAACACAAAACCAAATTAAAGAATATAGAAAAGATGGATATGTAGTTGATAGTAATGTAATTGGTGCTGTAGGAATTACAAATAAAGAATATGAAGTAGAACAAAATGAAGCTAAACGAAGAATTAAAATTATAGCACCAGCACTTATTAACACTGTTGTTCAAGAGTTAAATGATTTAATGAGTGATGCTAATGGTCAAACTTTAGTGTAAAATAAAATTATGAATAAAATATCATACGCAGGTGATGTAGAAACAAAACAAATAGATCTAGTTGGTAAATATTCTACAGTTAGTTTAATTGCTCTTTTTAATGAAGTAGAAATTTACGAAGATCTATTCTCTCCTTTTATTACAGGAACTATTACAATCTCAGAATCATTTGATTTAATTAATAATCTTCCATTGATTGGAGAAGAATTTTTAATTTTAGATATAACTACTCCTGGATTTGAGAAAAGAATTAAAGGAAGATTTTATGTATTTAAGTGTTCTGAAAAAGTAGCAATAAGAGATAAGTTATCAGGATATACTTTACATTTTATTTCAATAGATGCTATAAACGATTTAAATATTCGTTTGAATAATGCTTGGTCTGGTTTTTGTTCTGATATAGCTTTTCGTTTAATCGCTAAAGATAAATCTGGCGTTCAAACAGAAAAACCAATTAATATAGAAGATACAATTAATGGTATAAAATTTGTTTGTAATAATTGGTCTCCTGTTAAAGCAATTAATTATGTAGCTGAAAAAAGTGTAAATAAAGATGGAATATCATCTTATCTATTTTTTGAAAATAGAGAAGGATTTAATTTTGTTTCACTTCATACTTTATATCAAGGAAATCCTATTCAAGATTTTATATTCGACAACTACGAAAGAACAACAACTAATGTAGGTGATACTGTACGTGATGTTGAACAAGATTATAAACGTATTATTACAATGTCTATGCCAAGTGGGTTCGATTTTATAGATAGACTTTCTAAAGGTATGTTCACTTCTAATCTTACAAGTTATGATATGGTAACAAAAAGATTTAAAAGACAATATTTTTCTTATCAAGAAGAATTTAATAAAATACCACACTTAAATAAATTTCCATTAAATAGCACAGAGATTGTTTCTGCTCCAGATAGTCTAGTATATAATAAAATAAAACATACAGCTATGCATAATGGTTTTGATGACGTATCAAATAGTGATAAATTTCTTTTTAGATTATCAGCACTCGCAAACACACAAGGGTTTAAATTAAGAGTTGAAACTCTCGGAAGAACAGATTACACAGTTGGTAAAGTTATTTCATTAAAAACATTTAGAATAGAAACTGTTAATGATAAGTCAAATGATTTAGTAGATCCAACATACACTGGTAAATATTTAATATCAGCAGTTAAACACGTTGTAGCTGGAAATAAACATACTTGTACTTTAGAATTAATTAAAGATAGTTTATCACAAGGTATTGGAGAATTAGCATAATGAAAATATTTATCGGTAAAGTTGAAAATAGAAATGACCCTTTAAAACTTGGTAGATGTCAAGTAAGAGTGATGGGTGTTCATGACGAAAACCCTGCAATACTCCCTACAATAGATTTACCATGGGCTATGCCTATATCGCCAATCAATTCAGCAGCAAGTGCTGGTATTGGTGTATCACCAACAGGAATAGTTTTAGGAAGCATAGTTCTTGTTACATTTACTGATAAAGATGATCAAACACCAGTGATACTTGGTACACTTGCAGGTGTTCCTCAAAATCAAAATAATTCTTTAGTTCTTAAACCATCTGATAGAAAAGGAAATATAAACACAGCAGTAAAGATTGGTTCTGATGGTGTTTCAAAACTTGTTTCAGGACAAATAGATTCAAATGTAAATATCATTAATGCTGCTGCTACGAGAAGTGGTGGTGATGTTGAAACATCAGCACAAGTATCTGAAGATTCTAAAGCTTTATTAAAAGGAGATTTAGAAATAGAAAAAGCAAGACCTCTTTCTACTTTCTCTGTCACAGATGATAGTGTAAAAGAAATTATAAAAAATACTTCATTCACTGATGTTGCTGTTCCGATTACAGACGCATCTGGTAAAGTAATTAAAACTGTAATTGGATATGGACAAGACACATATCAAGGAAAACCAGTCACAACTTCTTATCCAGGAAGTATAGATAAAGAAACTGCTGAAAAAGAATTTAAAAACTATTTACAAACAGATGTGGCTGATAAACTTACAAGTGTTGTAAGAGCACCAGTCAATCAAGAAATGTTTGATTCTTTATTAAACGTAGCATCAGATATCGGTGTAGAAAATTTTTCTAATTCGTCAATCCCTAAATTAATCAATTCATTAGACTATCAAGGAGCAGCAGGTGCTATTCAAGGAATAGCAAATGAAAAAAGTTTTGATAACATATTAGGTGGTGTTACATCAGCATCTTTAGATTCTTCTATTACAACAGGAAAAGAATTATTCTCAAACTTAACAGCAGGAACAGATTTAACAGGAACTATTACTGGATCAGTTCAAAACATATCAGGAAATCTTTTAAATAATTTAGGAGGAGATGCTGAATCAATAACTTCAAATTTAACTAATATAGCAGATGGCACTCTTTCAAATATATCAAATGTGTTATCAGATTCAGGTATTGGAAACATTTTAAATAGTTCAACTGGTATTTCAAATATATCAAATGTTTTAAACACAACAGATATTGGTGCTACAGTCACAAATGTATTAGGTGGTGTAAGTGGAAATATTTCTTCTGCTGTAGCAAATATAACTTCTGGTAATGTAACAAATTTATTCGGAGGATTTGGTGGTTTTAATTTAGGTGGAATAGGTGGTTCATTATTTGGTGGTAAATCATCAACTAAAAAAGCAAGACGATCAGCTGCAGCAAGTAAATTTACTTCTGTTGGTTATCCAAATTTGGGAGGAACATTATTTGATGAAAACACTGCATATGTAAAACCAATTTCTGATAATGGTGATTTTGGTAATGCTGGTCTAGTTTCAAATCCAGCATCAGGATCTTTTGGTGTTGCTTCAGGATACTTAGAATATGTGAATGAACCAGATACATCAAGATTAGCACGTCACGAGAATATAGATAAAACTTCAGTCTATGTAAAAGAATCAGCAAGAGCATTAGGTATTGAAAGATTTAATTATGATACTTGGGATCAATCTGAAATACCTTATAATGCAGAATATCCATTTAATAAAGTTGTTGAAACTGAAAGGGGACATGTATTTGAATTAGATGACACACCAAATGCTGAAAGAATTAATATATTCCATAAACGTGGAAGTTGGATGGAATGGGATCATAATGGTACATTAACTGATCGTGTAGTAGGAGATCGTTATCAATTGAGTGAAAGAAATACATATGAATTAGTTGGTGGTACAAAAAATTTAACAGTTTATGGTGAATTAAATGCAGTGCTTAAAGCTGGAGCAAAAATAAGAATAGATGGTCCAGGAGAAGTTGTAATCAATAATGATTGCAAAGTCACAGTTGCTGGTGATATGAATTTAAATGTTGGTGGTGAATTTAGATTAGTTGCTGGACAAATACGTATGGAGTCAAAAGGAATGGCTACATTAGGTGCAGCACAAGTTTTAGAATTAGATGGTAGTAAAGTAGAAATAGCCAATGGATTTACTCCATCAGGATTAGCAATTACAACAAATGAAATTATTGATACACAAATGCCAGTTATACCTGAATTACAAGTTAATTCACGTTCAGCAAGAGAGTATTTTGTTTATGAAGTTCCTGATGAAGGAGATGCCCAAACTCATCGTGAACGACAAATACAACGTGGTTTATATATTCGTAAAAATTTAGATTTAGGTAATGTTTCTGTTAAAACTGTACCAACAGTTAAATCAGAAATAGCAACAGCAGAACAAAAATGTGAATACATTTATGGTTTAACTAATTACGAACCTAGCTTACAATTATCTGCTCGTGTTCAATTAGGAGCATTAAATCGAAATGGTGGTATTCCTATTATATCACAAATGGGAGTAGAACCAAAACAAATAGTTTGTAATTTAAAAGGAATGGCAACATATCTTATTGAACCAATGAAAGATTTATTCAAAAACGTTTTAATTGTAAATGGATATAGAAATAATCAAATTCAAGCAGGATCTCCTGAAACATCTCAACATTACACAGGTGAAGCTGTTGATATTATATTCTCAAGTTGGAATCGTGCTCAACATTATCAAGCAGCAATAGATTTAGTTTTATCTTTACCTTATGGATTTGATCGTATAGTATTATCGTATGCAGGTAAAAAATCAGTTTGGTTGCATTGTTCATGGAAATATGCAGGAAATAGATTCGAAACATTTACTATGAGAGACCATTTAAAAGTATCGGATGGTTTCTCTTTAATATCAGAGGTTAAATAAATATGCCATTAGCAGCACTAACAACTACTTTATCATCAGGACATGGCTGTTGGCCAGCAAGATTGCCTGCTGGACCATTTAGTTTGAAAACAACTATTAATGGATTAGCAGTTCCTTTAGTAAATCATACAATTTATATTTCACATATTTGTGGTTTAATAGTACACAGTGGAGCATCTAGAAGAGTAGTATTAGGATCAAAAAAGGTTTTTATAGAAGGAAAAATGGCTGTTAGATTAGGAGACCCAATAGCCTGTGGCGATTCTGTCGGACCACTTTGTTCACCAAAAGTTAATATAGGATAACTAAATATAATATGCCTACAAATACAAGAACATTTACAGATTTAGATCTTAATTTTACAGCACATCCAGTTAATAAGGATGTAGCTATAAAATATGATGAACAAGCGATTAAACAAAGTGTCCGAAATTTAATACTTACTAAAAATTTTGAAAGACCATTCCATAGTGAAATTGGCAGTCAAGTTCGTGGTTTATTATTTGAACCAGTCACTGAAATGTCTGTTTCAATTATTAAAAGAAGTATAGTAGATGTAATAAGAAATTACGAACCAAGAGTACAACTAGTTGATGTTTTTGTTAATGTTCGACCTGATGAGAATTACGTAGATATTCGTATTGTATTTAAAATTATTAATACAGCTACACCAATAGAATTAACTTTAACACTTGAAAGAACACGATAATGGCAGAAACAAGTAGAAACATTAAAGTCACTGAATTAGATTTTGATGAAATAAAAAAGAATATAAAAACTTATTTAAAAGCACAAAATGCATTTAGCGATTACAATTTTGAAGGATCTGGTCTTTCGATTCTATTAGATGTACTTGCCTATAACACACACTATAATGCTTTATATTATAATTTGAGTGTTAATGAAATGTTTTTAGATAGTGCTGTTAAACGTTCATCAGTTGTAAGTCTTGCTAAGTCATTAGGATATACTCCATCATCAAGTATTGCTTCAAGAGCACTTGTTGATATAATAATTTCTAACGTGTCAGGAAATCCAACTACACTTACTATACCAGCAGGAACTTCATTTAGTTCAAATTTCAGTGGAAGTAATTTTAATTTCTCAACTGATAGTGCAATTACTGTTTCTCGTTCAGTCACAAATACATATTCATTTTTAAATATTCCTATAATTGAAGGAAGATTATTACAAAAAACATATTCAATGGTCACAAATGGTTCTTATACAGTTCCAAATCTTAAAGTAGATACTTCAACAATTAAAGTGAACGTTCAAGAAGTAGCAGGATCAGCAGCAAATACAGTATATACTCTTGCTGATAATTTCGCTACATTAACTCCATCATCACGTGTTTATTTTTTAAAAGAAAATGATGATGGTAATTATGTTATTTCTTTTGGTGATGGCTTATTGGGATTTGCTCCAGCAAATGGTGCAAACATTATTATAGATTATTTTGTTTGCAGTGAATCAGAACCAAATGGTACATCTACTTTCACATACACAGGAAATGCATTCACAAATACAGCTAACGTATCAATTGTGACTAAATCTATTGCAGCAGGTGGTTCTGTACCTGAGTCGATAGACAGTATAAAATATAATGCTCCTAAAAATTTTACAGCTCAAAATCGTGCTGTGACTGCAGAAGATTATAAAACACTTATTCCTAAATTTTATAATAATGTAGATGCTATTTCTGTTTGGGGTGGGGAAGAAAATGATCCACCAATTTATGGAAAAGCATATATTTGCATTAAACCAAAAACAGGAGATACTCTTACACAAAGTACAAAACAAATTATAATTAAAGATATTGTAAAAGGAAAAAGCTTAGTGAGTATTATTCCTGAAATAGTAGATCCTGACATATTATACATATCAGTAAATTCAAATGTGTATTATAATCCTAAATCAACAACTCGTAGTGCTGATACTATAAAAAGCATCGTTATTGATGCAATTAAAAACTATAACACAAATAATTTAAATAAATTTGATGCAGTATTTCGTGAATCAGCATTATCAATTTTAATTGATACTAGTGAAAGTAGCATTGTATCAAACATTACTAAAATTCAATTAAAGTATCTTTTAACACCACAATTTAATACAAATACAAAATATACATTTTCATTAAATAATCCAATTTATAGACCAACTTCAACACAAAATGCTTCTATTTCTGTGTCGTCATCAGGATTTAAAATAGCAGGAAGTACAGATACGTATTATATTGAAGACAATGCAATCGGTAATTTAAGATTGTTTTATCTTACTGCTGCAAACGTTAAAATTTATACACCATCATATATCGGTACAGTAAATTATTCAACTGGTAAAATATCAATTGATAGTATCAACATAACACAAGGTGATACTAATGGTAAAATAACTTTTAGAGTAGAACCTGCTTCTTATGATGTAATATCTGTTAGAAATCAATTAGCATTTATAAGAGAACAAGATATAGAAGTAAATGTTATATCTGATAAAATTGCTTCTGGTGAAAGTGTATCAGGAAAAGATTTTATATTCTCAACTAGTAGATAAAAACTATGCCAGCTTCAGTAAAAGCAACAGCATCAATAGTAGTTAATAAACAAGTTCCTGAATTTGTAAGGGATGATAATCAAAAGTTTATTGATTTTTTAAAAGCATACTATGAGTGGCTTGAAAATTTTTACCCACAACAACATTTAGAAGATATAAGAGATATTGACAACACAGTCAATATGTTTATTGAATTCTTTTCAAAAGAAATATTACACAGTATTCCAAGAGAAGTTATATCAGATAAAAGATTCTTAGCTAAACACATTAAAGATTTATACCTATCAAAAGGAACAGAAGCTTCATATAAATTTCTTTTTCGTATATTGTTTAATGAAGATGCCGAAGTATATTTTCCTAAAGTTGATATGCTTCGTGTATCAGATGGTAAATGGAGCGAAAGACAATTAATTCGTGTTGTTTCTACCACTGGTGATGCTCGTAATTTACTAGGACAATTAATTACTCAAACAAGAATATTTCCAAATGGCGATGTAGAAAAAGCAACAGCTCGAGTAGAGAACGTAATTCTTTTTCGATATTTGACACAAGACATAGCTGAATTAACATTAAGTAAAGATAGTATTATAGGAACATTTAAACAAACAAATGATATTCAAACATATACTATTACTGGAACATCTTTTATTGATAATACTCCAATAGTTTGTACTGTATTACCAATCATTCAACAATTTTCAATCATTAATAATCAAGGTGGAACTTACAGTAATGTTGGTGACATAGTTTATTTTTCTTCACCAACAGGAGTCCTTGCTCGTTCAGAAGTAGGAGCAGTTTCTCCTGGATCTGTTTCTGAATTAATTGTAGCAGCAGGTGGTGTTGGATATCAAATAGGGGATGTAATTAGTTTTAATAATACAGGAACTGGAGGACCAGAGTTATCACCATCATTAACTGCAACAGGATTTGTTTCAGAAGTAGATAGAGATTCTTTTTTATTAGAAGACGATTCAGGAAAATTACTTTCAGAAGAATTAGGAGATATTGATATTGAATCTTCAAATTCAGGTGCAATTAAGAAAGCAACTTTACTTTCAGGTGGTGCTTTTTACAGCAAACTTCCTATTTGTTCTTTACCAACTGGATCTGGAAGAGCAAATGGTAAAATATTAGCAGCATCAAACAGTATTGGTAGAATAACAAGTATTGTGACTTCTGAAAGTGGATTTGACTATATAAATCCTCCTTATTTTTTTGTACCTCTTTCTGTAGTTATTAAAAACCCATCAGGAAGTTTTATAACAGGTGAAACTATTACAAGTTTGCCACAATCAATTCGTTTAGAAAGAAATACTGATGATAATTTAATATTAGAAAATGGTGATAAATTTTTAAATGAGAAACAACAAGTTGCTCAAGCAATATTAGAAAAAATAGATAATGATACACATTTAATTAAATTAAAAGAAGGAACATCTTTTAATGGATTTTTAAAAGAAGATGAGAGTGGTTATATATTAGATGAAGATGCTGATATATTTGTAAGAGAAGAATCAGGACAATTTCAACACAATATGAGGATTAGAGGTTTAACTTCTAATACAACTGCAACTATTTGTTCTATTTCAAATCCAAATATTCGAGTAAGAGTAAATGCAGTCACTTCTCAAGTTGGTGGATTTAGTTCTTCAGACGGACAAATATCTGAAAGTTCTAAACGTATTCAAGACTCTCTTTACTACCAAGATTTTTCATATGTTGTAAAAGTAGGACAGAGTATTAACCTATATCGTGATGCTGTAAAAAAATTATTACATCCAATTGGTCTGGCATTATTTGGAGAAGTTAAAATTAAAAATACTATAAAAACCGAAACTAAACTTCGAAGAGAAATATTAAACTATAATATTCGTCAACTAATAGACTTAAAGATGAAAGCTGTAGGAAACTATCGTACAGCAGGAGAAATGTATGCTACTTTAAGTAAAAATCAGATAATTTTGGGCATAACAGACTTCGTAGTTTCAACACTAAATATAAGTGTATTAGCTTCAGAATTCTTACCAACATTAAACTTTCCAAACCTTACACCACAAGAAATACATTTGTTGGATTTAAGAGCAGAAGTTATAGGATTCGAACAAGCGAAACAGCTTGAAATTAATCTTGCTAAATTATTAACAAAAGCGAATAAACTAGATAGAAATCCAGTCACTTTACTTAATAAATCAACTCCTGCTTTCGATGGAAGTGCAAGAAGATATGGTATAAATTTAGTTGATCTTGAAAGATATAAATTTACTCATAAACCAAGTATTTCAGGTACTAAATTCGCAAATAGTGATGGAACTCCTGCATATACAACAGGTACATATGGATTAGCGAATACTTACCCAAATCCAAACTTTAATTATTGGAATTATGGTAATACTCAAATTAAAGATTTTACCAACTTAACTGTAGGAGAAATACTAAATAACCCTTATAGGAAAGTCAATTTTGCAATTGAATCAGAGATTGGTATTATCAGGCTTCCAGCATCAGCTTTAAGATTCTCGACAGACGATGCTCGATTCACGTTTGATGATACATTTACTATGGATGCAGACAGTGTAGAAATGGATGCGTCTATTTACAATTGGGATAATAACAATTTATTATTCGACTTATACACATAAACATTAAGGAAAAATAACCATGGCAGCAATTATTTCAAACAAATTCCGCATTCATAATGCGCAATCATTTTTAGAGGGATTCGATGAAGCATCCCCAACATCAATATATCTTGGTATAGGTCGTCCACAAAGTTGGGCTGATGATAACTTACCAGATACACCAAAAGATACAGTCGGCGACGAATTATATTACTGGGATGACATGATCGCTTTAAAGCGAGTACAAGCATCTGATGTAATATTAGCAATCCCAAGAAGAGATTGGACATCAGGAAAGTATTATGACATTTATCGTCATGACTATAATGGTGTGACTGCTGGAGTGAACATAAACTCTGGTGGTGCTACAACTCCTGCAACTTTATTTGATTCAAACTTTTTCGTGATAACTGATGAATATAACGTTTATAAAGTTATTGATAACAGAAATTCAAATGGTGTTGTTGTTGCTTCTGTAAATAAACCAACAGGAACAGGAACTGCTATATTTTCTACAGCTGATGGTTATGCTTGGAAATATATGTTTACAGTTTCTCCTGCTAACGTTTTAAAATTCGTTTCTACCGATTTTATTCCAGTTAAACGTCTTATAACAAATCCTGGAGTGACTGATGCATATTACAATCAATATCTAGTTGAACAAGCTGCTGTTGACGGACGTATTGATAATATTGTTATCACAAACGTAGGATCAGGATATTCAAGTACTCCAACTGTGACAATCACAGGTGATGGTACAGGTGCTACAGCAACTGCTGTGCGTGATGCTGGTACAAACACAATTATAAGAGTAGATATTACTTCAGGTGGTTCAGGATACACTTATGCCAATGTAGCATTCACAGGTGGTGGTGGTGCGAATGCTGGTGCAACTGCAATTATTTCACCAAAAGGTGGACATGGTTCTGATGCTATAAAAGAATTAGGTGGATTCTATGTAATGATGAACGTAAGATTAGAATACAATGATGGATCTGGCGACTTCCCAGTTGACAATGATTATCGTCGTATCACATTAATACGTGATCCTTATAATTTTGGTTCTACAACTGTTGCTACTCTTTCAACAAGAACAGCATCTAAATCAATCGCTTATTCAGCATTAGCTGGTACATTATTAAATGATAGAAAAATCGTAGGTGGTACTTCAGGTGCAGTCGGAAGAATTACTAGCATTGATACAGCGAACACAACTATTAGATACATACAAACAAGCACAGATAATCCAACTGGTGTAGCATTTCAACCAGCTGAAACTGTGACGATGTATGCTGCTGATGGAACTACACCAACTGCTGTGACATTTACTTCTGGTGCTTTATCAAATCCAGAAATACAGCCAGACAGTGGTGATGTGATCTATGTTGAAAATCGTAGACCAATCAATCGTGCTATCGATCAAATCGAAGATATTAAAATTATCGTAGAAATGTAGAATTTAGTTTCTACTTTCTTAACAACTATATAAAGAAGCATGAGTATAAATTTTAACGTCACTCCATATTTTGATGACTTTAATGAGTCAAAACAATTCCTTCGTGTATTGTTTCGTCCAGGATATGCAGTACAAGCACGTGAATTAACTCAACTTCAAACAATCCTTCAAAATCAAATTAGTCGTTTTGGTGACCATGTCTTTAAAAACGGATCAATGGTTGTTCCAGGAGAAGTCAATTTTGATAATCAAGTACACTTTGCAAAACTAGAAGATCTATTTGGTAATACAAATGTCACATCTTATCTAACTCAATTCAGAGATAAAATAATTACAGGTCAAACATCAGGTGTTAAAGCTGTTGTGATTGATACATCTGAGTGCGGATGTATGGTTCCAGGAGATAGCAATGTTGCTACTCTTTATTTTAAAATGACTGACACTGCTTCTGATGGAGAAACTAAAAGATTTATTCCAGGAGAAATAATTACTGCAACTGCAGCTGATAATACAACTGCAAATAATTATCGATTAACAGCAAATCAAGTATCTGATATTTCAGTGACTGTTAAAACATTCGGTGATACAGGTCAAGCTGCAACTGTTTATACTAATAGTCCAACAACTGACGTATTGGGTTATGGAACAGTTGTTGAAGTGAAAGAAGGAATATATTATATTGATGGATATTTTGTAAAAAATCCTGAATTACATTTATATGTTGGAAGATTTACAAATACTGTCACTGCTCGTGTAGGGTTTGAAGTTATAGAAGAAGTAATTACACCAGAACAAGATTCTTCATTAAACGATAATGCACAAGGTTCAAATAACTTTGCTGCTCCAGGAGCACATAGATATAAAGTTTCAGTTAATTTAAAAAGACTTGCTTTAAACACAACAGATACAATTAAATTTATAGAATTATTACGTTTAAAAGATGGTCAATTATTACATAAAGTTGATAAAACTTCTTATGCTGAAATAGAAAAAACTTTTGCTCGAAGAACATTTGATGAATCTGGTTCTTACGAAGTAAATAAATTTAATCTTACATCTAGAGAACATTTAAACACTGGTACAAATGGTGGTGTGTTTCCTATTACCCCAGCAACTCCAGTTGCAGGAATTACATATGGAAGCAACGATAAAGTAGCAATCGCTGTTGATCCAGGAAAAGCATATATCGAAGGATATGAAGTTGAATCAGTTTCAACTAGATTTTTAAGTATAAACAAAGCAAGACCAATTAATAATGTTGAAAATGGACATATATCAAGATTAGATGATCAACCTATCGGAACAACTGTAGGAAATCACATATTAGTTTCATCAGTACAAGGTCTTCCACCAATAAGCACATTTGGAATAATATATCTTTGGGCTGGTATTGATAATCACATTACTCCACCAACAATCGGAACAACAACTAATATAAACAAAACTGGATTAATCGGAACTGCTAGAATTAAATCGTTTCAATTACATTCATCTTCTTATTCTTCTCCAACTTTTAAACTTGGTTTATTTGATCTTAAATTAGAATCAGGTTATAATTTTGAGAGAGATGTAAAATGGATAACTGATGTTGGTGCAACTAATCCAATTGGATTTTTCGCACAAGTAGATCAAACAACAACTCCAGTATCTTTAATCGGTACAGTATCAGGTACTTCTGGTGCTGCAACACTTACAGGTGTTGGTACAAGATTTCAAGATGAATTTAAAGTAGGAGATGCTGTAGTTCTTACAACATCAAATACATTTGTTGGATTTGTAGATGCAATAGCTTCTCCAACTTCATTAACAATTGATAGAAATTTTGCGGCAAATTACACAGGTGTGGTTTATGCTCGTGGCTCATCACCAATTTATAATCCTGAATTTCAATCATTAGTATTTAATACAGGAATTGAGAATACAAAAACTTTACGTGGTTTAGATTCAGCAACACTTCAAGATACTGTACTTTCTTCTACTCAAACTGTAAGACGTACAATAACTGCAACGTCAACTGCTGGTGGTGATTGGATTCACACATTAACAGAATCAACAGAATTTTTCTTAACTGATACAGATTTATCAAACTATACATTATTTGATAACGTAGCAAAAACAGTTGTAAATTTAACTTCTGCATCAATTTCTTTTGATAGTGAAGCAAATCGTAAAACTATCACAATTACTGGATTAACAGGTGCAAGAAGTTATACACTTTTAACAAGTATATTTCAAACTGGTGTAAGTGCTAGAGAAAAAATTAAAACAAAAACTTCATATACACAAACTATCACGACTGCATTAGCTGTAACAGGTAAATCTATTTTATTAGATCATGCTGATGTTTGTGAAATAGTTTCTGTGTTTATGACTCCAGGAAATTACAATTCATACAGTTCAGCTGGTGCAATTAATATAACTGACAGATTTACATTAGATTCAGGTCAAAGATTATCTCATTATCAAAAAGGTGCATTAGTATTAAGAGATGGTGTGGGAATACCAACAGGTGCTATACAAGTAGTTTATAGATATTTCGCTTACAGTGGTACAGGAAATTATTTCAGTGTTGATAGTTATTCATCTATACCTTATGAAGATATACCAGAATTTAAAATAACAAATCCTGATGGTACAACAACTACAATCCCATTACACGATGTTATTGATTATCGTCCAGTAATTTCTGGATTAAATACGTTTACACCAAATATACCAAAAATTGGTACAGATTTTAATACAAGTATTGCAAATTATTTACCACGATGGGATAAAATAATTTTAGACAGTGTTGGTAATTTTTCTATTCTTACAGGAGTACCAGCATTCGAACCAAAACAACCAGAAGATCCAAAAGAAGGATTAATTTTAGGAACAGTTTTCTTACCAGCTTATACTAAAAAAGCATCAGATGTACAAATATTTAAACGTGATAATCGTAGATACACAATGCGTGATATTGGTTTCCTTGAAAGACGTCTTTCAAATTTAGAATATTATACAAGTTTAAATTTATTAGAAAAAGAAACATCAACATTTAGTATTAAATCAGCTACAAGTGGTTTAGATAGATTTAAAAATGGATTTTTAGTAGATCAATTTACAGGTCATGGTGTAGGTAATGTTCAACATCCTGATTATCGTATTGCAGTTGATAGTGCAAAAAGAGAATTAAGACCAATGCACTTTACAGATGCTTTAGATATTATTGAAAACTTAGATTCTGGTCCGCAAAGAGCGAGTAGAGATTATCAAAGAACAAATGATTTAATTACATTACCATATACTGAATCATCATTTATTTTTAATCCAAATGCTTCAAGAACTATTGATGTAAATCCATATAAAATTGGTGCATTTAAAGGCGAGATTGAATTAACACCTGAAGGAGATTTCTGGAAAGAAACTGATAGAAGACCAGATCTGAATGTGAATGATGATAATGGATATGATGCTATAAGATTTTTAGGTGAAAGATTAGGTGTTACAGGATCTCAGTGGAACGAGTGGTCTTATAACTGGACTGGATCAACTGATCAAGTAAGAACATATGAAACTTGGAACGCAGGATTTGAAGAAACAATTACAACTCAAACAGGAACGCAATCACGTGAAGGAATTCAAACATCATTATCAGGAAGTGTAAATCAAATAAATTATGGCGATCGTGTTGTAGATATTTCTTATATACCTTTTATTCGTCCAAGAACTGTATCAGTTATTGCTAGAAATTTAAAACCAGATACTAAATTTTATGCATTTTTTGATGGTATAAGAGTAGACTCTTCTTATGTTAAACCAGCAGATGTATTTCGTTTAACAAAAGTTGCTGGTGCTGCAGATTTAAACTTTAATGTTCAACAAACTATTCAAACAGTTCTTTCTGATGATTTAGCAAGAACAGATTCTCAAGGTGTATTTCAACCAGCATTTTATTTCGGTGATATACTAAAAAATTCAGAACATACACCAGTTGTAATCCAAACAGTTAATCATATAACAAATGCACTTGGTGAAACATCATTTACATTAACAGTATCTTCTGCTACAGGAATTTCTCCTGGACATCACGTTCATTTATATAACTTTGATGCAGTAAGAGCAAATCCTGAAGTTGTTTCAACTATAATTGAAAATAATTTTACTTCAACTATTACTACTTTTGGAAACAATCATTCAAAACAATTAAATTTAAAAATATTTAAAGTTATAGCAGTAGCTGGAACTACAATAACATTAGCAAAAATTGATGGTTCATTAATTGAACCATTTGATTCTTATACAACTGCAGTATATCCAGCAGGAGATGGTGCTAGATTACAAAGATTACAAGCAAGTGGTATTGCTAATTTTGAAGGACCACAAACATCGGCAACTATTCGAAATATTTCAATAATTAATATTAAAAATGGATTTGCTATTGGTGATGTATTAACTGGAGAAGTTGATATAGGATCTGGTGCTAAGAATCGTGTAACAATAACTGCAATTAATAATGGAACAGATTCTTCAATCGCTCCTACAATGAAATCAGTAGGAGATACAATTCGTACTGACTCTAATGGTTCAGTTTGCTGTGTATTTAATATACCAGAAAATATGTTTAGAACAGGAGAAAGAACATTTAAATTAATCGATAATATTTCAAATAATGATGCTGATTTTGATTCGAAAGGATCTGCTTCTTATATTGCATCTGGTACAACTTTAAGTAAAGAAAGAACTATTGTAAACTCAAGAGATGTAAGATATGTACAAGATAGAATATATGAAGAAATTCCAGCAAGACGTACAACTACAACTACTCGATTACTTTACACAATTCAACGTGGTCATGATCCTGTAGCACAAACATTTGTCGTGTCATCAAAAGGTGGGGCTTTCGTTTCCTCAGTAGATTTATATTTTGAAGAAGCAGGAGCAAGACCTATTATTGTTGAATTAAGAGTGACTAATAATGGTGTACCATCTTCACGTGTAGTTCCATTTACAACTGTGACAAAATCTCCTTCTGAGATTAATACATCAACAAATGGTTCAGCTGCAACTAACTTTAAATTTTTAGCACCTGTATATTTACAAGATAATGAAACTTATGCTATCGTAGTAAGAACAGACGAGCCAGGAGCAAAAATATTTATTTCTGAATTAGGAGAATCTGATTTAATTACTACAAACATTATTACTCAACAACCATTAACTGGATCTTTATATCTATCACAAAATTCACAAGAATATAAAATTAATCCTTTATTGGATATGAAATTTAAATTATATTCTTGTACATTTGATACAAGTGTTGTTGCTGATGTTGAATTAAAAGCTAATCCACCAATTACATATACATTAGATGAAAATCCTTTTGAATTTACTCCATCAACACCACATGTAAGAGTAAGAGCAAGAAATCATGGATTTAATTTCAATGATGTTGCAATTATATCAGGTGTTGCTCCAGGACTTTATGGTGCAACTTCACCAAATGGTGCACCACATACATTATTAAATGGATCTCATTTAGTATTAGCTGAAGGATTAACAAAAGATTCTTTCATGATACAATTACAAACTACTGATGCAAATGGTGTAAATTTATTAACAGGATCAACTGCTAACTTTGTAAAATCAAATGTTGGTGGAACAAATGTTTTATGTTCTCGTCAATTAAATGTAGATGCCATTTATTTAAAAACTAACGATTTAATTTTTACAGACACAAGTATAAATTATTTTGTTTCTGCTTCAGATGCTGCTGGTACACCTACTGATTTCTTACCAATAGTTGCGAATGAAAACTATTATTTTACGAATAGAAAAGTAATTAAATCTTATGAGAACCAAGTATTACTTTCAACGTCTCCTTTATTAAAGAGACCAAGTTTAAAAATACGTGCTCAATTAAGATCAAATAATCCAAACATATCACCTGTGATTGATTTACAAAAAGCATCAATTTATGCTATTTCAAATTCAATAGATAATAAAACTGGTTCTAATTTAAATGTTTCTGGTGTTGATAATCGAAATATATTAGTTAATAACACAATTGTAGATTCAGATACTTTTATTACAGGAACAGGAACAATAACTACAAGCACAGCATCTACTACAGTGACTGGTGTTGGCACATCATTTACAACTGAAGCAAGAGTTGGGGATACACTTCGAGTAGGAGATACTGCAATTGGTGTAATTGATACAATTACAAACGCAACTACAATCGTATTAACTGCAAATGCTCTTGCAACAAATGCAGTTGGTGTTGCTTACAAAATAGTTGCAAGATCAGTAGTTCAATTATCTCATAATGCTTCAGGAAATGGTCAGTTAGTGACTTGGATTGATGCTGCTGATAATTTATTAGCTAATACGCAAATTGGAGCAGAATTAATTTTAACAGGAATTTACGCAAATAAATTAGACGGAACATATGAAATAGCAAATGTAGCTGAGGAATTTAGTTTAGATAGATTTGCAGGTTCAGCAGATGGAAATAAAGTGACAATTACACTAGATAGACCATTTGTAAATATTCCTACAACAAACACTATGTTCCTTGATGTAGTAAATGACTTTTTAGAATTTAATTTAGATGGTGTTCAAACTTCTCTTACAAATAGCACTTCTATTACATCAACTGCAGATAATACATCAAAAATTTCAGCAGGTGATATTATTGTATCAACAACGCTTTATGATGTAGTGACACCAGATGGTGGAACAGCACAAAGATTAGAGAAAAAAGTAGTTGGAACAGTGACTGCTGTTGCTGCTGGGTCAATTACACTTTCAGCAAATGCTACAGTAGCAATTAGTGGTGTTGTTATGGCTGTAAGAAAACCATTAGCTTCTTGGAAAATACAACAGTACGATGCTTTTGTTGATGACTATGCTCCAACTGGATCTACAAATTTAGCTAACTATATAACTCGTACATTAGCATTAACAAATCCAGCAAATAATATTAAAGTTATATTTGATGCAAATATACCAAACGATACAGATTTAACTCTTTATTATCGTGCTTGGAACGATGAAGTAAATTTAAATACGTTAAAATTTAATTCAATAACTTTACCTATTACATCAAAAGACTCATTAGATGTGTTTAGAGAAAGAATTGCTACATTAGAGAATATTGCTGCATTTAAAAACTTACAGGTTAAGTTAGTATTTAAATCAACAAATCCTGTTTATGTACCAAAAGTTAAAAATTTAAGAGTAATTGCTTATAGTTAATATATGAAATTTGTTAAAGTGAAAGATCATCCTAATTTAAAAAGGGATATTCATACACAAGCAGTAATTAACACATCTAATTCTGAATACGAAGAATATAAAAAAATACAAGAGAATGCAAGTCTTCGTTCAAGAATAATAGAGAATGAAATAAATAGTCTTAAGAATGATATATCAGAAATTAAGAATATTTTAAAACAAATAGTACAAGGAAAATAAACAATGGCAAAACAAGCAGTTGTAAATACTGTATCTCAGGCGAATACGTTCGATCAATGGCGTGTTCAAACGAATGAAGTAATTACAAAAACTAATAACCAAGAAGATTACATTGGTGATTTAGCATTACTTGATAATGCACAACCAGATTTAGTTTCTGGTATAAATGAAGCACGTGGATTTTCTTTGGCTATAACAATCGCACTAGGATAATAGAATGGCAAATGTATTTACAAATGGTCTAGCAAGAGACGTAGGAACTTCGCCTGCAACTATATACACAACACCTGTGAGTAAAAAAAGTATCGTAATTGAACTAGATGTATGCAATAAAATAAATGCAGCTATTCAAGTTGATGCTTATATAACTTCATCAGGGTCAGATTTTTATCTTGTTAAAAATGCTCCAGTTCCAGCAGGTGGAACTTTGCAGCTTATATCAGGACAAAAAATAGTATTAAAAGCAAACGAAGTTTTAAAAGTAGTTTCAAACACAGCTACATCAGTTGATGTTGTGGCAAGTGTTTTAGAAGACGTATAATAAACTAAGAAAATAAAAAATGGCTTATATTGGTTCATCAGCAGTATCACCACTTACAACTCAAATTCGTCCAAGAGATGAATTTGTTGGAAATGGTACACAAAGAGAATATGTTCTTTCACAGGAAGTTCCTGGAGGATTTGAAAGTAATGTTCTTGCTTTTGTTGACAACGTTCCTCAAGAACCAATTAGTGCTTATACTATTAAAGATATTCAAAGATTAACTCTTTCAAATGCTAGTACAAATAGTGTTAAAAATGTTACAATTGCAAAACCAACTGGAAGTATATACACAGGGGTTGTAGATTATTCTTTATCTGGAAATGTATATCAATCAGTTAATGCATTATTAAATGGAACTGGTTCATTTACAGGAAGATCTGCAAACACCTTTAGATTAGAACAACGTTTAATTTCAAATAATAATTTAATTGCTTCTATCACTTTAAATAAAACAGATTCACTTACTCAACCAAATCCTTTTGTTGGTATAACTGTATCTGGTACATTTTTAAATAATGGAATCACTGAATATGTAATAATTTATGATGTCACTGCAAATGATTATTTGGCTTTAACACCAAGTGGATTAACTCCGAGAGCAAATACTGGAGCAATATTATCAGATGACAAATATTTTACAGTATTTTCTCATTCTACTGAAATAGAAGCACCTAAAATTTCTGATCTAATAACACAAACTGGTTCTAATGCAACTGGAATAGTTGCAAATGCTACATCAAGTTATATAGATGTAATTCAAACCTCTACTGCAAATTTTGTCACAGTAGGGAATGGTGGACAATCTATTTCTTATAAAGAACCAAAATCAGTAAATTATTTAAATGATACAATCACATATGAAAACGTTATAGCTGGAACATTTTCTATAACTGCAGCTTCAACTTTAAAATTTAAAGCATTACAATTTACAGGTTATCCAAAATTAGGACAAAAAATTTTAATTAACCACATGGGTGGAAGTAATTATCAAATAAATCCTACAGCTGGAAGTGTCACAGATTTAGCTTTATCAGATAATTTAAAAACTTTTACAGTTGATAAATTTACAGCTACACAAGGTCAACAAACATTTACATTATCAAAAGTGCCTGTAAGTGTTCAGAGTATTTTAGTGACTCTGAATGGAGTAGTACAAACTGACACAACAGGATACACTTTACAAAATGGGAATGAGTTAGTGACTCAATCTCCATTAAATGCTGGAGTAAATGTAAATGTACTTCATTTAGGATTTAGCACAGTTTCAAGAAATTCTTTTACAGATGGTTCTATAACTGCGTCTGCTCTTCAAGATTTAACAATAACTGGAACTAAAATAGCTAATTCAACAATTACAAGTTCAAAACTTGCTGCTGGTGCAGCGATTGCAAATATTGGATATACACCACATAATCCAACATCTGGTAGTACTCAATCATATTCTTCTGCAGTCACTTTTAATGGCGTAATTAATACTAATGGAAATATAGTATTTCCTGGATCGGCAAATCCAAGTGTAGACGCAAATACACTTGATGAATATAGAGAGGGTGACTTTTCACCTACACTTGTTCCAGCTACGATTGGTGGAACACCAATAGTGCTTTCAACAACAGCAGGAAAATTTATTAAAATTGGAAGATTAGTTCATATAAGTATTCGTATGGTTATATCTTCGTTAGGAGTAGGAAATTCTGGTTCTATTAAGATTGGTAGCTTACCATTTCTAATAAATAATAGTGGTAATATAATAGATGAATATTCGCCTATTTTAACTACAAATACCACTGGTATGACAAATCCATATGTCACTACAATACCAAATACATTAACGTTGCAAATTACTACTGATGGTTCAACTGATGCAACAGTTGCAAATTTAACAGGTACAAGTACGTTATTAATTAATTTAACGTATATGGCAAACGTATAAAAATACTAAATAAGGGAAGTAAAATGCCTATTAGCAAAATTCTTTCGAACTCGATTCAAGACGACCTTAAATTTAGAGGAAAAGGTACAGGCTTAGTAGCAGATACAAGCGATAATCGTTCGAATACTCCAACTACAGGAGATATGAGATTTAATACCACTGTGGGCAAATACGAACTTTATAATGGAGCAAAATGGCAAACTGTTGATCCAAGTGAAATTTCAATGGCAATGTCAATCGCTCTTGGTGGATAACCAATTATTTTCATATTATGAGATTTAAATCGAGTGATGAATGGGATTGGGAAATAGTTTTTAGTAATCGTAAAGATAATTTAGTCCTTCAAAAAGCAACAGGTTTTAAAGATAAAGAAGGATGGATTGGTATTCCAAACATAGAACTATGTACTCTCACAGTTTTAAAAGAGGGATTAGTTTCAATTCGTGATTGGGACACAAAACAAGATTTAGGAGTAATGGGACCAAACTTTAGATTCCATTATTCTAATATTATGAAAGGATATGGTGATCGAAAAGATTATTTCGGTAATTCACTTCCTTCAGATGAAGAAATACTCAAAACAGCGAGTAAATCTCACGTAAGATTAAAGACTGTATCTGAAAAAAGTATATTTTATTGTGTTTCAGATCCACTCGATAAAGTAATATGGGATGGTTATTCAAATATATTGAATAATACACCAGAAATTTTTAAAATAAACAAAAATACATCTTTTTATAGATTTATCTCATTAGATGATAATATAAATATAGATGGTAAAACAATTGAAAAATATCGTCCTATTGGTTTGGACATCTATGATAAGAATATAACCTTTACTGGAAAAGGTATGTACTTAATTATAGCACCTATTGGTATATACAATAAGAGTGATAATTTAAACCCACGATATGTAATAACTGATAATTAAATCCTAAAGGAAACACGCAATGGCAAAAAAACTCTTCTTAGCATCTGATATTGATGTAGCTCAAAATGCAGTATTACTCGATGGTAATATACCAATCGAAAGACTTTTATTAATCACAAACGTCACAGCTGGCGCAAATAAAATTGTTTATAACTTTGCAGATAGCACTTTAGGTGCAACTTCATGCGCATACATACCAGCATTAAATCAAACTAGATTAGTTCTTGCTGTAAATTTTGCAACTGCAGCTGCTGGTCCTATTACAGCTGATTCTAAATTACAAATTTTTATAGAAGAAGAGTTCTCAAGAGTTGGATTCGAAGAAGCCATGATCGATCCAGTGAACAAATTACGTGTATCAAATCCAGAAAACTTAATCGATACAGACTTTGAATATGGTTCTCAGTCAACAAAATGGGAAACACTTCAAACAGTTTTAAATATTCCTACAATTTATTCATCTTCAGGAGATTTGACTCTTGAAGGATTAGTTTCAATTAATACAACAACAAATTCAAAACAAGTAAGATGTGTATTTACACTTCCTCACAATCAAATAGTAGGAAATGCTATTCAAGTCACAGGTGTTAGCAATATCACTTGCGAAGGAGCATTCTTAGTCACAGGTGTTGTTAATTCAACAGAATTTTTCTACGAAATAGATCAAACTGCAATTGCAACAGAAAACGTTGCTGGTTCATATACTTCAGTTATTCCTGCTAAATTCTTTGAAGGATCAAATTTAATTTTAGATTTAAATGCAAGAGATGCATCAGATAATCCAGTTGCTCCTATTCAAACAAATGGCGCAAGTCCTTCAACACTATCTGTAAGAACACTAGAGCCACATGGTCTTAAAATTGGAACAAAAATTTATTTAAGACAAACAATTGGTCCTAAAGAATTAACTATCACAGATCCAACATTAACTGCACCAGATGGTCGTCCTTACATAGATTCATCTCCAACTATTACTATTACAAACAACGTAGATGGAACTTCTTCTACTGGATCAGCAGATCTTCAATACGATCGTCCAGTTGTTACATGGGATTGGCAAACTACTTATGGTAAATATTTACAAACTTCAGATATTAACGCAGCTGCAGATGAAATCACTTGGAATAGCCACGGATTAACTGCGAATGCAGCATTACTTTTTAACGATCCAGTTCGTGGCGACGACACAACTGCTACAACAAATGGTGGAATGACTGATGGAACAGTTTATTATGCTTCTATCGTAGACGCTAACACAATTAAATTAGCAACTGATTATGGTACACTTGCAAGTTTTGTAAATCTTACAGCAATATCTACAACAAGAGGTTATCCTAGATTACAATTAGTTTATAAGGTTGAGGGTAGAAGTGATTCTACAAGATATACTGCTTTCTTCTCAAGAAACGTGACTACAGGTGCTACAGGAAATTATGATGTAGGTTATATCAATAATACAAACACAAACTCATTTACATGGAACGTACAATCTATAATGGGAGCATCTCGTGTTCCAACTCGAGGAATAATTAATCAATTATATTTTGAAGGTGCAAACACTGCAGGAAGTCCAATTAATATCACTTACATAGCAAGAAATTATTTAAATCTTGGTAGTGGTAATATTAGTTATTCTCTTGGTGCTAAAGGTGCATCTCCTGGAAATGAATTCCCTAATACAGATGTAACAAGATGTTTTTATGTTTCAGGTGGAAGTTATTTCATAGATATTCAATATCAATTTGGTGCGATTAACAGAGATAAATTTGGTAATCCTACTTCAAACTATCGTCACATTTATTATATAGTAATAGATCACGTACCAACTTCTTTAAATACAGCACATTCAGGAGCAGATTTAGCTGGAGGACAATTTGGAAAAGGATCACGTGCAGGAAATAGAATTATAGGATTCCAAGGTCGAGTTCCGAATGGATCTTCTACAAATGGTTCATCAGATGGTTTTACATTCCAAGCAAATACAAGAAATAATGGAAGATATGGAACTTCAAATCCTCCATACAATTATCAAGTCAGTGATACAACTACACTTGGAAGTTTTATTGTTAATTATCCAGAAACTGGAAATTCAGATTATGCTGCTGGCTCTGAAATATATTACAGTTTCGCTGATGATTTAACTGCTTTAAAAAATACATTTTATATTCCAAGTCATGGAATCACAAATAATGAAACTTGTACAATTTCAATTACTGGTGCTGGATATTCTACAACAAATAGATTCGCATTCGTAAACTCTTCAGCAACAGTTGTTCCTTATACTGTTTCTGAATTTTCTGTGACTGCAAACGTTGTAAACGCAAACTATTTAAGATTTACATCTAAAACTACACCATTTACAAATGATATAGCTTCTTTCCCAGCAGCTTTCAGTGTTGCAAATAACAGAGTAAACACTCTTTATAATACAGTTTATATTCAAAACCACAAAATATCAGGACAAACAACTGCAACTTATACAACTGCAGGAACACCGATTGGTGGATTAACAAGTGGCACAAACTATTCTCTTCAATTCGTAAACGATTCTCGTTTAATAATTAAAGCTGCGAATACTAGTGGTTCTGGTACTGCTACAACTGCATCTTTTGGAAGTACAAGCACTGCATTAAACCAAGTGTTTACTGTAAACATTGAAACTCCATTAGGAACAGCACCGACTCAATGTACTGTGACAATGATACAACATAGAGGAAGATTATCAACATCAAATCGTTTCTTAAGAACAAGATTTGCTGATAATATAGTATATAACATTGGTGCAGTGAACGGACAAGATTCAAGCATTTTCCAAAATGAACCAACATGGATTCCAAAAGATGTTTCATCATTCTTAACTGGTTCTCCAGTTGGTGTGACTGTGACTGTTTCTCCAACATCAGGTGTAAACGCTGCTGTTCCAGGAATGACAAACTGGTGGGAACTTAGACTTGTTGTATCAGCTACAGTAGGAACAATTCTTCTTACTTCATCAGGTTCAGGTGTTCAAACATTTAATGTTCTTTCTCAAGATGGTGCGTATGATGGTATCTATACAATAGCTACTACACCAACTTCTGAGTCATTTACAGTAAATGCTCCATTTAAAATTCCAGCAAGAACATATTCTTTTGATTCTCGTTCTGATGCGAATAGTGGTGCTGTCAATTCAACAAATGATACAATTGTTTTAGGAACACTAAGTACTCCTTACAATCCTACAAACTTCTATCCAGGAGAATTAGTATCATACGTTCCAGGAGCAGGAAACACTGATATAGTTGCAGCTGCTGGAGTAGATAACACTTATCTTTACGCAATCCCTGTATCTGAGATAGCAATTTCTTTAGCTAACTCTTATGTTTCAGCGATTGGTGGACAAGTGTTACAATTAACACCAACAGGAACTGCTCAAACTCAGTCTATTCAAACAACAAACGTTTTGAAAACAACTAAACAAACAGGATCAGTAAGTGGAACACAAAATGCAAGAACAATTATTGGTTCTGGTACAAGATTCTTAAGCAAATTCAAAAGATTTGATTCAATTTTCATTTATATTGGAGCTAGACTTTATGAATTTATTATTGATCGTGTTGTTTCTGACACAGAAATGTCGATAGATCCAGCACTTGCAGGATTCCCATCTACATTTACGACTGCAAACTATGCTACAATTAGTTCTGTAAATTTACGTCCAGATGGTTTCTCTTTACATAAATCATTTGACGGAGGTATTGATATAACAGCAGGAACTTCACCAAACAGTAAGATTGTTCGTCAATCACGTAAATACTTTAGATATCAATCTGGTAAAGGTATTCAAAACTCATTTGCGATTAACTTTTCGCCTTTGAAAACTTTACAAAAGCTTGAGTATATAAACATTGGTGGTGCTACTCCAAATGCTATAAGAGCAACATGTCAAGAACCACATAATTTATCTGTAGGAAACGTAGTAATTATAGATAAAGCTATTGTGACAACTGGAAATAACGTTTATAACGGAACATTCCCAGTTCATTCAGTACAAGATATAAACACATTTACATATCTTGTTGGTGCTATACCACAACAACAAAGTGCTGCAGGATTCCCAGAATATGGTAGAGATTCTTGGTCTCAATCAGCTATTCGTGCAGGTATGTTTGATGATGCGAATGGTTTCTTCTTTGAATATGATGGTCAAAAACTATATGTTGTAAGAAGATCTAGCACACTTCAATTATCAGGAAACGTTGCTGCGACTAAAAATTCTCAAGTGATAACTGGTAATAATACTTCATTCCAAACACAATTAGTTGTTGGAGATCATGTACAGATAAGAGGTCAAATATATCGTGTTATCGCAATTGACTCTGATTCTCGTATGGTTGTTCAACCTCCTTATCGTGGAATTACAGCTACTGGAATCAAAGCGACAATTCGCGAAGATGTAAAAGTAGAACAAGCTAATTGGAATATTGATCCATGTGACGGAACTGGTCCGAATGGATATATTTTTGATATTCATAAAATTCAAATGTGTTATGCTGACTATTCTTGGTATGGTGCTGGTAAAATAAGATTTGGTACAAAAGACGCCAAAGGTCATATTCATTACCACCATGAATTTATACACAATAACAAATTAAATGAGTCATATTTACGTTCAGGAAACTTACCTGCAAGATATGAAATTGAAAACGGAGATGCTCCGACATCAGCTCCTACATTATTCCACTTTGGTACATCTGTTATTATGGATGGTACGTTTGATGATGACGATGCTTACTTATTTACAGCACAGTCAAAACCTTTCGTGTTCGCACTTGGATTAACTCAAACTGTAACATCATCAGCAGCAAGTCAATTCAATGAAATTACATTAAACTCACGTCGTGTGTTTGTGTATTCTTTCCAATGTGCTGAAGCAGATGCTAATAAAGCGATTGTGGGACAATTAATTAAAGATGCGACTGGTAATATACCAGATGGTACTTATGTTTCTCAGGTTCAAAAAGCTGGAGCAAGTTCACGTATATTTACTTCTTTCCCTGCAACAACATCAGTTCCAAACAATCCAGAAATACCAACTAGCACAAGCTTTACAATTGGTGAAAACGCATTCGGAAATGGAGCAGTTGACTTAACACGTCCTATTCCTCTTATTTCGATTCGTTTAGCACCTGCAGTTGACTCTGGTATAACTGGTGCAGTAGGTGAACGAGAAATTATAAATCGTATGCAAATGAAATTAGACTCAGGTGCTGTCACTACGAATAAATCATTGAACGTGTTTTTCATTCTAAATGGAAACCCATCTAAATTGACTTTTGAAAAAACTCAATCTCCATCTTTATCTAACGCAATATCTCATGATACAGGTGACATTATTAAAGATGGAACTGTTATTTTCTCATCTCAAGCTTCAGCTGGTTCAACTAACTTTGTACTTAGTGGGTTAATTGATATGGGTAATTCGATTTTAGGTGGTGACTCAGTTTATCCTAATGGTCCTGACTTATTAACTATTGCGATTCAACCTACGGATACTTCAACGATTACACAAGCTTCACCATTAATCGTGACAGGAAAATTATCTTGGTCTGAATCTCAAGCTTAAAAGGAAAGAAACAATCCTATGGCTTACTTGGGTAGAGATCCAATACATGGTAATTCTGAAATACAAGTGTTTGCTCCGAATGGAAGTTCGACAACATTTGCTTTAGATTTTCCAATTGGTTCAGCAGGAAGCATTCTTTTAATTAAGAATGGCTTAATTCAAAAACCAAGTACAGATTACACAATTATAAATGGGGGTAGTGCTATTTCTATAGCAGGTGCTCCCATTTTAGCAGGTGTTAGTCTATTTGCAATTTATCTTTCAACACAATATCTTCAAAATACAATCCCTGACAATTCAATCAGTGCTGATAAACTTTCATCTTCATTAAGAGGTAAATTTCCTAGTGATGTTATAGTTCCAGCAGTTGGTTCAACAACACTTACTTATGGTGTTGGTAAATTTTTTATTTTAGGGAATGATCTTAATTATAGTTTAACATTACCAGCTTCTCCTGCGATTGGAGATATGTTTTGGTTAAATAGACCAGCAGGATCAACTGTTGGTGCAATCACTGTGACTATTAATACAAATAATCAAAATCTTTCAACAGGACAAGGCACTATAACAGTACAAAATAGTGCTACTGCAACTATTACTATGACAGGACAGTCAGCATTTACAGAAAATGATAGAAAAACACGTTGGTTTGTGTTTTTAGGAGTAATTGGTGGTACAGATTTTGGTTGGTTTGAGTATAAAATTAATGCTTTTTAATTTTTAGTTTTAATAAATAGGTATAAGAAATGGCACAAATAACAGATTTTTTTATAGATCAAGGATCAGATTGGTCTGCTATTTTAACATTCAATAATACTGATGGAACACCAAGAGATTTTACAAATTGTACAGTTTCTGGGCAAATGCGAAAAGGTTATGGTTCAACGTCTTATACTGCTATAACTACTACATTTGTTGCTCCAAATACAAGTGGAAAAATTAAACTTGCATTAGGAAATGCAACTTCGTCAGCGATGAAAGCTGGAAGATATGTGTATGATGTTGAATTGACAGATTCATTCAGCTTAAAAAGTAGATTAGTTGAAGGAATTATAACAATAACACCAGAGGTCACAAGATAAATGGCTGATACATTAACAGTAAATGTAGACTCACAAGGTAGTACGATTAGTCCGAGTAATACTACTCTGACAACTTCAACTACAACAGATGGTGGTGGTTCAACAATTACAACAATAGGAATTCAAGGAACGAGTGGTGCTGCAGTACCACTTTCTGAAAACGTGCAAGTTGATATAGTATCAGAGGGATTAAATAATGGTTCATTATTAGTTTATAAAACAAATACTTCGAAATGGACAGCAACTAAAACATTAAATCTACAAACAGTAGACAGTGGGGAATTTTAATAGGAGAAAAAAATGGCATCAATTATAAGAATTAAACGTTCGACGACAGCAGGTAATCCCGCAACACTTGCAGCAGGAGAACTTGCATATTCAGGTCTTACAAATAACGACTCCAATGGTGGTGATCGTCTCTATCTAGGACTTGGTACAGAAACAAACGGAAATGCTGCGAGTCACTTAGTTATAGGTGGAAAGTATTTTACAGATTTATTAGACCACACTCGTGGTACACTAACTGCATCTTCAGCAATTATTACAGATGCAAACAGCACAATTGATAACTTAAAAGTAGATAATCTAGATCTAAATGGAAATACAATATCTTCTACAGATGCCAATGGAAATATTGTACTTGATCCAAATGGAACTGGTTATGTATCTATTCTTGGTACAAATGGAGTTGTAATTCCAGTTGGTACTACAGGTCAAAGAGCACCAGCTATACAAGGTGCAATACGTTATAATACAGACACATCTGCTTTTGAGGGATATTCAGGATCAACTTGGGGATCACTTGGTGGTGTAAAATCAGTTGATGGTTTAACATACATTTCAGCTGAGAGTACTCCAGGAGCTTCAAATGACACACTTTCTTTTGTCACTGATGGTGCTGAGAGAATGTCTCTTGATACTGACAGTTTAGATGTTGCAAGCACAATTTTAACAACAAATATTAATTCAACTTTAACTTCAACATCAATTACAACTGGAGCATTAGTTGTTGATGGTGGTGTTGGTATTGCTGAAAATTTAAATGTTGGTGGTGTTATTAATATTGACAATTTAAGATTAGATACAAATACATTATCATCTACAAATTCAAATGGAGACATTACTATTGAACCAAATGGAACAGGTAATGTTAATCTTAATACAGATACAGTAAGAATTGGTGATATAAATGCAGACGCTACAATTACAACAAATGGTTCTGGTGATTTAATTTTAAATACAAATTCAGGAACAAATTCTAGTTCAATCACAATTGCTGATAATACTAATGGAGATATTTCAATTACTCCAAATGGAACTGGAAAAACAATTATCGGAAATATTCACACAGATTCAAGTACATCTCTTGCTGAATTTATTTACGACACAGTTGGTGGTGCAGTCACTTCAGGAACTGGTATTACTGTTACAAATAGTGATGTAGGAAATAGTTCTACAATCAATATTACAAATACAACTGTCACTGCTGGTTCTTATGGTTCAACTACAGCAATCCCTACATTTACTGTAAATGCACAAGGACAATTAACTGCTGCTGGAACAGAAAATATTTCAACTACATTAAATATTGCAGGTGATACAGGAACAGATGCGATTGCTCATTTAACAGATACATTAACGTTTAGTGGTGGTGAAGGAATTGATACTACTGTCACAAATAATGTATTAACAATTGCAGCTGAAGATGCTTCTACATCTAACAAGGGTGTGGCTTCTTTCAATACTGACAATTTTACAGTTAGTTCTGGCGCAGTTTCTACAAAAAATATTACATTAGGTTCTACAGTTTTAACAAATGGTTCAACTACAAACACATTAGCTGGTGTTCTACAATTAGATGTTGATAACATAAGAATTGATGGAAACACAATTAGTGCTACAGATGTAAATGGTGGAATTACACTTGCTCCGAATGGAACAGGTCATATTTCTGCAAACTTTAGAAGAATTGAAAACATTGATGCACCAGTAAATGCACAAGATGCTGCGAATAAAGCATACGTAGATGCAGTTGCTGAAGGACTTCACGTTCATGCATCAGTAAAAGCTGCTACAACAACTACACTTGAAACACATTCTGGTGGAACAGCAACTTACGATAATGGAACAAATGGTGATGGAGCAACAATTACTCTTTCGACAGGAATTAGTATATTAGATGGATACTCATTAGTAAATGGCGATCGTATATTGGTTAAAAACCAAGCGAATGCTGCTCATAATGGTATCTATGTTCGTACATCTTCAACAGTACTTACACGTGCTTCTGACTTTAATACAATATCTGAAGTTGCGAGTGGAGACTTTTTATTTGTAGCATATGGTACAACAAATGGAAAAACTGGTTGGGTACAAACAATTCAGATGGTCACATTTGGTTCTACGAATATTGTATTTGAACAATTTTCTGGAGCAGGAACTTATACAGCTGGTCAAGGATTAGCATTAACAGGAACAACATTTGATATCGTTTTACAAACAAATGGTGGTTTAGAAATAGTTTCTGACGAATTAGGATTAAAATCTACAACTGCAGGAAACGGATTAACATTTAGTAATGGTGTTTTAGCAGTAGGTGGAACATCTGATCGTATTTCAGTTGGTGCAGATTCAATTGATATTGCTTCAACTTATGTTGGACAAAATTCAATCACAACATTAGGAACAATTTCAAGTGGAACATGGCAAGGTAGTACAGTTGGTACAGTTTATGGTGGTACAGGAAATTCATCATATTCAGTAGGCGACATATTAGTTGGTGCTGCAGCAAATGCTCTAAATAAATTATCAATTGGTACAATTGGAAAAGTATTACAATCAAATGGAACGACTTTAGTGTATGGTGATGTGGACGGAGGATCATACGCATAATTGATATAATATCTTAGATTATATAATCTACTAACAAATAGGAGACAAGTATGGCTAAGAAGAAAAAACAAACTGTTTCAGATATTATTGATAGAATTGAAGAAGATTTGATGACTCTTCGTGATAAAGTTGAAGAACTTGAAAATCACGAATGTTGCGAAGAGGAGGACGAAGATGACTCAGAAGAAGATACCGACTGGGATGAAGATTCGGACTCTGATAGCTTTGAGGAAGATGAAGAATAAACAAAATCAAAATAAAAAAAAGAAAAAATAGGAAATAACTGATGGCGACAATAATTAAATTAAAAGGTTCAGCAGTACCGAATCTTGCGCCATCAGTTAATGATTTAAGTTATAAAGAAGTTGCGTTAAATTACGCAGACGGAAGATTGTATTATAAGAATGCTGCAGGACAAATAGCATATTTTAGTGCTGGTGCTACAGCAGGTGGTCAAGAAGGACAAGATGACGATCTATTTAATCAATTAGCGTTTGCAATTAAATTTGGTGCATTCCCTTTAGCTGATTATGGTAATATAACTGACCCAACAAGTGATGCCTTTGGTCAAGTAGTTTTATTTACTTATGACAATATGGCAACAGAGGGATTAAGAATTATTGACAACGAAGGATTAGTATAAAATGCCAACACAATTACAATTACGAAGAGGAACAACAGCTCAACACTCATCTTTCACAGGTGTAGTTGGTGAAGTCACAATTAATACATCAAAGAAAACAGCAGTCGTACATGACGGATCAACAGCAGGTGGTCTTGAATTACTTCGTGCTGATATGTCAAACGTATTCGCTTCAGCAACTCCAACATTCACTTCTTTAAATACATCAGGTGACGTATCTGTAGGTGGTAATTTAACTGTCACTGGTACAACTACATTTAATGGTGGCACTATCACTATGGGTGATGCTGACACTGATAATGTTGTATTTGGCGCAGATGTAAATTCAAATATATTACCAAATACTGATAACACATACGCATTAGGTAGTTCAGCTAAAAAATGGTCAGATGTTAGATCAGTTTTATTAACTACAACAAGTGATGCTACAATCGGTGGTGATGTAGCTATTAATGGTGGCGATCTAACAACTTCTCAAACAACTTTCAATTTATTAAATACAACAGCAACTACTCTAAACATAGGTGGTTCTTCTACAGCAACTGCAATTGGTTCAAATAGTGGAACTACTACTATTAAAGCAGATTTAACAGTTGATGGTGATGTTCAAGTCAAAGGTGGTGATTTAACTACTAACCAAACTACATTTAATTTATTAAATACAACAGCAACTACTCTAAACATGGGTGGTGCTGCTACATCTTTAAATCTTGGTGCTAATTCTGGTACAACAACAGTAAATAATAATTTAACAGTCACAGGAAATTTAACTGTAAATGGTACAACGACAACTGTTAATTCTACAACTTTAACTGTAGATGATAAAAATATAGAATTAGCTTCAGTTGCTTCTCCTACAGATATTACAGCCGATGGTGCTGGTATTACAATTAAAGGTGCAACAGATAAAACATTTAATTGGGTAGATGCTACAGATGCATTTACTTCATCAGAACATTTAGCACTTGCTTCAGGAAAAAATTTATACTTAAATGGATCAACATCTGGAACAACTACACTTACTCCTTCAGCTACTGCTTCAGGAACTTTAACACTTCCAGCTGCAACTGATACATTAGTTGGTAAAGCTACAACAGATACTTTAACAAATAAATCAGTTTCATTAACTACTAATACCATTACTGGTACATTAGCAGAATTCAATACTGCATTATCAGATGATAATTTCGTTTCATTAACTGGAACAGAAACATTAACAAATAAGACATTAACATCTCCTAGAATTAGTTCGATTGTATCAGCTACAACAGTAAATTATAGTTCAGCTGGAGGAGATTGGACATCTAACTCCTTCTACGTAGAACCAGAACAAAATCAAATTAGCATAAACACAAATCTTGCTGAACCAAATTTTTCTAATTATCTTGCTGCCACTACAGCAGGAACTGTGTTCGTTGTCACATATAATAATAGCACGACAGCTACCTTAACACAAAGTGGAAGTTCAAGTTTTTTTGGAGCACAACTGAATATTCCAGTGACAGGAGCAACAGGAGCACAACTGAATATTGTTGCAATTTCGATTTCAACAACGAATACTATCACAGTACCATCAGCAACTGACACTTTAGTTGGTCGTGCAACTACAGATACATTAACGAATAAATCAATCAATTTAGCTAATAATACAATTACTGGAACTACAGCTCAATTTAATACAGCTTTATCAGATGATAATTTTGTTACAATTAGTGGTACTGAAACATTAACAAATAAAACTTTAACTTCACCAGTTATAACAACTATTAACACTACAAGTAATTCTAGCATAGCATTATCACCAAATGGAACAGGAGTTGTAAATGTTCCTTCTGGTTATACTGGAAGAGCAGGATTTGGTGCTAATTCTCTTGTTCCAAAATCTTATGTTGATGCTCTTGAAGCAGGTCTTCATGTTCATGCTGCAGTAAAAGCTGCAACAACAGATACACTTGCAAATTTAACAAGTGGTACTGTCACATATGAAAATGGTACAGACGGAGTTGGTGCGACATTAACATTACAAAATGCTTTAACAACTTTAGATACATCATACACAGTAGTAAGTGGTGATAGACTTTTAATTAAAAATCAAGCAAATGCTGCTCATAATGGTATCTATACTATTGACGCAACAAGAACAATATTAACAAGAGCGACAGATTTTGATTCTGTTTCAGAAGTTGCGAGTGGAGACTTTTTATTCGTATCATTCGGAACACAATTTGGAAGTCAAGGATTTGTACAAACAGTTCCAATGGTCACATTCGGAACTACAGATATTTCGTTTACTCAATTTTCTGGTGCTGGTCAAATAACAGCTGGAAATGGATTAACAAAAGATGGTAATACAATTGACGCAGTTGGAACTGCAGATCGTATTACTGTAAATGCAAACAGTATTGATATTGCTTCAACATATGCTGGTCAAAACACAATTACAACATTAGGAACAATTTCAAGTGGAACATGGCAAGGTTCAGTAATCGCTGGTCAATATGGTGGAACTGGAGTAAATAACTCTGGTAAAACACTTACACTTGGTGGCAATTTCACACATAGTGGTGCACATACTCTTAGTTTAACAACTACTGCAAACACATCAATAACTTTACCAACAACTGGAACTCTTGCAACTTTAGATGGTTCTGAAACATTAACGAATAAAACATTAACATCACCTGTTATTTCAAGCATTTCTAACACAGGAACTTTAACATTACCAACTTCTACTGATACATTAGTTGGAAGAGCAACTACAGATACATTAACAAATAAAACATTAACATCTCCTAGAATTGGGACTAATATTTTAGATACAAATGGAAATAGTTTATTAGCATTAACAGCAACAGCTTCAGCAGTAAATCAATTAACACTTGCAAATGCTGCAACAACAAATCGTCCTACTATTTCTGCTACAGGTACTGATACAAATATTGGAATTAGTATTACACCAAAAGGAACTGGAACAATTGTTGTAGGAAATTCAGTTATACCATCAGCTGATAGCACAATGGACTTAGGAGCAACAGGTGCTAAGTTTAGAGATTTATATTTATCTGGGAATTCAATTATTATGGGAACTACGAAAATAATGATGCATGCAGATGGTTATTTACAATTCAACACAAACTCAGGAGGAGGATATCCTGCAGGAAGTAATGTGTCTGTCGCAACTGCGGCAAATGGGATTGCCGCAACTAGTGGCACTGCTGCAGCATTTGCAATTGCCCTTGGAGGTTAATTATGCCTGTCTCTACAAGAGAAGGACTTAAAGATTACGCACTTAGAAAATTAGGTGCACCAGTTGTAGAAATTAACGTTGATGATGGTCAATTAGAAGATCGTCTAGATGAAGCAATAGAATATTTCAATATTAATCATTGGGATGGTTCTGAACGTACTTATGTTTCACATCTAATTACAAATCAAGATATTAGCAATAAGTACATTCCTGTTGCTGATATAGTTTATGGTGTGAGTAAGGTGTTCCCTATATATGCAGGGTCATCAACTAGTAAAAATATATTTGATTTACAATATCAATTAAGATTAAATGATTTGTATGATTTAACATCTACTTCGATTGTTTATTTTACAACAGTAATGAATCATTTACAATTACTTGATACAATATTAAATGGTCAACCTTTATTTCGTTTTAATCGTTTAACAAACAGATTAAATATAGATATTAAATGGGGAACTGCTGTAAAAGCTGGCGATTATATTATATATGATGGATATAAAGCAATAGATCCTGCTTCATTTACTAAAATGTATAATGAGCCATGGTTGAAATCTTATACCACTGCTCTTTTTAAAGCACAGTGGGGAACTAATTTAAAAAAATTTTCAGGATTAGAACTTCCTGGAGGTGTGACACTTGATGGTGATAAACTATATGCTGAAGCAAAAGAAGAAATTAAAGAATTAGAAGACACATTAGTTGGAAAGAACGCACCATTAGAATTTTCAGTAGGATAAACATATGTCTAGAAATGTTTATTTTACACAAGGAACTGCTAATGAGCAAAACCTAATAGAAGATTTAATTATAGAATCTTTAGGAATTTATGCTCAAACTGTATATTATATACCAAGAAAATATGTAAATAAAGATCAAATTCTTGGTGAAGATACATTAAGTACATTTAATCATGCTTACCCAGTTGAAATGTATTTTGAAAATGTAAAAGATTATGATGGAGCAGGTTCTTTTGTAAGCAAATTTGGTTTAATGATTGAATCATCAGCTACATTAGTTGTAGCAAGAAGAAGATGGAATCAATTAGTTGGTCAATATGGTAATACGATTTTAACAAATCGTCCAGTTGAAGGAGATTTAATTTATTTCCCTTTAACTAAAAGTTTATTTGAAATAAGATTTGTAAAAGATAAAGATCCTTTTTATCAATTAGGAAAACTTTATACTTATAAATTACAAGTTGAATTATTTCAATATTCTTCTGAAAAAATTGATACAGGTGTACCTGAAATTGATGTATTTGAACCATTAAAAACATTCAATACTGATCCTACACGTAATGAAGTAATGTATGTAAATTCTATTACGTTTACGAATCTTGGTGCAGGTTATTTGGTGGCACCAACAATAACATTTAATGGTGGAAATCCACTTACAAATGCTACAGCTACTTGTACTATATTAAATGGTAAAATAAATAGTGCTACGATTACAAACGTTGGAAATGGTTTTAAGAGTGTACCTACAATTTCAATAAGTGCACCACCAGCTGGAGGAATTCAAGCTGTTGCTACTTGTACTTTAAATATGAATATTGATAAACAAGGTGGCTTTGGTGATAACGTCTCAGTTAAAGTTGAAAGAGATGTGAATAATAATAAAGTGGCATGGTCTGAAAATAATCCATTTGGAGAATTTTAATCATGTTAAATAAACCACCATATTATCACGAAACAATACGAAATTGTATTATAGGATTTGCAAAAATATTTTCAGATCTTAAAATTGAAAGAAAAAAAGCAAACGGAACAGTAGAACAAACGTTATTAATTCCAATTGCTTATGCTCCGAAAGAAAAATGGATACAACGTATAGAACAAGATCCTACTCTTTCTAATCAAGTGATGACTACTTTACCTCGTCTTTCTTTTGAAATGACTGGGTTGAATTTAGATGCGACAAGAAAAGTTTCACGTATGGCATCTATTGATAAGAATAAAACACTTGGAGCTGGAGTAAATACAGCAAATAGAGTATTCGCTCCTGTACCATATAATTTAGATATAAATTTATATTGTATATCTAAAAATACAGAGGATGGTTTACAAATAGTAGAACAAATTCTACCTTATTTTACACCAGAATTCACGATGAGTATTCAATCGATGAAAACACCTCTTGATATTGTCACTGATGTTCCTATTATTTTAAATAGTGTTACATTTGTAGATGAATATGATGGTACTTTTGAGACACGTAGGTTTGTGACATGGACATTAGGTTTTCAATTAAAACTTAATCTTTTTGGATATGCAAACCCAGATGGTAAAATTATATCTAAAACGATTGTTGATATTGGCAATCCAGATAGACAAAACACGATAATAGCTAACCTAAATACAGGTGGAATTACGAGTGAAACATGGGAAGATATATTTAAAACTTCCGAATACGATATAACATAATAGGAAACAAATATGGCAAAACAGATAATTGGAGTTGGTTTAACACCAAATGACGGAACAGGTAATACTTTACGTGATGGTGGTGTAAAAATTAATTCTAACTTTGACGAATTATATAACGCATTAGGTGGAAGCACTGTGCGTGTTGCAATACCATCAACAGCTATTTCAAATGGCGCAACACTTAAATTTGATGGAACTAATTTCGTACCAAACACAGATATAGACACAAATACTACTTATGCCATTAGTGCTGAAACAGTAGCAAGTGGTGCAAAAGTAAGATTAACAGGATCAGATGCAACAACTGATGATGTATCAATTTTATCAGCAAATGCTGGACTTACAATCACTCGTACTGATGCAAGTACAATAACTGTTACAAATAATAATCCAGCTCCTGTCACTTTTTCTTTAAGTGCTGAAGCTATTCAAGCAGGTCAAAGAACAATTCGTTTAACAGGATCAAATGCTTCATTATCTGATATTGCGATTATTGCTGGTACTGGTATGTCAATATCAAATCCAACTGCTTCAGCTATTACTTTAGATGCTGCAATTTCTTCAGTGAATGGAGCAACTGGTGCAATTATTACAAATAGAACATATTCTTTTGGTGGTGCTACAACTAGTAATTATCTAGTGACTGGTCCAGGATTGCCTGTAGCTGGATCAAATGACCCAGACATTATTGCGCAAAGAGGTGAAACTATAAGATTTACAAATACACGTTCAGGACAAATTTTAGAAATACTTGATTCTTCTAACGTTGCTCCAGCAAACGATTATATTTCATCACAAGGTGCTTCTCCAAATATAGCAGACCAAAATCAAACGATTACATTTACAATACCGATGTCTGCTGCTACAGGAAACACATTTAAATATCGCAGTCAAGCTGAACCTGCGAATATGTTAGGAAATATAGTAGTTATATAATAAGGGGTGGTTAGGGCTTATGCCTACAAATTTTTATAATGCAAACACAGCACTTAAAGCTGTTGGCGTAAAAGTAAAATTTACAAAACAAGAAGTACAAGAATTTCTTAAATGTAAAGAAGACCCAATTTACTTTATAGAAAATTATTGTAAAATAGTTTCATTAGATTTAGGATTAATTCCTTTCGCTTTATATGATTGTCAAAAAGAAAAAGTAAGAACAATCATGAATAATCGTAAAGTGATTTTAATGGAAGGAAGACAGCAAGGAAAAACTATTACTTCTGCTGCATGTATTGTTCATTATACATTGTTTAATGATAACGTCACTGTTGGTATATTAGCAAATAAAGGAAGTACCGCAAGAGAAGTTTTAGATCGTTATCAATTAATGTATGAAAATTTACCTTTATGGTTGCAACAAGGTGTTGTGACTTGGAATAAAGGAGATATAGAATTAGAAAATGGTAGCAAAGTATTTACTTCTGCTACAACGCCAAGTGCGATACGTGGTAAGTCAGTTAATTGGTTATATATTGATGAAGCTGCAATTATACCAAATCAAATCGCAGAAGAATTTTTTACTTCAGTTTATCCTACTATTATGGCAGGAGAAACTACAAAAATATTATTAAGTTCTACTCCATTAGGATATAATCACTTTTGGAAATTTTGGAATGATGCTGTAAATAATAAAAATGGATTTAAAAATCTTTTTATTCCTTACGATAAAATTCCAGGACGTGATAAAGCTTGGGCTGAAGCACAAAGAAAATTACTTGGTGATATAAAATTTAATCAAGAAATACTTTGTGAATTTTTAGGAAGTTCACTTACACTTATTAATGGTGAAACTTTAAGAAATTTATCTCCTAAACCATTTATATATTCTAAAGATGGTTTAGATATATTAGAAAAGCCTGAACCAAATCATAAGTATGTAATTGTAGTTGATTTGAGTAAAGGAACAGGAAGAGATTATACAGCATTTAGCATTTTTGATATAACAGAAATGCCTTATAAAGTTGTAGGTAAATATCGTTCTAATACAATTAGCATATTACTCATTCCAAGTATTATAGATAAAGTTGGAAGAGATTATAATAAAGCTTTTGTGTTGATTGAAATTAATAGTGGTGAAACAGTTCCCTATATATTACATAGTGAATTAGAATATGAGAACATTATCTTTGTTGCAAGACATAAGAATGAAGGACAAAGAATTACTGGTGGATTTGGTGATAAATCAAGTGCACTAGGTGTTACAACTGATGTAGCTGTAAAAAGAAAAGGTTGTAGCATATTAAAGAATTTAATTGAGAATAATAGTTTATTAATATTTGATTCAACTATTATTAGCGAATTAACTACATTTATCAGCAAAAATGGTTATTTTTCAGCTGACGATGGCTATACTGATGATTTAGTGATGACGTGTGTACTCTTTGCTTGGCTTACTGGTGACGTATATTTTAGAGAAATCACTGATGTAAACATAAGAAAAGAGTTATATAAAAAACAAATACAAGAGATTGAAGAAGAGTTGACTCCATTTGGCTTCTTAAATGATGGAAATGATCGAGAAAACCCTTCGAATTTTTGAAAAAACTAAATAGGTAAGAGAAATAGCACGTTTGTCAAGAAACGTGTCAATAATTAAAGAGGAGAGAGCAAAATGGCATTCCAATTAAGTCCAGGAGTAATTGTCACAGAAAAGGACTTCACAAGCATAGTTCCTAATGTTGCCACAAGTGCAGGTGCATTTGTAGGTAAATTCGCATGGGGACCAATCGAAGATCCAGTGCAAATTACATCCGAAAACGAATTAGTAGAGAGATTCGGTAAACCAGATGATTCAAATTTTGAATCATTCTTTACTGCAGCTAACTTTTTATCATACTCGAATAATTTATTCGTAGTAAGAGGAAGTGGCAGTGTAGATAAAAATGCAGTAGTTTCTGGTACCGCAGTTAAAATTAAAAACGCAGAACAATACTTATCATCATATGCAGGTGGTCAAGGAACTGTTGGTGAATTTGCAGCTAAATGGGCTGGTTCATTGGGCAATTCATTAAAAGTATCAATGGCAGATAAGTCGACTTTCACAGGTTGGACTTATGAAACTAGCTTTGATAGATCACCAGACACATCAGCTTGGGCAACATCAAATAACGTATCAAATGACGAATTACATATTATCGTAATCGATGAAGATGGGTTATTTACTGGCACAGCTGGTACAATTTTAGAAAAATTTGAATATGTATCAAAAGCAGTAGGTGCTAAAAAATCAGATGGTTCGAATAATTATTACAGAGATGTAATTAATTCAAATTCAAAATACATTTGGTGGATGGATCATCCTACTCAAGCAGCAGAAGTAAATAACGTAGCGAATGCTAACGCAGTTGCTTGGGGTACTGCTCCAGCAGCACAACCTTACAAAGATATCAACGCAGCAGTAAATGCCTCTTTAACTGGTGGTGTTGATGACTATGCAGGTATAACTGCAGGAAACATTCAAACAGGTTATGCATTGTTTGCAAACGATCAGCTTGACATATCGTTAGTCCTTTTAGGAAAAGCGACAGCAGCAACAGCAACTTATGTAATTAATAACGTTGTAGAAGTAAGAAAAGATTCAGTAGCTTTTATCTCTCCAGAAGCAGCAGGTGGTTCTTATATTTCTGATTCTTCAGCGACTCCAGTAGCAGATATTATAACATATAGAACAGCACTTCCAAGTTCTTCTTATGCTATATTAGATTCTGGTTATAAGTTTCAGTATGATCGTTATAATGACAAGTATCGTTATGTCCCATTAAATGGTGATGTAGCAGGTCTTGCCGCAAGAACAGATTATGCTCAAGATCCATGGTATTCACCAGCTGGTGCAAATCGTGGTCAAATTAAAAATGTTGTTAAACTAGCATTTAATCCAAATAGAACACAAAGAGATTCACTTTATCAAAAAGGTGTAAATCCAGTTGTGACGTTTCCAGGAGAAGGAACACAATTATTTGGAGACAAAACTTTATTGTCAGCACCAAGTGCTTTCGATAGAATTAACGTACGAAGATTATTCATTGTATTAGAAAAAGCGATTTCAATTGCTGCAAAAGCACAATTGTTTGAGTTCAATGATGCTTTCACTCGTGCTCAATTTAAAAATCAAATAGAACCATTCTTAAGAGACGTACAAGGTCGTCGTGGTATTACTGATTTTAGAGTTGTGTGTGATGAAACTAATAATACAGCAGAAGTAATCGACAAAAATGAATTTGTAGCAAGCATTTTCATTAAACCTAATCGCTCAATCAACTTCATTAATCTAACATTTGTAGCAGCAAGATCAAGTGTTAATTTTAGTGAAATCGGTGGCTAATAATTAAAGGAGAAACTTAAATGGCTGATATAGCAGATTTTAAAGCACAAATGACTGGTGGTGGGGCACGTCCCAATCAGTTTCGTGTTGAGTTAATTTTCCCTAGCTACGTTGTTGCAGGGATTTTGGCAAGTGCGCAAGCTCAATTTTTATGTAAAGCAGCACAATTACCAGCAAGCACAATAGAGAACATTCCAGTTCAATATCGTGGTCGTGCTGTTAATTTTGCAGGAGAAAGAACATTTGCTCCATGGACTGTCACAATTTATAATGATACAAACTTCAATATAAGAAATGCGATGGAACGTTGGTCAAATGGTATTCAAAACTATCAAACAACTAATGGTCGTGTAAATCCAAGAGATTATCAAACGGATTTAGTAGTAAGACAATTAGATCGTTCAGGTGCAATTATTAAATCATATCGTTTTGTTGATGCTTACCCAATTTCTATTGGTGTAGTTCAATTAGACTATGATACAGCAAATGCAGTTGAAACGTTTGATGTTGAATTTCAATACAACTACTTTGATAGTGATACAGCTTCACGTGATGGTGTAGGAGTGAATATTTCAATTGATACACCAGTTGGTTCATTCCCAATTAAAATATAATATAACAGAGTTTCGACAAGGGACTCGGAAATAGATTATGGCAGAATTATTTGGCTTTGAGATTAAAAGAAAAACACCGAAGAAAGAAATTAGTTCGGTAGTCACACCATCTAATTTAGATGGTTCGACGTTGGTAGCAGACGCATCGGCTTATTATGGATTAACACTTGATTTAGATGCGAGTATTAAGGGCGAAAACGATTTAATAAAAAGATATCGTGAAGTTTCTTATTACCCAGATGCTGATAATGCAATTGAAGATATTGTAAATGAATCAATTGTATTAGATAATCAACGTCTTTCAGTTGACGTAGTTTTGGATGATTTAAAAGCATCAGATAAAATTAAAGAAGCTATAAGAAAAGAGTTCGAAGAAGTTTATAAATTATTAGAGTTTGATATACGTGGTCACGATATATTTCGTACATGGTATGTTGATGGAAGACTATACTATCATATAGTTATAGATCCTAAAAATACTAAAAACGGAATTAATGAATTAAGATTTATAGATCCACGTAAAATACGTAAGATTAAAAATTATAAAAAAGAAAAAAATGATAAGGGTGTTGACGTAGTAAAAGATATAGAAGAATACTACATTTACAATGACAAAGGAATCACTGATAGTCTAGCAACAGGTATTAAACTATCTTTAGATTCAGTTGTATTCGCTCCATCAGGATTAACTGATTTAAATTCTGGTATGATATTATCGCATTTACATAAAGCGATAAAACCAGTGAACCAGTTAAAAATGGTAGAAGATAGTATAGTAATCTATCGTTTATCAAGAGCACCTGAACGAAGAATATTTTATATTGATGTTGGTAATCTGCCTAAGTTAAAAGCAGAACAGTATGTAAACGACATCATGAATAAGTTTAGAAATAAAGTTGTATATGATGCATCAACAGGTGAAGTACGAGATGATCGTAAACACATGTCAATGCTTGAAGACTTTTGGATGCCAAGAAGAGAGGGTGGTAGAGGAACTGAAATTACTACACTCCAAGGTGGACAAAATTTAGGCGAAATAGCTGATGTACAATATTTTCAAAAGAAATTATATCAATCTTTAAATGTTCCTGTTACAAGATTGTTAAGTGAAACAGGGTTTAATTTAGGAAGAGCAAGCGAAATAAGTCGTGATGAATTAAACTTCCAAAAATTTATTGATAGATTAAGACGTAAATTTAGCACTATTTTTTACAGTATTTTAAGAGTGCAATTGATTTTAAAAGGAATTATAAAAGATCAAGAGTGGGAACAATTTAGTCAAGATATTCGTTTTGATTTTTTAAGAGATAATTTCTTTACTGAATTAAAAGAAAATGAAATATTAGCTCAAAGAATTAATATGTTAAATTCTATTGAACAATATATTGGAAAATATTATAGTATCAATTGGGTGCGCAAAAATATTCTGAGACAAACAGAAGATGATATTGCGAAAAATGATAAAGAAATAGCAAGCGAGCAAGGTAAATTACAAGATTTAAAAGTAGCTCAAACTGCTGAAACTGACGATGAAGCAATAGATACAAAACAAGATGAAATTGATCTTGAAGAACCTTTTGCTAATGAAACTAAAAAGGAATAATTTATGGATATGAAAAACAAAATTAAAGACTTAATTGATAATATTGAAATAGGAAATGCTGATGCAATTAATGCATCGTTTTCAACAGTAATGGCTGAAAAAGTATCAGCAAGATTAGATAGTTTAAAGCAAGAAGTTGCTAATACGATATTTAAAGATAAAATAACAAGCAACGATAAAAACTAATTAGGAGTTTAATCAAATGGCAGTCACAAAGACTATATTGAAAAAATCAAAAAATGAAGTTGTAGTGAAATTTGCAAATACTGGTGGTACGAATCAAACAGCCACTTTTGATTTAGATGTCGATGCTTTGCTAAGTACAGAAGTTATTGAAGGCACAGTAAAAATTAATATTGTAGCAATAACTTTTACTGGTGTTAATGGATCTTCATTTCGTCTAACAAGAGACAATGTAGGCATATTTGCTGCTCCTTGTGACCAACCAGATCAATTTTTCTTTGATGGCTGGGTTGATGGAATTAATAATACACATGATATCGTTTGCAGTATGTCAGAAGAATCTTATGTGTATTTAACATTACGTAAGAATTCAGGATTTGAAACTAAGATAGAATTATCGACATTCGGTTCTTATGATGATCCGAACGCTAGAGGTAGTTAATTAAATGAAACTTATAAGAGAATTTACAGAATCAGTAAAATATTTAGTTGAAACTCCAAAAGGAGAAACATCAAAAACCTATTTTATTGAAGGAGTATTTTTACAAGGTGAAATTAAAAATCGTAATGGTAGAATATATCCAATGGATGTAATGAAAAAAGAAGTTGAAAGATATACAAAAGAAAATATTGAAAAGAATCGTGCGTATGGTGAATTAGGTCATCCTGATTCTCCTACTATTAATTTAGATAGAGTGTCGCACATGATAAAAGAATTGAAGCTTGATGGCAATAATTATGTCGGAAAAGCAAAAATAATGGACACACCTTATGGTAAAATCGTTAAAAGTTTAATTGACGAGGGTGCTAATTTAGGTGTTTCATCTAGAGGGATGGGATCGTTAAGAGCAAAAAATGACGGAACTCAATTAGTACAAGATGACTTTATGCTGGCTACTGCTGGTGATATAGTTGCTGATCCATCAGCACCAGACGCATTTGTGCGTGGTGTTATGGAAGGAAAAGAATGGGTATTCGTTGATGGTAAATTTGTTGAAAAGGATATAGAGCAAGTAAGAAAAGAGATAGCAAGTACAAACAGAATAGCACTTGCTGAAGCTCAAGCAATACAATTTGCTAAGTTCCTTGACAAAATAAAATAACTAAATATGAATGGAAATCCATTCTTTATATATTTAAATTAGGAGAATATAAATGAAAATCGAAGAAACAATCGCAAAGCTGTTAGCTGAAGCGAAGAAAGCTAAAACTCTTTTATCTGAACAAGATAAAGAGGGTAGTGCTTATGCTATTGGTATGGCAAAAGCAAAAGAAATTACAGGTGATGAACCACCTCTTGAAAAAGAAACAATTAAAAAAGCACACGAAATTGCTAAAGGTATTCTTAAGAAAGAAGAAATCAGTCCATTCACAGGTCAAGCATTAAAAACTGAAGAAACTGAAGAAGAAAAGAAAAAAAGAGAAGAAGAAGAAAAGGCAAAAGCAGAAGCAGAAAAAGCATCTACTAAATCTGAATCAGAAGTGGCTCCTAACACAGATGATAAGAAAAAAGAAGATGAAAAAGCTAAAGAAAAAGAAATCGTAAAAGAAACAGAAATGACTGACGACGAAAAGAAAAAAGCTGAAGACGAAGCAAAAGCTAAAGCTGAAAAAGAAAAAGCTGACGCAGTTAAAGAACAAGAATTAACAGATAAACAAAAAACTTTACCACCAGAATTGCAAAAAGCAATTAAGGATAAAGAAGAAAAGAAAGATGCTGTTAAAGAAGAAACTGAAGAAGAAAAAGCTAAAAGAGAAGCTGAAGAAAAAGCTAAAGCTGAAAAAGAAAAAGCTGAAGTAAAAGCAGTATCTGAGTCTGAAGACGAAAAAGAAGACGAATCTGAAGATGATGAGTCTGAAGAAGAAGATGATGATGAAGAAGAAAAAGAAATGAAATCTGAGTCTGAATCTGAAGATGATGAAGAAAAAATTAAAGAAAAAAATGCTAAAAAACCAGATGAAGTGAAAATGAACGAAAAAACTAATGAATCAATTAAAGTAGATGTATCTGCTGATGTTGATGCATTATTAAAAGGTGAAACACTTTCTGAAGAGTTTAAAGCAAAAGCAAAAGTAATATTCGAAAACGTAGTAATTAATAGAGTAAAAGATGAAATTACTCGTGTTTCAAATGAATTGAGAACTGAAAATGTTAAAAACATGGCAGTTATCAAAGAGAGCCTGATTGAAAAAGTTGATGGATATCTCAGCTATGTAGTTGAGCAGTGGGTCTTACAAAATGAAATCGCTCTTGAATCAGGTATTAAGACTGAAATACTTGAAGACTTTGTAAGTGGTTTAAGAAATTTATTCGAAGACCATTACATTGAAGTACCAAATGAAAGATTTGATGTACTTTCTGATCTTCAAGATCAACTTAATACTACCAAGAAAAAACTTGATGAAGCAACAGCTGAAAATGCTAAAATTTCAAAAGCATTTAGTGATTTACGAAAAAATGAAATCATAACAGCAGCTTCAAAAGATCTAGTGTCAACAGATGCAGAAAAACTTAAATCATTAGCTGAAGAGCTAACGTTTGAAGATGATGCGTCTTTTGAGAGAAAAGTACAGACAATAAGAGATAATTATTTCTCAGCAGTGTCTGCGACTCAAAATTCTACTAAAACAATAGTAGATACAATAGTGACTGATGAGCCAATCGTTATTAACGAGTCAGTTAAAATAACTGACGTAAAAATAGCTGCATATGCAGACCTATTAAATCGCTCAAAGAAACAAATTTAATTAACAATAATAAGGGAGAATAACATGGCAGATCGTAAAGATCTTTTAAAAAAATGGGCTCCAGTATTAGATCACGCAGGTGTAGCACCTATTAAAGATGCTTACCGAAAAGAAGTGACAGCTGTTCTATTAGAGAACCAAGAACGTTCTATTAATGAAGAAAAGCAAGCACTTTTTGAAGCAACTCACGCGAATGCAGCTGGTGCTTTACCAGATACTTCAGGAGTAGCTAAATTTGATCCAGTATTGATCTCATTAGTACGTCGTGCAATTCCACAAATGATCGCTTATGACGTTTGCGGAGTACAGCCGATGACACAACCAACTGGCTTAATATTCGCTATGAAAAGCAGATATACAGCACAGAATGGAACAGAAGCTTTATTTAACGAAGCTGATTCAGACTTCGGTGGTACAGGTACACATGCTGGTTCAAATCCAGTAAGTGGTGCTTATACAACTGGTTCTGGATTATCAACAACTGATGCTGAAGGATTAGGCGATTCAGGAACGTTCAATCAAATGGCGTTTTCAATCGAGAAAACTTCAGTGACTGCGAAAACTCGTGCTTTAAAAGCTGAGTACACAGTTGAATTAGCACAAGATCTAAAATCAGTTCATGGTTTAGATGCTGAAAGTGAATTGTCAAATATCCTATCTACTGAAATCCTAGCGGAAATCAATAGAGAAGTTATTCGTACAATTTATGGAGTAGCTAAAACAGGAGCACAAGTAGGTACAGCAGCAGCTGGTACTTTTGATCTTGATGTAGATTCAAATGGAAGATGGTCAGTTGAGAAGTTCAAAGGGTTATTATTCCAAGTAGAGAGAGAAGCAAATGCGATCGCTCAACAAACTCGTAGAGGAAAAGGTAATTTCATTATTGCTTCTTCTGATGTAGCGAGTGCGTTAGCAATGTCAGGTGCTTTGGACTATGCTCCAGCTCTTTCAACTAATCTAAATGTAGACGAAGCTTCTACAACTTTTGCTGGTGTCCTTAATGGTCGCTACAAAGTGTTTGTAGATCCATATTCTGCTAACTCAGCTTCAACTCAGCTGTTATTAGTAGGATATAAAGGTAGTTCAGCATTTGATGCTGGAATATTCTATTGCCCATACGTACCATTACAATTAGTACGTGCAGTAGATCCTTCTACATTCCAACCTAAGATCGCGTTCAAAACAAGATACGGAATGGTGTCAAACCCATTTGTACAACTTGATGGTAATAACACGAACTTACAAGCAGCTTCTAACTACTACTACAGAAAAGTTGCAATTACAAATTTAATGTAATTTGTAAGGTTGATTATATAATTTTAAAGGGGGGAGATGTAAAAGTCTTCCCCCTTTTTCATTTATACTAAATAATTATAATATGACTCTTAAAACTTCAAATAAACCATCTAATATTAATCCACTTAATCCTAACGGATTTTCTTTTTCATTTGCACGTATTCCAAATGTAAATTATTTCGTTCAGTCGATTAATATACCTGATCTTACATTAGGTGAGATTGCTCAAGGAACACCACTTTCAGATGCTTACATTCCAGGAGAAAAAATTACTTATGGTGTTTGTAATTTAGAATTTATCGTAGATGAAGATATGGAAAATTATCTTGCACTTTATCGTTGGATGGTTGCCCTTGGCAAACCAAGAAATTATGAACAATATTTAAATTTTCCAACCACTGATACTGAAGCTTATAAAGCAAATTTAAAAGAATTAGCAAAAAATTTTTCAGATGGTACACTTTTAATACTAAATAATAATAACGCAATTAGTAAAATAATTACGTTTAGAGATATGTTTCCAACAGGGTTGTCGTCGATGATATTCGACTCTAAAAGTACCGATGTGACTTACATTACAAATACTGTGACTCTAAGATATAGTTATTTTACAATACAGAGTCCTTCTTCTTCGACAGTCTACTAAAATAAATTAGAAAGAGACTGTTAAATGCAAAAAAATATATTCATATTATTTTTATCATTTTTGCTTACTATTGGAGCAGGGCGAAGCTTTGCACAAGGATTGCCACAAAGTGATAAGTATCCAGATTCATCTTGGATTGAAGAAATACCAGTAATTTGTAATGACTCAACAACACTTCATGCTTTTTTAGAATCTAAGGGTTGGATTATGTCAAAAACATACACTGGAAGAACTGGTGCCGAAAGCAATGGAAATCCAGTCTTTATTATAGCACACTATAAGAATGCAAAATCACCAAAAGCAATTATAGAAACAATCACTGTTCCATCAGGTGAATCTTGCATAATGTATCAAGGATTTGACGAAAAAAATACTTCAAATAAAGCTTAAAACCCTTTACTTACAAGCTTTTTTATAGTATAATATGAATTATGACACTTGAAGAAATACAAGAACAATGGAAACAAGACTGTATTATAGACGATAATCATTTAGATCGAGAATCTGTTCGTACACCAGTCTTACATTCAAAATATTTAAACTTACTCATTTCATATAAACATCGTATTACATCAGCACAATCTGAATATAATAGTATGCGTGTAAAAAAATTTAGATATTATCGTGGTGAAATGAGTAAGGGTGAATTAGAACTTGCTGGTTGGGAACAATGGCAAGGTATAAAACCATTAAGAAATGAAATGGATGAATTTCTAAATGGTGATGCTGATTTAATTAAAGCCAAACTTAAAATTGAATATTTAACGAGCATACAGGAACTTCTTGAATCTATATTACAACAGATCAAGTCACGAGATTGGATAATAAGAAATTCATTAGAGTGGAAAAAGTTCGTTAGTGGTGCTTAATGTCCGAAGATAATAAATCCCAAATTACAATCGAAAACTATACTGAAACGCACGTTCGTGTATTCTCAGATGATTTAGGTATAGAAAAAGAATTATCAGACTATTTTACGTTTTATGTTCCAGGAGCCCATTTTACACCACAATACAGAGCACGTATATGGGATGGTAAAACACGTCTTTATGATTTACTTCGTAAGACAGTTTATACTGGTTTAATTCCTTATGTACGCAAATTTGCCTTTGAACGTGGTTATACCATATCTGAATTAGGGTTTCCAAAGTATATTGAACCTATAACAGAAGAAGAGGTTAAAACCTTTATAAATTCATTAAATATAACCTCTAAAAACGACTCAGACCTATCAGTAAGAGACTATCAATATAATGCGGTTTATTCCGCTTTAAAGCGACGAAGAGCCCTATTGTTGAGTCCAACTGCCAGTGGGAAGAGTCTAATAATGTATTCTATATTACGTTGGTATTCAACATTAAAAAACAATAAGAAATGCTTAATTATAGTTCCAACAACTAATCTAGTTGAACAGTTATATAAAGACTTTGATGATTATTCAACTAAAAATGGTTGGAAAGTAGATACTCATATTCAAAAGCTTTATGCAGGGTTTTCAAAAGAACTTACAAAAAATATATTAATTACTACTTGGCAAAGTATTTACAAATTACCAAAATCATTCTTCGAGCAGTTTGATGTAGTTTTCGGAGACGAAGTCCATAAATTTAAGGCAAGAAGTCTTATTACAATAATGGAAAAATGTAATAAGATAAAATTTCGTATTGGTACAACTGGAACAATCGATAACAGTAAAATAAATAAATTAGTACTCGAAGGACTTTTTGGAATCGTAGAAAAAGTCACAACTACATCTGATTTGATTGACCAGAAAAAATTAGCAGACTTAAAAATTATTTGTTTACTCCTTTCATATGATGATATATCACGCGAAGGAAGAAAAAATAACGTTTATTCAGACGAAATAGATTGGCTAGTTTCTTGTGATAAAAGAAATAACTATATTACCAATCTTGCTCTTAACTGTAAAGGTAATACTTTAATACTTTACCAATACGTAAAGAAACACGGAATCCCTTTATATGAAAAACTAAATAGATTAGAGAAGAAATATAATAAAAAAATATATTTAATCTCTGGTGATACAATCGTTTCTGATAGAGAACAAGTAAGAGATATTGCAGCAGATACAAACAATTGTATTATAGTCGCAAGTTATGGAACTTTCAGTACAGGTGTGAATATACCAAGTATTGAAAACATTATATTAGCAAGTCCGATTAAGAGTAAAATACTTAATTTACAAAGTATTGGAAGAGGACTACGATTAAATAAGAATAAAACTACTTGTAATTTGTTTGATATTGCTGATGACTTATCTTATAAGAAATGGAAAAATCATACTTATAGACATTTGTTGTCAAGAATGCAAACTTATGATGAGGAAAAATTTAACTATTCATTAGTAGAGGTAAAATTAGATGCATCAAAAATCATCGACACCGAGAATAATAAAATCGAATGAAGATTTTGTTATTGTAAGATTATCTACAGGTGAATCAATATTAGCGATTCGTTTAAAAGAAGACGAAAAAGAAATTACTATTGAATATCCATTTGCTCTTAAAAATTATCCAAGAATTACAAAACAAGGTGGAATTATAGAACAAGTGACTGCAGGACCATATTGTAGTTTCGCCGAAAATAGAGTTTTTACATTTCCGAAAAAAGACGTTTTTTTCATAAAGAAACTTCATTCGTTCGCAATACCATTCTTTATGTCATTGTATAATCAACATGAAAGATTAGTTGCAATGGGATCTTATGAAGATTTAATGGATAGATTTATGGATAAACAAGAAATGGCTGATTTGAGACATGACGAACAATTTCCAGATCCAGAACCAGAAGAATATACAAGTAATTACGATACAGAAACAGAAGAACTAACTACTGAAGAGATTGATGGTATAAGAGAAATTTACAATCAGATTAAGAATAAAGATAAGAAAGTAATCCATTAATATTAATATTTCAAACCCCAACAGGTGTTATTATAATGTGGAAAAAATTGAAAGTAAAGGCATATTGAAACACTTTACTTACAATATATTTTAGAGTATAATTGCAGTCTATTTACTCTTTAATATTTAAATCCTTTACAATGAATAAAAAAACTAAAGAAACAAAAATACATTACGTCAATAATGCTGAATTTCTTAAAGCATTAATTCAATGGAAAAAAGATTGTGTTGACGCAGAAGATAGTGGAGAAGAACATCCACCAAGAATTCCTAATTATATAGGTGAATGTATTTTAAAAATAGCAACACGTCTTTCTACACGTCCAAATTTTAACAATTATACATATCGTGACGATATGATATTAGATGGTATTGAAAATTGCATTCAATATCTTCATAACTTTGATCCTACCAAATCTAAAAATCCCTTTGCTTATTTTACTCAAATCATATACTATGCATTTTTAAGACGTATTATGAAAGAAAGAAAACAAGCTTATATTAAAACTAAAATTCTTACTTCTCTACCACCTACTTTTTTTCAAGAACTTGGTATGAGTGATGATGAAATTTCAGAGTCAGAAAGAAACTTTGATAAATTCGTCAATAAGATGAGTCAAGCAATAGAAAGCCAAAATAACTTTGATGAATGGCTAGTTAAAAAATCTGTTGCTAGAAAAATAAAAAATAATATTGAAACGATTGATTTAGATGATGACAAAGATAGCGATTATAACTGATACACATTTTGGTGTACGTAATGACATTAGTCACTTTTTAGAATCTCAAAATAAGTTTTTTGATACAACGTTTTTTCCTAAAATAGACGAACTAAAGATAGACACATTACTACACTTAGGTGACATATTTGATAGACGCAAATATATCAATTATTACACATTAAAACAGAGTAAAACATTTTTCTTCGATAAATTAAGAGAAAGAAACATTACTATGTATGTTGTAATTGGTAATCACGACACATACTTCCGAAACACTAATGAGATTAATAGCATATCTCTACTCTTAACTGAATATCCAAATATAAAAATTCTATACGAACCACAAACAATCCAAATAAAAGAAACACTATTTTGTAATATTCCATGGATATGTGAAGACAACAAAGATAAATGTTGGGAAGAAATTAAAAATACAAAAGCAGAAGTTTGTATTGGACACTTTGATATTCAAGGATTTGAAATGCATACTGGTGCACCATCCAAAGATGGAATACCAAAAGATAAGTTTATGAAATTTGATTTACTTATGTCAGGGCATTTTCATCATCGTTCACAAAATGATAATATTACTTATTTGGGTGCTCCATATGAAATGACTTGGTCTGATTATAATGACAAAAAAGGTTTTCATATATTTGATACAGCAACTCGTAAATTAGAATTTATACAAAACCCAAACACTATGTTCTTAAAAGTAGAATATGATGAATCTTATTTTGCTGAGAATCCACCAAATTTTGAAGATTATAGAAACAAGTATATAAAAGTAATTATAACAAATCGTAAAAATTTATTGAAGTTTGATACATTTATAAAAAATTTACATAATCATAATCCATATGATGTGAAAATACTTGAAACGTTTGTTGACTTTTCATCTGCTAACGTATCTGATGAAATTAACGTAGAAGACACTACTAGCATATTAAATGGTTATGTTGATACAATCACAACTAGTATTGAAAAAAATAAACTTAAATTATATTTAAACTCGTTGCATGCTGAAGCAATTGCGAACGAGACTATTGTTAAAGAATGATAATATTTCATAAATTGAAATGGCGTAATTTCCTCTCAACAGGCAATGTTTGGTGCGAAATACAATTGAATAAAACAAGAAGTACAATCGTGGTAGGAAAAAATGGTGATGGTAAATCTACTATGCTTGATGCTCTTACATTTGTTTTATTCGGTGAACCATTTAGACAAGTAAAAAAGAATCAATTAATTAACTCAATTAATGGTAAAAATGCTGAAGTAGAAATTGAATTTTCTTCTGGAACGAATACCTATAAAATAAGAAGAGGAATTAAGCCTAATATATTTGAGTATTATGAAAATGGTGTGTTACAAAATCAATCAGCAGCAATCAGTGATTGTCAAAAGAAAATAGAAGAACAAATACTTAAAATTAATTATAGAACATTCTGTCAAGTTTGTATTTTAGGATCTGCTTCTTATATTCCTTTTATGCAATTACCTACAAATCAACGTAGATTAGTAATTGAAGATATTTTAGATATAGGTATATTCAGTAAAATGAATGATATACTTAAAATAAGAGCAGTTGATACTAAATTAGCATTAGTCGATGTAAATAAAGATATAGAAATAGCTAAATCAAATATACAAGCTCAAAAAACTATACTTGAAAATTTATCAGTATCTAAACAAGAGAATATAATTAAGATAGATGAAAAGATAGAAAAGTATAGAGAAGATATAAAAGAAATACAAAACAAAATAACTATATTAAATAAAAAACTTTTAGAGATTGATAGTTTAACAATTGACTCAGTAGATGTATTTGATCGTGTAGACAAAGCAAGAAAACTAATCGCAATAAATGAAAGTCGTATTGCTGAGATACAAGAAAAAATAATGTTCTTTAATGAGAACGAAAATTGTCCTACTTGCGAATCACCTATACAACATAAACAGCATGCATTAAGTAAATTAGAAAAAGAAAAAGAAGATATAAAATCTAGACTTTCTAAATTATTAGAAGCTTTGACTGCTGGAGAAACTAGATCAAGAGAAATAAGAACATTATTTAATGAAAAAATAGAAATTAATAATGAAATATCTAATTTAAATACTAGTGTAAAATTTACTGAAACTAATATTGAAAACAGTATAGCTGAAAAACGAACACTATCAGACACAACTAGTGATACCAACAAATATAAAGATAAAATTAAAGAACTAGCTGAACTAGCATTAGTTAATGTTGATAAAAAGAATAGTTTAATGCAAACAATAGAAATAGAAAATACTTCTAAATTACTCTTACAAGATTCAGGTGTTAAAACTGCTATTATTCGAAAGTATTTACCTGTAATGAATAAATTGATTAATAAATATTTACAAGCGATGGACTTTTATGTTCATTTTGAATTAGATGAGAACTTCACTGAGACGATACGTTCAAGACATAGAGATGAATTCACCTATGATAGTTTTTCAGAGGGTGAAAAAATGCGTATTGACTTAGCTATATTGTTCACATGGCGACATATAGCAAAAATGAAGAACAGTATTAATACATCTTTATTAGTACTGGATGAAATATTTGACTCATCTTTAGATGCATCAGGTGTAGATTATTTCTTAAACCTAATTTCGCAACTAGATTCTCAAGTCAATGTTTTCGTAATTAGTCATAAGGGTGATACTCTAATTGAAAAATTTATGAGTACAATTAAATTTGAGAAGAAAAACGACTTCTCTACAATCGTAAATGCATAAACTATGAGAAAAAAAAGAAAAGAAAAAGTAGAAATAAACCCTTTCACAAATAAACCAAGCAAAAAACCAATTCGTGAAGGAGTATCAACACAAACAAATGATGTCGACAGAAAAGATGAATCTAAAACTGTTCTTAGAGATAAACAACATCATTTACATTTTAAGTTAAAATTAATTGAAAACTGGATATATGAAAAAAAGCATAGTAAGTTTTTATCTGATTCAGAACCAAATCTAAAAGACTTAGAATTAAAACAACATAATATGAAGCATGAATATGATCGTGTGTCTAAATTATTAAAGGAAAGCAAGTAATGACTGATGTAAAAGAAGTTGTCTGGGATTCAGTGGATGAAAATGGTAATCCTATAAACCCAAGACTAGCTACAGCTGAAGAAGTAGAAGCAAAAAAGAAATCAAAATCACTTCCTATTATAGAAGAATCTTTTGATAAACGTATTTTAAAACCAGAACCAACTGTAGTACAAGTTGAAAAGCTAACAAGTAGTTTAGATGGAAAAGAAATTATAACACCAGTAAGAACTACTGATGGTTTAATTCCATGGAACGATCCACGTTTAAAAACACCACCAAAAGAATGGGACTTTAAAAAACCAGTAGAAGAAGCAGCACAATTAGGATTATTATTGATTAAAGTATCACAAAAATTAAATGGTGCTGGTCTTTCAGCTAATCAAATAGGAATAGATGCAAAAGTGTTTGCAATTACAGTTATTGAAAACTATCAATATGCTGTTTTTAATCCAGAAATATTAGAATCTTCAGAAGAAGTTGAATTAATGGAAGAAGGATGTTTATCTCGTCCAGGATTATGGCTAAAAATATCAAGACCAAAAAAAATTAAAGTTAAATATTTTACATTCAAAGGCGAAGAAGTTCGTACCGAATTAGATGGGTTTCATTCAAGAGTATTTCAGCATGAATATGACCATATGTTAGGAATAGACTTTACTCAGAGAGTAGGTAAATTAAAATTAGATATGGCTTTAAAGAAATTAGATAAACAATTAAGAAAAGCAGCAACTACTCAACAACTAGAATATGAAGCGAAATTAAGACCTAAATTAAGAATTCCTGATTAATTTACTTCCAAGAAATTTTATAGTATAATATATACTTAATCAACTAAAAAGGTACTTTTATTATTATGGACTCAAGATTTGACCACATTAATTCCCTTCAAAAACAAAAACAAGCATTCGAACACCAATTAAGATTACAAAAAGAAAGAGACGCGATGTATGCTGAATTATCTCGTGTTGGTATTATATTTGGTGTTGGTTTTGCAGCAGGATTATTATTTAATGTTATATTCTTTTAAATCACATAACGAATTAAATAAAAATTTGACTGATTATATTTCAACAGTCACTGATAAAAAAGACATTTCTAAAATACCGATCGAATCGATCAATGATTTTTTAAATGGTTTAGAGTCATTTTTAGAAGAATCAGCAAGCAATTAAGGCGAAATTAAGGCGACTTTAATATAAGTCACTGATTTATATACCTTTTTTATTTTCTCCTAATTATATACTTTTAGATCATTTTATAGTAGAATATATGTATATATTATGAATAAAAAAGATTTATTAGCGAAACTACTTTCTACTGAAAATATAACTGTTTTAAGACAGCCTGTTGCGACTGCATCTTTTAACGTTGAAACTAGAGTTCTTACTCTTCCTGTCTGGAAGAACCTTTCCGAAAATATCGAAAATATGTTGATTGCCCATGAAGTAGGGCATGCTCTTTACACTCCATTTAGAAAATCAGAAACAGAAGAATTTAATAATAATAAACTATTACATTCTTGGGCGAATGTTATTGAGGATGTTAGGATTGAAAAGAAAATACAAAACGAATATCCAGGATTGAAAAAAGACTTTGTTTCAGCTTATAAAGAATTAGTTGATAGAAATTTTTTTGGTGTTAAAGGTAGAGATTTAGTGAAAGAACAATTTATTAATAAAGCAAATTTATTTTATAAAGCTGGTTATAATTGTGGTGTTAAATTTACAGCAGAAGAATATGGTTATATAAAAGAAATTGATAATTGCGAAACGTTTGATGATGTTATGAAGTTAGCGAAAAAACTTACTGCTTATTCTGTTGCTAAAAAAGAATTAGAAAAACAAGCTTTAGAAAAACTTGCTGCACTGTACTTACAAAATGGTGATGAGAATGAACAAGGTGAACAACTTAAAGATTCTTTAAAAGGTCTTCTTATGGATGAACTGGACGCAGATGGAAATAAAATAGGTGGTTCTAAATCTAATCCTGAAACAACTGTTCTTGAAACTGATAATACTACTGAAGAAACAATTCAAGATAAGTTTGATAATATGTTATCAAAACATACAAGTAATAATGAATTTGTTATTGTTGACTATAATCCAAAATTTGTAGGATTTGATCCTTATGTACCATATAAAAAATATATGACAGATGTAGATGCTTGGTTAGCAATTAGAAAAACTAAGGAAGATTTAGAATTAGCGAATGCTAAAAAAGCAGGTCACGGAGGATGGGAAACTACTGAAGATAAAATAAGATTAGCGAGCATTGAATTCAATTCATATCTACAAGAAACCAAAAAAGAAGTAAATTACTTGCTTAAAGAATTTGAAATGAGAAAATCAGCAAATCAATATTATAAAACAAAAGAACATAAAACTGGTGTAATTGATATTAGGAAATTAGCATCTTATAAAATTAAAGAAGAAATATTTAAAACTATCCAATCATTACCAAAGGGAAAAAATCATGGAATGGTTATGTTAATGGATTGGTCTGGTAGTATGAGTGGCATATTAAAAGACGTTATTAAACAAGTTTATTTGATGACTAGTTTTTGCAAAATAGCAAATATACCATTTACTGTTCTTGCTTTCACTAATGGTATATCTGACTCTAATCCTGAGAAAGCATTATGTGATGTTGAAAGAACAAAACAATTTGGTGAAAGATATATACCCTATGATGATAAACTATCGCCTGAAGAAAATCAAGCTAGAAAGTCAATTACAAATCAATTAGATGTTGAGATGTTTAGAGTTGTTGAAATTTTATCTAATAAAATGAACAAAGAAGAATATAATAAAATGGGTGCTTTATTATTCTCTGAAGTATATAAAAATGTTTCTAATTATAAATTAGCATCAACACCTTTAAATGAATCTTTATATTATATGATTGATTTCTTACCAAGATTTAAAAAATTAAATAATGTTCAAAAACTTTCTTTTATAGTATTAACAGATGGCGAAGGACATAGCATCCAGCCAAGACGTTTTGAATCTTACAGTTATTCTATAAAAAAACATTTATATCTTAGGAAAGATAATAAAGAATATGAATTTAAAACATATATGCAAACTGGTACTTTAATTAAAATAATAAAAGATCAAGATCCAAATACAACTTGTCTTGCGTTTTCTTTAATAAGAAACAATAGAAGACATATAAGCAATACATTATCTCATTTAAACAGTTATACAAATGATGGTCAGTTTGGAAATGCTGACGAATCTACAGTAATTAAAATAGCAAAAGATTTTAAAGAATTAGGTGCTTCTGCATTAAAACAAGTTAATTCTTATGATGAATATTATTTAATCCCAATAGAAAATATTAAACCTGAAGCTTTAAATATTGTTAATGATTTGACTTCTACAAAAGAAAAAACAGCAAATCAAATAGCAAAATCATTTACTAAGCTTTTAAAACAAAATAGAAATAGTAGATTCTTATTAACTTCTTTTGCAAAGCAGGTAGCATAATGGCTGAAACAATATCATTAAAAGATAAAATTATAGAGTTAAGATCTAAAATACTTATACATTCTTATATGTATTGGTATAAAGATAATCCTCTTGTGTCTGATACTTTATTTGATGCTTGGAAAAAACAATTAGTTGAATATCAAGCTGAACATAAACAAAAATTTCCTAATGAGAGAATAGAATTTTTTGAAACTGCATTTATTAATTGGGATGGCACTAATTCAAAAAGTCTTCCTTTGTTTGATGAGTGGATTACGAATAGAGTTGAAGTGCTTGACAAATATAAAAATGCGACTCCATATTTTAATATTTAAATTTATGATATTACTATCCTTATCTGGTTGTTTTGGTTCTACACTATTTACTTTGGGTGAAATTAAAATAACCACTGGGGATGTAATGACAAAAATAGTTAAAATTATACCAAAAAACGATGAAAATCTAGAAGACTACGAAAATAAAAAACTATAATATGACTAAACCATTGAAATATATATCTTTTTTATTTTCTGGAAGTATATACTTTTTCAACGAATTATGCTATAATATATGTATAAACCAACTAAAAAAGGCAAATATATGATGAATAATGCGAATATAAAAAAGTTTGTAGAATCTCTACATAAATCTTATTCCAATGATGAGAATAAATTTAATTGGAAACAGATTGTTAAAGTTTTTAAAACTACTAAGTTTGACAACAAATCAGAAGTTTATAACTGGGTGAAAGCCCAAAAAACTGGGAGAGGATCTTATATTATTCCTCTTTCAAGTGTTTCTTCTTCAGTGACAAATAATGTTGTTAAAATTGATACTGTAAAATCTGAATCTTCTAATTTAGATGTTAAGTCTTTAGTTCCAATTAGAGATAGTAATTATGTCCCATTCGGAAATTATAAAGACTTAGAAACTATCATAACTTCTAGACAATTTTATCCAACATTTGTGACTGGACCGACTGGTAATGGTAAATCTACTTCGATTGAACAAATTTGTGCAAAACATAAAATTTCTTTAATTAGAGTTAATTTAAACAGCTTAACAGACGAAGATCAATTAATCGGTACTAAAACACTTGTCGATGGTAATATACAAATCGTAGAGGGACCAGTTGTTATAGCAATGAGATTAGGAATCCCATTATTGCTTGATGAGATCGATGCTGGTGGTGCTAATACTCTATTATGTTTACAACCAATTCTAGAGGGTAAGCCATTCTACTTTAAATTAAAGAACGAGATTATCGTTCCAAAAAATGGTTTTAATATATTCGCCACAGCGAATACCAAAGGCAAAGGTTCAGAAGATGGAAGATATATTGGTACGAATGTTTTGAATGAAGCATTTCTAGAGAGATTTGCTGTGACATTCCAACAAGAATATCCAACACCATCGATTGAATTAAAGATTGTTAAAAATCTGATGGACTCTTATAAATGTAAGAATGATAAATTCGCTCAGACTCTAGTTAAGTGGGCTGATGTGATTAGAAAAACAAATGAATCAGGTGGTGTTGATGAAACAATTACTACAAGAAGATTGGTTCATATTGTAAGAGCATATTCAGTATTTAAAGATATTGATAAATCTATACAGTTATGTACAAATAGATTCGATGAAGCAACAAGACTTGCTTTTATTGATTTGTTTGACAAAGTATCAAATAACAGAGAAACTTCGGCTCCGAAACCATCAGAGTCTGAAGTTGCGAGTGCTGTAGTTAATCAACAACAAACAGTGAGTGCTTAATGCTAACTTGGAATTCACTTACTAAATCACAAAAACGTTGGGTAGAAAACGTTTCTAAAATTCTACCCGATTGTGTAAGTAAAGGGTATATTACAGCAACACAATGTTATGACTCTTTTAAACAATTAGAAAAACAAAGAGTTTCAGGTACTCCAAAAATTGGATATCCAAATTGGTTGTTTAAACTTAATAAAATTAAAAGAGGAATATACTTATTTCCAGCAGAGGGAGTGACAGTACAAAAAGCATCTCAATCTTTAAATGGTAAAGCTGAACCAATTGTTATTACTAGTAGAGTATCAGAAGAAGATAAATCATTTTTAAATGATTTAAAAGCTTTTGGTATTGATATAAGAGTTTCTTAATGGGAGTTTTTATTAAATTGTAAAGTGGGAGTCCCATATAAGAAATTATCCTTTTTTCTCCCACTTTACTTACAATAAAATTTATAATATAATATTGATATGATAACATACGATAATGCTTCTAAAGCTCAAAGAAAATGGGTTGATGCAGTAATTACAATTTTCCCAAATCTTGAGAAAACTGGAGTAATTTCAGCAGCAGAATGTTATTCGGCTCATATGAATTTATTAAAAAATCGTAAAGCAGATTCAGATAAAATTGGATACCCAAATTGGTTGTTTAAAACTAATAAAATAAGTCCAGGAGTTTATTTTTTTCCTGCGAAAGGATTAAATCCTGATAATATAGTTAAAACTATTCCAGTGGGAGATTCTAATATAAGAGCAGAAGTATCAAAAACAGAAGAAGATAAGCAATTTTTTAAAGATGTATTAACTAATGTATAAATTTAACGAAGATAAACTATTAAAAGAATTTAAACAATATATTGACCAAACATATAAAGGTCATTATTCTAAAAAGAAATTTCAATCAACAGAGTTCATCGTTGATTGTGGTCATGGTCTAGGATTTACACTAGGCAATGTTTTAAAATATGCTCAAAGGTATGGGCATAAAGATGGACAAAATCGTAAAGATCTTTTAAAGATTTTACACTATGCTCTTCTTGCTTTATATATACACGATCAAGGAGAAAAACTTAATAATGAAAAGGAGTGAGAATGAAACTAAGTAAAGAAACAATTGCGATTATGAAAAACTTCGCAGGAATTAATGCCAATCTAATGTTAAAGAATGGTAATAAAATATCAACAATATCGCCAGCAAAAAGTGTAATGGCTGTAGCACAAATTTCAGAGAATTTGCCAATCAATGGTTCTGGAAATTTTGGCATATACGAATTAAACGATTTTTTATCAGCTTATACATTAATGGAAGATGCAGATTTAACATTTGGTGATAATTTTTGTATGATTTCTAAAGGTCATCAAAAAATTAAATTCTATTCAGCAGCAAGTGAAATGCTACTTGTTCCATCAAAAGAAAGTTTGCCTGTTTCTAATGATGTATCTTTTAATTTAAAAGCAGCAGATTTAGATATGATTTCAAAGTCAGCAGCAATTTTAAAAGTAAGCGATATATCAATCGTATCAAAAGATGGTAAAGTAAGTGTTGAAGTTGCTGATAAAAAAGCACAACAAGCTGCAAAATCAGGACAATCAACAGCTAATGCTTTTAATCTAGATATTGGTACGTCAGATAAAGAGTTTAAAGTAAATATGAAAGTTGAAAATTTACAAAAAATTGTACTTACAGATTATGTAGTGACAGTTGATAGCAAAAAACTATCTAAGTTTTCAGCAACTAAAGGTTCGCTAGTATATTACATCGCAATCGAATCTGATTCTGTAATCGGCAAATAATTTAATGGGAGGAATACTCCCATTATACATCTATATTATATTATGATAAACACATCTGAAAATCAATTTGTTTGGGTTGAGAAGTATCGTCCTCGTACAATCAACGAATGTATCTTACCTAAAAATTTTAAACTTACATTAAAGTCTTTCATTAAAGGAGGACAGATACCACATTTTCTATTTTATGGTACAGCAGGAGTTGGTAAGACTACTGTCGCTCGTGCATTATGTGATGAAATTGGTGCTGAGTATATAATCATAAATGGTTCAGAAGAGGGTCGTATGATTGACACTCTAAGAGTAAAGATTAAAGGATTCGCTTCAACTGTATCTTTGACTGCAGCAAAAAAAGTTATTATCCTAGATGAAGCTGATTATATGACTCCGAATATAATGCAACCAGCTTTAAGAGCATTTATAGAAGAGTTCTCTTCTAATTGTAGATTTATACTTACTTGTAATTTTAAGAATAAAATTATTGATCCGATTAAATCAAGATGTTCTGTAGTTGACTTTAAAATACCAACTGATGAAAGAGCAATTATTGCTGCTGATTTTTTCAATAGAGTTATTGAGATTCTTGATAAAGAAAATATAAAATACGATAAGAAAGTAGTCGCTACTCTTATACAAAAGTTTTTTCCTGATTTTAGAAAAACATTAAACGAACTACAAAGATATTCTGTAGGTGGTACTATCGATACAGGAGTTCTTGTAGGTGTATCAGACGAGTCTTATACAAAACTATTTAAATACTTAAAGAATAAAGAGTGGGATAAAATGCGTGAATGGGTTGATCTTAATTCAGATATTGATACTACAAATTTATTCTCAGAGATATTTGAAAAGTGCCAACCAGCAATTGAAAAGAATTCAATACCAGAGTTGGTTTTAATACTAGCAGATTATCAATACAAGTCAGCTTTCGTAGCAGATGCGAATATTAATAAGATTGCTGCAATGACAGAGATAATGAAAAAATGTCAGTGGAAGTAAAAAAGTATAAAACGAATCCATTTAAGTTCGTCACAGCTATCAATTACAGTAAAGAAAACCTACACGAAACAGAGACTTTCGAAGAAGATTATTTGCCTTATATTATTAATAGATCTCTCTCTATGTTCCCAGATACAGTCCAAATAGCTAATGAAATCAACATTTTGCACTATGTTCCAAAGAAATGGCAATTTCTATTTTACCTAAATATAGTCGCTAAGAAGAAAAGATATTCGAATAAAAAGTGGGCAAAAAAATCTAAAGATTCTAATGAACCCTTTATTATGGAATATTATAACGTTTCTGCTCAAAAAGCAAAAGAGATATTATCCCTTTTAAAACCAGAGCAGATTGAAATTATCAAATCAAAATTTTATAAAGGTGGCACGCAATGAGTGAAATTGAAAATAAACAAGAGTCATTAGAGACTGTAAAAGAAGATTCAAATAAGTCTGTTCCATATGCATGGAGTCCAGACAAAATGTTAGAAGTTTTTCTGATCGAACCAGATAACTTTTTAAAAATTAGAGAAACATTAACACGTATCGGTATCGCAAGTCGTACTGATAAAAAACTATATCAATCTTGTCATATATTACATAAACAAGGAAGATATTTTATCGTTCATTTTAAAGAATTATTTTCTTTAGATGGAAAAGAATCTAATATTACTACAAACGATATTGAAAGAAGAAATACAATAGCTGTATTACTGGCTGATTGGGGATTATTAAAAATTAAAGATCTTGCTCAAATTTCATCCAAAGCTTCTTTAAGTCAAATCAAAGTTTTAGCACATAAAGACAAAGCAGGTTGGGAACTTGTGGCTAAATATAACATTGGAAAAAGAGCGAAATAATATGAAAAAAATAATAACATGTATAGCAATTTTATTGTCTATATTTTCTATAAACTTTATCACTAACACAGCGAGTGCAGCTGACAACAATGGTCATGGATTTGTCTATCATCGTTCAGACTGTTCTCCAGGATGGGTAAGATTGTATGGGGATGGTGGTCGTATGCGTGGCACTGAGTGTGGGCAATGGCTGAGTGAGTTTGCAATGGAAGTGATACACACAACAGATTACAATTTTAATGTGGATCAACTGACGTGTTTGGGCACACAATTCAGTTTTCAAAATTATTGGGCGAATTATCATATCTCAGATGATGAACTTAGAAATTGCAATCTAGAAGTATTGATCAATCCAGAATTTAAAAAACTTTTTAATAAAAAAGTGCGTTTTAATAGACTAAGCGATTAATATGTTTTATATTTGGCATACTTTATTAATAGTTGCTTTTATAGTTATGGCATTCTTTATGGGTCTTATTTTAGGTAAGAAAATAGACTCAAAGACACGAAATTTAAGCTTATTGAATAAAAAAAAAGATAATAAATTCAATAACTTGAATAAATAATATTGTATAGGTACTAGTAATTTTAAAAATAATACCTATATAATAGTGTATATTCGATCGTTGTATCGAATATAACACACCTGATTGTTCCAATAGTGGAAAGTCAGTAGTAAATAATAACCTTGCTTTCATAGGAGGATATAATGATAGCACACATAAACCAAGCGATTGACACTCTGTCAAACGCACAAAAGTCTGTTGTTGAAACATTCATCAAAGACTCAAAAGTAGCAGAACCAGTAAATTCAATTATTGATGCTACTCAAACTTTTAGCAAAACATTAGCAAAATCATTCGTAAGCTTAGGCGAAACATTTGTTGCGAACGTTAGCAAAGGAGGAAAGTAATGACTAGACTTCCTACTTTTTTTAATGACGCATTCAAAGACTTCGATAAGTTTTTCGTAGGATTCGATGATCAATTAGCACGATTCCACGATATACACGAGTCATTTGGAAAAATGATACCAAACTATCCACCATACAACTTAAAAAAAGTTGATGATAACAAATATGTTATTGAAGTGGCTGTTGCTGGGTTTGCAAAATCAGATATTGAAATCACATTAGAAGATGACAAATTAATCATCAAAGGTGAATCAAAATCTGACGAAACAAAATCAGATTCAAAAGATATTGAACTATACAAAGGTATAGCAAATCGTGCATTCGAAAGATCGTTTGCATTATCTGATAACATCGAAGTAAAAGATGCTCAGTATCTAAATGGTATGTTAAAAGTTGTTCTAGAAAGAATAATCCCAGAACACAAAAAACCAAAAAAAATAGCAGTAAAATAATAATACTGTTTTAAGAGGATTGGTAGAGTTTAATTATTCTACCAATCCAAACTTATTAAGAGATAAAATAAAATGATTCCTTATAACGTTTGTGAAAACAAATGGGTAAGTAATACTAAAAAAATTGTTAAAAATAATTGGGATAAACTTCCAATCATTTGTCAAATAACAGTCTATATGATGGTTATTTCAATTTTTGTTTTAGGTATGCTTACAGCATTTAAAAGTTTTCTATAAAAATGAGCAATCTCTCAAGAGATTGTATTTTTCGTCTTGAATCTTTGGGCATTCCTTGTTGTTTGCTTAAAGGTTGCAAGTGCGAAGAATCTTTCAATCTTGAAAAAGAAACAAAAACCCCAGATAAATCTATTCCAAAAACACCATCAGAATTACTCCAGGATGAATTAGAGCCGATTCTTTAAACCTTTACACACAAGTATTTTTATAGTATAATATAGTCTATGAATCAAAATAATCCACAAGTTAAAATAATCGTATTGTTAAATGGTCAACATATGATTGGTAAAGTAATTAGAGAAGATGAAAAAGAACTTATTGTTGAAGCACCTGCTGTTATATTAACAGGTGAAGATAATAAAGAACCAAAAAGAATGTCATTAGCATTCGCACCATTTCTACCCTTTTCATCTGATAAAACATTTACTTTTAGATCAGATATGATATTAACAACATCAATCCCAGCAGAAGCATTAACTAACGAATATAATCGTATGTTTGGTTCTGGTTTGGATATTATAACAAAACCATCTTTAATAGTATAATTAAAGGTTTTACTTCCAAGAAATTTTATAGTATAATATAGGGAGTAAAGTAAAAAATAAACAATATAGTATAACAAGGAGTAAATATATAATGACTATACTAAGAAAAATATTTGGTTCAAGAACTTCTACAAGAAGAACTATGAAACAAGTATCAAAAAAAGAACAAGTGCTTAACCTTTTATCAAAAGGTAAAAACGTTGCATGGCAGACAATTAGAGACAGATTTGATCTAGAGTCTCCAAGAGCGATGATTGATACATTAAGAGCAGA
>Ga0315903_10000298_pt1 | contig 74045 bp, 67 predicted proteins | sample LakEriMetagenome_7_FD_203524 | JGI IMG/M metagenome (GOLD analysis project Ga0315903, IMG submission 203524) | Freshwater fungal communities from buoy surface, Lake Erie, Ohio, United States - Buoy 2 MA119 | ecosystem: Environmental > Aquatic > Freshwater > Lake | place: USA: Lake Erie, Ohio... | reverse complement strand
CCGAACTGATCCTTAAATAAAGTTTCTACGGTTACTGTTTTGCCTTTGACGAATCCTCTCAGGAACGATCCTGCTTCTTTTCCGGCGGGTTGATGCGCGGCCACATGATTTGATACGACTTCGGGAGCATCGCATCCATACAGCCTGATCCAAACAGTTTCGTCCGGAAAAACAACCTTGATACTATCCCCATCGTGAACCGCCGTGACTACGCCAGACTTTGTTTGTTTAGGTAATAATCTGTACCTCATAAAAATCCTTATAGTTTGTAATCCAAGTAAACCTTTTGCTCGGTAATCATTTGAAAAAGTCTGACATTGGACAAGTTATTTTTTAATACGTTTGCAACCTTGACATCAAATATAGAATAATAATCGGACTCGTTTACTCCGACATCGTCAATATCAACTATGGATATTCCGAGGCCGAACGGTTTATGTAGATGGTTGAAGTCAAACATAAGTTTGATATACTTCTTCATATCTTCATCTGTCAGAACTTCTATCTTTTTAATGTTTCCTTTCGAATCATAATACGGTGTGTTTCTGCGGAATACAATCATGTGAGCATACGGAATACTATTCATAGATTGAACATTTGCTGTTTCTCCCAGCATAGATTCAAAATAATTATTCGCGTTCTGCTTATAATTTGAAGTTATAAATTTAACTCCTAAGCAAAATACAGGAATATTATTTTTGACAACCGTAATATCTACGTTTTTGTGATAGTAGCGACCCTCCACTCTAAATTCTTTGTTTTTGTCCATACAAAAAACTTCATAGTGTTCTCCGAATATATCAACCAGAACATCTGCCAAGTAATTGTGTATAGGCGAAACTTTTTTGGAGGATCGCTTTCCGTATGCCACATAATTATCAAACGACTTGGAAACAACATCTACGAACCGATTATGATCATAGCTATTGTTTACAATCATTCTTTCCAGCGGAGGTTTTTAATTAAAGTTAAAAAAATACCCGCAAGAGTCACCAATGACATAGCCTGCCAAAAGTTTACCTCCGGGAATCCGAAATAGGGACTCCACTGATTGATGCTCCACTGAATTATGGCCGAGAGAATAGATGCCCCGGCCATTATCAGAAGAATCGAAGAAAACAGTTTTCCAAATTCTTGTGCGTCCATATCAATTTGTCAATTTGTAAGTGAGTGATTCGATTTTGTTTTCGGTCAAACTATTCAAGATGGTGTACAACATCATCGAAATGTATTCGCAATCGGTACGTTCTACAAATAAGAAGTCATCAAAAAACTCTTTTACAGCCTGTACCCTATCCGCATCTACGTTAAACTTTGCCGGAAGAACAAGTTTTGATTTAAACAGCCTGTCAATCCATTCGGATATTGTCATGGTGTCAGATATGTACACCGGGATATTTGTGGTTACTGTAAATTCAACCGCGACCGGATGTATCTTGTCTCCATCGTATTGAGTGTATTGAACCAGTGATGTGTAAATATATTTTCCGTTTTCAATTTTCATGGTCAATATTTTTATGCTTCGCAGCTACTACACGTCGTCAAATTTTCATTGAACTGTTGAGCAGCATTAATGCTAAATTGATAGTAAAGAGTTTTTATTCCCTCCGAATGAGCCAGCAATACGAGATCAGAAACGCTCTTTGGGGGAGTGTCCGGATGTATCATCAGGTTCAAAGACTGACCTTGGTCAATGTATTTCTGACGTTGTGCAGCTAACTTGATAATATCAACCTGAGATATCTCTGAAAATGTTTTAAACACATCTCTTTCCAAATCTGTCAAGAAAGTGAGATGCTGAACCGATCCATTCTTTTCCAAGATAGACTTCCATGTTTCCCTGTCATTCTTTCCGTACTTTTCCAACACCGAAATCAACTGAGGGTTCTTATACGTACTTTGAATTTTCGCAAGGGTCTTCTCGTGAATATTGCTTTTAATAGGCTCAATAGATGGAGACCAGCCGCCCATGATGTACGACGTTGATTTCGTTGGAGCAATTGCTATTCGAGTGGTATTCCGATATCCGTATCCTTCAAGTATCTTAGGCTCCCCGAACTGTTTGGCAAGTTGCTTACTGGCTTCATCTGCCTCTTGCCGAAGCCGTTTGAATATAGTATTGTTGACTTGGTAAGATGCTAAACTACCAAATGGAATCATGTGCTTTTGCAGATAGGAGTGGAATCCAAGAATGCCTATACCGATAGCACGATGTTCCTCTGCAAACCTAACCGCTTTTTCCAAGCCCGGCATATCTTTGCCTTTCGCAATATATTCGGTCAGAACAGTATCCAAAATGACTGATGCAAGAAACACCAAATTATCTGGCCACTCGTCATAGTGAGCGGCATTCAGGCTAAGCAGACAGCAGGCAAATTCTTTTTCATCATCACAGTATTCAATAATCTCAGTGCAGATATTAGACGTGAACAATGGCATATCTTTGTCCTTGTAAACCTGTGGCTTGTTATCGTCACAGTTATCTTCAAACAAAATATACGGATAACCTATTTCCGATCTGCGTTTCAAAATCTTGGAATATATTTCCCGCTTTTTCTTGTCACCATCCTTCATAGATTGTATCCAGCCTTTCGGTATAGTTACACCCGTGGTAATGTTTTGTATAGCGTAGCCAATCGATTTCTTAGGATCGCCGTTGGCACCGATATCCAAAAATGTAAGAATCTCCGGATGTTCAACAGATGAATACGCGGTAAAGAATCCTCTGCGCATTCCTCCCTGATTAATCTTTGAAATCTTTTGAGCATAACTTGATATCCATGATAACATCCCTTCACTTCTTCCGGACTTATCCGACCCATAGGGCGCACCATATTCCCGAATATCCGAAAAGTTCTTTGCGGTGCCTGCCCCGTTTTTCGCTAACATGGACATCTCATATTCGCCATAGGTAATGGAATGAAGCGTGTCGGAGATTGTACCCATATTACACGAAATAGGTAAACCTCGACCGTTACCAAAATTACTAAGAATGGGAGAACTAAATGATATTAAGTTGTTTTCACAAGCCTTATAAATGTCTTCGGCAATGCCAGAAATACCACTCAGTTCTTCAACTCGTTGACAAATTTCCCAATACCTGTCTTCCGCTGCGACACCTGCATCAAGATATCCTCGTGACAAAAATGTTCTCGCATCATCTGTGAGCCAGTCAAATTTCTTTCTCATAATATCAACCTTTTTTTTAAAACAATGAATCAGGATCGTAAGATTGTCCTTTGGAATAATCCGGCCCTTTTTGATCAAAGAAATCAAAGTCAGCAGTTGCCGTGAGCATATTGGTCAGGTAGTCAGATTTTTCAAGCAAAGATTCTTTTACTTCAAATTCGTCTGCATATCCTATAAGATTCAGAGAGTTATTAAACCTTGATTTCAAAAACTCGTCCACACATTCTCTTGGCATGAATTCAAGTTCGCCCTTTTCAAATATCCAGTCCAATACTTTCATCTCGGCTACAAATGCCTTTCTCGCGTTTCTTCTAATTTTTTCTTCCATCTCCTCATCAAACCACTCTGGATTTTCTTTCCGGATAATATTCACCAGTTCACTGCCAAACTTGCCATGGATAATCTCTTCCCTTGCTGTGGCCGAAATTATCTTGTGGATCGTTTTCAACTTATTCTCATATTTTGAGAAAGAAGAGATAATAAGAAATTGGCTGAACAAGGAAACATTTTCAACCAGTAACGTAAAAAGTACCAGCGACTTAGTAAACTCTTTATCTGACCTCGACGATGTTCCTTCTAAATATTTTTTCAAATATCTTGTCCGATCATGGATCGCGGGAACATCCATGAGATGTTCAAACTCATCATCCAGTCCGAGTTGACTTAAAAGTTCTGAGTAAGCGAACGAGTGTATCACCTCATTTCCCGCAAATGTGGAACCCACGAACGAAACCTCTGGCTTGTCAATGCGCATATCCAGTCGCGCCCAGAATGTCTTGACAGCGTGTTCAACATGGCTTATAGCCAGCATTGTTCGCTTGATAGATTCCTTCCAATGCTCCGGTATATCTGCATTAAAATCCATCATGTCTCCGGTCAAATGCTCCTTGAATTCTTCAACCTGCCAGTGACTTCTGATAATAGCTTTCGCATATTCTACCAGTTGAGGATATTCGTATGGTTTAATGGTACTGCGTGAATCAAAAATTCCCATAGTAACTTTCCTTGTTATTTTAATGGTTAAAAATTATTATTCACTTGTCCGGAATTTTTATTGAAAAATTTGTCCAGTTGCTTAGCTCCGAACTGTTTTTCATACTCAGAATCCGACATCATGTTTTCTTTGGTTTTCTTTCCGGACTCAGACTTTTCGTAGTAAACCTCAAACCGTCCTTTATCCGTATCAAACAAGCAAGGTAGTGTCATACCATCTGATCCAAGTCGAGACTTTGCGATGTGAAGTCGGGCGGTGTTATTCACCTTGTCCTTCGGTTTTCTTGACAGGGATATCATAAAGTCCACCACAAACATCTTTGCAAAAGCATTTGATGCAGAGTCCGTACCGATAACATCTTTGTTGGCACCTTCCCGATTGGTCTGATCTGCTGTCCAAAGCGCAAATTCTTTTCTTCCTGCCAAACCTCTCAGATCAGTATAGTGCTGTCCAAGGGTTTTGTCGTCCCGGGTATTATTGTTGAACGGGATTTTCATAAGTTCGGCATAGTCAAGAATAACCAAATCAGGCTTGAACCCTGCCATGATATACTTGTCAATACTTATTTCAAGTCCAGACAAACTCAATGTAGAAGTAGGATGCTCTTCAATAAAAAGTTTGCCCTTGAACTTTGCCAATGTTTTCTTGATAGTACCCTGATTTGCCAACAGGTCATCGTAGGGTATTCCTGTCAAAATCGTATCGTATCGCTTAGCTGTATAAATATCATCAAGTTCCAATGTATAATGAAGAACGGTTTTTCCTGCCTTCAATGCGGCCGCTCCGATTGCTGCCAGTACCCATGATTTTCCAATACCAGTCGGAGCCATAACCACCGCCATCTTCCCTTTCGGAATACCGCCACCGGAAATCTCATTAATAACTTCCCAGTCGGTAGGTATTCTCTCGTGTTCGTTCTGAGCAGTATATCTGTAATCTATATCAATCAGGTAGTCTAATCCGAGACCTCGCCCGGGTTGTCCTTTTTTGTTGGCATCTCCGAGTTTCCTAACAATCTCGTCATAGTCTCCATTTTTAAAATCTTCTAAACTCGCCTCATACGCCTTTCGTATCTCTTGATGCCTGCAAAATTTTAACGCTTCTGCCTTCACATACTCCAAGTCAGTAGAACTGATATTGTTCCAGACTTCCTTTAATGTAGCAACTGTTTCTGTTTTTAAAAGGTCTCTTTCTATTTTAGAAATTTGAACCTTGAAGACTTCCAATGTAGGAGTTTGACGATACTCCCTGAAATATTCTATTGTATTTTTAGCAATGAATTTAAGTGCTTCGCTTTCGAAATAAGAGGTATCCAAAATATCCAGCACGTTCATCAAAAAGTTCCTGTCAGTCATCAAGGATGAAAGAACCTTTGTCTGAAATCCATAACCAAATTTGTTTAACGTGTCCATGCGTTTAAGTTACTAAATGAAGACATTGCCCAACGCTCAAAATCTTTGAAGTGATTCATAAGGTATTCGCGTATCAATATTTTTCTCAGACCAACTATATTGAACCTGCATGGGGCTTCCACGAGGGACACTATTTTGTCCTTTGACGTTAGAGAAATATCAACATCCTGTAACTGCATAAGTTGATAATTCAAATCGATCACGTCCTTATGTTCCAACAAAGAGGTAAAAATTTTCTTTGGTTTTTTGGAATTTTTGACTTCTTCTTCCGAACGGGATAATAAGTATTCCTTGTCAATAGGTTTCTCGGCAATTTCCGGAAAGTATTTCAACAAGGTCTTTCTCCCGATTCCGCTTACTCCGACAATGTTATCCGATGTATCTCTGTCAATGACTCTATACAAAAGATAATTTTGAGGAATCAAACCGTACTCCTCTTTAATTTTTTTCTCATCATATAATACTTTTTTCACAGGCGAGTAAACCTCAATCCGGTCATTGACAAGTTGAAGAAAATCTCTATCCGTCGAAACTATCCGTACTTTCTTGGAATCGGTAAAATAATTGGTACATAGATATGCAATTGAGTCATCTGCTTCTATATGATCAACTGCCACAATGTGCAGGGGAAGATGTGTCAAGCATTGAAGAATTATCGAGAACTGGTTCTTCATCGAAAGTTTCTCTTCCTCCGGAGAGGGAAAAGTTATTTTAGATGAAGAAACCGTTCCCGTTCGCTTTCCCTTGTAGTCTGGATACAACTTCTTTCGACGAAGCGATCCTCCCTTTGAATCAAAAACTACGATACAGCGAGTAGGAGAAAATTCTCTCACATTCAGAGCCAAAGACCTCAGAAACCCAAGTACCCCACCAACGTGTTCTCCGCCGCTTGAAATGTCCGGCATGGAAGCCCACACTCGAATGTAGGTGTTTGTACCGTCTATGATAAGAACTCTATCGTTCTTGTGTTCGTTCGAATGTAAAAGAATTTCTCCTAACAAGCTATTCATATTTTTTTATTCTTCAACTGTGTCAATTACAATGTCATCAATCCCGAATTCTTCATCTCCAAGGTCATATTTCATTATGTAGGAATCACATATCTGCTGGTAAATAATGTCCCTCAATTCTGGGTTATCTGTCAGCAACTTTTTGAAATCCTTGGATTGAAACTTCTTGGTTATCAGTTCTCCGGTAGAAGTATCTACGTATTCGTATGAGTAAGAAGAACCGGATTGTTTTACACAGTCCAAAGTCTTCAACAAACTCAACCACGATCCGTATCTATCAATACCAGAGTCATACAGGATATTTAAAACAACCTTCCTACGAGGAGGGCCGAGTCGGTTTTTCACAATCCGTACCTCAACCTGCTCCCCTATCACTATTTTTGATCCGTCAACCGTAACCGTGATGGGGCCAATCTTGGTAAGTTTACAACGAGTAGAGGCCGTGAAACCAATAGCCTTGCCGCCGGAAGTGATGTGCTTCTCTTGAAACATTACCGCATTTACATTATCACGAACCTGATTAATCAGGATGATAAGTATATTCTTCCCTGCAATCAAAGAAGGAATTTTGCGCATGGCCAATGAGTTTATAATGGCTTTGTTTGTCGCGTACCCCTCTTTCTCGTAACCTCCTTCAAGTTCTGCCAATGTACTGGCACCCATGAGAGAATCAACCACAATCACAACTTTTCTGTCCGGATTCCGTTTCAAAGTATGCTCGATTATCTGCTCCATAGAGGAATAGATTTCTTCAACCGCCCGTAACTTGTCAGTGTAGATAGTTTTCGCAACATCCAAACCGAGGGACTTGTAAAAGTCTAACATACCAAGTGCCTTTTCGGTGTCGTACAGAACAGCCAGTCCACCTTCTTTTTGGCACTCCGACATAATATGGGCCGCCAGCAAACTTTTACCACTGCCCTCCAAGCCGAAGAGTTCAACGATGGTGCCGTAACCAAATCCGCCGTTAGGTCTGTTTGATATTGCCAAATCCAAAATGTCACATCCGGAACTGCACCACGCATTAACTACGTTCGCATCTGTCATAAACGTGGCCGCGCCTTGGTATTCCTTGAACTTGCGGTTTATTATGTCCAAGACATCGTCCGCAAGAGAATCGGTCATCGCCGTATTATCACTTTGCTTAGATTTCTTCGCCATTATCCAAGAAGTTTATCAAACTCATCCATAATAGCGTTCATATCAAAGTCGGATTCGGGCTTTGCTGCTGGTTTTGGAGAAGATGCTGTGGATGCAGGAGCCGGAGTTCTACTTTCTATTGCTTTGGATGGCTGGGTTGGCTCTTCTCTATCAGTAGAAAGATATTGTCTGAGGGCTGCTTTCAACTCTTCACTTGAAGGAACAGTAAATGTGTCCATGATGTTAGGCATATTTTCAATTGCCTTCAAAACTTCTGGGTCTTCGGATGCCGGACTGCTATTCCTGCGAGGCTGAATGGAATACTGATTCTGTCTCGGATCGTCTGCCGGAGTAAAATCCAATGTCAGGTCGGTACCGTTTTGGATATCGGATACAAGACCATAATCATCGTTGCTCATAATGTTAAGTAATTCTGCGAAAATTTTTGGGTTGAACGACCAAAACTTAACGCCTTCGTGTTCCTTTCCGCGTATCAGCACGGGTGCATAATACGTCTTCTTAGGCATGAGTTTATACTGCAAATTCTTGGCAACTGTCCATTCGTCCTTGGGGAGATTTCTCGCTGTGAGCGATTGGGCGTATTCTATTACAGGATCGTGTTTTCCGACAGACGCAGGACTGAGCCACGTCTTGTCAAATGTTTCCTTGTAATAAAATGCCAATTCCAAAAACGGATAATCAGGGTCTTCGTTGTACTTGAACGGAAGTAGTCGGATAACCTGTTTGCCGGACTCCGGACGCCATTTAAGCGAATTGCTTGTACTGGATGGCTTTTTTTCAGCCTGAGTTTTAATGTCCTCAAACCGCTTTTTGATTCGATCTAATGTTGTACTCATGGTAAAACCTTTTGAATGGTAAAAAAATTGGGGATTAGTACCCCTATCACTAAAAACATTTTTCACAAAGATAAGATTTGAAAGTGGACTTGTCAAGTCAATTAACATATTGTTATATATTAATTTTTCTCATCTCGTCATAGTTCGTTCCGACCTTCAAGTGGAAGGGAACCCCTCCAAGTATTTGGATTATTTCTTTGAAAACCTGTATGGTATCTGCCGGATCATAGTCAAAGAGAAAAGAATCGTATGTATAAAGTATTAACTTCGTATTATAAGTTGTTAACAGTTCATTAATACGTTTGAGTATCTCGGCATTAAATTCTGTTTCTAAGTTCTGTAACATATAATTAAACAACTTAGTAGGAGTTATGTTGTCATAATGTTCTTTTATTATGGGTTTTTCAAATATAAATGTAAAGAGTTCATCATTTATGAACTTCTTGTATAGTGCGAACACCAGTTCGTTTATGTACTTGAACGGCTCAATGTCTCTCAAACCCTCCTCCACTCCTCCGTATATCTGTTTGAAAGTATAGTCTTTTGGGTTAACTCCTTCCGGATAATACTTTGACAGTTCAACATATACTTGCTCTGGAAACGGCAAACCTAAAATGGAATATATCAAGTACAAGTGAAATCCCGAGAAGTCTATTTCCACAAGAACACCTTTTGAATACCTACTGACAAATCTTTTTCTTGAACCATCGGATTTGTTCAAGGCTGCGTAATTGATATTGCCAAAGTGATTGGACGGTCTTCCTGTCAGGGTATAAGGATTGTATTCGCATTTCTCCGGATTCAAACCAATAAATTCTATCTCGGCAAGATCGGAAACAAAGTCATTATATTTACGAAACGAATCACCGATGGCAAATTTATTGAGAGCCAGCAACAACCCGTCTTTGACATCTCGGCAGTATTCCAACCACTTCATAATCGGAATACAATCATTTACATTCTCCACATCACTATTAGACCAATACCAGCGTATTTGGTATGGATACGATACAGGAAGTTTCTCATTTGTGCAGAACCAGTACATCATCTCGGCCTCAAAATTTGACCTGTGTTGAACGATATGCTTTTTCCTATACACATAGTTGTCTTTTCCTATAAAGTTCAACAGAAACGATTCTGATACGCAGGAGAGGTCATTGTGATGAATCCCAACCAAGGCTTCTTTATGAATCCTCGTATTGTATATGTACGCGAACGACAAACGATTGACAGACCAGTGACGGTGCCTGTCCGACAAAATAGGAACAACGATGTTTGTGTCATCGCTCCAACTGATTTCAATGTCTGGTTCTATGTAAAACATTTTTCGCAAAGATACATTGCGCTAATCAAGTTGTGAGTCCGTTTGCATTGTGTTAACAGTTCACCTGTAAAATTCAAGCGGATTGATCAGAATCAGGTTCAACCCCGGGAAAGTTGGAAGAGACTTTTGAACAGTAAACGAGTTCAAGTATCTTGCATCTTCTATGGGAATCTTTGATATTATCCATTCTACTCGCAAGGAATTGTATATGACTCCGTTGATTCCCGGGTTGTTTTTGGTGTTTATGGAATTGAACTGTGGAGAATCAATTTCTAAAATTGTATTCATGGCCGAGTTTCTTTTTTGTATAAAAAATCTTTCTATACGTCCAACCTTGTAATCGTCCATCGTAGGGACAGGCGAATAAGATATGGGCGTAAGATATCGGCTCCCCTCGCTTTCCGTCAACTTATTATATGTCAAAATATCATAAGTAGAATTCAACCTCAACTCGAACAATTCAACCGATCCTGTCTCTGGGCGAAACCCAGTAAATCGTTGTCCGGTCGGTATGACGTGATACGCCCCAATATACACTTCGCCAGTGGCAAGAACGAATTCACCGCCGGAAGTATATTGACCAGTTTGAATCTGGTGAAGGTTGAAATATGGCTTACGTATTGGCATCGTTGAACTTGTCAGAATAATTTGATAATAACCGTTTCGCCGTCAGACTGAACTTTGTATGGGATTCCTTCGGAGGACAGTTTAGATTTTACATACGCCAAATACAACTTGCCTCTTTGAGTCTTGTCTGCTGGTGTTGTGTATCTATCGTTTTCTGTTTTAGTTGGAGAAAATTCAATAAATTTTATCTTGTCAGAATTGTCCTTTAATGTGTTTAGAAGAATGTCAGAAATAGTAGCCATGACCGAGAATACTTCATACCTGTTTGTTTGTGTACTGTACGCATCGTAGTCATCTTCTGTTGTTTTGAATTCCACCTCTATCCCCAACTCATCGCGACCGACAAACCTAACAAACATTTGCACTATATATTTAGTACCCTTATCTGTTACAAAGTTAACTTTATATACATTGCCATCTCTGGCTTTGTCTCCGATTTGCGGCAGACTATATTTATCATAATCATAAACCTTGGCGCTATCGCCTATTTCATTGAGTATTGCGCGTAGTTTCATTCAAGCGTCTCCTTTACAGTTCTATGTAATTTATATTTGGGTAGTATGCAAGTATCCCATCAACCTTTGTTGACCAGTCGGACTGCTGAAAGGTGTGAGTGACACGAGTAACCATGAAGTAGGAATGGTATGTATTCCTCCACTTCTTTGGTATCTGAGTCGTGCTTATAGCACATCCCGGGACAATACCCCAAACACCATCAAGGTCGGCACTGATACTTAGGCCGGGATAGTGTATGGTTTCAGTTGATTTGGCATCTTGATTGTTTTTGAACATAGACGCAACAGCCGATTTCAAAGCATTTATATCCTGACCGTTAAAATTATTTTTGCCCAAGTTACCCGGAGTGACCACGAGTTCGTAGGCATCATCAACCGCCTTCATGTAACTCTTTTTCTTTGCGGTGTTCAAGTCCGTTTCACAGCCTCTCAAAACCGAAGATATGTCGCCCTTCTTACTGGCATTGACGAACATGGCTGCCTTGTATTCCTGAGAACCGACATTGCTTTGAATGTCACACGTTCTGGTTGAACCATCTCCATCTATCGGGTCTAACACCACACACTGCAATGCTTCTTTGGCACTACCAAAATTTTGATCTACTACTATAAGTTTTTTTAAATCGTCTGGGTCTTCAACAAGTCTCAGAGCCAAGGCTCCACCAGTGCAACTGGATATGTGATCGGCAATCTTTTCAAAGAAGTCAATGATATTGACAACTTCGCTTTTGGTGTCCGAAACATCGGTTGAATCAGAATCAGATTCGCGCTGTTTAGTAGCAGCAACAAGAGCGCCAGCAACAACGGTTCGGTGTATCAAAATATTTCTGAGAGTGATGTTTCCTTGACCATCGTGACATTTTACTTTTGCAGGCTGCTTGCAGTCCTTATCAAAGTTCTTTCCCTCTCCGCTGGTATTCTTATAGTTGGCGTTTCCTATGAGAAGAACTGTGGTAGGATCGCCGGATGTCAAATTAGCTGGTATCTTTGAAAAAGAATATTTCGGATGAAAATCGACTTTCAACTTTTTAAAATAGTCTTTATCTTTATTACCAATACAAGATGTTAAGTTTCTAAGAAGTTGATCATTGATTATTCTGTTAACAACATATCCAAGTGTAAGATAAACTTGATTATTAGTAGTATCAACCTCGCTCCTGTCAGGCTCCGTCAAAGCATTTAGCCACTTACCTATCTTACCATCCGATGAACGTAGATGATCTCCGTTGTATATAACAATAGCTGCCGATGCAATACCGGGAGGCTTAACTGGATATAACTCTGTATCAACCTTGTATTGTGAAAAATAATCAATCACATCGCCGTCTTCAATAGATTCAATTGAATACTCGCCATTCTTCTGAGCATCTGCTGCTATCAACTGCGCAATCCCTACTACTTTGTGCTTGGTTTTGTCTTCTCCGGTTATATAAAAAATCCCAGCGCCACCGCCATCACAACCATTACAAATGACAGATTGAATGTCCAAATTTTTTATTGCTGTGGCAGAAGATACGGCTGTAAAGTTTGCAACCCAAAATCCCTCAGATGTAGTATTGAACCCGAAGGTTGCTACTTTGAAATCTTTCAAGGTATGACTTTTCTGTTGGACTCCCCATGCAAGTTTGTATCCAAACTCGACATCTATCAAATTGCCCGGCAACAAAAAATATCTTTGAATATCTTCAAAGTCTGCTATGGTATAACATCGTATAGTTGCAGATATTTTACGAGCAAGACCCCAGTCTCCTCCGTATTCAATTGTTACGTTTTCCAAATCCGGACGAGGCTTCTTCTTACCGCCTCCGTAGTATGTATCATCCCAATTCGAATCGTTGTACGGAACAGTACGAGAACCCCCGCCATCGCATCCTATATAATGTCCGGTAAGTGACACATAACAAGAGTCCCTGACAGCAGCAGACTTGTTACCGTCATAATAGGAACTGAGAAGACCCCTTCTGGATTTCAATATACCATACGGATCACCCTCGACCGGATTTCTTCTGTATAAACTTTCTGACATATTTTAGAATTGAGTATCCCTGAATATTTGATCTACATCTCCTGTATTGAGCGGATAAGGTATTCTCAACTTAAATCCAATTGGCGGCTTCAAGGTTGCATTATTTAACTTATTCGCCCGAGCTAAGACTACCCAATACCGAGCATCGCCATAGTAGTTGAACGATATCAAATCAAGCCTGTCCGCTGCATTACACACAATGTAAATATCAGAAGTTTTCTTTTCAAACTTTGGATAGTATAGCGTTGAATATCTACGCTTGCCTTCATCGGTGTGAAGTATTTCTGTGAATTGACTATATCTCTGCATAAAAATCCTTAGATGAAATACCGTTGATTTGCATTGGGCCTCTTACCGTCCACGTTGGCAAGAACCCTGATTGATAAAGAAACGTCTGTATATATAGGGCGATAATCTATAATAGGATACTCTGGCTTCCAATCGTATGTGAGAGATGTAATAACTCCATACGACTCTATGACTCCGCCTATTTTAAAATATACGTGACAACCCGCGAATCCAGTACCAGTCGTGTATATCGGATATGTCATTCTTCCAAGTCTGGCAAGCAAGAACTCGTGATTGTTATTATGCTCGTCCTTGTTCATACCTACAAGAAAGAAAGACAATCTGACTTCTCTGGTAACTGACTGATATTGAACCTTGGCGTCTGCACGGCCCATGTCATAATACTCTGCCCAGTTGGGACTGGAAGAATCAGACCACGACGTTATATGCGCTTCAAACGAAAGATACTCTGCATCGCCCGGAACGACTGAGTTAGGATTCGCAGCGCCCGGCTGTAATCTCTTAAAATAAAATTGCTCTTTCGGAAATTGCGATCTTGGTCTTGGCATCAGTTATTGTTGTACTTTTTTGTAATAGTGTTCAACCTTTGTCCATCTAATATCACATTGGTATCTTTCTTAACCAACCTGTCCATCAACTGAATCATCTGCTTTAAAAGCATATTCGTTTCAGTATTGTCAGACATCATGTCAGTATCATCTCCGTAGTAGTTCTGATTCTGATAGTCTTGGTTATTGTAAGTATTTCCAGCAGTCAACTTTGTTCCCGTCTCGGTGACATCGTAAACGCCGGAAGGTCTAATTTGTTTATTCTGACCTACCGATTCTTTGGAAGGTACCTGTGCAGTAGCAGTTGGAGGCTGAACTGGATTTCTCACTGGCTGTACATTTGACATAGCAGAAACCATTCCCAAACTTGCAAACTTTGACAACGACTCTGTATTTAAACTTTCCAAAGACTGTGAGAATATAGAAAGTGTAGAACCCAATTCCTTTAAGACATTGTTAACAATTGTCAATGGATCGGCCAGAGCCGCAAACCGTTCAAGGTCTTTGATCGGATCGCCTCCGAAGACACTGGATATAGCACTTCCGATAGCACCGATAGCAGAACCCGCGCCCAGTGCTGCAAGTCCTACGCTGATACTCGCGAGGGCTGGGCCAATCGCAAGTAAGTGCGGAATATCAATTCCGGCAAAGGTTGAAAAGATATTAGTTATCCCGTCAGAGGCCGTCCTGATAACCATTGATAATCCAGTAAATGCAGATGTTATAACCGAACCAAATGCCTCTATCAGCGGAACTATCTTGTCTATGTTTTCGCTGGCCAAACTGGCGGCATACGCAAATGGTATCAGGGAAGCGCCCATGGCGGCAATGGCAATTGAACCTGTGAGAAGTATCGGAGATAGCGCAGCGGCTGCAACGGCAGCGGCACCGAGTCCGACAAGTGCCACTCCGGCCTTAGCCATATCTTCCCAACTCACAGAAATAAAGTTTTGAACTGCCTCGGATACTACCCACAATGCCCCGGCAACAATGCCAAGTGCAGCAGCACCAATCAATGCTTGCACCTTAAAACTACTCAATCCCTTTCCTATACCAGAAAGAATGTTATTTATAGATTCCCCGATTCCGGATGAAAGATTCTTCATTACACCCGCAATACCATCTGATATGTTTTTCAAAACCGTTGACATACTTTTTGAAATGGTATTCAGCGAATCTGTAATCAACTTTATAACATCCGTCACAACAGTCTTTATACCGTCCCACGCAGAAGACAAAATGTTCTTCACAAAATCAAATCCAGATTTAAGTTTGTCGCCTATACTGCGGACAGGTTTATCTACGCTCTCCGTGTCAGGCAATGATGGTTTGACTTTTTTACTAAGCGGTTCTTCTACAACTTTTCGGTTATTTACCACTTCCTGAGCAGTTGTTATGGTTTCGAGTTCTGTATTTTTCTTAGTCTTTATATCTTCCGTAATTTCCTTGACCGTGCTAAGTGGTTCAACCGCCTTCTTGGCAGAAGTAGCCATTTGATCAAAGGTTCCAGTCGTTGACACTTGTGGAATATTAAACGCCTTTTTTACCAAGTCTCCTATCGTTCCGAACGCACCTTTACCTTTGTCAACCGCTCCCTTAAAAGTTTTACCAAGAGGCTTATCAATAGCACTGTCAATAGTTTTCTCCATGGTTTTGGTAAGAACTTTTTCCATACTCTCATTGAGATAATTGCCTACGAGCGTGCCGAGACCTCCCGAAGCTGCCATCACGACCATTTTCGTATTCTCTCCTAAAAACCCTAAGTGTTCTTCTGCTAATTTGGTAAAGTTCAACATTTCCATAGTAGAGCGAATACCCCATGTTGCCAACGCTTTGATACCTATTTCTCGAATAACCTTCCCGGTTTTTGTTTCAGAAGCCTTGCTAATCAAGGAGTTTCCGGAATCCTTGCTAATTTTTTTCTTAACTTCGTCAACCGATTTTTCTATTTTCTTATTGGTTTCAATAGTCTTGTCACCAGCAGAAACAGTGGCATCCGCAACGTCTGCTGTAACTTTGCTCGTGACCTGTTTGGCAGCGTTTCCCAAAGATGCACTTTCCCCTTTCATCTCGCTAAATGATTTCTTAACCGATTCAGTCATACTTTGCATCATAGTCTTGACAGAATCTATCATTTCAGACATAGAAGACTTTATACCATCCGTCATGCTACTGACAGCAGCACCAGTATCAGTAGCAGAACTTTTGACATCGGTACTTGAACCTTTGAACATTTTTCCTATTATCGGTATAGATTCGAATATGGAAGAAAACAGCGACTTGAATCCTTCTCTGGCTGGCTTGTAAAATGCTATAAATCCGGCAAGTGCCACACCAATTCCTTGACCAATCATATCCCACTTCGCAGAAACATCATCAAGTAATTTTTTTGTATTGTCCGATACAGTGAACATATCTTCCAGCCACCCAATAAGTTCAGATATTTTTCCGCCTATAAATTGAAAAGGCAAAAACAATCCTTTGATAATCGGAGCTATGATTTTGACAAGTGATCCTACTGCTTTGAAAGAAACTACAATAGCATCTATGAGCGGGGCAATAGCATCTATTCCGGCAGCGAAAGATTCAACCAGCGGAAGGAGTGCCATAGTGAGTGTGCCTTTTATTTTCTCCCACGCAACACCAAGTCTGTCAGTAGCCATCCCATCATTGATACGCTGCTTTATTTGTTCGTCAGACAACTTCGTCAAGTCTCCCATTGTCTTATAGTTGTCCTGTAACCAAGTTTGCTGATCCTCGGAATACTTGGCCATATCCTCGTTCATCTTAACCATATTGGCAAGTTCGTCAGACGACATCCCCAACGTAGTAGCTATTTTTTGCCGAGTGAGATAGTCCATGTCATTGAACTCTTGGAGGGAACCTATCTCATCAACAATGCTCTTCGTCATGCCCTTAATATCGCCTTGAAGTCCTTTCTCAAATGCTTGACTGAAATCAAGGTTTGTACCAGTCATCGCATACAACTCGTACATATCTGTCATAAACCCTTCGAGGTTCAACATTTTTTGCGCAATTGAACCCGCCTGTTTGAGAGACATACCCATACGCCTAACTTCAACCGCAGCCTTAGCGGCTTCTTCCGGCATACCTGCAAAGTACGTAGCTACTACATCAGCACTTTCTAACAAGTCCTGTGCAACTATCTGTGGACTAAGACCAGCCATCTCCGACATATAGTGCATATTCTTTTGCAACATCAGTGCCATTTTATCATCAGCACCGACCATCTTGAATGTCTTATGAACTTTTACGGCTTCTTCGTTTGTGACACCAAATGCTTTGCTTATGTTTGTCATTTGGATAGTAAGTTCTTTGGCGTCCTTTTTTGTTAGTTCAAATACCTTCCCGGACGATCCAACAATAGCAGCCTGAACTTCTTGTATTTCGTTCATAGTCGCAAACTGGTTCTTAACGGAAGTCAGTGTGTCGTATTGAACTTTCAGTATTTCTTTATTTTGCACAATAGAAGTGTGGAGAGCATTGGTCATCTCTTTATACTTCTCAGTGATGTCGGATGAGAATTTATACATGACGGCAAGACCAGCCACTATTGCTGTCACTGGATTCATAAGGCCAGCCAATGAACTCCTGATTTCAGCAGAATACGCAGCAAATGCCTGTGCAGTATTTTGCGTTTCTTTGTATTTTTCAACAAATGATTCCACCCCTCTCTCGTGTGATCTGGTCAATTCATAACTTGCTTGTTGAAGCCCTAAGAAGTTTCCTATACCGAGCGGAAGTATATCGTTTATGTAATCAAACCCGTCTCCTATCCTGTTAACAATTACTCCCATACCATGTAATATCTTGGTATTTGCACGAAGTGCTATTGTAACTTTATTGGCCAAAACCAATTCTGCTTCTGCCTTTCGCATAATATCAATCCTTGCGTGTACCTGATTTATCAGTACCCTGTCCGCAACAGTCATGGAATTCTGTATCTGCTTCAATCTATCTTGCTGCTGCTTTGTCAAATTCCCTTCAAGTCTCAAAAGATCAATAAACTCGTTTTGGATATCCGTCACTTGTTTGGAAAGATTCTGTTTTTTGACTATACCATCCAGCACTTTTTTCTGCTTGGCGTATTCAATGTCTTCCGGCATGAATGTACCTTTTTTATTGGTAATTGCTCCGGTATCAATATCAAACTTAATCTTCCCACCAGACATATCAGCAGCCATCTTCGCCGCCATTCTATCTGACAGGAGAGTATTCTCTGCGAAGTATTCATGCAGCGCATCAAACCTTAATTTCTTTTCTCTTGCTATATTTGTCCGAACATTGTCTATCTGTTTAGCCAACTCTGCATCCATCGGATCAAAACGCAGGTCAAGGTAGATACTCTCGTTCTTGATATAAGAAACCATAGACTTCAAATCATCTGTTACCTTCTCAGTCAAATCATCAAAAGCATTGAGTTTTGATATAGGATCATTGAGCATAGATGACAAATCTATCTCATTCTCTATGAACTTTTTTAGAATCTCATCTGTATTTTCAAACTCAGACGAAAGCATCTCTGCCTGTTTCTTGACCCTTGATACTATATTGAGTATTTCTTCCTGTTTTGATAATAACCTGCCGGACAAACTTAATTGATCAAATAGTTCTTCATTTTGTTCCTTAACAAGATTATTTACATCGGTAGTAACCTTTAACTTCTTCGCATCTAACTTTTCAATAATTCGAAACTGTTTAATAACAGCGTCAAGTTCTCTGTTGGTAATATCAGAATTCTTGGCTAACTTCGTAGTGTATTCATCAGTTACTTTGAGACCTTTCTGAACATTCTCAATGAAACTTTCCGCGTCCTCTCTACTCTTTATAAACCCGGATTCCAATATAGCAACAGCCTTCTTCAATTCACGAGAAATCTTAACGAACTCGTCAGATGTAGCTGCGTTCATTTTAGAAATACTATCATACTTTTTTACGATAGCTTCTATATCTTTTAAGTTAAAATCCGGTTTTTGCTTAGCCACTCGTCATTACCTCTTCTTTTTCTTGAAGGATGCTTCCGGTTTTGTTTCCAGCGGAATATTGTACCCAGATGCTTTCAATGGTTTGAAAGTATCCGTCTTTGGATCGTATCTGACTTTTTTCTTATTCTTACATTGCGGGGATGTCGGAAACTTTTGACAGTGATTGTTCTGCAAATCTTTGAGCCTGTCGGTGTGATACTTTATACTCTGCAATGTAGATTGTAGTTCCGGATCATTATCGGCCTGTCGGATAGCCTTCTTTATATCTTTCTGAATAAATACACTGGCAATGAGTTTGCCAATAGATGCAAATAAGTTTTCTTTCAACATAGGTTTTCTCCTTGTTTATAAATATCAACCTTGATGTGTTTTATAATAAGAAAAGGTAAGGGAACCCCTACCTTCTCTTTGATGCTGCGGCTTCTGCGGCTGCTGCTTGTTCTTCCAATATCTTGGCTAACTTGACATAGTAATAAGACCTGACGTTTACTGGCATATTGTACACGGCTTCAAATGTAAACCCGCCCTTTCCAAAATACACCAGTTCAAAAATCTGATCCATTACTTTCTGATCATACTCAGAGGTCAGGCCAAAGAAGGTTTGATCCGATGGTAACTTGTGAGCGAAAGGAGTCTCCGGTCTCCTCATCAATCAAGTCTATTTCCATGTTTACACCGGGTTGAACACTGGCTACGTACTCTCTAAACTTACGAGAGTCGGCAGCAAGAAATTCATTCTCAATGAACATTCGTATAAAATTAGGATCGCTGTTTCCGTTGACAGAAAGAATCATTTGTTGCAAACGTGTCGTGACCTGAGTATCCGCAGCAACAGAGGATTTGACTTTTTTCAATTTCTGATCTATCGTTTTTTGATCTCCCACGGTGAGAAGTTTGAAATCAATAGTATATTCGCCTATTCGATTTTTGAAATAGTACGAAAATCTGTTTTCATTCTTCGTAATAAGACTCTCATCAAATTCTTTATGAGGCAACTCTTCCAAATTAATATCAACCTTTTGTCTCTTACCGGATGGAGTAGTAACCTCGATAGTGTACATTTCTCCGTAACCATAGATTCTACTGGCAATAATCAAAGCGTTCTGATCCCCTATCAACAAATTGTCATGGTTAAATTTAGGCCCAATAATCATTGATTGAAGGAATTTGTCCAAAACAATGTTTTGTTTTATATAGGACTCCGTAGTGAGAATATTTTCCTCCTTGGTAGTCATAAACTTCATTTCTACATAGCCTTGACTGAGCGGATCATCTACTGAGTAAAGTAAACCTTTGCTTGGAAGCGGTACTACATTGGTAGGAAAGGTTGATTTCTTAAACTCTTGGACGGCCGGAACTGTTGTATCAGCAACAATAGCTGGCTCTGGCTCTTGACTTGTACCGGATGTTTCAATTTTTGAACTGGTAACTTTTACGGTTGAATTCATGTTTAATTTTTTGATTTACAATTATTTATGATGAACAACGAATTGTTGTTTATACAATGTTAACAATGAATAACAGACTGTTAACTGCCACAGATATTGATTGTGTCAAAAAAAACCTGTAACTTTGCCTATTATATATTAATAGATTAAAACAAAATTAAATAATAATTAATCAAATGAAAGCCAAATTTTCAATTTGGGCTTTCGACTACGACCTGAAAGGTCTTAGTCACTTGATTTATATCAATAATATCAATTGATTATTGTGTTTGAGATGTTGTATAAATAGCATAATCATAACTTATAGTCAATCTTGGTTGAACAATTTCTTCATTTGAATAGTCAAGTTCTCCAAAATTCAAAGTATTAACAAATGCTCCTATCAATTTCCATGTACCAACAACAAGGTCGTATGGACTCAAAAGTTGAATCTGAATGTCTTTTTTGTAGTCGTCTGGATAGTAGTCTTCTCCCACATCAACTTGTTGGTGCAACTTGTTCAAATAATTCCAAAGTTGTTCCATTGTTATTTTTTCAAAGGCATAGCAGGTTATGTCTATATCGTTCCACTTTGTTTTCCCCTTAACCTTCAATTGTGTATTACCATAATCAACTACGATAGTGCCATTGTCAACTGTGGGCAATTGAACCGCCTTTCCATATACACCAATATCTCCCAGTTCTGAAAATACCAATTTGAACCGGAAGGACAGTTGCGGGTTTAAGTTATCTGGTGTCAGTCTTGCCATTATCCATGTCCTACTTTATATATAAATATCAATACCGTATGAATTTTATACCAACAAAAAAAGGGCGAAGGTTAACCCAACGCCCTAATTTTTTATCAAATAAACTTACTCGTTATTCTTGAAGTTGAAAGTTCCGGAGTTAAGGAACAAGGCCAAAACCCACAAGATTTTTTCAGAAATTCCCGGATCAAACGGTGCCTGACCAGAGTCAAGAAAGAATTTAAAACCAGTAAGAACAGATGCGATTATAACAAATACAAGCGGACTCTTTGTTTTGAACTTGTCAAGAATTCCAGCAAGTAGTGTTTGAATTACGTTGGTATTCATAATGATTACCTCATTTTAAATTGTTTAACTAAATGTAGCGTAGTCGTAGCTGATAGTGATTTCACAAGTTGTCACATCGTCTGTACCACGATCCCTGCTGCCCCAGTTTACCGATTCGAAGAAGGCTCCGACAAGTTTCCATGTACCTATCGGCGTTTCGTCCGGAGCAAGTTGCATCAACTGCATATCGTGCTTGTAAACTGGTGCGTATGTATCAGTAGCAGATTCAACCGCTTGGTGCTGTTGTAAATACGCCCACAGTTCCTGAGTAGTTATTCCTTCAAACTGATAGCAACTGAGGGAGATTGAATCCCACCTAAGTTTACCTTTCACTTTGAAATATGAGTTGATATATTCGACCGTGACAGGATTGCCTTGTGCAGTCGGTTCGGCTGCTGACTTTGCATAAAATTGCGCTCCCGGCAATTTGCTCGTAGTGACCCAGTATCTAAACTGCAACATTGGGTGATACGCATCCGGTACTAATAGTCTTGGCATTTTTTATTCCTCTATTTTACTATAAATATGCAACTGTTCAAATTTATTCATTCGTGTCTGTTGGGAACAGCGCACCAGTCGGCAGAACTACGAAGTCAACTATAATGAATTCGGCGGTCTTAGCTGGTTTCAAGTAAATCTGACAGCGCATTTCGTTACGATCAATTACATCAGCAGTGTTGTTAGACTCGTCAATGATGATTCTGTAATCATATAAACCTTGCTGGTTCTTCACGTTACGGAAGTAAGGATCGGTCAATTCAACAAACTTTGCACGAGTTTCTACTGTGTTGTTTTCAAACACGAGGTAGCGAACAGTCTGAGCAACAAATCTCTTTGCGTCAATAAGAAGTCTGCGAACATTGATACGATCAAGTGCAGATTGTTTCTTTTGAAGAGTTTTCTGGCCCCAAACAGTTATACCTTCTCTTGGGTATGTCGCGATTGGATTGACTGACTTGATATACAGATTGTCTCTGTCGTTCTGAGTCATCAACCTTTCGGTCTGTATTACATTGTCCAGAACGCCACGATTGAGACCAGCCGGAGCATACCAAGGATGTTTTACAAGGTCGTTGAAAGAGTAAACCGCAGATACTACCGTACTTGGCGGGAGCCATACGTTTCTTCCCAAATCGGGATCAGCCACTTGGCACCAAGGATAATAGTATGCTGCATAGTTTGTATTTCTACCATCAGCTGCAAGTTGCGCCTGACCCACGGTTGAACCTTTGTAAGTCGGATCAATGACATAGAATACATCACCGCGATCCTCGCACATATTAATAGCACGTGTGATCATCGGGCCGTGACCGTCTAAGTTGTCAATGAGGCCGGGAGTAAACAGAAGGTTGATATCGTACTGGTCTTTGTTGGACAGTATGTCAATCGCATCTGCATAAGCCGTGAAACCCCATGACTGACTCGCAGGGTTAAAGCCCTGTGTATTGGTTGCAAAGATGCTTTCATTCATTGCTCTTGGATGGATTACGTTACCTTCGCTGCCTCCTGCAAATGTACCAGAAACAACTGCCGGAAGTGAACCGGAGAGTGCTGCTGCACGAACAGAACCGTTGCTATTAAGGTAATTCATAATGTTCTGAACACCTTCTACGCGAACGAAACGAGAACGGTTCGGGAACGAACCAGACCTTTCAAGATAAGGCATACCGGAAGAATCATATCTAAGTGTATGAACTTGGTCTCCGATAACACGAGAAATGTAATTTTGAGTATTCGGATCAAGAGATATCTGAGAATATTGTTCCAGTATAACCTTTCTGTTGGAAGTATCGTCGCCTCTACGAATGTACAGGTCAAATACACCTCTGGAAGTATCTACGTTTGCAATTTCCCATCTCATATTGAACATTGATCCTGTGAGCAGGAGATTGTTCGTAGTTTCTTCGGAAGCATATCCCGAGCCAGAGATGGATGCAGTTATATTACCGCTATTAGAAATATCTCCATCGCTCAAAGCAACCAATTTGAACGCCATGTTTGTAGCGCCATACGGGCCGTTTGCCTTGTAAGAAGAAGAGTTGATTACAAAAGAATACGCTGGCTGATAATTGGCATTGAGAATTTTGCACACAGTAATAACTTGACCATAACGAAGATATTCTTGAACGGTATGGGTAGTAAGATACTTATACATTTTCTCGGAAGCGCCGGAGCCAGATGTGAACGTGTCGCCGAACCACCGGATATACTCACTGTATGTGGATACGGGTGTCGGTACAAATGCTGGGCCACGAACCGTAGGGCCGATAACTGCTGCGCCAACCGCCTGAATTTGCAAGGGACGGAACGAAAGGTCGAATTCCCTTGTAAAGACTCCCGGCGAAAGGAAGACGTTGTTAGATGGCATAAGTTTATTTCCTCATTTTTAATATAAGTATAGTCTTATTTTTTCAAACCTTTAAATTAAAATTAACTGACTATCCGCATATTGGGTACTAATTCACAGTTTATTAAAATACTCCAAAGAACTTTTGTAGGTTTTTGTAGCATTGACATTTGATACGAACTCTATTTCTTTACCGCTACTGTTGAAAACAGAAATACCAAATTCATTAGGCTGTTTTTGAACTAAATATTTTTCAAGACCATCCTTTGTTAAGCCTTTGGCATAAACAGTGATTTGTGTTTTATGTGATTCTGGATAATCATAAGACTTTTTTCTTTTTACAAAATCAAATTGAGACATTTTTATCGGTGTAGAATAGACTGTTGAATTTTCTTTCAAAGCCTTTTCAACCATCGGGCGAATAAGGTTCATAAGTTTCATTTCTAACATCTGTTTCCTGACATAGGTTTCTAACAGTTTCTTTGTTCTTGGTGTAATTACCATTGTTGATTCCTTTTTTTAAATTAACTTTTTGCTTTGAGAGTTAGAGAAACTTCTAACCATCTCGTGAATAGATAGCGATGAGCGATTCATAAAAGTTTTGGCAGGCTCAACTTTTTTGTTGCCCATCCAAACATATCCTTCTTTCAATGTCAGTGGAGCATTTGGATATTTCTTGGCCATCGCATTGGCAACATTGGAAAATTTAGCCTTGACATTGCTGGAAACTTTCTCATTGTTATTTTGTTGTTCAGAAAGATTTCCAAAGAACCTTTCGTAGTTTTCTTTTAAAGACATTTTATCTCCTTATTTTATGTAAATTTTCATTGGAAAATACTTCAACTGTTTGTTTAAATTGTCTGCCACAGCACTCTTCCGTTCAAGTTGAGCCTGTTGTCCCATAAAATCCAATGTCGTCTTCAACTCTTCAATCAACGCATCTTGTTTTTCCTTACCCGACGATACCAAATCAGAGCCATTCAGCGACACTTCACCATCCGGAATCGGAATAGACGAATATTTGTTTCTGATATATCCTAACATCTCGGTGACAATAGCCAGTGTGTATTTTCGTATCCACTGCTTTCCAACCTGATTGATGTATTTATAGGTTATGTTTTGGTAAGGTATGTTTGAAATATCACTTATTCTACCAAGACCATCGTCGGACTCACTATCAAATGGTAAACCTTTATTGTTGAGTGTATAAGTAAACCAAAGTTTCAAATCATCTTTCGGAATAGGGAATATTCTCAGTCTGTTTCCGGTCAATTGAAATGAATATCCAGACTTTCTTATTTGGTCGTTGAACTCAACCGCCTGTGTTCTTAATAAATCGTGATAGACTGGAAGAAGCATATAGCTTTCTGCGTACCCAGTACCTCCCCAGTTGAACTCTTCCAACACCCCTGCTGTTCCTACACCTAAACTCGGATCCATAATTCGGAGAACAGAAGGTTTATTTTGATGGAAAATTTTTCGAATACTAAATTCATCCGTAGCAAATGAACCTTTCTCCAAGGTAGAATCGGAAGTCAAATCATACACCTGCTTGTTCTTCCGAAGTTGAACCGATCCTGTATAATATATCCGAGTTCCTCCGGAACCAACCTCCGTACCATACGCCTTTGCTATCTTGAATATGCCTGCAAATGATTGAGGAACGTATCTCTGTGTTAAATTTATGCTTCCGGTATTTATACCTGACAAGTTCAACATCTGATCTCTTGCCTGATATGTATTTAATTGAGCAGCATATTCGTTGACTGCCTCCTCAAATGCTGCATAAAAATTGACTTCTTGAAGTTCAACATCAGTAATGGGAAATCCTAAACGATATGCTGCCCAAGATGCTACTGCCTCCGCATCGCACTGGAATTCGGAATCACTGTCGTAGAAACCGAACGGCGTAAAGGTTTGAGGGAAGAAACTTCCCGAACCCGCCCAAATATCTATATTAGGAGTATATGCCATTATTAACCCTCAAAGTGTTCTTTCTCGAACATAAATAGTTGAAATTTCTCTTTTGCGTCTATGAGTTCAAGTGCATTCAAGAAGTCAGAAAATTCGGCTACGGATTCTGTCTGAATCGTTCTGTATTTTTGTAAGAAGTCAAATGTATTAATGTCCTGTACAAGAATCTTCTTTGAGTTCTCTGCGTACTTGTTGAACAAATCATATTCTAACTTATAGCTTTTCTCTATAATTTCAACCAGCCCAGTAAATTTGTGATTTGTTTCAACCTTTGGGATTGCGGGTTGAATATTCCACTGGTTCAAATATGCCATAATACCGTTTGCATGATCCAGTTCGGCGGCTGCTTCTGCAAAGAAAAATTTAGCTGCCTTGAAGTATCCTACGTTTTGACAATAGTTGGCCGCACACGTGTAATGGTAGTGTGCAAGATACTCGTCACCGAGCCGATCGTTGAGCATGGTAACTACTGCTGGTTTAAGTTTTTCTGGCTTAATCATAAGATTCTTCTTAATTTAGTTTGTTCAATATTTGCCGTAGGTTCTACGGACGTTGGTGTATTTATATCCTGTATCTCATCAAATAATATTTGTTCTGTACCTTCTTCCAAGAATTTAACCTTCTTGATAGAATAGGCTTTTTGTATTTTTGATTGTTGATATTCGTACTCATTTCTTAGATACCCATCAACCTGTAATGTCATACTGGTTTTTATCAACCTGTCTTCCCCGGGAGCATTGACATTGTCATGGGTAATTGATTGTATATTCGTTCTGAATTTCCAATAATCGCCCCACATATGCCCTGAAAGCGGAATTAAGCCTTGAACCAGTGTGTTCATTTGCTCTTGTAAGTCAGTCCAAATAATTAACTCATACGTTATTCGGACGTACTCTGGAACATCAATCAGATAGAACTCAAAAGATTCCTTTGTCAGATATTGGCCAGCTACTTTGTCATATTGCATACCGGACGATTTGTATGGAATCAACTTTGTTTTTGGATACAAGGTCGTGTTACCGCCCCAAACTTGTCCCGGGAGCATATTAATCCGCTCGTCCGCAGAGACATCGCTACGCCGTATGGCTATGACCGGAGACAGAATTTTCCGATCATAATCCCGCATGAAACCGTTGGCTCTAATCTGCGCCCACTTTTCTCCGGATGCAAAAGTTACCGGAACAGATATAGAAGTATCATTGTCAATAACCTTCGGCTTCCAAACACTATTCAGATAATAGTATATGCTATAATCTATATCATACAATGTTACCTTCGGAACCTTGACAATGTCATTGTCCCTCCGCATGGAAGTTTCGCGAGCAATAGAACTTGCGCCCCTACCATCCTGATATGGCAATGTATTAGGTTTCATTATAAATTCCTCGGAATTGTATTAGTTACAGTGTGATTGTTTACTCCGGATCGGACATTGACAAGGTTCAATTGTGAAAGTCTTGTCAAGTGAGCCGTGCATTTTACTGCTATATTATAGCCAAATTGGTAATTACTTCTACCCTCAGTTGTTATTGGAAGTGTATCTGGATTTCTGCCAAACCAGTATTGAATTGAGTTCATATTATCTATTTCATAATAGTTCTCATCAAACTTGATAATATCTCCCACTTCCATAACAAACTCAATGTCTTTCAGGTCGTCTCTTAAAAATGCGAAGTTTACGGTCTGGGTTGTATCCATACCAGCATCCGTATCATTCATGTTCATATCTTCTTTGTTTACCAAGGCAAAGAGACGAATCGGTTGATAGTAAACCTTTTTAGATGATTCTTGGTAAATGGTAAAATTAGTTTCTTCCAGTGATAGCTTAAATACAGCGACCTCCACAGATATCAACCTGTGCATCAACTCCTTTGAAAAGTGTTTAACAAGGAGAGAATCTCGTTTTGTACCTCCGAATAATGGCAACTAATTTTCCTCTTTTCATATAAGTATGTAAGCCGTTACCCAAAACTGATTTGTTGCATTCCCGGAGGAGGAGATACTTTTTCAAACAGCGTATCCGGATTTTCTAATTCCAATTGTTCAATGATAAGATTTTCCAACCTGTCAATAACTTGTTTAAATGGATTTGAACCTGTGCCTCCGTTCAAGTCGTCCGCAGAATAGTCGCTGAATCTAATTGCCCCGATTTGATTAGTACATTCAACGTCTGTGTAAATTAAACCTTCGTTCTCTGTCTTGCCTGCTTTTACAAAATAGCACTTCAAGAAGATGTAATACTCGTTGTTTTTGTATTGATACTCCGTAGATGGTACGGATAGAGTTCCTGTTGCTTTGATCATAATTTGCGGCTCCGTAAAATTAATTAATAATAAATCAACATTCTCCACATCTCGTTAGAGGAGTGACGTATGATGTACAAATATTTTAGCCCATCGGCAGTTTGTATTATTTCCATCCTGTTACTGAGAATCGCAGTACCCATACCGTATGGAATAGTTGCAAATGGAACTATTTCATTTTTTACAATGTCGTAATAATAAACTCGGTTTGTGGCGTTTGCTATGTAATAGATTCTGTCTCCATCATACGCATACATTGTTCCTGTGCTTAAACCTTCGCCATGACCTAATATATATTGACCATAGTTCCATTTGTTTGTTCGTATGTCGTAAACATCAAATGTATGTGAACCGCCGCCTCTCGGAGAAATTAAGTATTTACCACGAGTATCGGCAAGTGAAGAACTAAAATTCCATTCAACGGTAACACCTGTGCTTATTGCTGGACGGCCGATAATTGTGTACGTAGATGTGATATCCGGAGCCGTAGCAGTACCAAAAGTTAATTGGTTTGAAGTATTTGAGGTTATCAAATATTCAAAACCTGCTGCAAGCCCGGAAGTTATCAAGACTCGTTTACCAGCCCATTGGTTAACTTTCCATCTCTTAGTCGCGTCGTTCAATGTGGTTGTCGAACCACCAGTAGCGTGTCCAGTTGTGTCAAATATCTTGTATCGAGTATTTGTGTCCGGAATCATTCCGATGCTTGGTACTACTGAGCTAAATGGTGTTGTTGAAGTTGAACCATTTACCGCTGTTGTAATAATTGTAGCCCCGTTTCCTGTCCAGTTAATACCGTCAGAAGAATATGCTGTTGTGTTTGTACCTTGTCCGCCTGCAATCCAGTAAGTTCCGTTCCAAGATATTGTATTTCCGGAAGTGCTAAATATAGATGTACCTAAACCTGTCCATGACGATCCAGAGTCGGTTGAATACGCAATTGTATTTGTACCTGAGCCGACAGCCACGGCGATTGAACCGTTCCATGCTACGGCATTGCCCTGAGTTGTAAAAGTAGTTGAACCAAGTCCTGTCCACGTTAAACCATCAGTTGAAGTTGCAATTGAATTAGTTCCGTTGCCAACCGCTATCCATTGACTTCCGGCCCATGACAAACCTCGGCCCGCCGTTGCAAATGTAGATGTACCTAAACCTGTCCATGAAAAGCTACCTGTATCCAATGCGTATGCGAGCGTGTTAGTACCTTGACCAGCAGCAAGCCACATATTTCCATTCCACGCTACTGCATTACCTTGTGTACTGAATATTGTCGTACCCAATCCCGTTATTGCTCCCGAGGTCGTACTATCATATCCCCAAGCAATTGTGTTTGTTCCTTGGCCAACTGTAACAAATCTTATACCATTAAATGCCACCCCGTATCCAATCGACGAGTGTGGCGTATTTCCGAAGCCGTTCCAAGTTATTCCGTCATTCGACCAAGCCACTGTATTTGTTCCTTGCCCAACCGCAACGAAACGAGTACCTGTCCACACTATACCATTTCCAGATGTTGAAAATACAGAAGTACCAATACCAACATACGATCCAAGACCGTTAAAATCATTATAAGCAATTGTATTTGTTCCCGAACCTACCACTACGGTTCTTCCAATATTAAGAGTTGTGGCAGTATTGTTCGTGACAATATTTTCACTAACCATTCCGGAAGGAGATGTAAACAAAATTTTATTGTTTATCCAAGCCGATGGTATCCAGTTCTTGTTCGAGTCTGTTATAGATGAAACACTTGCTGTTGTCGGAAATCCAAAAGACAATTGATTATTTGCGAGATACTGATCGTCATCGCCAAAAGCATCCAAGTCTTGTATGAAGTATCGAGAGTTGCCGTTAGTCGGAGCAGTACCAGCTATGAATGAAATAGTAGTTGCAGAGTTTCCTAAAATTCTTCTCCATACAATCGTACCGTTTAAACCGTTGCCTTGGAATCCTAAAAGTTTACCAACGTGTTCATTGGTTTCCCAGTTCTTGGTGCAGTCCACTAATAGCGCGGTTGCTTGCGTATAACGTGCTACGGCGTTTGCAGTCGCAGTTATCAAAACTTCAATTATAGTACCGCTTTGAATTCCAAGAACATTATATGTAGTATTCCAAGCGGGTTCAGTTGCACCCGCAAATATGAACGGGTCGTTTAATACAAAGTCATGTGATATCGGAACAGTTATTACACCAACAGTATCAATAGATGTAATTTCTATTGTACAACCTGTTCCCGCACCACCCGTTGTTGCACGACCAACGCCGACCGTATAACCCGATCCGCAGGTATATAATGAAACTGTAAGAACCGCGCCAGTAATAGAAACTGTTTCAACAATAACTCTTCCGAGTGTTCCGCCTGTTGACACTGTAAGAAGGTCACCTACTGCGTAACCACTTCCGGGAGCCGTAGGTGTTGGATTAACCGCTGTAATACCACCTGTCACACGGGTCGCTGTCGAGACTGCGTGACTCTGCCATCTATTTGATTTTATCAGCGCCATATTGGCAGGAACACCAAAATCAGTAATATTTCCAGTTGACCAAAGCGAAGGTTCTGGATGTTGTTTTAAAATTTGCGCTCTACCGTTTCCTACAAAGAATATTGCGTTTTCAGCAGTAACTCGGTACAAACTTGAAGAATCAGGTAATACATCCCATTTTCTTTCTGTTACAAAAGTATCGGATGTATTTGTTATAATTCTTCGTTCTTGACCTATACCAGAGCCCGATATAATTTGTACCGCAGAACCTATCCATTCTCCTTTTGTCAACGAAAGGCTACTATCAGATATAGACTGTGAAGTGACTGTTGTAATTGAGCCTGTCATATATGTCCCAACCAAGTCGTTTGTTGGGGCGATTGTAAAGTCAGTAGAAAATGCACTTGCACCCTGCAAGAAACCTGCCGGAAGCAATTTCTGAGTCCATCTGTCGGAAAGTATGTCATAATAAAACAACGATGTAACCGTGGTCAACCATATTCCGCCGGACAAAATCATAAACTTTGATGTATTATCTGGGACTACATCCCACGGAGTGTCAACCGTAATTGTCTGTGAAACAATATTGAACATCGCCTGAGAGCCAGCAGTTGTTACCGGAGTAGCGTAAGGCAAACCTGATGAAAATGCTTGCATGAGAAAATTTCTTCCCTCATAGTTTGCATCAAATACTGTCAGGTTGTTTGTATCATTGTAAAGTATTTCTCTAAACTGGCTAAAACCTGTGTTGAATACTAATTTGACATTGTATCCTTCCCACTGATTGAACTTCCACTTTTTAAGAGAGTCAGCAATCGTGTTTGTCGAAGCCGTTGTAGCAACACCGGAATCGTGTACTACTTCCGCGCCCGTTGCAGTTATTGTTCGTTCTTGACCTATGCCCGTTCCTGAAACAATTCGTATGCGATACCCGTTCATGCTGGTGCTGATAGAAGGTATCTGAATAGTATTTGAAGTTGAACTTAATACGTTGCCCCTGTAACCTTGATTCTTAACATATTTTGCAGATACGGCCGTGGTTAGAGTGGGGCCGACACTTAATACTGCCCAAACATCGCCTATTGTGTCATATTTATATAGCTGAGTACCAACCATATAATACAAATATCTATGCGAACCATCTCGTGCAGTTGTCAATATTGAGGTTGCAGATGATACTGCTGGTGCAAACCTGCACCATTCCCATACGGGTAAATCAACCTGTGTTTTTAAGTTATTAGTAAGAGCCATTACGTGTCTTCTTTTTTTATGTAAATGAAAGTTTATTGCGTATTGAATTGGCGTATGTATTACGAGCAATGTTCAAATATTGCTCGGAACCCATACCAGCGTTTGCAGCTACGTTTGAGACACTGGTAACTGTACTCACAGTTCCTACGCTGGTTACGGTTCCCAAGGTCAATCCAGTTGTAATTGCGTCAAGCGTAATTCTTTGTCTTTGCGCACCATCAGTGACTGCCAACGAATCCGCTATCTTTGCAATTCTTTTTAAAAGTGCTGTCTGCTCCTTTACATCCTGTAATGTGTTTTCCGTAGCAGGTGAACCTTTTAAATCCAAAAATATCTGCAAGTTGTGAGAACTTGACATCGCGGTCGTGTCATACGACAGTGTCAACACATTTGATGATATAGTTCCGCCCTGTGCCGGATTTGCAAAGTTATAAATGATTGTATTTGTTGACACGTTTGTAATCAACAATACATTTTCCAGTGTCACCGTGTCAGTAGTATTGAACCTTATTTGCTTCAAACTCGGTGTAAATGTGTAGTCTTGAAATAGTACCTTCATATCGTATAATTATTAAAGTGCAACTGAAAATGCAATCGCTGTGTACATATCAATTACTGGGTTTCCGTTGATGGTTGATTGTGGAGAAATATCTCCTTTGTATGATCCTGTGAATCCATTTGTGGAAGTTACCGAACCTGTGACTATTAGATTGCCTATTGTAGTGGTTGAACCTGATACTATGATTCCGTTAGTGAACCTTCCAGTTCCGGATACGTCCAAGGTGTAGGCTGGATTATTAGTACCAATTCCGAGACTTCCGGAAATAAATGCTTGACCAGATGAGTTAAATGATGCGGCCAGTGTTGCACTGCTTCCGGCAGATACTCGTATAGAACTAACTTTTATTTGTTTGTATGTCGTTCCCGGGCCGTCTGCAAAAGTATAAGCATTTCCAGAATCGCCGATAGCAGTTGTCGGCCACATCAGTAAATTGTGACCATAAAAATAAAAAGAATTTCCAGCTTCAACATCAACTGTTCCTCTAACACTTCCCTGAACATGGAGAGTTTGTGCGGGACTTGACGTTCCGATACCGACTCTTCCATCGTCTCTGACTGTCAAAGCATTGTTGGTTCCTGTACTGTTATGAACCTGCAAACCGTATGTAGCAGAAGTTGTTCCTTGACCTCTGAATCTGCCGTTACCAATTACATCTAATCTATATGCAGGAGTATTTGTGCCAATACCTACGTTTCCACTTCCACTTACATAAATAATGTTTTGTGAAGAATTGGAATCTATCTCAAACAATCCAGAACCGCTGGAACCCGAAACGTGCAACTTTGCGATCGGATTAATACTTCCGATTCCGACATTACCACTTTCAAAGTAGTGTTTATTGTAGAAACTTTCAAACGTATTTACGGCAATATTATAATCAATTTCCTCAACTTTGAATTCATTAATCTGCCATGTTGAATCAACATCGTCTCCTGAAATGTATCCAATATTACCAAAACCTATGCCAAAATATCCGCCGGATGTAATATCTGCATCAACAAAGGTTCCAGACCAACGACCATTTTGAAAAATGATTATATTGCTGCCAAACACACGAACCATTAATGTTGTATTGGTTCCTGTACTCAACGCAATTGCGTTTCCGAGCGAAGTCCAAACACCAGCAACTTTTTTAAGAACTTGTCCAATAGTTGAAGACCATCGAATAGCGTAATAATTGTTATCATCCTGCCATCTGAACAATACCCATACCACGTCATCGGCCGAATCAAATGCTTGTATTGTTGTTGTTATTTGATAATCGTTGAACGAAGAGGTTGTGTTTGTTAGGTAATACGAACCTCGGTCTCCTACTGATATAGTCGGCCCCATTTGACCAAGACCACCACGTACTGTAACAGTTGCAGTTGCAGAATTGGAAAACGTAAGATTCCATGACGATCCTAAATCTGGGACGTGTGCGTTGAGTAAAGTATTTGATGCTTCTGTAAACGTGTCATAAAAAATAGTGCTTCCAGTTACTATATTATAAACGGAATCTATTCTCGGCATTTGTCCGGCGACTTTAAGGTTTGAACCTATGGTTAGATATCCGCTATGTTCAAAGAAGTCAGCGTAAGAGTATATATTTACTTGGCCACCAGAAGTACCCCCTATGTAAAAATTGTTTATTGATCCAGAAGCACCACTTAAAACTCGTAAATTTTTAGTCCCACCCCAAGTGGAGTTATTTAAAATTTCTACATTTTGCGTGTTTGATGCAGCAGTGTTTGCTATATATGCCGAGCGGCCCGCAGCAGTTGATAGGTTTGTGTCGTTCGTTGAAGTGATACTGGAATTGTTAGTTATTCCAGTAGATACCATTGCCCCAATAAATGTCGAAGCACCGTTGACATATATTGTTTGATTCGCGTAAACTGGGCCAAAGAATGATGCGTATTGGTTCAGTGGAACGTCTAAACCTTTTTCAAAAACAACCGTTCCACTGAAAGATGATGCCGAGGTTTGAAATCTGAGTTGGTTATCGGCATTCAGGCTTTTAACAATATCACCAGTTGATCCTACATAAAATACTTTTTTTGAATCATCTGCAAAAAATACCCCACGAGGGAAACTTTCTAATCCGGTGATTGTTACTGACTGTCCCGAATAAACGGCACTCGACAATTCCCAAGGAACACTGAGATAATACTCAACTATTATATCCGAATTTGATCCGATTAAGTATAAATAACTGCCATCAATTGAAAAATCAATTGATTGTGGGGCAGAACATATATTTGTTACAGATAAATTATTTCCAACGACCGCAGTCGCAATGTCCCATGCTGCTGAAAGATTGTATTGATAAATTCTGTCGTTTGTTGTACCGACAATATACATTTTAGTTCCATCTAAACTAAAATATAAACCAGTTGCCGCCGAATCTTCGTTAACAATTGATATAAATTTTACAAACGTCATTGAAGAAACTAACCACGGAGTTGGTAAATTGTATTCAACCACTCTATCGGAGGTGTTACCGATAATCCACAGTTTCGTACCGTCCGGTTTTATATATAAGTCAGTCGGTGTTCCTTCATATGTAGATAGTAGTGGAGAAAATTCGTTGTTATATACGGCACTACTTAAAGTCCAAGGAGTTGACAAGTCATAAGCGTAAATGCGATCTGCCGTCGAATCAACGATATACATTTTAGTTCCAGTATCGTTGAAAAACACACCTTCCGAAACCGTTGCTTGACTTCCTACATAAAAACTATCACCCGAGTCGTACCAGTTTGAAATCTTGGAACTTCCAGTTATTCTTGAATTCGAACCACTAATAATATATTCGGTCGAATACATATTGCCGGAGAGCATCATTGATGAACCGGAATAGGAATGTGCGGTTAGCATTCCAGCAATATTGACCGACCCGGTAACTGACATTGATCCAGTGCGCTGATGAATATCATCAAGACTGTCGCCGAATTTTGTGCTTCCACTTTGGTAAATTATAGAAGAAGAAACATACTGAGTAAAAAATTCTTGCGCTGTTACCTTTCCGCCAACATAAACATCGCCACTGATATATGCGGATGATCCTGAATATACGGAAGTATTTAAAGTTCCTAATATATCTAACGATCCGGTCAATGTTTGTGATCCGGAACTATTTAGTAGTCGTGTCCAACCTTGGTAAGATGAACCAGAATTATAATAATATACCCCTTCATCTGCGGGCGTAGTCACATACACCATCAACCCCCGCGAAGAAGAAACAATCGCATTTCGCTGAGTTGATGTCATTCTTGGCAAAAGAAATCCAAGCGTTGTGGATTCTACCTGCAACATTGCACTGTTGTGCATTGACAGACCAGTACCCGCACTTATCAATGCTCTGTTTGACAATAAACCTAACGATACGTTCCCACCAGATGAGCCACCTTGTGCATATATAGATGCACCGTAAACATTGTTTGTACTAACACCTAAACTGCTTGCCGCAACTATACCGACTGCGCTTGTTACTTGTAAACCTTGTGCGTTGTTGTGTCCTGTGTTGTTTATTATAGCAGTAGTACCGCCAACAGCGTATGGTCGGACTTGAAATGTTGAATCGCCATTAAAAAAGTATCCATCGTCTCTAACAAAAAATCCTGCTGTTCCGGCGCTATTTTCTGCTCTAAATGTAGTTGTAGCAGAGGTTGTTCCCGATCCTCTGAATCTACCGTTTCCAATTACGTCTAACTTATATGCCGGATTATTTGTATTAATACCAACATTACCACTGCCGGATACAAATAAAATATTTTGTGAAGAATTGGAATCTATCTCAAACAATCCTGAACCGCTGGAACCGGACACGTGCAACGTAGCAGCCGGAGATGTACCAATACCGACATTGCCATCCATATTTATGTTTCGATTCGCTGAACTCATAAAAATAGATGCCGCTGAACCCCCTTGTGTGGTAGTTATACCGGAAGTGCCATAATAGATATTTCCTATTCTGAATCGGTTATTTGCGGATTCCACAAGCATAAGGGAGTTTCCGGTCAAGCTACCAGTGTCAGACCAAAATGCTACTTGGTTAGCACCGCCTGATCCTAAAACGCCGCCCGATCGTATAATGTCGGCATAAGACGCAGTTCCTAATAATGATCCTGTGAAGGATGTTGCCTGAATACTTCCGCTAACAAAGTAACTGCCTGAGAGCGTGTTACCATTTACCCATATCTGCTGTGCTTGATTGTATGCAAGTAATTGTCCATTCTGAGGATTTGTAATTCTTACATTATGGAGTTCATCTATTTCGTAACCGTTTTGAACCCTGACATATAATTGACCCGCGCCTGCGTTAGCACGTTGAACAATGCCTACGAATACTGAATGTGTAGGTGCTTGTGGTTTTGTTACAGTAAAAGTTCCCGGAGTTGTACCTAACCAAACGGCATCGCCGGGATTAAAGGAACCGAGGTTCAATCCATTGACCACGCCCTGAGTTGTTACATATCCTAATTGATCGGATAAAATATGTTCAGTAACAACACCAAATGTCTTTGTAGAAGTTAATTCAGTTAGACTGGATGCACGGTAAACCTTTGGCTTATCCCCACGGCTGCCGGACATATACACTACTTCACCATCTAATAAGGTTGTAGATTCTCCATTCACTACATAAGCCGCAACTTCCAGACCCCAAGACAGGTTAACATTGCCACCAACTACGCCAAGATCAAGCGTACCAAAATCCGGATTCCATGTTATTCTGGCCGGAGCGTTGGTTGAATACGAAGAAGTGCTGAAATCAATATGCGATGCGTTTATCAATGAACCGGACAAATGCACAGTTCCTGATACATCCAAGGCATATTGAGGATTAGAATTGTTTATACCAAGCCTGTTGTTGGTATAGTCATAAACTAAATTTTGAGAGCCGGAGATGGCCTTTGATGCAGTCCAAAACGCCAATTGCGTTATGCTTCCGGTTCCAGTTAAAGAACCAACAGCATTTAATGTGTTATTCAAAAGGTTCAACCCTGAACCAATGGTAATATTTGTCAGGTTATTGTCTTGACTTATACCAGCAAGAGAAACAGCACTTCCAGAAAAGGTTGATATATAAACCGAGCCACTGATGTTAAGGTTTGAACCATCAAATGAAAGGTTCTTGCTTCCGGTAATATATCCACCGCTGACAAATAGTGCCAGTAAATTATTAGCTCCTGAGCCGGATATTATTTCTGTTGGAAGATTGGCACCTTCGCCTTTCTCTCCCCGTGGCCCTTGTGGGCCTTGTTCGTAAATGGTTATTACTTCAACAGTAGGACTCTCGTTGATAATCGTGAGTTGATTATCCGATTCCTCTACGACATTGATCGTTACATTGTCTTCATTGTAAATATTTAATTTTCTATCAGAAGCCAAGAGTTGTCACCTCTTTGAGTAATTTAACCTTTCCCGAAACTAATTCTCTGACATAAGTCGTTGCGCCTGACCCGGAGTATATCTCAATGTCAATGTACGCTGTGTCAAAGGTGAACAAGGAGGAAGAATAGGCACTGATTACCATGCCTATACTTCCCGATGTTCTTGGTAATACAACTCCGCCGGAAACAGGTGTCATGTTGAACCCTGTGCCGTCCGGAGCTAAACTGGAACTCAATGTACAATAAACTGTCGCATTTGCCCCGTATCCAGATTTAATTTGTGAACGCACTTCATACCCGGTGAAGTCAAAAGGTTGACCATCGGTTAAATATTCAAACCTTCTACTGAAAGTTTTTCCTTGCTTAATCAGGAATGTAGTGGTGTTACACGACATTTAGCAGTCCTCTGCGGTTGGATATAGTTCTCTCAACTTTGAATACGCCTGTTCAAAAACATTTGTCCATTCGCTGAGATTGTAATGGATCGGAATTTGAAACCAAAACAGTGGAGATACTCGGTTATCTCTGGCTGGCTTGTCTGCATAAACATATACAGTAGCCTGTGATTCAATACGAGTGAGCCACTTAGTAATCAAATCCTCGCTGGCCGGAATAGGTTCAAGATATTCGTAGTCAGCATTTGTTGTTTGTACGGTTTGAACTCTGACGTATGCCTCTTCTAAAATGGAGCCATCTGGGAGTTCATAGTTTTTAATTGTCAGTGCCATGTATTAGCGTTTATTCTTCGTTCTTTTTGATTTTTTTGAATTGCTTGACATCTACTACCTCCACAGGCTGTTCGTCGATTGTAGGCGATTCTACGGCCTCTGAGACAGATTTGGTCGCAGCGACCGGAGTTGACTTTTTCGGAGTCGTGTCTGTCACGAATACCGGATCAGGCTGTTGACCCGCTTTCCATTTTGAGTTTTGATTTGGTCTTCCCATTGTGATTCCTTTATTTAATTAAACCTTTGTTCCTACATTTGCTCCGGCACGGAGACCCGCACGGGCAATAGCTGTTATTTCGGGTACTATTTCTTCAATTGCCAACTGAACACCTTTCATAAGTTCTTTACTCTTCACTGCCGCCTTCATCGTTTGAACGATGGTTGAGCTATCAAATGTAAGCGACTTGACGGTTTTGATAATACCTCCCACTGAAAATGCAAGAAGTCCGCCGATAACTGCTGTAAAGAGTAACTCTGCTATCTGTTCTATTCGCTTCGGGTCTTTGGTAAACTTCCCTGCTACTTTCTCAAATATCCACATGACTTTGTGATGATACCTGTCGGCAAACTGAATTATTTTCTGAGCAAGAACATCGCCTCCAAAACCTTTCTTGTTAAACCTCTTGACTACATCATTCAGGTAATTTACAAACTTACCAAAGAGTTTTACAATGTACGGGCCTGAGAGCCACAGACCAATGATACTGTCTATTCCTTCATTGAGTCTGGTTTGCTTATATTCATATCTTTTCACATCAGATTCCAAAATATTGAAAGCAGACATAAGTTGTCTATCAATATTGGTTTCATTCAACTTCATAGTTTGTATCTGATAATTGACTTCTCGCCTAATCATTTCATTGAGGCGGGTAGTATTACTACCCATCTCGGATAGATTATTTTTCATAGATTATTCCTTGTTTAAAAGTTCCAGCACTTCAAATACTGCTGGATGTCGGTGATTCTGTTTTAATTCTTTTACATATACAAATCTGCTGTTCTTCAATATTTCAATATCGTGAATAGCAGAATCTACTTTTTTCTTCAAATCAATTTGCTGATAGTCTCCACAGAATATCATTAAACTGTCTTGGCCCAACCTTCCGAGACACATTTGTAATTGTGACCTGTTCAGGTTCTGGGCCTCGTCAATTATACAAATAGCGTTCTCAAAAGTTCTTCCCCTAAAAAAAGTCAGCGGAACTATCTCTATCTTTTCATCCTTCTCCAACTTTTCCAGTATATCTTTTTTGTTATAAACCTTTCGGAAGTTATCTCTAATAGGCACCAACCAAGGCTCCATCTTCTCTTCCAAACTACCCGGCAGAAATCCGTTATCTTCGGTTGATACTGTGGGTCTCGTGATTACTATCTTTTTGATATTCTTTTTGAACAATTGATCCAAGGCTATTGCAGCGGCTGTCAATGTTTTTCCCGATCCGGCTTTACCGATTAAAAAGGAAAAAGGATGTAACAAAATTTGCTCTTTTGCTTCTCGTTGCTCATCGTTCAATTGGATATCATAATTGATTGTTTTTTCTTTATCTCTATCCAAATTAATTCCCCATGCTTTTAGTATAAATATGCTTGACATAACAAAAAAGCCTGACCGGAAATCCAGTCAGGCAATGTAAAAGAAACCACAATGAAAACCTTATTTTTTGGCCAGTTCTCTAATTTCGGAAAAGTTAGTGACGTTTTTGAACAATCCGTTCCAATATATCACTCTCAATTCTCCGCCTTCTGCTTCCTGCTCGGTCACATCAGACTTGACATAATATTCTCCATTCTCGTCCTTCAACACCAATTGAAACCCTTTGAGGGATTTTTTTGTGCCATCGTCTGTCACTGGGTCTTTGTAAATTGGATATCCAGTACGGCTGCCATCTTCATACATTACTTCAAACCATGCACCTTTGGCGGCTAAGCCAAGCGTATCTCTGGTATTGTACTGGTAGGTGAATGCTAAAAGTACTTTTCCATATCTATACGACTCAGGAGTTCGGTACTCCATTTTTTAAAAATCCTAAATTGCTTGTTTTCGTCAAGTATGAGCTGCTCTTCTACAAAACAATTAAATAAAGAATTTTGCTTAGTTGCTAAAATTTCAATATTTAAAATTTCACCGAAGTGCTTAGCATTTGATCGAAGGGATTTAATCCGGTGCATAGTAGATTTTGTTGTAATCCCTATTTTGTAGAAATTGTTGATTTTTAGCAAGTATAATGTGGCTGGAATATTTTTCAAATGCTGTTTCTCTTCAAAAAAATCAAAAGAATAGCCTCCCACAAAAATATTACTGTCTCGCAACAAATTCTTCCTACAATCTGAACAACCGTGACCAGACAAGTGCTTATTTGCGCGTTTCAAAAAAACACCATGCACCGGGCACTCAATTTTTATAATAGATTTCCTGTTTTTGTATAAAGTATCAATTTCAGGATACTTGTATTTTTCAAAGTGAACTTGGTTTGCTCTCAAAATAAAATCGAAATATGATTTTGTTTTTGAAATTCTCGACATGATCACTCCGCAGTTAGGACAACCTATTTTGGATTTTAAAAAATTAGTCGGCAATACTTCAACAACTCCGTGTTCCTTACAAGTAATTAACATTTTCTGTGTTAACCCGGAGTACGAAGATTCATCGTATTCGTATAAACTTGGAAAAGTTTTATCAGCCTTTTCTTTAAAAACTAAAAATGGTATATTTTCCTTGCCACCAAGCCAAAAAGGAAACGGTTTATTATCCATCCAGCACTTAGGACAACCATTGCTGTTTTTGGCAGTATGCTTGTCCATTGACTGATAATATTCACCGTGTATTGGGCAGTTTATTATACCTCTTGTTTTTGCGTTTACATACACAAACTTAGAATAATCAAACTTACTATCAAACATTTGATTCGCTTTGTCAATGTATTTTAAAAAGGCTTTACTTTTTTGGACTATATCATTGCCTCCGGCATTATCCGGTAAGGCAGGAACCGCTTCCACAATTTCTTGTGTACTCCCGTTAGGGATAGTCTCTGAACTTTCAAGAATATTTCTATTCGAGCTTAGCTGCTGATTGTCCGATTTTACATTTATGTCCATGTACTTAAATATTCAAAAATGTAAAAATCAGAGTTCCAGCAATTCAATTCCTTTTTCGATAAGCATTTCTACTTAAAGGGGCCATTATCTTAACCCTACACCTAACACTACGTTTGTCGCAGCAAATCCTTTTTCGGCAAGTCGTCTGTAAATCTCAACTTGACGTTCAAGTGTTATGCTGTCTCCGTAAATCGCTCCGATGTGTGAATCAAGAACTTTGTAACCCTGTTCATTAACTGTTCCGCCGAAGATGTCCCAAAGAAGTTCTATAACACCTTTGACTTCCGGCGATTTGAGCTGTTTTCCAATTTGGACATCACAGTCATCGCCATGCCATGTTTTATCACGTTTAAAATAAGAGCCACGGTGTGAAACGACATCGACTGCATACCAATCCCCATCTACATTATCAATATTGTCTGTTTCTTCTGTTTTGTGGCCGCAAATAATATCAACCGGATTGCCGGAATCTGGGCGGATAACCAGTTTTCCGTCGCGGGCCATGATTTGTTCTTTCAGTGCTGGGAGGTATTCTGTAATCAATTTCCAAATGTCAAATGTATCCGCAACCACACTCAAAATTCCTGTTGGAAAAATATCCATCCAGTCTGCAAGCATCTGCTGTTCTCCAACCGTGAAGATTTTGGTTGTGGAAACGCTATGCTCACTTGCGTTAACGGATTCAATTACAGTTTTAGACTCATCATCTGTTTCACCAACAACGAATGCCATATAATAATAACGAGCGGCCGGAATAACGGCCAAGGTATCTGAACCGTTGTGGCCCATTGCCGCGTGTGCCATTCCGACCGAAATCATATCATGTGGATTTAATCCGCGAGCGGAAAAGTCGTGGCACATATAATCAATCAAAAATGCACGTGCCGGGTCAGTTTTCATAACCCACTCGTTTGCGTTCCGATGATACTGTCTGGCAATCGTTGCGGCTACCATCGGCTTCCATGCCAAAGAAGAAATCATTGTTTCAAGAAACAAAGGCAGCCAAGCAAACCTGTCATCCGTATTGATAAACGTCATGTGTGGAATGTTCGGGTCAGTTTCAACACCTTCCGGTAGCGCCTTAACCTTAATCGGTAAGTATCCCAGACTATGTAGCTGTTGAAAGTGAGTACCGTCATACTTCATACCAAGATACTTTTCCATATCTTTGACGAAGACACTTGCCTTTTGCCAAGATTCACCAAAAAAGTTTTCTTCAAACGCGTCGTGAATGTATAGCCAAACAAACTGTTGACCAAAGGATGTGATTTTTGTCACACCTGTGGGTGCGTATTTTAGTGATCTTGGAATCCAAGTTCCGTATAATCTGGTTGTGCCCGGCGCAAGCATTTTGCGATGTGCAGTCTTGTAGCCATCGGCCCAATAGCACGGATTCATTTTGAACATAGTTTAATAATTTAGAGTGTGAGATAAAACCAACTCGTATGTATTAGTACAAGTTAGCTGTGAAGTTTTCAAATCAAACTTTTAATATTTTTCCAGAATTGTTCAAATTCAACATCGTTTTGAGGAATTCCTTCTTGACAATACAGTTCAGCAATAAATGAACGATTGCGCCTGTCTAAAATTACTATGTTTGGATGTGTAGCGACCGTGATAATCAAGTCTCTGCTCTTCAACTGATAAGCGAACAGATGCTCGTTATCAAAATAAAACCCAAGTTCAAGCAGTTTTGAATTAAACCAATCTGCATACGAATATGGCTTCGGAGTCCAATCCGGTCTGGACAGTATCTTATCGATTAAGTCGGTTGACTTCATTTTTAATTGCTGTGTTTGATTTGAAAATAATTTTAGAGTGTGAACATATTGTGAACATGAAACTTACTCCTATCTTGAACTTCTACAAAGTCTCGATACGAGTTCGTTGTAAAAATTTCGCCAACTTCCGGTAGAACCGTTCCATTGCTGAATATACCATGTGTCACAAATAAGGTGACTTTTGTTGCGCCTGCCCCTTTTAAAGCAGATGCAGTAGAAGTGAATGTCCGACCGCCGTCACAAATATCGTCAATGATGACACAGTGTTTTCCTTTGACATCTCCGGCAAAGGTTATGCGCGGAGTACCGTTATCACGATATTTCAACCCGCCAATTACCTTGTCTTTGTGTGGAAACGAATTTTCGGTGGACATGATTTTTTTGTACGCACCAGCATCCGGCGCTATGACAGCAACGCCTGACCAATCAAAATTGATTTGTTCAATCCATCCTTCCCACGCAGACATTACTTCGCATTTGTTTATCAACGCAGCAGTGACATCAGAGTGTGGATCAGTCGTAATTACAAAATCAAAGCCTCCGGAGTTAATCATGTCTGCAACGATTTTCAGGTCAAAAGAACCGTGTGAATTAAACCTTCGGTCGGATCGTCCGCCAAGAATATATGGTGCAGACAGTATAACTCGCGACACAATGCGCGAACGAAGGACTTGGTTTAGTGCCAGTGTTGCTGCAATACTTGCATACGAGTTAAAACGAGCATGAATTACACACGTTTCTTCGCGCAAATCAAGATTTTTGTTTACCTGAACTCCGATTTGACCGTCCGGATACTTGTAGATTTCTACCAAGTCAGTGCTTTCGCCTGACTGTAAATAAAAGTTTATCATTAAAACCTAAAACCTAAAATATAAAAGTGAAGTGAATTGGTTCATCGAGCCGCGTTCGACAGAAGCAGAAGGATCGTATTGGAATCCTACCTTACAACCAACCTCAGTGTCGCGGTCTGAGAGGTGTCCAAATGCAACGAATCCTTCAATAATGTTTACTTTTGTGGCTGGAAAGACTTTGTGAGCAGTTCCGTGAAAATTTACATAATCTTTCATTGTGTCAAGGTCTTGAATAGATTTAGCGTAGATATCTTGGAATCCTTTATCCCAAAGACGATTAAACTGACCTCCAAAATCTGCATAGAAACCATATTTATGTTTCCGGCGAACGGTAGGATTAATCCATTTTCTGAAATAGGCTCCGGCTCCGACCTTAAAGGAAATTTCGGGCATACTGTATGCGGATGTGTACAGACCTGCAACACCGTATATAGGTACTTTTCGCAAAGGCTGAACCCTGAGTCCCAAAGCAAATTGAGGCTTTGCAAACATTGTTTGCCATTGCGCTGAATCTGCAAACTGCTCAAAGGACTTGTATCCACGATTTCCGATGTAGGTCTGAACGGGTACAGATTCGTTTACTTTGGGTTTGAAACCAACCAGTCCGGCTGTGAAATCAAATTGCACAGGTCGTTGTGCGAATGATGAGAACGAGGCGATGAGCGCCAAAATGAAAATGATTTGCTTCATTGTTGAGTATTTGAATTGTTTAAACAAAAAATTTCGGAAGTAGGGACTTCCAGTCGTATCTTTTTTTCACGTTTGTCACGTGGGAAATATCTGAATACCAGTGTTGTTGACTTGTCTGGGCGCACAGGTCGTCCATCTTCATCTTCGAAGGTAAATGACATTGAGCCGTGGGCCTTTACCTTTGAGGACTTTTTAAAAGTGTACTTAAACATCTTTTGAAGTCGAGATGTAGATTCAGGAATGAGTCTGTTAAATTTTTGCATTGCTTCTTTGAATGCAATGCTTACTAATTTCTGATCATCATATACTTCAATTTCAGTGAGGTTGAATTTCTGTCCTGACACAAACTCGATGGTCGAATTTGTTCCGAACAAAAGCAATTCTATCTTGTCGGTGCGATAGTCGAATGATGAATACTTGACTCTATACCGAACGACCTGTTTGCATTTTGCTGCTTTGATGAGACGGTTCGTGTCAAGTGGTTTTATTTTTATAAACGCCATAAATGGTTTTTTGTTTTATACTCCAATGTGGTAATTTGCGCAAAGACCAAGTTCCTGCTTGATTGAGTGCGGGGATTCATCTGATGGACTGTATGCCTCATATTCAGCATACGTTTCGAAGTATTCAATCTCAACACCCATTCCATCTTTTCGACGCCAAAATTGATAAACTCCATAGTCCCTGTCCTCCTCTCTTTCACGCACATCACATCGTACTACTCGCAACGCACTATCGGGTTGTAAACTCCAAGGGCTGTCGTTCCAAAAACGCAAATCGCGTTTAAAAGGAACCTTTGTGATTTTATACCCGGGCATTTTTGCAATTATGTCCAAAAAAGCCTCCACGGTGATAGTCATTTGGTTGAATTGGATGTAATTTGAAATCTTTTTCATAGTGTTGTTTGTTTTGTTGTTGTTTGTTTCACAGTACAAATATACGACACGAAATATTAATATTCAAATACTAAATTTAAAATTAACATATTATTAACAAAAAAGCCCCGATACCGAGGAGGAATCGAGGCCAAAAAACTAAATTTTTTCGTTTTACTTCAATTAGAGCGTGTTGAGTCCTTCAACGTAAATCTTTCCGTAGTATTCCGGCCTGAGTACACCCTTAGCGTAGCGTGTCATTACACCTTTACGTGGAGTGAAGTTGTCTGGATCAAGAACCGTAGGAGTCATAATCAGCGGGATGTATGGTGAGTAGTACGCACCAGTTTCCAGCCACTGACTACCACGATAGCCCATCAGGATTACGTTCTCTTTCATATACGGATTCTTATATACTTGGAATCTGTTATTGAGCGAACCAATCTTCTGAACACCCATGGAGAACTTAGCTTGATTGCCATCGGTATCAGCAGCATAGCCCGGGATTGATTCAAAGATAGTAGCAACCAGCGGAGAGCATACTAAGAAGTTTGCACCACCGCGAACGGTTGACTGGTGAATTCGGTTGGACATTTTCTGAATCTTGGTACCGATAGTCTGGAACCAAGTGCCTTGGGTATAAGCAGTCAGGTTGGCAGTGATAGGCGCAAAGGTAGAACCGTTGAACTCATAACCGATACGAGTTGACCAGTAGTCGCTGAATGCGGCTTCTCCGGTAAGCATATCAAGAAGTTCAAGATCAATTTCCTGAGTGATGTATTCGCCAAGGATACCAGTGAGTTCGGCTTCTGCATCAATGTTCTGATAAGCATTCAAGTCCTGAGCGAATTCAGGTGTCCATTTTGCTTTCAGTTTACGAGTCTTCGCGGTGATAGGATCGGAGCGAAGTTCGAGAGACAGTTCCGGAATATCAAGGTTAGTATCAATGTTGCTACCAGCCTGAGTTTTACCTGCTTCAAAATCACCACGGGTGATGGAAGTGGGCTGTTTGTGGTAGTTAACAACGATTCGGTCAGCAGCAGCAAGAGCCGCGCCGGAAACGATAAAGGTGATTGTACCAGCGGCTTTGTTGTACTTAGTGAACTCTTGGTACACATCATATACAAGCGAGTTGGTAGAGTTTGACAGCGTAAATGCACGAACACCGACTGGATCAAATGAAGCGATAGACGCAGTAGATACAGTAATTTTGTGCAGAGTGGAAGTTACACCGACAAACAACGATTGCGAAAACTCGCTGTTGAAGTTGTAATCAGCAGCACCGATAGAACCAGTAGCAAACTGAGTAGAACTTACAGTAGAGTTAACGCCAAGTGCGCTGGATGAATAGTCGTTGATTGTGTAACCGAAGCGACCGGGGCCGTACAGACCTTCTGTTGGAGTAGCCCAACCATAACCTTGACCAGTGCCCTTGTTAGGATCGGTTACACCGAAAATAGAATCATCCTGCTTGTCTTTTCCAGAGTTGGTGTTGAAGCCGGGTTGGTTGCTACCGTACTTGATGTCCAGCCAGAATACAAGGCCGGAAGGCATATTCATAGGTTGTACAGACAGGAAATCCTTTGCAGAAATTTCTCCGAAAATACGACGAATGAGAGGAAGTGCGATACCTGCCCATTCTTCTGAACCAGCCACTATACCTGTTTGGTTTGCTTCGGTTACGAGTTGGCGGGCTTGGTTTTCAAGCAACTGCGCCATGTTGCCCTTTTCTGGGCCTTTAAGACCTTCAAGAAGGCCAGTTTGTTGCCACTTGCGGGTAAGCATCTGCGCTTGTTTGCGCTGATTCATGTACGCATCTTTTGGCAAAAGATTATTGATATTAAGTCTGCTCATTTAAACATATCTCCTGATAGTTTTTTGTTTGTTAATCGTCAAGTTTTCTCATTCCGGCCAGTTGCTGTAATCTCTCTGGATTCCATTTCACAACCGATCCTTCAACGATATTTGAACGGGTCTCAGTGCCGTTCTTTTTATTGTGTATGAAATTTTGTGACTTCGAAGCAAAACCTTCTGTAATTCTATTAGGCTTGCTTGACTTACTACGACTTTCACAGATAGTAGTATATACGAGTTTCACTTCTCTTACTGAATTGGCACGGTCAAATGCGTCGAGTACACGGTGCTTTTGACTCTCGTTGAGTTCAAACTGTTGGAAAGTTTTAGTAGTGTACATGAGTTTTGCATTGAGAAGATTTACATCGTTGAGTGTGTTTTTCAACGTAGTTACTGCTCTATATGCCTCTGTCAACTTACCTTTCAATTTACGATTCTCAAATCGCAGGTTTCTTTCCATCATTTCGTCTTCCTCAGAGTATTCTTCCCCGATGTTCACATCAACCGTTTCTTCTTCGCCAAGAATTTCATTGATGGCTTCTTCGAGTTCGTCTTCATCAAAATCCATGTCTTCTTCATCAACGGTCATCGTTTCTAACTCGTCAGATTCCGAGAGATCGTCTTCCAAATCAAACTCCCCGTCTGCCTCAAATAATTCGGTTAATTCGTCTTCAAGTTCGGCTTCCATTTCTTCTTCAACCAAAGATTCAATGGCTTCCGTTAATTCCTCCTCGTCAAAATCCATGTCATCTCCCTCGCCCATCATGTCGTCTTCTGCGTCCATACCCGGGAACAGGGTTGATGCTTCTTCTAAATCCATGTCCATGTCCATGTCATCTCCTTCGAGTTCGCGAATTAATGATTCGAGTTCCATGTCATCCTCTTCTTCGGTCGGTTCTTCTTCTTCGGCTGGCTCTTCTTCGGCTGGCTCTTCTTCGTCATCGGCGAATGATCCCATACCGATAGGGCCGCTGTCAGCCATGTCATCGTCATCATCATTTCCAAAGTTGATATTGACATCAATGTCATCATCTTCTCCTTCACCTTCTTCCTCGGCGAGTTTGGTAGAAATCATGCGTTGAAGTGTAGGTTGAAAAGCCTCTTCAAGTGTAAGTTTTGCATTTGCTATTGCAGCGCTTTTGACCTTTTTAGCATCAGCAATTGCTTCTGAAAGTAAATCTGCCATTACATATACTCCTAATATGTTAAAGTCGTGGCACGACACAAGTTTATTTATAAACCTGATATAAGTTTTTTATATAAAACTGTCCGATTATTCAAATCGAAATATTTAGTTTTCGTATATAAGTATGCTTGATTTTTTAAAAACATACTATTGTACTTGTTTGAAAGTTCTTTTGATAGCCTCTAATACTTTTTTGTCTGCTTCCTGTAAGATAGAAATAACTTCAATACTTAAAGTATCCGACAACTTTTTAAAGTATTCTTTCAATTCGCCAGTAATTTCTGGATTGTCCTGATTCTTTTGTGCAGATATTTCATAGGCTTGAATCAACTTTTGGATGCTTTGCGGAAGCGGGCCTACGGACATATTTTTCTTTTCTCCTCCTCCATAAATTGATATTTCAAGAAGAGCCTTTCCGTTTTTGTCGGGCTTGACCAAAACTCCATTGTTAAAACCGCCATTCATATACTGCATCTCGAACTTAAACATCTCGTCTTGGGGGACTTTGATTTTGGGCTTTTGCTGCTGATCTTCCGGCGGCATTTTTTGCTTCTGTGCAGATGGATCAGGTTTCCCTTGTTCCATACCTTTCCCCTTCGCATTCATGCCAAGTTGCTGCATCTGCTTTTTATCCTGCATCTTGTTGTCCTGTTTAGGATTTCCAGCAGGCTGCTTTTTATTTTGCTTTGGTTGATTTGGCGGCATAGTACGCTTTCCTATCTACTTTGTTTGCTTTGTATATACTTGGCAGAATCTCGCTGTTTCTTTTTAGACACAGATGGCTTGGTATAAAACTTTCTGTCATAACATTCGACAATAGTCCCGGCATCCTTCTGCATACGCTTAAACCTTCGAAGCGCAAATGCTATGTCGCCGTTGGTTTGTATTGATCCGAGTTGTCCCGGGACTATTGAGTCGAAAAACTTTGATTTAATATTCATTTGATTATTAGTTAAAATGTGATAATTGTTTACTTTTTATTAGTGATACATTAGGAATGAAATCCAAACATCTTTTCTATTAGCGGCGACATCGCCGTCTCCGGATGGCCGGATTACAACACAATATTTCAATTTATTTTCCGGCTTATATGGTGTTTCCATCAACTCCTGATAACTTAGTATATTTTCCGGTTCTACTGTTAAGAGCTGCTCACCGTACTCACCGCCACCTCTTATAAACGGCATATTTCTATACCAATCGGATATGAATTTCTTAAAGTCTTTGAGTCCCTGCGGAGTCCAATCCCATTCTAATTCTTGTGTTCCTTTTTTTGGCCCCTTTTTTACAAGAACAGGCTTTCCCTTGTCATCAAATTTAGGCTTTTTAACCATATACTGTGCTAACTCTGCATCTGAAAAATCCGGGAGCGTGATTGCTAATTTAGTTTTATGCGCATCAATTTGATATTTTTGATCAGGCTTTGCATCGTATGAGAAATTCATAGTTACATTAGAATCGTCTTTAAACGGATGTGCTGCTTTTGTATATCCGTACCAATCAATCGTCGGAAACTCATCAGCTAATTCTTTTGCTATCTTGAAGTAACTTGGCGAGAAAAAATCCCCAGCATCGTGCCACCTAACAACGAGTTTTGAATTATCTTTTTGATGCCTTTTTTGGAGATACCGGACTTCGGTTGCTACTTGGTTTTTAAAACCAGTAGGATCGTTAACCAAGAAGTTTAGTTTCCGGGCTGCATTCCAATATGGTGCTTCGAAGCGGATGTAATTGCCTCTTAACGCATAACAATAAACCTTACACGATCCTGCATTTGGACAAGTTGTTACTTCTATAAAGTCTCCGGTACTTTCGTCAACAACGAGTCCATGAAGAGCTGGTATTCCTATATTGTAATACAACTCGGTTTCACCGCTTGACTTTTTCATTTTTCCGTTTTCGGCTAAAATTCTTTTAGGTCGTTCGGTAAGTAATTTTCTAAACCCATCAATGTCATATCGTTCACCACTTCTTGCATCTGCTATTCCCGCGTATCTAACCAGTTTTCCTTTTGAATTTTTGACCATAATGGGATTCCCCTCTTTATCCAAAACGTCAACCGCTCCTTTATGAATAAAAGGTCTGTTATATTTATCCAAGTTCGGATCAACTTTCTTATTCCCCGAATAGGGATAAACTTTTCGATCTTTTATATATTTCTCAATATTTTGGGCTGACATTGGCCCCGCGTTGGGTATGTCCAAGGGAAGTGCTTCCATAATCATTTCATAGATTTCTGAAAGTTTGATTCGCCCACGTTTCAAGTCTCTGCGGGACTCAGAAACAACGGATTTTATTGTTCTTTTTATTTCATGCAAAGATATCATTGATTTCTCCAATTAAAGTTCGTAATAACGGCCCAAACGAGTGCCTATGTTTTCATATAACGATTCAAGTCTTTGCTGCAATGTAGTAATTTCCTTTGCAGTTTTTTCAAAGAGTTTGTAATCGTTTTTCAATTCTTTCAAGTCTCGGTTGACAGATACATTGTCAAACCAGCCATCGGTTTCTTTCAACGTAAAACCTTCGGCGGATTCAACCATTTGTCCGATTTGTTGTGAGATTTCCTTCAATTTTTTTGATCTATAAATCTCATTTTTGTAATTGGAATATTGTTTGAGAGATTCCATAAAGGCAGCTCTCTCCTCCTTTGAGAATTTCAACTCCTCTTCCAATAAGTAGTATTTTCTTTGTTTCATAACATCCTTAAAGTTTGGTATATAAACCTGTGTATCGTGTGAATATTTCTTGCAACTGATCATTGTAAATGCCTTCAACCGAATGTACTACTTTATAAGTATATTCGCCCTTAATCATTCTTGTTCGACCAAATTCGATATCATAAGTATCCCAGCCATTCAATGTTATCTTGACGAAATTGATACTATCTTTTGCTTTTGGAAGTTTGAATTGTAAATGATTTCTTCCTCCGGCTATATTTTTGGCACCAGTCATCATAACAAATCTATTACCGCCCAGTTGCCTGAATATATCATCGGCAACACCTTCTCTAAGAACATTCTTGACTTCTCTGCGTATGAATTCTTTTAGTAGTTGTGACTTCATAAAATTCCTTAATTATTTTTTAGACAGCATACACCGGACAGTTCACAAATAATATCCCGCATAATTGTGTTGGCGGCAACATACGGATGCTTTCTTTTGAACGACTCCGACAGTTGCCTGCCTTCTCTGATTTCTTTAAAATATGCAGAATGCGTACTTGGATCGGAAACCGCGTCCCATGTAACCATTTCAAAATCGTCTTCTACTTCAACCAAATCTGGATCATCCTGTTCATGTAGATTTTTTACCGATCCCATACCCCGAGAAGAAATCCCGGGAACATATCCGGATACCAAAATTGCTTTCAATATATTTCCAGAAGGAGTTGGTAATATTTCTATATCTCCGAATTGATCATTGCCTTTCCATCGGTAATCAAGTATTCCTATACAAGCATTTTTCAAAGATACGACTGAACTATCTGGGTGATCTAATTCACCGATGATGCCGGGAGCGCCAGCAGAGTGCGCTCCCTTCATCAGTTTAGAAGTTTCTCGCTCCAAGATATTTTTAGAGTATATACGTCTGTTTTTATTCGGAGTATTTGCTCTCTGAATGATCATGTTTTTGACAATGAACCTTCCATCGTTTTTATGAGCAGATTCAGTCAGCTCGGTCTTATCAACCTTGAACGGTAATACTTCTATTAGTGGTTCTTTCACGAAAAATCCTGTTTAGTATTTTCTTCTGAGTTCGTTTTTGACCATGCGTCTGATTATAGATTCCAGCACACCTTCGCGGGTCGAAGACTTCTCAAACTTCTTATACGCATCTTCCATGCTTGTACCTGATTTTGCATAGCAATAGTCTTTACAAGTCTTTGGAGCGGACTTTGCACTTGCATAGCAATACTTTTTACAAGCACCGTTAATTGCCGATTCGAGTGCTTCTTCGTTTTCTTCTCTAAGGTTAAACCTCATTGTTGATTCCTCTTATTTTTTGTTAATTACTGTATGTACTTCTTACCGGACGTCCGGTTGCAAGGACTTTCTTGGCGACTGTTCTGAATTTATTTGCTGCGTCTTTGTTGTCAAAGTCCGAACTACCAAGTCTATTGTTCAAGTAAAAATCGTTTATATAAATTATGGCAAACTGATTAGCGTTTGTCCCAGAACCTTCAACCCCAAGATAGTCCAGCCCATCCATAAAATCTTCATTTCTACTTTTTGCAACTGCTGCTCTATATGCACTTTTGAAGTCTGGATATGTACCCGCTTCTCCATGCTCTCCAACGCGGGTATAATACGAAATAAAGTATCTGGATTGCACTTCGTGTATCTTGTGTCCTTTAATTTCTTCTGTAACCAATCTCCGGATATAGCTTTTAAGAGTGGATTTTAATTTTTTTGATGATTCCGTAAAAATTCCTTTTGTTGATTTTAATACATTGACATTTTTAATTACCTTGTTGGGATACCACACTACTAAAATAGACTGGAATACTATACCGTCACATTCTGGATGTATTTGTTGCACAATTTTAGTTAAATCAGAATAGTTATCCCATTCAACACTATTTTTAAAATCGACCCAATCAAACAAAAAATCGTCATCAGAATAATCTACAAAAGTACCATTTATAGTAGCAGTCAAAGTTACATCTCCGTAGCCACCATCAGGATGATGCAAAAAGTAAACACCTTCTGTATATCTTGCCTGTCCGTAGCCGGGAAAAACTCGAAAACCGTTTTTCAAGATCGAATTAGAAGCATTTTGATTCGTTTGATGATACCAAATCTCGTTGTTGATTTTTTTAGATTTTCGAATATAATTTTCGAGTTTTAATTTGGTTTGCTTACTGATCATGTTTTTACCCCGTTACTTCTACTATTTTGTTGGACAATCTGGTTAATCTTTCTTTTATCTCCAAAAAAGAATTGGAAGTCTTTTTCCAAAACACAGATGAATCTTGCCCAGACTCATTTTTGAGCCTATATGCGTGATTTACCATCTGTTCAACCTCTCTAAGTTTTTTATTTATTTCTTTGAGATTGTTATTTATTTTTTCTTTATTGTTCTTCGTCTTATCGTACTTGAAGTTTCTATACGATACCTCGTTCAAAGAAGACATTTTTTCAGACTGCTGAGCCAGTGTAGATTCCCATTTTTTGAAAAAATAATCAGTGTGATTTACTTTTTCGGTATATGCCGGATCATCTGGATATTTAACCTTCTTAGAAAACGCATAGGGAGTTTGTATTTGTCCTGCGCCGCCATCCAAATTTGAAGTAGTGTTTTCCTCTTCAAAAATATCGTCCTCTTCCGGAGAATCTATGCGGAAGTTTTCATTCAGTTTATGTATAATATTCATCATGCTTCTATTCATAATTCTTCGTTGAGCGTGTCTATTAACTGATAGTATTTCAACATTGAACTCAGGTGTTCTTCTTTCAGTTGCTTAGCTGTGAGTATATTAGAAGTCAATGCTACTGTCTCTGCCAATTTGATTTTTACAATATCGTCAGTAATGCGTTTGGAAATAATATTAAATTCTTTTATGAGAGAATTAATTTCCTTATATACATAGTTTTTCAAGTCTTCGGATGTAGTATCGTTATTCATATACATCCCCAACAGATTCTTTTGTCGAGAGTTTAAAGTAATATATTTACTATTGAACTTTTCTATTATCAACTTGAATGTCAGATTTCTTATGTCAGGTTCTTGATCCCGAATCGTCTTTATAATTTCTTCCTCAATGACTTCCGGCTTTTTACCGGACAGGTGTTCCAGTAAACCTTCTTTGGCTGTGAGATATTCTTCCGGATTATCTGTTCCCTTGTATTCAAACAACTTGAACGTGCTTGCATTCAGTTTGTAATTAGACACACGGGTGTTGAAAAATATCTCAGGATTGTAAGTTTTATTGATGGATTTTATTAGAGAGTACCTTTCTCTGGACAATGTTTGCTCATTTAGCTTTTTTCTGGCCTGTAAGGTGAGATCAAGCAATTCTCCACCGTTCTTTACTGTATAGTTGTGAAGAGACTGATATAAGCGAAGTTCTTTGAGAAGTTCACTATTCTTTTTAAAATGCGTCCTTATTATGCGCATAGCACGGTTTTCCTTAGATTCGTCCAAGGTTTCCTGCACCACCATCCGAGTCAATATCTCGAATATCAGCCCTGTATTTTTTAGCTTGTTATGTTTTAGCTTCTTCATGTATTATTTTCCACGAGATTGTTTTATATAAATATACTGAGTTTTTACAAATCCAAAATATTATTTTCGTTCAACATATTTGGCTCAGATTTCTTTCTGAATTTTTGCACAGATGTCAGTGTACTCTTGACAGATTCCATCTTGTCGAGTTCCCGCCTGCCCACCGGATCACGGCCAAAGTCCTTGTCTCGCTTGGTTTCGAACGATCCTTTGTACTGTTGCGGCTTGCCTTCGTTTTCTTCGCGCTCGTCTTTGGTATAGAGTTCCTTGTTAGTTTCTCCGTATTGACCGGGTAAGAACTTGGAAGAGACCTGTAAGGTAGCTATATCCCACGGAGTTCCATAAGACTTGCCAGTAGTTGCCGGATCGTTTCCTTCTTCGGTTATCTGCTTCAACCTGAACACTTGCTTGGCAGACTCTACTATCATATCTCTATCGTTTTTCCATTCTTCCTCAGTCATTCCAAATATAGCTTCGTATATATATTTGTCGCTGAATAAATTTGCTTCTTTGATAGACTTTACCAAATCAACTTTTGATGTGAGAATATCCAGTCGCTGACGTTCGTAAACCAAACTTGGATTGGTCAGTGTCAATTCAAAGTTGAGTAAGTCATCAGTTTCAAAACCCTGTACATACAAATGAATTAATGCTAACTTGTACAGTTCGGAAGTAAATACTTTTTGAACACGCTCAATAGTTCTGGCAAATCGAATATCAATCTGTGCCAATGAACCTTTGTCCGTTCCTGCTTCTTCTATGTATCCTATATATGCCTTCGGAACCTTGAACGCGGATATCATCTTATTTTTGAAATATTCAACATCGTCCTTCATACCGTCATTGTTCAAGCCGGGTAGCGTCTCTATTGACGTACCAGTATCGCCGCCGCGCACGGGTAAGTAGAAGTCTTCAATCGAGTTCATCAGGTTATAACGAAGATCATAGTCGCCAGTAGTAGGATCAATATACGGAGTCTTCTTCATCTCCCTTGTTATTTCTTCCATGTAGGCATCAACCTCTTCCGGAGGTATGTTTCCTACATCTATTTTAAACAGTCTGCGCTCTGGTGCCCGCATAATACGGGATATGAGCATACTGTCTTCTGCAAGCAGAAGTCTTTTGTATTCTTTTCTACCGCCTTCGATAATACTTTTACCGTATGGCAAAAAGTTAGTATCGCCAAGGAGTCTGAAATGCGCTATTTCATATTCCTCAAAATACATATTTGTGGCATTTCGGAAGCCGTAGTCTCCATCGTACCTGAACCGGACGTGGTTTGGATTGTCCTGATTCCCTTCCTCCCTGACCATCAATGATGGGTGAATAGGCATCACATTGACAATACCTACGTTCTCTGCTATTTGTACGTGCAGGAACGAGTCCCCATACTTACAGGTAGTTCTGACCCACTGCCACAAATTGAACTCTATGTTTAAAACGTCATAGAATAGGTTGTGAAGGACTTTTTTTATTTTGGCATCATCTGTCTTGATGACAAGGAGTTCTTTGTTCTCAGACAACGTAGTGGACTCGTCGGCATATATATCAAGAACGGATGAAACGATGGAATCCGTATCCATCAATTCATAGTCAATATACATCTGCTTTTTGAGAGCCTCGAATTCTTCATTCGTAAACCCAGAGCTATACCCAGAAGTAGAGTTGAAGCTACGACCGTTTCTCCATTTGGCACGAGTCCCATACGTAGTAGGCGAACCTATGGACTGGCTCTTGTTCACATCCAGCGTTTTGAGTCTGCCGGATGGAAGTTTTTTTATTATTACATTCCTCGAAAAGAGTTTCTGTAAGGTATCTCTTATTCCTGCCATATCATAGTAGCCATTTTAAATTTTCTTTATTTTTCCCAATATTCATATCCCATGATCCGTTTCCGTGTCCTGTCTGTTTGAATACCGTTTTGTGAGTTCCCTTGATAGTCTTGCGAGCAAGATCAATGCCAAGCATTCTCAATTTTAGAGAAGTATCCCTGATCATCAATCCCATACAAAAAGCCATTACCAAGTCGTCATTGTATCCTTTCTGAGCCTGTGCCTTACCATCAATCCAAGCAAAAACTCGCAATTCGTTAATGAACCTTTTGGACTTGATTATAGGAGCCTTGTCTCTAAAATACATATCCAGTTTAGATATGAGAACAGGTCTTGATTTGACAGTAATACTGTACCCGGGAACCATGTCCTCTTTCTGTTTCAAATCGTATGCTTTTCTGAGATGTATATTTTCATCCAAATAAGGATCGTTTTTGAAACTGTAATATAGATTTTTGTAGCCGGAATCCAATACTACTTGTATCGTTGACCAGCCGATGTTTCTATTATCTATAATTAGCAAAGCATTATTATATTCAGTCGCAACAGACACAAGTAAATTACCAAACATTTGGGTATCTATCTTGCCTTTGAACTCTGCGACTTGTTCAACGGTTTCCACATCTATCACATGGAACGCCGAATAGTCTTCACCGTCTCCCCGAGCAGGGTCTGCGCAAACAATATAATTCTTTGTATAATTTGGGTACTGCCATATCCAATAGTCTCCACCAATCCCCCGTTTTTCAATAGGATCAATAACCATTTCCTTGTCGTACCAGTCAAGAATTTCCGACTCAACGAGCGTGTGTCCAGAACTTAAAAAATCCGCATCACATTCTTGGGCAGCCAGTCGTTTTCCTAACAAAACATCTTGCTGGTTTCGCCATGTCTGATCCCGATCCGGGTGAAGATACCATGGCAAAAGTATTGGAACAAATCTGTCAAGACCATCGGTAACGCTTCCTTCCTCTGCTTCCTGCCAAGTTCTGTGGAATAGTCCTCCGATGCCGTTTGGCGTGGATAACATTACACAGTTACCACCAGTAGCCAATGTCATCTGTGAAGAAGCCCATATTTCTTCTATATCAGGTATAAACGCAGCCTCGTCCAATATCAACAAAGAAAGAGCCTCAGAACGGGCAGCGTCTGGGCTACTTGCTACGGCTTTTATTTCGGAACCATTTGTGAAGGATATTGAGAGTTTGTTATTATTTACGATACTCAGCCCTTGCTTCAAAAATCCCGGGAGAAATTCCCACATCAACTGAACCTTTTGTACGAGGTTCTTTGCTACGTCCTGTTTTGTCGCAATCACCAATATTTTGTAATCGGTGTTGAATATCATGGAATGCAGTGCGTGTCCGGCTACAAGAGTAGATATACCCATCTGACGAGATTTCAATACTATATTGAATCTATTGTCTCGAAAGTTTCTTAATGCGTCTTCCTGAAAGGGATAAAGATTGAATAGAACTTTCCCCTTCATCGGATGTTGAATCTTGGCATACTTCTTAAAGAAGTGAACCGGATCAACTGCGCACTTTAAGAATTCCTGCTGTACAACTTCTCTTAAATTTGGTTGCGACATTTATTTGAGTTTCCTAATATTTTTTATAGTTGAAAACATAAACAAGATATATGCGAGAGGATAGCAGATACAATACCAAACACGATTCATATTAGGAACCGCTCTTGGGGAATGATCTACGAAATATCTATGCGCGTATATCAGTTCACGAAGCATTGCTATTTGACTTTTGCTATTTCGGTTTTTGAGGCAGATTTCACTTCGGAAACTGCTGAATAAAACATTTCTTCTAAATATTTATCCATTCCTGTACCTTCGTATTTAAAAGAACCACCTACTGTCAGTTTGTCTGAAACTTTAACAGCAGTATAGTCAAAGTATTTTTTAATATCATCTCCACTTACTCCGAAATAAAAAACATCTTTATAAGGATCATTTACAACAGATTCTATTGCCTTTCGCAATTTTAAATAATAATCATTGATTATTTTAGTAAGTTCTTCTGATTCGTAAGCGTGGTCGTAATTTTTACCATCTATTTCTATAAATTCATTGAAATTTTTGTTTATATAATTTTCTATATCCATGTATGCAGCACTTGCTAAATTTTGAACAAGTTTTTTCTTTATGTCAGTAGGACTTGGTTTTGAAGATATATTTGAGAACTCAGTTCGTTTAGATGCTATGTAACTCTTAATATCATAAACCTTTCTCTTCTGCATATCTTTTACCAGTAAATTCAACAAGAACTTTGTAGCTTTGTCAGGTTTCTCTCTTAAATACTTTGCATCATGTTTATACCGAGTGTCAACTTCTTCGGCATCAATCCTGTTGGAATATTTACGACTTTCTTCATCAAAAACTTCGTTGAAATCGGCTATCATATTTGGGTCTTTCAAAAAGTCAACTATCTTGTTGTAATTGCCTTTATCCATATATGACAACAGAGAAGCCAATCTATACCACGGTTTGTCAATAGATACAATGCCATCGCTTACTGTACCTGTTTCCGAACCAGTTGATAAAGATTTTTTAAATTGTAAATAATCAACTGAACCTATTTGGTTTAGCCAATTTTGGTAACTTGTATAAACATAAAGAGGTATCTGATACTTGTCGCAAATATGTATAATTTCATTTATATTATTCAAGAATCTTACATTTGAATCGCTGGATCGTTTATCGTAAAACAAATGAATTGCAGATATATAATTTATAGCATTTGTTATTTCAGATTTATTAGATACAATCCTGTCTTCCTGCTCTGATTTGGACGATTCCGGATAGCCCCAATAATCAACTGGTACAATTTTATAGTTTTGCTTTAACTTTCTACCATCCAGCACCAATTTAGCGTCGCCGTTGTTGAATCCAGAACTTTTGCTCCGAGTGGTAGATAGATAAAAAAACCTGTTATTGTTAATTTTTGTATCCGAAGCCGATCCGAGTGTAGAAGTCATACTTATAGTATTAGATTTCAATATTTTAGATACATAGTCTATGTGAGTAAAATGATACAATATGTCAGAAGCGCCCTCTGACAATATACTTTCAATCAATTCTTTGTATATGTACCTAAGTTTCAAATCAAATCTCCAAAATATTTATGCAAACTTTTCCATCGTTTTTTCTTTGAACTTTATATAGTTTTCATCTATCATTTTCTTGTATGCCTCTGGGTCTTGGAAAGACCATGTCTCTATCGGATTGACATCATTCTCATCGCCAGCAAAGTGAATATTGGTAATCGCCGCCTTCAAAATTTCAACCTCCTTGTCGGCCTGTTCAAAGAATGCCTGTGCATTTGCTTTCATTTTGTCAAGCGCATATTCGTTGAACTTTCCTTGTATTTTCAACTTTGTCTCCATAGATATCAAACAGTCTTCGCACATACCTACGAGTTTTCTGAATTTATGATCCAGTGAGGTCGGACGCAGGCAAGTACACGATTCTTTCTGACAATTAGGGAAGGAACTAAGATATGTTCTTATTTTTTCTATTTCTGCCTGAACATCAGGATGCACGTTAGATGTAACGCGATAGCCATTCATCTGAGTTATCCACTTCAAGTTCCCGGAAGCATCCGATTCCGACCATACTTCCCCAACCTCTCTCCGCTTGTTCTTTTCAGCCGCAGCGGAAGTATCGGAGAACCCAAATGTTTTTTTTGTTTGTGTGCGGTGCGTTCCATCAATCATCTGTTGGAGCGCTTTAATGTTTTTTAGTTTAGACATTTTCTCGTGTATTTTCTTGTTGATTGACAAAATCTGCAAATCTATTTTCGGGAATTCCTAAAAGTTCTGCAAACATGACTATTGCTTTGTACTTGTCACTTGGCAATTTTATAGCAGACATCATACTCATAAATTTGGAATTGTTTTTCAACTTGTCCATAAGTAGAATTGAGTTGGCGGCTGCCGTGGCTTTTTGATCTATCTCTTCGTAAAGTTTTCTAAGACTCATCTGTGAACCTTTTTTTGTTGTAAATTCCTATCAATATTGGTACCAGCAAACCGAACATCCCGGTCAACTTATAAGTATTTCCGCGCCATGGTATAACAAGTCCTTCAATCGGGGCTAAGAGTTTTTTACCACCCAATCGCGAAAAAGAAACCATGCAGTTGTCGTAAGTTTCCCGCTGAGAATCGGCCAACCCATCATAATCAACAGAAGATATAACGTCGGTTATGCTTTGAGTGGGAGACCAATCCTTCACATTGTCTGCACAGTAGTCGTATATAACTATTGCCCCGAAACGGAAAATAACATTTTTCAGCATATTCATTATGTCGGGCGGACAATCTTTCACATAGGTCGTCCCTGACAGTTTCTGTAACTTTTCTATTTCTGCCAGCACAGAATATTCAATGTCCTGAGACTGCTTCGGAGATATGTGTACGGGAGTAGAATAACCCAGTTTATATGCCCCTCCGGAATATCTGTTTATATCGAGCATAGTATCTGTGTCACGCGAAAGTTCATTCCCCAGTTCATCGTATGTTATAAGCGAGTGAAGGTATATTTGCGGCTCGGTAGTTCTAAATATATTTTTATTGTCTGGGTGCATGACCTCCATATTCAGAAAAGTTTTGCCTCCTCCAAAGATAGAATTAAGTTTATTTGACGGCATTCCCGAACACATATTATACACGACATCCACTGCATCGGTGAAGACTTTCTGTGTTAAAGGCTTGTCAGCATATTTATCATACAATTCCTGCCGAGTCATGGGATATTTTACAGTAGCCTTATTTCTGGCCGCCTTAAACTCCCCATTCCGGTATGTCACTTGCAGATTATAGCCATCCTGTTTTACCGATCCTTGAACCGTCCCGGAACAAACATCAGATACAAATGATTTTAAATCGTCCCACGTCATTCCGACATCCTCAAACGGGTGCATGATATGCTTGCTGTATTTTTTGGGAGTTACAGACTGTTCGGATATTTCTGTTCTTATTTCATCGTCAACACCCAAAATATCCGGATGAAATTTTTTCTTGAACATATAATGAATATCCGGATCGTAGTAGCCCATGACGTGAGCAAATTCTGTTCGAGTAGCCATCGGCAACGTCTTTCTGAGATACGAGCCATTCACTTCTTCCCTATTATTGTCCGCACCAGCAGAAATCGAGACGTGAGGTAATTGCAGGGCATAACCAATCTGACTCATCGGTCTCAAATCTTTTTGACCGTAGTATCTACTAAACCAAGACGATGTACCATCGCGTTTAGAAAATTTTATTCTATCATAATCCTTTGACCCATAGGCGAAGATCACGGCCGTATTATTGGGATCAAATTGACTCAGCAGTTCGTGTGCTTGGTAAGGAACTTTTACTTGCACTATATTGGTCGGAAGAACTGCGTATTTTCTTATACATTGAACCTTTTCTTTGAAATTCAACGGACTGTTCATATCCGTATGATTACTCGTAACAATGTAAACATCGGACTTACCAAAGGTTTTACACAACCACTGATAAGTCTTGAAATGGTGCGGGCCAAACGGTTGAAACCTTCCCGGGTAAACAACAATGGTTTTCATACTCTAATTTCATGTTTAATGACCTTTGCGGTCGTTGCTATATAAAGAGTCCATCCAAACGAAGAAGATGGCCCCAGTGTCAAATCTACCTTAAACAGTCCGTCTCCGGCATAACTGACTCCGGTAACAGAGTACCAAGCATTCAAATCGGGGCGACCCGTGTACGCTCCTCCATATCCACCCATACCATTATAAACAGAACTGGACTGAGCGCTGTATCCGGATATCAACGGGTTCAATGTCAAATTTGCCGGATTATAATACGCTCTGAATTGAGTGGTCGAGTTCCAGTTATACGCATTCAACGGACTTGACATTGATCCGGTGACTCCGTATATATGATTTTCAACCTCAATAGCATAACTGCTATGAAATGTTGAAGAAGTTATAGGAGTATTTGTATCATTGTTAAAACCTGCTGGAACATAAACACTGAAATTTCTATTGGCAGGCGAGGCAACAAATGTGCTTTGACTAACGAAAGTCCATTGGCTTGACCAAAAACTTGAACTGTATGTTTGTTCCTGTATAACATTCGTCCGCAATAAAAGTTTTGTCCATTTGGAAGAAGAAACATATTGCAGTCCGTCATTTGCACGGGAGCCAGAAACCGTCCCATCGCTACTCAGCAACCTGTCCGACTGTGGGAGAGTTATGACGGGTTTATTTAATAGTTCATTGTAGTTTATTTGACCAGAAGCCGATATCATACCAGATGCAGTGATTGGTACGTTAAAAACAACTTCACTTGGTTTTATATCAAGAAGTCTGGTTGCAGCAACGCTGCCCGACTTGAAAACTTCAACTGACAATCTACTGGTAGAATCAAGTGTGGTTGGAACCTGAGTCATACGCCAACCTATTCTGGTCAAGTCATCTTTATTCCAAACCGAGCCATTATAATAAATATTTGAATTCCAATCCGACTGCTGTACTGTTGAAAATGCAAGTCTGGTTCTGAATGCAGTAGCAAGACTTGAAGATAAGACAAGAGCATTTGCTGCATTGTTTAGAAGCCTAACTACAACTTCACTACCACTCAATATAGGGTTGTGTACAACTGCATCGTATATTTCTGATTTGCTACCGCTTATAACAACCGAGCCTGTGATTGTTTGATTTCCAACAAAAGTGTTAGAACCAGTCGTTGCAAATGATCCAGATTTACTTTCTAAGTTACTGACTCTAATTTGAAACGAAGATGAAGCGTTTGTGAACGACCCACTAATATCAGAAGATATCTGCTGACTTGAACTTAGGATTCCTGTACCTTTTCTCTCATAACGAGTATCATACGAAGAAGTTGACTGATCCGAACCGGAAACAGTGCCGTTTGGTAAAAATGCTTTGACTTGAACCGAAGACGATACAATGTTGTTTCCACGGTTTTCGTATCGTGTGTCAAAGGAGGAAGTTGATTGATCAGAACCCGACACAGTTCCGCTTGGAAGAAATGCTTTGACTTGAACCGAACTTGATATAATATTGTTGCCACGTATCTCATACCGAGCATCATAGCTTGATGTTAATTGGTTAGAACCGGAAACTAAATTTGTGGGAATGCCTGTGATACTGCCATATACAACCTGAACGGATGAAGAAAATATATTCGTACCCTTTCGTTCATATCGAGTGTCGTATGAAGAAGTTGCCTGATCTGATCCCGAAATCGTATTCGCTGGTAAAAATGCTTTGACTTGAACGGAAGATGATACGATATTGTTGCCTCGTACTTCATACCTTACATCATAGCTTGAAGTAAGTTGATTCGAGCCACTGATTAGTGTTGTAGGAATTCCAGTAATGCTGCCATATACAACTTGTACCGATGAAGAAAATATATTAGTACCCTTTCTTTCATATCTCGTATCGTAACTGGATGTTAACTGATCCGAACCTGTTACAGTACCCATCGGCACTGAACCGGAGACCAGTGGAATATTATATAGGCCGGAGCCGTCACCAGTAAATGAACCTTTGAATGAACCTGTAAACGACCCTGTAAACGGACTTGAAAACGATGTAAATTGATTTGAACTTGATACAATATTCGATCCACGCAATTCATATCTCATATCATAACTTGATGTTAATTGAGTTGAGCCAGATACAATACCGTTCGGAAAGGCAGAAACTATTTGAGCAGAAGAACTGAAAATACCAGTGCCTCTTTTTTCATATCTAATGTCAAGCGACGAAGTCAACTGATCTGATCCAGATACTGTACCAGCAGGAATTGAACTTGATGATATCGGAAGGTTATATAATCCAGAGCCATCTCCTTTAAAGGAACCTGTAAACGACCCTGTAAACGGAGATAATACCGAGGCAAATTGTAAGGATGAAGAAATGATATTGTTTCCCCTTCGTTCATATCTACTGTCGTAAGAAGAAGTTGCTTGATCCGAACCTGAAACACTTCCTACTGGAAGAAACGCTTTGACTTGAACAGAAGAACTTACAATGTTGTTTCCTCTCAGTTCATAGCGAGTGTCATACGAAGAAGTTAGCTGATTAGAGCCAGTAATTAATCCTGTCGGGATTCCTGTAACACTGTTGTATGTAACTTGTGCCGATGAAGAAAAAATGTTTGTACCCTTTCTTTCATAACGAACATCATAGCTTGATGTTAATTGTTCAGAACCCGATACAGAATTTGAAGGTAAAAATGCTTTAATTTGTGCAGAAGAACTTACAATATTATTTCCTCTAACCTCATATCTTGTGTCATAAGATGAAGTTAATTGGTTTGATCCGGATACCAATGTAGATGGAATTCCAGTTATACCTGAAAAAGTTACCTGAGCAGAAGAAGAAAAAATGTTTGTACCCTTTCTTTCATAGCGAGTGTCATAACTTGAAGTTAATTGATCTGATCCAGTAACCGTGCCCATAGGAACCGAGCCAGAAACCAACGGTATATTATATAGTCCGCTGCCATCGCCAGTAAATAAGCCATTAAATGAACCTGTGAATGAACCTGTGAATGGGCTTGAAAACGATGTAAATTGATTTGAACTGGATAATATATTTGATCCCCTAAGTTCGTAGCGAGTATCGTAGGAGGATGTTAATTGATTAGAACCAGACACTGTTCCTAACGGAAGAGACTCTATAACTTGTTGAGAAGAAGAAAAAAGAAACGATGCTGTAACTGGAACAGAGAATATAGCCCCGAACGGCCCTATTTCAAAAACTCGGGATGGTGTTAGACTACCCGACCGAAGCACTTCAAAGAACACTTTACTGGTCGAATCAAATAATGTTGGATTCTGAACAATCCTCCACGCTGTCCGTGTAGAATCATCCTTAGTCCAAACCGACCCGTTCCAAGAAGCATTTGTATTCCATTCATACTGATTTGGAGCAGCAGATGCAAACCTCAGTCTATACGTAGAAGCCAAACTCGACGATATAACAAACGAACTGACTTGGGTGTTCAATAACTTGACAACTACCTCGCTGCCGCTCAATATTGGATTATAAACAGTAGCATTATAGATTTCAGAACCACTTCCGCTCACAATTACAGAACCAGTAATTGTTTGATTTCCAACAAAAGTGTTAGAACCAGTCGTTGCAAAGGAGCCCGATCCGCGTTCAAGATTTCCAACTCTGATTTGAAATGAACTTGAAAGACTGTTAGAAGAACCAGATATATCACTTGCTATTTGTTGACTTGAACTAAGAATATTAGTACCCTTTCGTTCATATCTACTGTCGTAAGAAGATGTTAATTGATTAGAACCGGAAACACTTCCCAAAGGCAAAAATGCTTTGACTTGAACGGAAGAACTTACAATGTTGTTTCCTCTCCGTTCATAGCGAGTGTCATAACTGGATGTCAGTTGGTTAGAGCCACTAACCAACCCTGTCGGGATTCCAGTTACAGACGAATAAATAACCTGCACAGAAGAAGAAAAAATATTTGTTCCTTTCCTTTCGTAACGGGTATCGTAGCTTGAAGTTAATTGATTTGAACCAGTAATTAACCCTGTCGGGATTCCGGTGACGGATGAATAAATAACCTGTGCGGAAGAAGAAAAGATATTTGTACCCTTTCTTTCATAACGAGTATCATAACTTGATGTTGCCTGATCCGAACCTGAAACACTTCCTATTGGAAGAAACGCTTTGACTTGGGCGGAAGAACTAACGATGTTATTACCACGCAGTTCGTACCGAACATCGTATGAAGATGTCAACTGGTTTGATCCGGAAACCGTGCCCAACGGAATAGAACTTGAAGATATGGGAAGGTTATATAGACCCGATCCATCTCCTTTAAAGGAACCAGTAAACGAACCTGTAAACGGAGATAATACCGAGGCAAATTGTAAGGATGAAGAAATGATATTTGCCGGAACACCCGTTATCTTATTATACGCTACCTGCTCAGAGGACGATATCAAGTCGGCCGGAAGAAGCGCTTTTACTTGATTTGAACTTGATATTATACCCCTACCTGTCCTCTCATATCTGGCATCGTATGACGAAGTCAATTGATCCGAGCCGGATATTAGTCCAGACGGAAGTACCGGAGTCGGGCCTCCTCCGCCGCTACCGGATACCGAAACAGGGACTGTGGAGCCTTTGAAATATACCTTGTCTATTATTGTAGAAAACTTGGACTTTTTGCCCTTGGCATCCAAGTAGTCTAACTGTATTGTCAATTCAGAACCTGTGATGAGTTCGGTCGATGCTATTATTTTGGTCTGAGACGGGTTAAACCCTTCTTTCGTTAAAGGTTTTATTTCTATATCACCGATATGCCAATTGGCATACCTCAATATAAAAACAGGTAATATATAGCCTTCTTTCTTATTGGTGAACGTCAGTTGTCCAGACCGAACCTTTGGCCCAAAACTGCCTATATATTTTCCAAAAGAAGATGAGAATATAGGCTCGTATTCCACATCATCTATTATACTGGTTCCGACTACATCCGATCCCGAAATATATACATCTATCTGTGGAGATTTCTGAAATACTTGTTCGGAAAAAACCTGAATATCAAATTGAAAATCTGAATTCTTTCCTGCAAGAAATAGATAAGTGTCTTTTGGTTTTATAATCACATTGTCGGAAGACCCTGTGTATGCCGGAGGGAACGTGAGTAATACTCCATCGGATACTCGGGTACTTGCCGATAAAGTGGCTGGTTGGTTTCCAGTCGCAGTCCAATACGTATAAAAATCAGATATGCCGTTTTTGAACAAACCGATGGGCCGTTCTATTATCCCCAACTTCGGATCAAAATAAACATTTGTTTTGTCAACCAGCAAATTGTTGGCCTGAATATCAAATACCCCAAGACTCTTAAAGTTGCTCCCAAGATTTCCAATCGGTTTGTAAGAAACATCTATTCCTGCTATTTTGCCAGAGGTATTGTTTAAGTTCAATATATCCAGCACTGCGTATGATTGCGTCACACTGGCTTCTGCCAAGGTTATTGCTTCATAGTAACTTGCCGTAAAATTTCCGTGATTAAAAAAACGATCAAAGGATTGAACCTTCTGTTCTCCGGCTGAATTTGCATAATCTATTTTTTTAAAGAAGGGAGGAAATATTTCTATCGAACTTGTATTGATTACATTTAAGATAGATGCACTGTATTTCTGATTTTGAAACAGAGATGTATTTATGGCGTCCTTCGGTGCTTCCAGTGCGATATTATCGACGATAATTGTGCCGCCGACCATTGACGAACTAAACGCAAATCCCTTTCCCGTAAGTATAGAATAGTTTATTTTATTCGGTACTTCTTGTATAGAAGATGTTCCAATACCGTTTGTGACAGTATTTGCTGGCTCTGCCTTGGTCAACTCTCTCACTTCTACTGTAAGAGCATCAGACACTAATTGTTTGGGAACGATTCCTCCAATCGTTGAAACACTTGCATCAGAGAAAGTTTTATTGACAAGTCTGCTTGTACTGGTCATCAACTGCACCGGAAGAAGTTTCTCTGAGTATATAACTTTCGGAGATTCCGAAAACTTCACATCCGAAGTAGAAGTTTCTTTTACAAGTATATTTCTTTCGATGATACACTTATACGTTTCTCCATTTATCAACACGCAGTAAAGTATCATTTGGGCCTTGCCCGGCAATGCCGTGTCCGATATATGCACAACGATGCTCCGACTATTGTCGGAATTGGCAATGGGGGATATTTCGTAATATAAAGGATTTCCGGAGGGATCGTTGACGTCAATGAGAATATCAGTTCCTTGCCTAAGATAGCGGCTGGTCAAATTTAACTTGACCTCGTTCATACCGAGTGCAAATTCGTATGGAACAGTTATTTCAAATATAGAACTTTTGTTGAGTTCAGTATGCTGACTCGTTGCCTCTTTTAGCCCGTATGATATTACTTTTTTATCCTGCATAATTTATATGACTGTAACCATCTAACTTGTTTATTTTTATTGCCTTGTCTGTCAAATCCTTCATAGCATCTATGTGAGATATGCAGATTATAAAATCAAAGTTGTATTTAAGGTACTCAAACAGTTTACCTATTTGCAATATGTTCTCGCTGTCAAGTACACCAAACCCTTCATCAATAGCTAAAAAATTGCTTTTGGACAAATTTGTCATTTGGAGCAGAGCGGATCGGAATGCCAAACTTAGCACGAACCTTTCCATGCCAGAAGTCAACTCTATCGGCCAAGACTTATTTTGATTATACACGATGTCGGCGTTAATATACTTATCATCAACTGCTTCTATCTTGGTAGTAAAGTTTACAATTTGTGACAAAATGTTATTTACTTCTGATTCCAGTATCGGAAGAGACTGTTCTACAATTTTATAAGGAACTCCTTCTTTGGAAGTAGCCTGCATATACAGTTCGTATATTCTGAACTTGTTGACATTATCCAAATATTTCTTCAATTTTTCAGAACATTCTTCATATTCCCTCTTCGCCCTTGCTATCTTGGCGTTAATACTGGTTTGAACTTTTCTTGCTTCTACTTCTTCCTTGTCCAGTTTGGATATTTTCTCTTTTATAATTCGTATTTCTTCGGTTATCTTTTTGTTGTTTTCAATAGCAATCTGATCCGCGTTGTACTGTTCTTTTCGCTTATTCAACACTTTAAGTGAGTCGCTGAATGACTTTCCCTTATATTTCTCTTTATCTATATTTGATACGAGAAGTTTCAAATCATTTTCCATCTGCTTCATCTTTTTGAGCAGCGTGTTATATTCTTCCGCTATTTCAAGTACCTTCTTATGTTCAATCAGGTCGGCTTCTGCGTTATTATAATTATGCAGCATCGTATCTCTTTCGACAATAAGACTTGGGAGGATGGAGATGGCTTGTTTGGCATCCTTGACAAATTGGTTGTTTGTACAGTACACGCAATTAGGATCGTATTCGTGCGATTCCAAATGAGACTGTTTCTTTTGACATTCGGCTATAATCGAATCAAGTTTTATCAGTTCGGACTGTATATCGGTTTTAACCTTTAACAAAGTTGAATTTTTGTTCACTATACTCGTGTAATCGGAGTATTCTTTCAGGCCATCAATTCTGGCTGTGATGGCGGAAATTGAACCTTCAAGTGTTTCTTTTTCAGAAGTCAGGCTTTTTATATCGTTGTACGACTGATTGAGCAGCGCGGTAGTTTTGGCTATTTCTCCGGTTATAGATTCGATACTTAATTCTTCTTTAACATTGTGATAGTCTTTGTTTAGATTCTGCAAATTGTTATTGAGAACTTTTAAATCAGACTTGATGTTATGTATTTTTTCTTCTACTTTGTCTGCCTCTGTTTCCAGCATAGACATTTCAGAATATATTCTTGAAGAATTAGTATGTAGTTGCTCCTTTTCCAGTTCTCTAATTATGACCTGATGCTCTTTCGCAGACGCCTTGGCGGTATTGAACAGCTCATCATACACCAGTATATCTAAAAATTTGTAGAGCAAGTCTTTTCTATCCTTTTGAGTCTTTTCCACAAAGTTTTGGTTGTCGTACTGAGTTGACAATGCAGTCATCACAAAGTCATCGTAGGTACCAAAATACTCCCGGATGATGAAGTTGGTTTTGTCGCGATCCTCCCCGTTCAAATTGACAGTATTTCCATCAGAATCAATTGTAAAAAAGTTAACATCTACTTTGACATTGCCATCCGGCTTACGAATGCCGACCCGTTCGATAGTATAAATTCCGCCTTTCAATTCCAAGTCAATACGACACTTAAATATATTCTTCTCATTGTTCATTATATGAGAAGCCTTGTTTGCCCGGGTTGATTTGTCAAAAATAACGAAACTCAAAATGTCAAGTATAGAGGATTTCCCTTGGGCATTACCAGCCCAAATCCCATAAGTGCCTGACATATTTAAGAAGTCTATGAAATTATTTTCTCCATACGAAAACATATTTGAAAAATACAGATTTAACGGTTTCCAAACAACATTTCGATGGCTTTTTCGGACAGGCAAAAGTTTGTTTAATTCGGTATTTAGCTTTAAGACTTCGCCAACCTCTGCCGGACTGCAATCGGACGACGAACTTAAAAATTCTGAAATCAGTCGATTTTGATTGGAAACGTCTCGTGAATCTGCTAATAAAAATTTATTATCAACAATCGCAGTTGAAGAAGACTTTGATCGTTGCCGAGTAAGTTCAATGATAGTACATCTTTCCGATACACTCTTAATAAACGATTCAATATATGAGTTATCGGTATTTTCAAATCGTATTCTTGCTCTTAAATTGGCTGGTAAATTGTGCGGAATTTCGCAATGATTATCAATAATATCAAATGTGTGGTATCCGTAATCATTTTTTATAGGCACGAATTCGTGGGAAAGATCAGACAAATTCCAAACAATCAATCCGTGACCAGACAAAGATTCTCCAAAGTCTTGCTGAATCAAACTTCCAGCATACGCAATAGTCTTGGATGAGTTTAAAAATTGAAATTTATGAATATCTCCCAACAAAGCCATATCGTATCCGTCAAAAACGCTGAGCGGATGGCCTGACATGATTGTCGAAATATCTGTCTGAGAATTCAATATTGCGCCGTGATGAAGTGCTACATTCAAACTTGCATCTTTTTTTGGCACAGGCCATTTATCCGGATCATTAGTAACTGCACACACGCCGAAGGAGATTCCGCCAAGTTCATAGGTTCCCGACTCTTTCCAGTAATATATTCCCTCTTTATCGGATAGCGAATAATATCTATTTAAACTATCAACAATCGGGCTAAGCGCATCCAAACGATTAGAATTCAGGTTTAGGTCGTGATTCCCTGCTATCAATATTGTCGGAAGCGTATCGGCGCACATCTTTAAAAAATTAGAAGTAACCTCTATCAACTCCGGAGTCATGTCGATTTTGTTATGCACAATATCCCCTGCAAGATATATGACAGATGATTCTGTTTTTGTCCTATCTATGTACTCTATAAGCCGAGCAAACACTTCATTGTATTCTTTATGTCTTTTGAAATTGCGGATGTGAACATCTGCTATGTGATAGATTTTGTCTATTTTTTTTATCATTTCAACTTGCTTAAAAAATTAAACTCAAAAGATTCCAATTCAGTTATTTCTTGGGAGTCGTTTATATACTCCCACACTTTTTCATATCCCAGACTGTTAGGGTCGTCATCTACCGGGATGTTTGATTTGAACACGGGAATCCCGTTCTTCACAAAATATCCCGCTTGCCTAATTGCATCCGCCAGTGCATCTCCGTCAAGGCAGAATATTATTTTAGGAGGTCTTTCTTCAACAATTTTTTGCTTCAATCGTTGAGTGAGTTGCTTGCCGAAAAGCGGGATGGCATTTCTTTTAATAACTATTGCATCAAGTTTTGATTCGCAGAGTATGATGGGTTCATCCCAGTTTATCAGCAGATCATCGAACACCACATCATTTTTATTAATACCTTTGCAAATGGAAAACTTTAACCTTGGCTCTTTCAAATAGCTGCGAGCCGAATAAAACTTCAATTCACCCGTATCACTATATGATGGGAACACAATCATATCAGAATACGAACCGGAATCACAATAGCCTATATGATGCTTTACAATATCCTGTTCGCTAATCCCTCTCGATTCCAAATAATTTTTAGCTTTTCTATAAAATATAGATGTGGAATTTACCCAAAGTGGTTTGAACTCGTTGGGAAGTTTCAGTTGCTGTGGTTCTGCCTTTATTACATGAACCTCTTTTTCGTGCCACAGATTTCGGACTTGTGACAGCAAATATACCGGAGCGTTTAATTTTTTGAACAATGCGTAAACAGACCTGCCCCGTGCAGGACAGACCCAACATTTCCACATCCCCGAGCCGAGGGATACTCCTAACTTCTTTTTGTGGTGATTGCAAAACGGACAGGCAAATTGATGAAAGTCTCTGTTGCTTTTTACAGACTTTCCCAAAACCGTTTCCAATAGTTGTAACTTCTCCATACAGGTGCGAAATTCGTTATTCGCAAATATACAGGATTTATTTCAAAGCAACAAATAATTAACAAATCATTTGCTTTTTATTCCAAAGGCTTTACTCTTTGTATGACTTCTGGATTGTAAACGATTATATGAGTTGCATCTCCAATATTTCCGTAACCTTCCGAGCCTTTTATCATAACTGCATCATATTCAAGTTTAACTACATTTTCAACAAACTCTTTTGGGGAGTGGCGATAAAAATCGTACCATGTAGAAGTAAAAGCGTGAAAGTTAGAATCTTCGTTTTTCATATTTGACAAATACAATTTCAAGCCTTTTTCCGGAGACTGATCCCAATTATATATTTCCATATCAAAATCGGGAGAAGATGTAACCAACTTCTTAATTTCAATAATATTCGGGGGAGTCTTTGTTGATAGCCATTTGTTGATATTCAGTTCATATTCGTGTACTTTACCGTAACGCTTGGCTTCGGCTGGATCAAGCGTAAAGTAAAAGCCGGGGCCATTTTGATCATTCCCGTGGCCAACTTTACTCAAATCAAATATATCAAAAGTTGCGTTGGTGCCGTGATATGCAATTATCTTATCTGATTCTAAAATCATTTGTTCGTATAAATCTCTCAATTTCATAAATAAATTACCTTCAACTTTGTTTTGAATTTCTACGTTTCCACAATCCCGTGCCGTCTGAACTAAGTGCCTTGTATAAACCTTTGGTATCCCGTGTTATCTTTTTGCCAAGTTTTTTTTCTATAAAATCATAAAAAGCATTTGCTACACCTCTGCCTCTATATTCCTCATCAACAAAAACATTGAATATATGTATTGATTTTTTATCTTCGCTGTCTGCAACAACCGCAGCACCTACTGTTTGATTTTTATCATCCCGTATTGTAAATTGAGGATCAGAATAGGGGCGATAAGAAAATCTTAATATATGCTTTTCTACGATGTTTTCAAAACTTGTTTTTTCCGCACTTTTTTTTCTTTGAATTTTTACCCAGTATTCATTAGAATCAGTATAAGTTTTTTGCTGCTTTTTGTCAATTATCGGCAGGTTGTCATCAGGGATATTAGACGTCTCACGAACAGGGCTGCCATTTTTAAATTTCACATAGGCGA
>Ga0315903_10000295_pt1 | contig 74365 bp, 67 predicted proteins | sample LakEriMetagenome_7_FD_203524 | JGI IMG/M metagenome (GOLD analysis project Ga0315903, IMG submission 203524) | Freshwater fungal communities from buoy surface, Lake Erie, Ohio, United States - Buoy 2 MA119 | ecosystem: Environmental > Aquatic > Freshwater > Lake | place: USA: Lake Erie, Ohio... | reverse complement strand
TCCGATTCTCATCTCGGAAAAGCTGATGCTCAGCCTCTACGTCGCGCTGCTGCCGATCAGCGTGTTTTATTTTCTGGCCGTGTTCGCGCCGGGCCGGCGTTGGCTGGGGTATCTCTCATTTCTGTTGGTCATCAGTTACCCCTTCATGCGGGGCTATCACGACTTTACATTGTCGATCCCGCTGTATTTCATCACGCTCGCGTACTGGTTTCCCCGCCGCGACCGGTTGAACTACGCGAACATCGCCGTACTCGCCACGCTGGGAGTGCTGGTCTATCTGTCTCATCTGATGGTGTTCGCCCTGCTTGCGGGATCGGTCGGCTGGCTGTGTCTGTTTGAAGACGGGCGCTGGATTCGCGCCATCAAGTCGGCGCTCACGGTGACCTGGGCGGGTTGGCTGATGTTCTTCGACTATTCGATTCAGAGTCGCAACGCGAGATGGGTCGACCGGGCCGATACGTCATGGAACAAGTTCACGACGAACGTCTCGGCGATCGTGGGAGAATACCTTTATTCCGTCTCCGAACTGGGAGCGGGCCTGGCATGCGCCGGCCTGGTCTGGGGTGGCGTGTGGGTCTGCCTCAGGCGTCGGGCGGTGCCCCAGCAGGATGCACCGGGGCTCCGGGGCGTGCTTCTCCAGCCACTCTCGACACTGATGTATTTCTTCATCGCCGCCTATTTCGTAGCTCCCTACAAAGTGATTGGCTGGCACAAGGCGAACATGCGGTTGCTCCCCTTGATCTACATCATCGGCATCACGATTGCGTCGCAATTGCTCCCGTCAACGACGACCCGCAAGTGGCGATTGGCTTTGCTGATCCCAACCTTCGTGTCGCTGCTGGGTACGAACGTCATTCTGACGTCGGAGATCCAGCGGATGAGCGGGACCGTCGAGGCCTTTGTTTCGGGTATCGAGCATGTGGGAGAGAATCCCAAGCTGTTGCGGGTTCTCGTCGACAATCCGGCGTTTGGAGGAATTCGACCGCTGTCCCGAGTGCAGGATTACTATCACATTGCGAAGGGGGGAGCCAACGGACAGAGTCTGCCGGCGCTGGGCGGCCTGACGGTGATGTACTTCCGGCACTATCCCGTCTCCGACGAGTTCCCCGATTACAATCCCGAAGCCTCAAATGAAGACTCCGTGCGAGTCCTGGGGATGTACGAGTACGTGCTGGTCTGGGGAGACAACGAGAAACTGACAGATCAACTCGAACGGGCGTCGTTCGACCGCATTCATGTACGGGACCAATTCCGGCTTTACCGGAAACGGAGCTGAGATCAGCGGTCAGGATCCGTCACGAGACGCTCCTCAACTGCTCCAACGGGCCGCAGGGGACGCTCACGCACCGCGCCGCGACTCCCAGTTGCTCCCGCAGCCCCTCAGCAGACTTTCAGAAGTCTCGAAACTCCGGACATGGGAATGTAACAGCAACCCCACCGTTTCAGGGGAGAGACTGGGAGAATCGATCCACAGATCGCGATCGGACAATTCCCGCATTGGCCGAGGAACCCCGCGGGCGCGTCCACCCGGACCGCACAGTTCGTGACGTCTCCCCCCTGGCTGGCCACCCTCGTCAGGACAACGACGCCTCCGGCGCGAACCGGACAGCGATTGAGAGTCTTGAGCAGTCTCGGTCGCAGAGAACCGGGTTCGCAGGCGTCGCGCGCCGATCGAAGGTACCGAAACGGTCGATTGCAACTCTTATTTCCGGCTTCTAAACTGCACATTGGAATACGAGCCTCCGACGAGACATTCAGAGATGGACCTGTCCATCGAGCCAGTCCTGAGACGTCAAACGAAAACCCACGCTCCATGAACCGGCAACACTTCAGTCGATATTTCTTCATCATATCACTGTGTTTGGCGTGCTTCGGGTACGGCGTGGCCGTGGTCCGATTTCGAGTCTTTCCTTATCGCTGGATCAACGAGGCAGAGTTGGCCGCCCGGGCGTTCAACGACGTCTATTCCGGGGAAGCCGACGCCTACACGCGATATGTGAACCGGTACGTTCGACGGAACGAGCAGCCGATCGCCCCGCCGGGGGTGCGAAGTTTTGACGGAAGTTCGTTCACGGAATTCGTCTTTGTGCTGGGTGGTCCCGACCAGATGCGGAGCGAAACCGCACCTGAGGGATGTCTGGGTTGTATTGTGAACCGCAGGGGCGAAGTCCTCCATGAATGGCGATACAATCGGGCCTTGCTCGATGATTTTGCCGCGACGTCCGCGACGACCGCCGGGGCACGAATCTTTCCAGTGGGCGCACATGTTTTTGACAACGGCGATCTGTTGGTCACCTTGCAGGGGTTTCCAGCCAATCCCTACGGAATCGGATTGCTGAAAATTGACAGCCAATCCAATGTCGTCTGGAGCCTCGCGAAGAACGCTCATCACTGGTTCTCGATTGACGAGGACGGGACGATCTATACTCCCGCTCACCGGTTGATTGACGCACCCATCCGACTGGGGGATTCGACGGCGTTTCTGGATTCGTCCACCGGAAAGATCCTTGATGATCTGGTGCAGATCGTATCTCCCGATGGACGGATTCGCGAAGAGATCTCTGTCACTCAACTCCTGGTCGATGCTGGCCTATTGGGGTTGTTTCGTGGAGAATCCAATGCGGAAGGAATCGACCGTGAGGGGGTCGCCATGCGCTTCAACGCGGGTGATCCGCTGCATCTCAACTCGGTTCGGCTTGTCAGGGCCGACGAAACTCAGGCAGGAGGGCTTCTGACGCCTGGCGATCTGATCCTGTCTCTCCGCAACATCAACACCGTGGCGGTGATGGATGGAAAATCCCGCCGCATCAAGTGGACGTCGGTGGGCTCTTTTGTACAGCAGCACAGTCCCGTTCCCTACAACGGTGGACTCCTGCTCCTCGACAATCGGGGGGGCGGGTCGGCAACGGGAGGAAGCCGCCTCGCCCGGATTGATTTTGAAAGCCGTTTCTCTCAAACAGTTTTTCCGACAAACGAGGCTCTGCCCGAACCATTTGAGACGTGGCGCGCAGGCCACATCGCCCTTCATCCTTCGGGCAAACGTGCCCTGATCGCTTCCACCTATCAGGGGGTGGTTTGGGAGATTGACCTCGAGTCTGGAAAGGTCCTCTGGGAGTTCATCAACCTCGACCCCGCCGACCCGATTCGCAGGAAAAAGGCACATCAGGCGCTGTATGTCGAGAATCCACAGTTCGAGATGAACGGCACGCAGCGTTCGCCCTGAAGTCTCGTTTGCTTCTCGACTCGCTCGGCGCAGGTGGCTCCCCTTCGCTGCTCGAAACTTGTTTCATTGCACGACGCAATGTACGCTATCCAAGTTCGGATTGTGCCTCCGAGAGTTTCTCGACACTTCTATTGCGGAGTCGGTGCAGTGCCCCGCCGCTTCTACTTTTCGACCTACACGGTTGCGAGTCTCTGGATTTTCCTTTGCGTGCTCACCTGTCCCGGTCTGTTGGTCGCAGATGAGAGCGGTGGACTTCAGGTGCTGGCCTATGTTGGTCCAGGTGCGGGGTTGGGGATGATCGGCAGCCTCTTGGCCGTCCTCGCGACGATCTTGATCGCCGTTTTCGGACTGGTGTTCTACCCGATCACTCTCATTCGCAAGATGCTTCGCAAACCGAAAGAGGCTCAGGCGACCGAGCCGGAATAAACCCCGACCTGGTTGGAACCCAAAATGCTTTGGATATCCACGGCGGTGGGCGCAGCGTTGGGAGCCGGCGTGGCGAGCATCTCGCGGGTCGTGTCGCGACGATTGGGTGGCGGGGATTTCTGGGTGGCACTCCCCGAACTGGCACGGGCGCTCGTTTCGCAATCCGACGGCGATCTGTTTCTACAGAACTACGGCCGCCTGATGCGATTGCTGGCAGCCTACCTGTTGCGGAACACGCTCCAGCTCGGCGCCTCGTTCGCACCCGTGATCGCGACCGTGGTGCTGTTGGGTCCCTCGGTGATGGATCTCTACAACCGTGGCGCGACCGAACTGGCAGTCTACCCGGCGCGAAATCTGCAGATTGAGGCGGAAGGTGCCGTTTACACGACGAATTCCCAGGGGTCCGCGATTGCGCCGGCTCCCGATTTCGCGGGATCCGGCGTGGCCGCTGGTCCTGACGGGCAGTTTGAGGTGGCCAATCCCAGACGCAATTCGGCTTGGTGTACCACCGAATGGGGCCGACTGGGGATGGCGCTGCTTGGATTCGACACATTTCCGGCGACCGACGCCACCGGCTATTTGGTGCTCCGCCCGCGGCGCGGCGACACCAACCCGTTGTGGCCCTATCTGAACGACCTTGAGTTTTTCTTCTATCTGTCGCTTACCGTCGCTTCCGGCTTGACGGCCTTGTCTCTCAAGTCGAGGGGACGTTGAAACTCGCACAATCCGACTTCCTGTTCGCGGTACTCGCGCACCAGGCCAGCGGGATCCTGCAGGGGCTGGGTGACTGGGAAACACGCAGGTTACGACGCGAACTCGAACCGATCCGGATCGACAGGCCGATCTTTCTGACCGGCCTGGCACGCTCGGGGACGACGATTCTGCTCGAGCAACTCGCCCGAATTCCCGGAGTGGCGACGCATCGCTACCGCGATTTTCCGTTCCTCATGACGCCGGTCTTCTGGAACCGGTTCGTCAACCGATTCGCCGGAAACGCCCCTCCCGTCGAACGGCCCCACAAAGACCGGATTCAGATCACCGTCGACAGTCCCGAGGCGTTTGAAGAGCCGATCTGGCAGCATTTTTTCCCACAGGTTCATTCGCCCACGGCGCTGCACCGGTTGACGGCCAAAACGCACAACGCCGAGTTTGTCCCCTTCTTCCGCGACCATCTCCGCAAAATCCTGTTGTTGAGGCAGGGCGTTCGGTACCTCTCCAAGGAAAACTACAACGTCGCGCGAATCGAGTTTCTGGGACGAATCTTCCCCGATGCACGGTTCATCGTTCCGATTCGCGAGCCCTTCACTCACGTCCACTCATTGGTTCGCCAACACGCTTTGTTCTGCGGTTACGATCAGAACGATCATCGGATTCATCGCTACCTGGCGATGGCGGGTCATTACGAATTCGGTCCGCAACGCTGCCCGATTCGACTCGACGCCGCCTCTGGCGATCGAATTCTCTCGGCCTGGAGTCAGAATCGCGATTACGAAGGCTACGCGATTCAGTGGAACGCCATCTATCGACAGATCCACGAACTTCGCAGCCGCGGCGATGAACTGTCGCGGCGAATTCTGGTCGTGCGCTACGAGGATTTCTGCGCCGCTCCCCTCGAGGTGATGCGGCGGATACTCTCTCACGTCGAATTGTCAGATTCGGACCTGTCCGAGGCGGACTACGCTCATATTTCACCGCCGCGCGAGGGGAACTCGCGCCCTGACGGAGAGCCGCGCGAAGAGGTCGCGCGGGAAACTCAGGAGACGGCAGCGAGCTATGGCTACCAAACGGAAAAAGGTGTCAGGAACCTTTAACACAACGTTCCTGACATCATTGTCTTTCCGAATTGATCTCAATGGCCATACGAGCTATCCCGACAAGATTACCTTCTATCCCGATCGCCTGGGCGGCGACCGTATGAACCAATTCTGCCTCGTCCATCATGAAAACCAGGGCTGGCTCTGGCCCAACCAGGTCCGGGCGGGGGATGTGGTTGTGGTGGTGGGAGAGGCCGGGGGGGGCAAGTCGACCCTGATGGCCGACTGGATCGCCCGGGTCACTTCCGGCACGCCGTTCCCCGGCTGCGGCCCCGAACAGGCGGCTCCCTCGGGGGATGTGCTGGTGTTCAATTGCCGGGATGACTTCGCCCGCAAGGTGATCCCCGACATCGCGGCCGCCGGGGGGGATGTCGACCGGGTTTATCGCGCCAGCGAGATGCTGTTCGAGTTGACCGACGACATCGGCCTGCCGCTGGCCCGCCAGTTCTGGGGCAACAAGGGAGTTCCCCAAGTCCATCTCGCCAGAAACAAGATCCTGGGGAATGTCTTCCGGTTCCTGAAGCACCGCCCCAGTTTCCGGATGGTGGTGATCGACCAGGCGAACCTGCACCTGCGCTGCGACAGCGAACGGAACTTCCAGCAGGTGGTCGAGGCACTGGTCCATCTTGCCCGCCGGTTCGAGGTGACGTTCGTGATCACCATGCAGCCCAACGCCTTCCGCAACGGCGAGGGGGTGGCCAAATACCTGCAGAGCCGGTCGCTGAGAGAGAACGCCCACTCCGTCTGGCGGCTGGCCACGCCCACCGATCCCGAAGTCCCCGGCCGGGTGCTGGAGATCGTCAAAACCTGTCACGGCAACGGCGACGCCGACCGCCCCACCTGGCACCTGACCCGAGGAAGCGACCAACGGCTCGTCTGGAACGAAGCGGCCGGGACCGAGCTGGCCCCGGGCAAAGACCTGCTCAAACACCGCCACCTGGTGCGGGTGCTGGAGTATGTCGATCAGATTCTGCTGGTGCTGGGAGGGATGGCGGTGTGGAAGGTACTGGCCGAGCGCGCGGCGCAGCACGGCATTCAACCCCGGCACTTGCGCGAAGCCTTGGTCTACGGCAATCTGCCGTCGCTGTTTGAGCCGCACGAGGGGGACGTGCACGAAATCGTCGGCTACCCCGAACTGATCGACGCCCGCCGGGAAGCGCAACGAGCCGCCCAAGCCGCCGCCCGGGCCGAGCTGCTCAAAAACCGCTCCCCAATCCTCAGCGACCTCGCCGCCGGTTTGGCTCCGCCCCCGGCCACAACGCCCCCGCCATCCCCCGAGAAAACCAGTGCGGAACCGCCAGTTCCCCCGGCCGCGACCGCCCCGGTTTCCGGGCCGGCTGCGGGAGGCTCCAGCTTTATTAAACCAAAGGACACCGCCGAGACGGCGGGGGTGGGTGAGCCGACCCGGGTGGGAGAAACCACCCCGCGCAACGGCGTAAAGCACCCGACGACGAACGCCAAGAAGGTCGCCCAGGCGGGTTGAGGGGTAGGGGGACCGGTTGGCGAGTGACTCACACGGGTGAGGAACGGAGAGGGTGCGCGCGGATGTGGTGACAGACCTCCAGGTCTGTCAGTCCGGTTCGTGCGACGCGGCGAATTGACCTGCCTTCTCATGGCTCAACTCAGTCCACGCGACGATTCGTCGTGCTGTTGATCCACGCGACTTTGACGAACAGGCTAACAAGCCTGTTCCACAACCGCGCGGACTTCCGCCATAGACCCCCGACCCGATGGGCAGACAAAGACAGGGATCGGCCAACACCCCGCCGCTGCACTCTCGGCCGCAACACACCCGGCATCGGCCGCGCGCTCGCGTCCATCCGGACCTTCTCCACCCTGTGGGGGGAGAAGCTCCCCGCAGGGGGATGAGGGGGCAACCCGCGCGGCATGCGTTGTGTCACACCCCGAAAAACCACCCGGCCCTTTCGCCCTCACCCCAACCCTCTCCCACAGTCACCCGGGTTCGGTTTCCCGGGAGTCGTTTGGTGGGAGAGGGGGTCACGCGCGGCGGTGCCGCTGGGTTAGCGACAGATCTCGTTCACCAACCGACGCAAAGTCGGTGGGGTCTGGGGCGGCCGCAGGCCAGGCGTGAGGGCCACCCTGCGGATCGCCAAGCAACAGGGATCGGCCAAACTCCGCTGCGTCCCCAACCAAAGACACTCGCCCGCAAGGGCCCGAGCACAGGGTGGCGGGCCCTTGCGAAGCGTTCTGTGGAGGGCGCGGATTGGAGTTTTCGATGCGGGGGGGGTTGGCGGCCCAGGGAACGAGTTGTCGTTCGATCCAGGTCCAGCGGAGCGGACACAAAGGTCCGCCCCCCCGCCGCCGGTGCCTTGCGACAACCCCCGCGAACCGAAACAATGCCCTTCCCGGCGGGCTGTCCTCCTGGGGGCACTGCGCCCCCGGCCGGACTCCCCCGCCCCCACCGGGATACGCACCCGATTCGCCCGTCCCCGAAGGACTTTTCGATGAAACAGAAGCTGCTCGCTCTCTGCCTGCTGTGGTTCGCCGCCACCGCCTCGGCCGCTGACATTCAACTCCAGAAGGGAGACCATATCTGCATCGTCGGCGGCGGTCTGGCCGAACGGATGCAGCACTACGGCTGGCTCGAAGCCCGGCTCGTCTCGCGCTTCGGCGATCTCGACCTCACCTTCCGCAATCTCGCCTACTCGGGCGATGAAATCGACGGGTTCAAAAACAGCCAGCACCGTCTCCGCTCGATGAGCTTCGGCTCGCACGACGAATGGCTGGCTGGAAAGTCGGGCGTCCCCCAGCCCGACAAGCTCTCCCCCCGCGATCAGGGGAAGGTCAGCGAGAACCGCTTCGAACGGACCAACACCAAAGCTGACGTCATCTTCGCGTTCTACGGCTACAACGAGTCGTTCGCCGGAGACAAGGGACTGCCCGCCTTCAAACAGAACGCCGAAGAGTTCATCAAGCACACCCTGGCCCAGCAGTACAACGGCAAGTCGGCCCCCCGGCTCGTGCTCTTCTCGCCCGTCGGCGTCGAGACCATTCTCGACCCCAACCTCCCCTCGCCGCAGGCGGTGCTGGCGACCAACAAGCAGCTCAAGAAGTACTCCGACGCGCTGGCCGAGGTCGCCCAGGCGCACAATGTGCCGTTCGTCGACATCTTCGGTGCCATCCTCGGGGAACGCCCCGCCGACAAAGCGCTGACCCTCAACGGGATCCACCAGAACGCCCTGGGAGATGCCGCGATCGCCGAGGCGGCCGAGGCGGCGATGTTCACCCAGGGACCTCCCCCCCGCCGTGATCCCCGCGTGCTCGAAGCGATTCGCGCCGCCGTCGTCGACAAGAACTTCTACTGGTACAACCGCTACCGCGTGACCGATGGCTACTCGACCTACGGCGACCGGGCGTTCCTGAAGTTCTCGGAAGGTCCCGGCGGCTATGGCAATGGCCTCTCGAACTACTCTGTGGCCCAGCGGGAACTCGAGATTCTCGACGTCAAGACCGCCAATCGCGACAAGGTCGTCTGGGCGGTCGCCCGGGGTGAAAAAGCCGAGGCGAAAGACGACAACCTCCCCGAGCTGATCCCCGTGATCAGCAACAAGCCGGGACCGCTCGAAGGGGGCAAGCACCTGTTTCTGTCGGGGGAAGAGGCGATCTCCAAGATGACGGTCGCCCCCGGCCTGAAGGTCGAACTGTTCGCCGACGAAGCGATGTTCCCCGAACTCGTCAATCCGGTGCAGATGGCCTTCGACACGAAGGGCCGGCTGTGGGTCGCCATCTGGCGCACCTATCCCCACTGGAAGCCGACCGAGAAGATGGATGACAAGCTGCTCATTCTCGAAGACACCAACGGCGACGGCCGGGCCGACAAGGCGACCACCTTCGCGGGTGACCTGCACAACCCCACCGGGTTTGAGTTCTGGAACAACGGGGTGCTGGTGGCCCAGGGGCCCGACCTGCTGTTCCTCAAAGACACCAACGGCGACGACAAGTACGACATCAAGGAACGAGTCGTCCACGGACTCGACACCGCCGACACCCACCATACCGCCAACAGCTTCGCGCTGGAGCCGGGCGGTTCGGTCTACTTCCAGGAAGGGACGTTCCACCACAGCCAGATCGAGACCCCCTGGGGGGCTCCCCGGCGGGTCGCCAACGGGGCGGTGTTCCGCTATGAGCCCCGGGCGAAGAAGATCGACGTCTACGTCTCGTTCGGCTTCGCCAATCCGCACGGTCACATCTTCGACCGGTGGGGTCAGGACGTGGTCTGGGACGGCACCGGGGCCCAGCCCTACCATGCCGTGCTGTTCTCGGGTGACATCGACTTCCCGCACAAGCACGCCGGCCCTCCGCAGGTTTACCAGCAGCGGACCCGTCCCTGCTCGGGGACCGAGACCCTGGCCAGCGCCCACTTCCCTGATGAATATCAGGGGAACCTGCTGGTGCTGAATGTGATTGGTCTGCAGGGAATTCTGCGATACAAGCTGGAAGACAAGGATTCGAGCCTGGGGGCGGTCGAGCAAGAGCCGATGCTGACCTCGAGCGATCCCAACTTCCGCCCGGCCGACGTCGAGGTGGGTCCCGATGGGGCGATTTACTTCGTCGATTGGCAGAACCCGATCATCGGCCACATGCAGCACAACCTGCGGGATCCCAGCCGCGATCAGACCCACGGCCGGGTGTACCGCGTGCGGCACGCGACCCGCGACCTGGTGAAGCCCGCCAAGATCGCCGGCGAGCCGGTCGACAAACTACTGGACCTGCTGAAGTCGAAAGAAGACCGCGTGCGGTCGCGGGCCCGCATCGAGCTGTCGGGCCGGCCGACCGCCGAGGTGATCGCCGCCGCGACGAAGTGGCTGGCCGGTCTCGACAAGGCCGATGCCGACTACGAGCACCATCGCCTGGAGGGGCTGTGGCTGTTCCAGAGTCACAACGTGGTCAACCAGGACCTGCTGCGGCAGGTCCTGAAGTCGCCGGTCCCCCATGCCCGCGCGGCGGCCACCAAGGTCCTCACTGCCTGGCGTGACCGGGTTCCCGACACGCTGGAACTGCTGCAGCAGCAGGTCAACGACGACAGCAGCCGGGTCCGGTTGATCGCCATCTGGGGGCTGAGCTACTTCCACGGTGCCGAGGCGGCCCGCGCGGCCGAGATCGTGGTTGAAGCGTTGCTGAAGCCCGATGACGCCTACATCAAGCACGTCTTGCAGGAAACGAACAAGACGCTGGATCGGCGAATTCAGGCGGCGAAGTAACCCACCGCTGCGGGAAACCCCGCGACGACGGAGCTGTTCCCACCCCGGGCCAATCTGTTTGGTCCGGGGTGGTGTGTTTGATGGGTGAGACCTGGCCCCCGCCTGACCCCGATCGACGCAGACGCGGAGCGATCTACGGACGGACCAGCGAGCGAACCGATCGCCGCACCGGTGTGTCAAACGCCCTGTCGGGGCCGGAAGCGGCTCACCGGCCCGTCTCGGGGCAGAGGAAATCCGACGTCGGGCTGCTTGCGAGACACCCGATCCAGCGGTACCATTTTGTCCGTTACAGATCCTCAGGGTTCTGGTTTCAGGCCGCCATAGCTCAGTCGGTAGAGCGACGCTTTCGTAAAGCGTAGGTCCCGCGTTCGAGTCGCGGTGGCGGCTTTTCTGAAAGCCACAAGCCAATTGCTTGTGGCTTTTTTGTTTGGACGGCCGCAGGGCGACTCCCTCCCGGCAGGACAGTTCAGGAACTCGCGTCCACCACGTCGGTTGTGGGACTTGCGTCGTCAGGGTTGCAGCACCGAGGTGCCCCATTCAACGGCTGTATCGGGGAGGAGAGACCACCGGACGAGTGGCCCGGAAACAAACGCTTCCCGCGCTGTCCCGAAGGTACTCCGAGAACTTCTTGTGACCGGCTGGGGTTTGGAGATCCAAGCCCCGGTTTTCGATCGGGCGTTCAGCGGCCCGGCAAGCCCGCTAGTTTTGGCGCAAACCTTGGTCCTGCCGTTCAACACTGTGCGGACCTCTCACCTCTTTCTGCCCGAATACTCGGGATAAAGAACGACCCGGGTGCTGCCGACCGAACAAAAGTTTCGGTTCGGGAGCCATGAGAGTGCGATCTGTCCGTCCGACAGACGCCGATTCGCCGGAAAGAGCGGGTTTCCTGAACGAGAGTCACGAGGAAATCGAGCCCCACCGTGATCTCACGGAAGCCCGCCCGGCAAGATTGCGTGCCTCGCCTTCCCATCCGCTCACGCCACACCAACCTCCGGCACGTTTTTGAAAGGGGCCGATGACAGTATCTCCGGCCCAGAGCCCAATCCCTCCGCGGCTCAACGCAATTCAGGCGCCGTCCGGGTCGAATTCAGCCACAGCGGGTTGTGGACGCATTTTGACAGCGACCAGTGCGCGAACCCCGTCTTTGACGTCACGCTGTGATGTCTCTTGCCGGGAGAGTCCGGTGGTCGTGTGTTTTGACAGATGATTTGATAAAATTCTGAGAGAATGTTCGGAACCTGGCGGGGGATCTCTTTCTCTGGTTTGGGAAGGAGCCACCATTTCCCCGCGAATCGCCGTGTCTTTCACACGGATGTGGTCTTTCATCGGAGGTGCGTCACTGTGCGGTCATACAGATCCATCGAAGAGCTTGAGTCGGTCATCGGGGACCTGGAGGCCGTCACGCAGGACGTCGTCCAATCGGTGAAAATGCTGAAGTCGCACGGCATGGATGAGCTGAACTGCCACGGAGAGAACATCTTCGCACGCCGCATTCCCGAGTTGGTCGCCTGGTCGACCAAGATCAAGATGGAGGCGATGGAACAGACCCGCTCACACGCCCGCAATCGCCGCGCGAAGGCCGATCTCAAAGTCGAGCGGAAGAAGGTGGAGCGGAAGGGGGTCAAATCGACCAAGAAAGCCGCCAAGAAGCGGGCCCTTCGAACGCCGAAGAGGGGTCGCAAATCGGGCCGTGGCTGATTCGGGAATTTCGCTCGGTGCGGTGATCGGTGTTTGCAGCGGACATCCCCACCGAGCACAATTCTTCCGTCGCGCAACATCGCTTCCCGCGGTGTCTGACCAGGACACCGCGGGCGAAATTCGACTCGCATAGGATGGCCCCGAAAACCGGGCCGCCCTCTTGCCTCGGTGTTACAGAATGAGCGCTGCCTCGATCGAGAGGCCGGGGCCGAAGGCGAGGGCGACACACGGCAGCGGTGCCTGGCGTTGGCGCAGTTGGTCGAGGATGAACAGGATGGTCGGTGACGACATATTGCCGTAGTTCTTCAAAACCTCGTGCGACACCTCGAGGGCCCGCTCGGGAAGTTCGAGCGCTTCGCGCGTCGCGTGCAGGACCCGTGGTCCTCCCGGATGCACGGCCCAGGTGGGGACGGCGTTGCATCGCAATCCCACCTCGGCCAGCCATCCATCGAGCCAGCCACGCAGGCTGCGGCCAATCAGTTCGGGAACCTCCGGGGTCAGCCGCATCTCGAACCCATGATCGCCAATCCGCCAGCCCATGCACTGGGCCGAGTCGGGCAACATCAGGGTTTCGTGTCGAAAGACTCCCCAGCCCGGATCGAAGCGGGGCACTACCTGCCCGGCGACGGCGGCCGCTCCGTCGGCAAACAGTCCGTTGGCCACGATTTGTTCCTGATGGAAGCCGTATTGCTGATGAAGGGTGCACAGTTCGACGGCACACAGCAGCACCCGGCTGTCGGGTTCGGCGCGGGCGAACATCCCGGCACTGCGCAAACCGATGAGCGCTCCGTGGCAACCCATGAACCCGATCTGGGTACGTGAGACATTGGGCCGCAGGCCGAGGTCGCGGATCAGCGAGAACTCGAAACCCGGTGAGACAAACCCGCTGCACGAAACCGTGATGAGATGGTCGATCGCGGTAGCGGGCCACTCGGCCCGCGCCAGGGCCTGCTGAGCCGCCTGCCGGGCGAGCCGGGGAGCCTCGCGTTCGTACCGCTGCATGCGTTGGGCCGTGGTCGGCCCCCGGTCTTCGGGATTGCGCTGGGGGGGATAGAACGTCTGCCGCCCCTCGATACCTGTGTCTCCGTTCTCTAACAGCACGCTGTGCCGGCGCTCGATGCCCGAACGCAGATAGACCAACTTCAGCCATTGCCGTTGCTGATCGGTCGAGCAACAGAAGGTCTGGGCGGCCTGCACCGCATCCGCCTGGGCCACACTGTGGGGCGGAGTGGCAGTGCCGAGCCCGCGAATCGAGAATTTCATGCGGCTTCTTCCGACGAAACAGGCCGGTGAGTGACCGGCAGGAGCTGCCCAGTGGCCTCTCGACCGGCCGCCTCATAGCGTTCCCGGGTGAGGTCTGAGGGGGGTGCGATGGACGCAGCCAGGTGACGCGCCAGGCGGGGAGCATGCCGCAAGCCGGCCACGACCGGCCGCGCCAGCCAAGGGGAGCGCAGGGCGGTGGTGAGAGTCCGGCACCACGCTCCCCGGCTCAAGCGGGGGGGTTGGTTCCACTCGGGAATCAACCCGGGACTCCAGCCGGCCAGCGCCCGCAGCAGCAGCGGAGCCAATCGCTCGGCGTCTTGCAGCGCCCAGGCCATGCCTTCTCCTGTGAAGGGCTCGACATACCGCAGGGCATCCCCCACGACGAACAGGCGGTGGGCCGCGGCGGGATACAGGTGATGTGTGAGTGGTCCAGTCCCCAGCCACGAAAGCCCGGCACACGCCCCCTCCAGGGGATGACCAGCCTGCTCCAGAATGGCGGCGACACAGGCGGCGGGCCCCCCTGCGCTGCGCAGAAAGCGGGGATCGACAGCGGCCGCGAGGTGCACGTCTCCCGATTCATCCCGGGCCAGACCAACGTAGCCACCGGTTCCGACCGCCATCGCAATCGTGCCCCGTTCGGGAGAGGTCGCGGGAGATGGCAGCGCCGCCCGGGCCGCAAGTCCGACATGGCTCCACGGCGATACCCGATCGACAAAACCCGGCTGCTTCTGCAACGAAGCATGGGCCAGACCATCGGCCACCACCACGAGGCGGGCTTTGATCTGTTCCAGCGGTTGGCCTGTGCGCGACAGCTCGACCACCCGTGTGGGAGACTGGGGATCGGGCAGGTCCATCACCTGCGCCTGGACCTGGTCGAGGCAGTGAACTCCGGCCAGCCGGGCCTGAGTGACCAGCCAGGCATCGAGACGGCTGCGGGAGACCGACACGCCGCCAGGAAGGGGAGTCCGCAGGGGGGGACCGCCGGCAAACAGTTCGTAGCGTTCAAGCCAGATTCCCCCCAGTGCGGCCAGGCCAGGGAGCAGTCCGGCGCGTTCGAAGACGCGCAGGGCGGCGGTGTTGAGGCAGCCGCCGCAGACCTTGTCGCGGGGGAGAGCCTTCTTCTCGACGAGCAACACCCGGGCACCGGCGCGGGAGGCAAGCAGTGCCGTAAGGCTGCCGGCCAGCCCGGCGCCGATCACCACCGCATCCCAGGTCACGCCGGAGAGCGATTGAGGAGGAGACCAATCGGGGCCGTCACTCACGAGCGAACCCAACGCAGCAGGAACCGCTCGGGCCAGACACGACCCAGTTGATACCCCTGCCAGCCCGCCTGGCGCGCGAGCCGGTCGACCTCGGGGAGGGACCAGGCAGCGGCCGCCGAGAGGGGACCATCGATCCGTACGACGGGGGAGCGGGTCAGCACGCGTCCCACGAGATGAGCCATCCAATAACCAAGACGGGTGCGCCGGAGATCGCTGACCAGCACCAGCCGGCGGGCGGCCGCCGCAAGGCGCTGCAGCAACAACACCCCCTGCGCTTCGTCGAGGTGATGCAGAAACAGTGTGCAGGTGACAATATCAGCCGGGGGAAGCGGCTCGGCCAGCACGTCGTGGACGAAGAACCGGGGAGCGGCCGCGGCCGCCATCCCATCCGCCGACCTGGTGGCGTAGTCGATGGCAGCCGGGCTGAAGTCGCAGCCACGGACCTGCAGGGGGAGCCCCTGGGCCTGAGCCCGCTGCGCCAGCCGCAGGGCCACATCTCCCCCACCACAAGCGACATCCAGCAGTGTGAGGGACTGCTGGGGAGGGGGTTGGGTCGCCACCGCTTGAATGGCAGGCCAGAGGCTGCCCGCCGTACGGCTGAGGCTGTTGATGCGGCTTAGTGCCGACAAGGCCTGATGATGCAGCCCTGTGTCGAGTCCGGGCTGATCCATCACCTCGGGAACCAAACGCCGTCCCGCCGCGTCAAACCGGGGCGTGGGGGGACTGAGCTCGCGGATCGAGGAACCGTTCATCGAGTCCTGCCTTCCGTGTCTGAGGACGATGCGGTCGATACCAGGTGGGGGATGCCGTTACCGGCGAGTCCTGCCGTCGGCAGGGACCTAGTGAGGCCGGGGACGCACAACCTCGTTCTCAGTGATCTTGCCGAGATTCGCGCTCTCGATGCCTGCGGTCAGCGAGGCCGAGAAGAGCTTGCCCGCACTGGAGGAGCCGGAGGCACGGGCGGCTGCCTCCTGGGCGAGCCGTTGGGCGTCGAGCGCCTTCTTCTGGGCAACCCGTTTCTCACGTTCCCGTTTCTTCTTGTCTTGCTTGTTGCTGGCCAAGGCTGGTGGTTCCCCGAAAGTTCAAGTGGAGAGTGGATGTACGTGGGAGGGATCAGGAAGCACTTCTTGCCCCTCTGTCCAGCACACCCCTGTTTGGTCCGATCGCGACGCCGTCGCCGTCAGATCCCATGCGTGACAGGTTATCGCCCCCGAATACAGATCGTCCAGCATGCGCGCCGTCGAGATGCGGTTTCGAGCGACATGGAAAAGGCCTTCGCAGGGTCTTCCCCCGATTGGACGGAATCCCTCTGGGGTGGAGAGTCAGCACCCTTGCAGGCATTCCCCAGCGTCGGAACAATGCCGAATCCGTTGCCGCACGCCTCTTTCCATCCCGCACCAGGATCTGTTCCGTGGCCAAACCCACCCGCTCGACCCCCGTTCCCGCCGATCTTCCTCCGGTCATCCTGAGTGCCTTCTCGGACGAGGCCGCCAACTCGAAGTCGGTGTTCGAGCAGTTCGCCGTATTGGCCGCGTTGGGACTGCAGTACTACAGCCCCCGGTTCCTGAACGTGACCGGTGAGGTCAAGAACATCATGAAGCTCGACAAGGCCGAGCTGAAGACCGTGCGGCAACTGCAGACTGACTATGGGCTGAAAGTGACCAGCATCGGCTCACCAATCGGAAAGGTGAAGCTGCTGGATGTCGACGATGGTTCGCACAACCGGTTTGTGCCGTTCGACAAGTACCTCAAGGACGAAGTGGCCACGGCGATCGACCGGGCCCACGCCCTCGATGCGAAGATGATTCGCGGCTTCTCGTTCTACCATCCACGGGGAACCGATCCGAAGCCGCATGTGGGGAAAGCGGTCGACCAGCTTTCGGCCATCGCCCAGAAGTGCGCCAAGGAGGGAATTGTCTACGCCCTGGAGGTCGAGGCGAATCTGATTGGTCAGAACGGGCAACTGATGGCCGAGCTGGCCCGCAAGATCAACGAGCCCAACCTGATCTGCATCTTCGACGGGGGCAACATCTCGTCGCAAAACTACGACTGCCTGCGATGCCTGGCCGAATACCAGGTGATGCGGAAGCACCTCGGCTACTTCCACATCAAGGATTACCGGATTGATCCGACCCTGGAGTGGACCGGGGTGGTGGACGAAGAGCGGCTCAAGAACTTCGTGCCGGCCGACATTGGCGACAGCGGCCACGAATTGATCTTCCGCGACCTGCGCGAACATTTGCCGCAGATCGACCGGAAGATGAAAAAACTCGGCTTGCCGGGCATGTTCCTGGAGCTGGAGCCCCACCTCAAGGGGGGCGGACAGTTTGGCGGATTCAGCGGGCCCGACGGCCTGGGGGTGGCCTGCCGCAGCCTCTGTCGGCTGCTCGACTACGCGGGCATTCCCTACGAGCTGCGCGGGTTCGAACACATTCGCGCGGCTCGTGGTTTCTAGGGTGGTCCTTCTCGACCAGCCAACGAAGCGGCGAAGCGGGGGGGAGGATCCAACCGGCGGATCTCCCCCCAGTCACACAGATCCAGCCATTGTCCCCGGGGGGAATTCATGCCCGCGTTCACCGAGCATTTGTTTGTCTGCTGCAATCGCCGGGCCGAGGGGCATCCCCGGGGGTGCTGTGACCCGGCGGGGACCGAGGCGTTGCGGAACGCCTTCAAGACCGAGTTGAAGAAGCGGCAACTGGGCCCCCTGGTGCGGGCCAACAGTGCCGGCTGTCTCGACCAATGCGAACTGGGCCCGGTGGTGGTGATTTACCCCCAGGGGATCTGGTATGGAGGGGTCCAGGTCAGTGATGTCCCACGGATTGTCGAAGAAACCCTCGTCCATGGGCGGATCATCCAGAACCTGCTCATTCCCCCGGAACAGCTGAACTGCCGGGGAGGGGCCGCGCCGGCACCGGGAAATCCGCCCGGCAATCCCTGATCCGGTTTTGCACCCCGTCCCTTGCTGGAGGTCGCCGTCATGTCCAAACCGATTTCCGCCTCCTGCCCCCCTGCCCTGCCCTCGACCGCCGCGCGTCCTGCGCGGCTCGTGTCGATCGACGCCCTGCGCGGGTTTGACATGTCGTGGATCATGGGGAGTGAGAACATCTTCCGTGAATGGGCCCGCGCGTCGAACTCGCGGTACCGCCCGTTTGTGGAACACCAGCTCGAACATGTGCCGTGGGAGGGGTTTGTTTTCTACGATCTGATCTACCCCCTCTTCCTGTTCATCGTGGGGGTTGTACTCCCCTGGTCGACCGCCCGGACCGACACGGGGGCCGACGTGCGGGCCCAGCACTGGCGGATCGCCCGGCGGGTGGGGCTGCTGTTTTTGCTGGGGCTGATCAACAACGACCTGCTGCAGATGGATTGGTCCAACCTGCGGATCGCGGGAGTGCTGCAGCGAATTGCCATCTGCTACGGCGCAGCGGCGCTCATTGTGCTGCACACCTCGTGGCAGACCCAGGTGAAGATCGTCCTGGCGATTCTGCTCGGATACTGGGCCGTGCTGGGCTTCATTGCCCCCCCCGGAGGAACTGCCGGGGATCTCTCCCCGGAAGGAAACCTCGCCGGCTGGCTCGACCGCAATTACCTGCCGGGGAAGATCCTTCCCGAGTACTACGGGCATGGCGACAACGAGGGATATCTCTCGACCATTCCCTCGGTGGCGACCGTGCTGCTGGGAGCTCTGGCGGGACGCTGGTTGAAATCTCCCCGTCCCTGGGGACAACTCGTACTGGGCCTGGCGACCGCGGGAATTGCCTGTGTGGCCCTGGGTCTCGCCTGGGGGCAGGTCTTCCCGATTATCAAGAACATCTGGACCAGTTCTTTCGTGCTGCTGGCGGGAGGCTTGAGCCTGCTGTTGCTGGCATTTTTCTATGGCGTCATCGATGGGTTGGGATGGAAGGCCTGGGCGTTTCCCTTCATCGTGATCGGGTCGAACGCGATCTTCATCTACGTCGTGCCGGGGCTGGTTCCCTTCGACGCCACCGCCCGCGCGCTGTTCGGCGGGATCGCACGGCACGCCGGAAACTGGGGGCCATTCCTCCTCGTGACCGCCACCTTTGGGCTGCAGTGGCTGGCGCTGTGGTTTCTGTACCGCAAGAAGTGGTTCCTGCGGGTCTGACCCAGAACTGGTCCACCGACCACGCCCCACGAACGATTCATTCCGGAACCGGATCTTCCCGACGGACGGTTTGACCTTCCCACTCGGCGAGGTCGGTCGCCGGGTCGTAGGTGAGCACGCGGTGGGCACTGCCGGGAGCGGGAGGAACGTCGAGCCGGGGAAGCCAACGGCGGTGCTCGGCCAGGGTGGTGGCGTGCCGGGGATCGAGGGCCAGGTTGAATCTTTCCCCCCGATCGGTGGCGTGATCGTAGAGCTCTTCGGTCCCGTCGGCATACCGGGTATATCGCCAGCGCAAACTCCGGACCGAGTGGTTTCCCTGGTTGTGCGTGGTGATCGCGGGATTTCGTCGCGATGTCTCGGCATCCCGCAACTGGGGTACCAGGCTCTGGCCTTCGAGCCCGTCGCGGGGGGGAAGCCCGCAGAGCTCGAGCAGGGTGGGATAGATGTCGAGCAATTCGGCGGGCTGCGGGCAGCGTTGTCCGGGAGTGATCCCCGGGCCGGCCCAGATCAGCGGGACCCGGGTGGCCCGTTCCCACAGGGTGTTCTTGCCGGTGATTCCCTTTTCTCCCAGGTGCCAGCCATGATCGCCCCAGACGACCACGATGGTGTTGTGAGCCTGGCCGGTTTGTTCGAGTGTGTCGAGCACCCGGCCAATCTGGGCATCGACGAAGCTGGTGCAGGCGAGGTACGAGCGCACGAGGTTGCGCCACTGTCCGTTCTGCCGCAGCCAGGCGAGCCGCGGTTCCGGCAGATGCCAATGCAGATTCCAGGCGAAACGGGGAATGTCGGTGCGATCGTCTTCCCAGGTTTCGGGAAGCAGGGTGTCGTCGTCGGGATAAAGGTCGAACCAGGGTTGGGTGGCGTAGCAGGGGACGTGCGGCAAGAAGAAGCCAAGGGCCAGGAAGAACGGTTCATTCGACTTCGCAGCCCGGATTTGCTGGCAGCCCCAGGTGGCGACCTGGAAATCTCCCTTGTCTTCATCGCGGTGGGGAAAGACCCCCCAGTCCATCGCGGGGTGGTTGCCCATGGGGGTGGGGGGGATCAGTTTCTGGCGGGGGACAACCCCGATTCCGCCCGCGGGCCCCCAGAGTGCGAATTCCTGCTGCAGTCCCTCGGGAGTGCGGGGGCGTTCGTGAAAGATTTTGCCGGCGACGGCGGTCTGATAGCCCGCCTGACGAAAGGCCTGGGGAAGGGTCATCCGTTCCGCGAGATTCGGCAGCGTGCGGAACCACGGCGCCAGGCCGTAAATACCGGTGGTTGCCGGACGCAGCCCGAGCAACAGGCTGGTGCGCGAGGGATTGCACAGCGGGGCCTGGCAGTGGGCGTTGAGAAACACGGTTCCCCGGGCCGCAAGCCGATCGAGTTGGGGCGTCTTGACGAGCGGATGCCCACCGAGGGGGCCGATCCAGTCGTTCTGGTCGTCGATGGCAATGAAGACCACGTTGGGCCGTTCGGCGGCGAACCCCCGGGACGATTGTGCGAGGAACGTCGCCAGAAGTCCGGCGACCAGAGCCAGTTGCCCAAGACCACAAACACGGATCGATCGATGCATGAGGGAGCCGTCACCACAACGCGGGGAATGAAACGAGTCTCTCGGAGCGTCCAGCCAAACCGGATGGAACAAGCCCGGTGTATTTCTCGAGCGAAACACCGCCCGGCCGACTTACTCTTCGACCGCCACCGGGGACAGTTCGGGAATGGGGACCGGGAAGACCGGATTGTCAGTGGTCTCGGTCCGCAGCACTTCGAGGGCCCGGGCAATCAGCTCGGGATGTTGGTCCGCGAGATCATGCTGTTCGGCCCGATCGGTCGTGAGGTTGTAGACCTCCCAGGGACCGGGCTCCTTCGTCTTCAGCCGTTGCCGGATGACCTTGAAGTCTCCCAGCCGGACCGCCACCTGTCCCCCATATTCCGGGAAGACCCAGACCATGGGCCGTTCACGCACTGGAGGGGAGCCGCCGGTGAGCAACGGCCACAGGCTGACGCCGTTGAGCCCCGCCGGGGCAGGCAGCCCCAGAGCCTCGCAGAGTGTGGGAAACCAGTCGGCGAAATACGAGGGATGACTGGACTCGGTCCCCGCAGGAATCCGGCCGGGCAGCCGCACGATGGTGGGAACGCGGATTCCTCCTTCGTACAGGCTCCCCTTGTAGCCGCGCAGGTCGGCCGTGCTCTGGAAGAACCAGGCATCGACACCCCCGACATGAAATGGTTGCTTGGCGACGGCGTGCGTGGTGCCGTTGTCGCTCGAGAAAATGACGAGGGTGCGGTCGGCCAGCTGCAGTTCGTCGAGCAAATGGAGGATCCGGCCGACGTAACTGTCGAGCCGGGAAATCATCGCGGCATAGGCGGCACGCGGGCGGGGATGCGGCAGATAGCCCCCCTCGCCGCGATAGGGCTCGCAATCCCACTGCGGGGGAAAGCGATCGAGATCGTCCAGCGGGGGATGCATGGCCACGTGGGGCTCGATGAATGGGAGATAGAGCAGAAAGGGGCGCTCGTGCTCGTTGCGCAGAAACCCTTCGGCCTCGGCGATGATCTCATCGGGGGCATGGTGTTGCCCAATGGTGTCGGCCGCCACGATCTCCGCTTCGACAGAAGCGGCATCGGGTTTGGGCCGGCGTGGGAGATGCCCGGGAATGGCCGGCTGGTTGAGGGGGATCTGCTGGTCATTTCGCCAAAGGTGCGCAGGATAATAGCTGTGGGCCACTGCCTGACAGTTGTAGCCGAAGAAGTGGCCAATTCCCTGACGAGCCGGTTCCCCCGTGCTGCCCACGGGGCCGAGGCCCCACTTGCCCATCGCCCCGGTCACATAGCCGGCCTGTTGCAGCACCTTGGGAAACGTCAGGGCCTGCTCGCTGAGCGGATGCTGGCCTTCCGTGAACTGGGGGTTGGTGAGGCTGGCCTGCCGGTTCCCCCGGATTTCGGCATGACCGAGATGCCGGCCGGTGAGAAGAACGCAGCGCGAAGGAGCACAGACGGGTGCCCCGGAGTAGTGTTGGGTGAGGCGCATTCCCTCGGACGCGAGACGATCGAGATGGGGGGTGGGGATCTTCTTCTGGCCAAAACAGCCAAGCTCGGCCCAGCCCAGGTCATCGGCCAGAATCAAAACCACGTTCAGAGGACGTGGGGGGAGAGGTTCGGGAGGTTGCTCGGCCGACACTCGGGGGTCGTGCCCCAGAATCCCCCACACGACCAGCCCGAGCCACCAACCGCGGAGGGCTGTGGGGCGGAGTGGGGTGGCGTTTTCGAGGGAGGCGGGGGCCGGCATGATCGGGTACCTTTCAGAGTGCGCACAAACTGTCCAGACTCGCGCGATCGTACCGGTCGATCAACAGGATGGGGAAGGGTGGCTGTGGTGCGTTGCCCTGCGGCAAGACGAGATCCGACATTCTGCCATCGCCGGAAGACGCAGGGCCGTTCATTCGAAGCGATCGTCTCGCCCGGTGAGATTTCACCGGCCGGGGGGACCGGACCAGTTGAAAACCAGGAGCAACAAGGGATGGGATCTCAGTCGGAACAGACCGTGGCACGGTACTATCTCAGGAGCACCCGCGACACATTCCTGTCGCACAAAGAGGCGGCCGATCGCGCGATTGCCCAGGTGAGCGATGCGGGTTTGCGACGAGCACTCGACGAACACACCAACTCGATTGCCATCATCATGCGACACATCGCCGGGAATCTCACCTCACGTTGGACCGACTTCCGAACCACGGATGGCGAAAAACCGTGGCGTGATCGCGACGGGGAGTTCCTCGAACAGCACGAACCGCGCGAGCAACTGCTGGCCCGCTGGAACGCCGGCTGGCAGGTCGTGTTGGACGCCCTCGACAATTTGCAGACGCAGGAACTTGGGCTGACCATTTACACTCGGGGAGAAGCACAAACCGTACTGCTGGCCCTGCAGCGGTCGCTGGCGCACGTGGCGTATCACTGCGGGCAGATTGTGTTGCTGGCCCGGGTGTTTGCCGAGGGAGAGTGGCAGATCCTGTCCATTCCACGGGGGGGCTCGGCCGAATACAACGCGCGGAACTGGGGAACGGGAACGCCAAGACCGCCCCGGGGTGCCGGGTAAGCCCCTTGGGGACCCAGCCAAGGCCCGAACACGGGAACAGTCCGGGACTGATCGCGGCCGGTCTGGGTTGAGACCTGAACAGATGCAGCACAGCACGACACCCCCAGGGAGACAACCCGACGTGCCGCAAACCCAGGTCCCATGAAGTCTCCCCGATGTGAGCGGGCCGGAGGTGGGCGAGATCTGAACATGAACTGAGATCTCGCGTCTTGTATTCCGTTCCGCAAACGTCAAGAATCTTCCGAAGTGAGCGAAACAGTACGGGGGGGCAATGTGCGGCGGCGGGCGGATACCCCGCAGTCCTGTCTTGTTCCGGCTGCGATCTCGCCGGGGCTGTCCTGTTTTTCCAGGTGATTCAGATATGTCGCGTTCGTGGTTGGTGATGGTGGCGTTCTTGGTGGCGGGACTTCCGGCGGTCTGCCCGGCGCAGGTCAAGCTGGTACGGCAATTGAAAGAGAATCAGGAATCGCTGGTCGAGACGTCGGTCAAAGTCGAGCAGACGCTGAAGATCGCGGGGATGAACCAGCAAACAGCGTCTGAGAACCGCCGGCTGGTGCGGGCCAAAAGCGGAAAGCGTGACGATCTGGGACGGCTGCGGATCGAAGAGAAGGTCGAAGAACTCGAAGCGCACATTGAGGCTCCCACCGGCACATACGACTTCAACTCGAAGAGTCCGGATGCAGCGGGGACCTCGGCCCTGGAGGCCGTCCGGCCGTTGCATAAAGCGCTGCTGCAGCAATCGGTAACGATGGTGCACGACAAGGACGACGCTGTGGTGGGAGTCGAATTCGACCAGCAGTTTCTGAACAACCTCGCACCGGAGGTGCAGGCCCTGGTGAAAGACCAGTTTCAGACCGAGAATCTGAAGCGGGCGGCGAAACAGGCTACTGAGCGGCTGCCAACGGGGCTGGTGCAGAAGGGAAGCACGTGGGAGCGGACGGAAACGACAAATCTGGGGGCGGGTCAGCAGTTGTCGCTGACGGCGAAATACACCTACGTGGGGACGGAGGACCGGGATGGGAAGCCGGTGGAGAAGATCACCTACGTGATTGAAGAGGTGAAGTTCGCTCTCGACCCGAATTCTCCCCTGCCGCTGAAGCTCAAAGGAAGCGATCTGAAGCCCGAGAAATCGGGAGGCGAGATCTGGTTTGATGCACAGGGGGGAGTCATTGTCGAAGAAACCCAGAAGATCGCGCTGAAGGGGACGATCGACTTCGAAGTCAACAACACCCCGCTGCCCTCGGAACTCGACCTGAAAATGGAGTTCAAGACAACCCGGAAGTAGCGATGCGCAGTCCTCCCTGCGTGGGGAAGGCCCGGGACGGCACAACCGTTCCCGGGCCCTTTGCATTTTGGGCGGCTCACGGGCGACGCGGCCGGTGGAGGCGGAGTTCTTCCCGTTCCTGCTTCACCGGGGGACGGTCTGCCCGGTCACACGCATCTTCAAGACCACCACATCGCAATCCTTGCTCAACTCCGCCGCGCCGTAAAACACGCAGGCCTGCCCCCCCATAAGCAGGTGGCGGACTGCGTGGATAGAGAGCGTCGAATGGACTTTGTGAATCGGGTTCGGGATCAAGAGATCCTCCAGCCTGCAGATAAAAATGCCACAGAATCGAAGTCTCCCGCCAGCGTTCCTGCGGCGTCAGCAGGGACCACTCCGGCCAGGAGTCGGCATCATCCCTGGCCTCCAGCAGCCGTTGGATGCGGGCCTGTTGCCGCGGAGTCAGTCGTTCACCATCGGGCCCCTGTGTCGGGAGCGAGCCTTCCGGGGGAACGGATGCGGGGCGGGAGAGATCGGCATGCCTCGGAAGTGCTGTCCAGAAGAAGCGTGCCTTAGGATTCTCATTCACAACCCCCTGCCGATCAAGACGGACTGCCAACCGGAGGAAACAGATCCTCCCCCCTCGACCACTCGGTCAAGGTGCGTCTCTGCGCTGAAATGAGCCGGAGGGCCTGATCAGCGGTACGGCATCCCTCGGGCGGGCCGAGAATTGAATTTTCGGGGCGGGGTGGCGATAGTGCCTTGCAAGTTTTCAGCTTTGGTTGACACGCGGACAGACTGCGTGGGCCGCTCACACGCACCAGGAGCAGATCATGGGAAAGAGTCAGGTCAATGTGGCGATGGTCGGATTGGGGTTCGGGGCGGAGTTCATCCCGATCTACCAGGCGCACCCACAGGCGAACGTGGTGGCGATCTGTCAGCGCAATGAAGACAAGCTGAACAAGGTCGGCAACACGCTGGGGATTGCCAAACGCTATACGAAATTCGCCGACGTGCTGGCCGACAAGGAAGTCGATTTCGTCCACATCAACTCGCCGATTCCCGATCACGCCTGGATGTCGATCGAAGCGCTGAAGGCGGGCAAGCACGTGATGTGCACGGTCCCCATGGCGACCACGGTCGAAGACTGCCAGAAGATCTGCGAGACGGTGCAACAGACCGGCCTGAAGTACATGATGGCCGAGACCGTGGTCTACAGCCGCGAATTCCTGTTCATCAAGGAGATGTACGAGAAGGGAGAACTGGGCAAGATCCAGCATCTGGCCGCCTCGCATCCCCAGGACATGGACGGCTGGCCCGACTATTGGGAACGGATGATTCCCATGCACTATGCCACGCACGTCGTGAGCCCGGTGCTGGGTTTGATGAACAAGCGGGCCGAGTACGTGAGCTGCTTCGGCTCGGGAACGGTGCGTGACGACATCGCCCAGAAGTCGGGGAACCGGTTCGCCGTTGAAACCTGCCATATCAAACTTCAGGATTCGGATGTCACGGCCCACATCTGGCGGTTCCTCTACGACGTGGCCCGCCAGTACCGCGAGAGCTTCGACGTGTATGGCACCAAGAAGAGCTTCGAGTGGACGCTGGTCGAGAATGAACCGCACGTGATCCACACGGCGAAGAAGCCCGAGCACGAGATTCCGTCGAAGGTCGAAGTGCCCGATTACGCGCACCTGCTGCCGGAGCCCATCCGCAAGTTCACCCGCAGCATTCAGGATGCCGAGCATCTCTCGTTCATCCAGGGGGGTGGCCACGGCGGTTCGCACCCGCACCTGGTGCACGAAATGGTGAGCGCACTGATCCAGGATCGCGATCCCTGGCCGAATGCGACCCTGTCGGCCAACTGGACCTGCGTGGGAATCTGTGCGCACCAGTCGGCACTGAAGGGTGGCGAGATCGTGAAGCTGCCCGCCTTCACCCTGCGATAATGGTGCCCGCGCACAGCCCGCGTGCGGGAACAAAGCCAACGCAGGCTGTTCGGAAATGAAAAAACCCCCGCCAGGCACGAGGCCTGGCGGGGGAAGGATTCGCGGGAATCCTGGGTTGCTTCGTGGCGTGCTGCAGACCGACTACCGGACCCGGGCACGGAAGGTGATCGTTCCCGTCGTGCGGCCGGGGAGTGGGGCGTCGAGTTCCCAGCGAAGGATCTTGCTTCCCTCGCCGTTGTCGAGCGTCTCGAACTGCGACGGCAGGCTGTTGGTTTGCGACCCCTCGATGTATTCGAGCCGGGGGGTTAGGTTATCGACGATCGTCACTTCCGTCACCGGGCTGTCCCCCTGGTTCTGGTAGCGGATTGTGAAGGTGATTTCGTCGTCCTGGGCGGCAATCTTGAGATCAGCCAGTTTGGTGATCCGCAGATTTCCCGGCCCCTTGGGATCGGTTCCGGCCAGCTCCTCGACCTTGAACCTGGCTTCGACAATCTGCACGGCATCGTCCTTCGCGACAATGACCGGAGTCTGCACCCGGGTCCAGACCACAGCATTCTGCACCTGGATCGCTTCGAACGCCTCCTGGGCCTGTTTGGCGATCTGAACCTGCAGATAATCGAAGTAGGTGATCGGAACCAGTTCGTTGCTCAGGAAGGCCGGCGCCAGCGGGCGGTTGACGTCGAAGGCGAGGTCGGCGTTCAGGACCACGCTGCCGCGAACCTTGCTGGTGAGTGGATCGGCCAGGTCCCGCTGGCGGGCAACCACCAACAGGTCGGGACGGTGCACGGCCACCTGCCGCACCTCCTGCTGATTTTGATTGGCCTTCGTCTGCAGGGCGTCTTCCAACGCCCCGCTGATGACCGTCACAGAAGAAAACCGGGGAGCGTAGACGCAGACTTCGTTCGTGCGGCGAACCCGGCGTTTGTTCTCTGAGTCATGGAACTCGGCAACGGTGTCCTGCGTGTCGAGGCCCAACATCCCTTCCTGGTCGTAGTGCACAGGCTCGTCACGATCGCCGCCGTCACACAGGTACTCGTCGGGATAACGGTCTTCATCACAGCAGCCGTCGGCACAGGTCTCGCAGGGAATTCCCGGAGGACAATTCCCCGAGGGACAAGCTCCGGGCCTGGGAATGCTGACGCGTGACGCCGCCCGCAGCGATTGCCGGACCAGAGCCCGACGGCCGTTGACAGGAACAATCGCGACACGGCCGGCGGCTTCCGTCCCGGGGGCTTCATCAGCGAGAAATTCGGGACTCTCGGACTGGGCCCGGGCCGAGGGGGCGGAGGCCCCGGTATGCAACGGGGCGGCGATCGAACCCGAGGGCCGGGTGTCGAGGCTGGCCTGTCTGGTCGCCAGCGATCCACAGGCACTCGCCGACAGGGCGAGAGTGGCCATGGTCCAGCGGGCAAAGTGCGGCAGGGAATGCCCGGCGAATCGGGATTGAGTGAGTGTCATGGGAGCACCTCCGGGAAGTCGGCGGCCGGCTGGAGCCCGATCACCTCGGGAACGACGGCGATGGGGGCGGGATCTCCGTAGAATCCGGGCTCGGGCCGAGCCAGGTCGGGAGTGCGTCCTCCCAGACGAACGATGGCGACGGGACGTCCATCCCGCTGGGCCAGTTCCAACACATTCTCATTCGGTTCGGCGAGATAGGCCCGGTCTCGGGCATTGCCCCGGACGGGCAGGGCGTGGTCCGGACGCTCGACATAGATCACCTTGGTCACCAGACGCCCCTGAACTGCCTGGGCGATCTCCTCCGAGGTGAAGGCGACGGGAACCGGGAACTCGTTTTCACGCCCACAGGGGGGATGCAGCTTGTCGATGAGTTCGATGGTGGGATACAGCTCGACACCCGGATGGGCGGCGAGATCAGAAATCCTGAAGCGATACAGCGATCCAACATGCAGGACCGCGAGGTTGTGTTCGGGAATCGGAAGTTCTTCGGAGGTTCCCCCCTGGAAGAACGCCACCTGCCCGATGCCGTCCGGCAGATCGACCCGCACCGGCTGGGGCTTGTGGGCCGCCTTGCGATTGACCATGGTGGCCCAGCGGGCCGCCACACCCGGTGCCGTGTGCTGGCTGAGCGGCTGGTGCCGACGCTGGGAAACCCGGGCCGATTGGGCCTCGGCAGCAGTCGTCGCAACGCAGGCAACCAACAGGGCTGCACCAGCCAGACCGTGCTGGGCACAGACCGGCCAGTTGCGGACGACGGGCGAGGTCAGTCGGGCGAGCAGGTCGAGAGGCGACATGGCGGGGCTCGGCGGGTGGTGAAAGTGTGACCGACTGGCAGGAAGTTCGCGACGCGATGTGGAACAACTGGGGAAAGTCACCAGGTTGCTGCGGCACACGGCCGTCGAGGACGTGCGACCCCATGAATCTCCCCAGTCCAACCCGCCCGTTGCGAGCGGGTTGGTGCTGGGGGCGGAGTTCAGAGGGGGTCGTCAGCGACCCTGGGGACCCGAACTACTCATGCTGGAAGACGGGGTGCCGTTCTTCGTATTCGATGTGTCGGACAGGCTCGGGATAGTTGATTCCCGGGCTGTGCTTCACATCGATCAGCAGGTCGCGGGTGGGCTCGGGGATGTGATTCTTCGACATGTTCCGCACGGTGTGCGACCGGAGACCGGCCGGAGCCCCGTAGGGGAGATGCGGAGGACCCGCGAGACCAATCGGGGTGCCGGTGATGGGCATGCCCCAGACAGGCTGCTGGGCGGGCATTCCGGGGAATACCGGGCCCGAAACCATCATCGGGCCGGGAATGCCGTGCCCATTGGCACCGATCCCGCCGATGGGCATCGGGGCGGCGTAGTCCCCTTCAATTCCCGACACCGTCTTGATGGCGTTGGCAGGATGAATTCCCAGTCCAGCTCCGCCGGCGGCTCCTTCCATGTCCATGTTGCCGATCCGCAGCACGGCCAGAATGGTTCCGCGACGATCGGCTTCCGCCACGGGGTCGAGACCCGGATCCAGGCGGGTTGAGACCAGCTGTTCGATGTTGGCCACCGCCAGTTCCTGGTGCTCAGCCGAGGGGAGGTAAATCACCTTCGTCACGAAATTGCTGGACTGAACCTGGTCCAGATCTTCTTCCGTGATCTGCAGGGGGACCGCATTGTGAGACAGGAACGCCTCGGTCTGCGGATGCGACGGGTAGACCTGCAGGGTGGGGTACAACACCAATCCTTCACGCCCGGCCCCGGGAATGTTGGTCAGCTTCAGGCGGTAGGTCGCTCCCTGGTGGAAGTTGTACCGGCCGGGAGCCGAGATCTGGGCTTCGGCGAAGCCCCCTTCCATCTGCCAGCCGACCTGCATGTCGAGCGGCTCGATGAACTTGACCTGGGTGGTCCCGCCACCGAAGCCACCGTAGCCACTCCCCATGCCCCCGATGGCGTTCAGCACGCCGGGGCCAGGACCGTCGACCATCGGGCCGGGCCGCACCAGCTGTTCAGCCGGAGGGGCCACATAGGGCCGATGGTGACCATGCCCGTAGGCACGGCCGCCGTTACCACGAGCGGCGACAACTTGATCACTCGGACCGAGCGGGCCGTTCCGCATCGCCGAGTGGTCGCGACCGGCTGACTGGCAGCCGACGCAGACGGCAACAAGCGTTGCCAAACCGAGAAGGTAGTACTTCATGAACGTCCCCCTCAGGAACTTGGGGCCCCTGGTTCCCACGCGGCCCTCCATGGCGCCGCCGTTGAAACCGGGAATGTTGCACGAAACCGCTCCATGCGGTGGATCCCCTCCCCCGCCAGCCTCGTGCGTTGAACTTGGGTGCCAACAGACTGCCGTCGCCGGACGTAGACCGGTCTGGTAGAATCCGCAAGCGACCCACTGACTAAGTGATGTTTTCGGAAAAGTCGCTTCAGATTCTTTGGCAAAACCTCTCTGATCCGGACGTCATGAAGACTCACCGCAACCTCTGCAACCGATTCCTCCTGACTTTGGCACTCACGGTCGGCTGCGTGGGAGAGTCGTTAGTGCGAGCCCAATCGGAGTCGGCACCAGACCGCACGGAAGAGACTCAACCTGTTGCCCCCCAAAGACTTATCGCTCAGTCCGAAGGGCGTCCGAAACCGCCGGGAGATGGCAAAACCCTGACTGCGGCTGCCGAATTAAAACGGTCTCGTGACCAGATGCTCAGGCACGCATCGATTCGGGCCCGCATCGTGGAACAGGTGACATTGGCCGACCGCAGTTACCGGGCCGAGGGTCGATATCTGCAATTGGCGCTGAAGCCGGGCGACTGGCAGATGCGGATGGAACTGGCGATCAAGGTGGGAGAGTCTGAGGGGTCACTGCTGGAGGTCTGCAATGGGACCGTGCTCTGGACATTGACCCAGATTGACGCCGGCGGAGGGGGAAAGAAGAAGGATCCCAAGAACCGTGAAGTCATTCTGACCCGTCGGAATGTCCAGCAGATTCTCGATGCCGCCCGGAAGACGGGTGATTTCAGTGAACAAACGGAAAGCGACCTGCTGACCTCGATGGGTCTGGGAGGGCTGCCGGCGTTGCTGACCAGTCTCGAGCAGGACATGAAACTGGGGGCGGTGAAAGAGGAGACTCTCCGCGATCGTCCGGTCCTGGTGATTTCGGGAACATGGTCGGAACCTGTGGCCGCCCGGATGCGGCGTCCCGGGACGGGTGGCAGTCCTGGGTTGCTGCCCCCCACTGTTCCCGATCAGGTGCGGATCTACCTCGACAAGGAGACTGGCTTTCCTTATCGCTTGCTGTACCTGAAGAAATCCCCCAACCGCGATGTGCTGAAGCCGATGCTGGTGCTGGACTTCCGGGATGTGGTCCTGAACGAACCGATTCCCGCGAGTGAGTTCGACTACACTCCGCCCCAGGATGTGCAGCCCCAGGAAGTCACCAATCAGATTATCGAGGGGTTTGCCCCAGCGGCTGGGGGGGGGCGGTAGTCACGACCGATAACGGCAGACGACGCACTGCGGGTGTCATCGAGCTGACAGTTCCCGGAACTCCCCCGCCGGCTGAATTGCGTGGCGTGGACATCCCTTCGCTTCACTAGATCTGCGGAAGTCGGGGTGCGAGAGAAGCGACCAACAGAAAAGCCCGTGATTCCCTCAGGAATCGCGGGCTTTTTTGAACGCCGACTTCAGCACTGCTGCGCACGGACAGTACGTCTGGCGGCGAAGGGGACTCGAGCCGAGTCGTAACCGGGGGGGTTAGTTCACCGAAGCATCGGGAACCACGTTGACCCGACGCCCTTCCTGATCGAACTTCACGCGTCCGGAGACGAGGGCGAAGATCGTGTAATCGCTCCCCAAGCCGACGCCCTTGCCAGGACGCCACTTCGTCCCGCACTGGCGGATGATGATGTTTCCGGGGATGACCACTTCTCCCCCGTACTTCTTCACACCCAGCCGCTGACTGCGGGAGTTACGACCGTTGCGAGTAGAACCTTGACCCTTCTTGTGAGCCATCTCTGGTGTCTGCCTTTGCTCTGGACTTGCCGCGTGGGCATGTCGTGGCGGCCAGTTCAGTCCTGGCTGCCCTATTGGTAAAACCACTCCGGCTCACCCTTGAACCGGATCTCCTTTTCGTTCTGGTCGAATCGGTCGCTGGGGCGCCAGAATCTCTGACGCAACATCCGCCGCTCCAACCGCTCCCCCCCTTCCTCATCCTTCACAAGGCGATATCCGTTCGAAAAACCGGACATCACGATCGAGAAGTAATTGGTGTCGGGGTTGATTCCCGTCCAGGTGGCCACTCCATCGAGTGACACAATCCGACGGGAATCTTCGGGGGTGATGGCGGGAAGGGGCCCCACCACGTCCACCGAAGATTTGTACTCATGTTTCTCCCGGCGAAGGATCGCCGGCAGAACTTCAGGCAGTACCTGATCAGGATAGGACTGCTCACGTCCTTCGTCGTCCACCGTCAGAGTCAACTCCGGAACAAACACCGGACGATCCGGTGTATTCAAGGTGTCATCCAACAGGGCCGAAGAGGGGCGAATCACCACCCGATAGGCCAAATACCACACCAGCTTTCGCTGAGACTGGTAAGTCGCCGGATCGGTGACCTGGGCCACCACCATGCGGACCGGCTTGTACCGGACCTCGGCAGCCCAAACGTCCTTCTGGACAGCCTGCTCTTGTCCCGTCACCATGGGAGCAGCCACCCGTTCCACACGAGGCAAAATGTCGCCGAAAGAGGTTGCGGGCCAGAATAAACCGGTCCCAACAGCCGCCAACGACGATCCCAAAAACTGCCTGCGGTTCGGGGTATGCATCACTCTCTGCTCCGGGTCTGTGGAGCCCAAGTCTCCCTCGTTACGGAAGACCGTCCGCGGTGCGGAACGGAATTCTAAACCGAACCGATTCCGCCGGTCAAGCTGGCGCGACAGGAGACTGTCATCGCGCACCTTCCTCCGCCTCTCACAACGAATTCTGTCTATCACGTCGGCTATCCATCCAGATGACCTGAGCCTCAACCCGGTGGACTTTGCCAAACCGGGGACCAGCATGATCATCCTCGGGATTGTGCCGGTTCTCCCCAGCTTGCCGCCGCTCGTGGTTTCGACTATTCCCTTCCCAGACCTCTTCTCCCCTTCCCAAGGACCGCTCATTTGTCCACTGAAAAGACCACGGCCTTGGTCATCCGGCAGGCGGACTGGAGCGAATCCAGCCGGGTGATCACCTGGTTCACCAGTGACTTTGGCAAGCTGGCCACCATCGCCAAAGGGGCGAAGCGCCTGAAAGGCCCCTTCGAGGCTGCTCTTGACCTGCTGGCCCAATGTGAGGTAGTAATCCTCCGCAAATCGTCCGGCGGTTTGGACATCTTGACGGAAGCCAAGCTGCTGAAACGATTTGCGCCGCCCCCCAACAGTCTGGGTAATCTCTACGCAGGTTACTATCTGGCCGAGTTGCTGGACGGTTTGTGTGAGGAAGATGAGCCACACCCCCGGCTCTTCGACGCGGCCCAGAGCGCCCTCGACTCCCTGGAGTCGGGAGGAAACCTGGCTCTGATCGTGGCGAAGTTCGAGTTGGATTTGCTGCGGGACCTCGGTCATCTTCCCGAGCTGGAACTGTGCGTTCTGTGTGGGCAGCCTCTGGATCAGGCCACCCACTACGGAGTCGATCTCTCGGCGGGTGGCCTTGTCTGCCCGCACTGTACTGCCGCCTCTCCCACCCGTCAGTTGATTGCCGCCTCCACCAGAGCGGCCCTCGTTCAACTGACGACCGAGGGAGAGACCACCTGGCAGCGTCTGCTGTTGACCTCTCGACAGTCTGCGGAACTCCGCCGTCTGCTCAACCCCCTCATCGCGAACCTCCTCGGTCGTCGCCCGAAAACCCTCCGCTACCTTCCCCTGTAGCTCCCCGGCACGACTGCTCCCCTCGTGACTCCCTTCCTCTGCCCCCCTTCACACACGGCCACGCATCCCGGCGTGGAATGTGACATGCCCCATTCTTTCTCGGGCCCAAGCACTGCGTCCCTCAGGCCGCAGCCCGGCTCGTTCCCTCGTCCGCCGCGGGCCAGACTTCTGCTGGTCTGGTTGCTGGGGCTGTGCACACTCTCCTGGCCAGGGTGCAAGTCGACACTCGACAATCTCGATGTCAGCAACATCATGGGACCTGCCGGACGACGAGCCAAACAGGCGGCAGAAGACGCCCAGGGAGGCCGGCAACTGGCCGAACTCGAAGGTCATGCCGAATTTGAGGAAGCCAAGGCGGAATTCGACGCCCACCAATTCGCCGAAGCCCGCAAGAAGCTTCACAAGATTGTCAAACGGTACAAAGACAAGCCCATCGAAGAAGACGCGATGTTCTATCGCGCCGAGGCCGACTACCGGCTGGAAAAATACGCCAAGGCCCAGGACGAGTACGAGGAACTGCTGAAGAAGCACCCCTCAACGCGTTATCTCGAGACGTCCACCCAGAGGCTGTACGACATCGCGCTCGGCTGGTTGGGATACCCCAAGAACGCCGCCGAGGTCGAATTGGCGCACTTCGCCAAGATGGGCTCCGAACATGGCATCGACTCGAATCCGGATACCCAGATTCCGACCGAAGTCTGGTTCCCCATCAATGTCGCCAATCGTCGCAAGCCCATCTTTGACCCCGAAGGCCGGGCCCTGGAATGCCTGCGGTCGGTCTGGATGAACGACCCGACCGGGCCCCTCGCTGATGATGCCTTGCTGATGCACGCGGTACACCGCCTGCGGAGCGGAGACTACATCGAGGCCGACCGTGACTTCGCCACAATCCGGGAACAGTACGCTGATCGCGAGGTGGCCATGGCCGCCTATGTGCTGGGAGCCCATGCCAGCCTGTTGGCCTACCAGGGGGCTCATTACGACGGCAAGCAGTTGGAGGAGGCCCGACAGTTGACGGAAAGCGCACTCCGGCTCTTCCCCGAGGCCCCGCAGAAGAAGAAGCTGGAAAACGATCTGGCCCGGATTGACTCCGAGTTGGCCAACCGCGATTGGGAGATTGGTGAATACCATCGCCGGCGGGGCGAGAAATCGGCCGCTGCTTTCTACTACGAGTCGCTCGTCAAGACCTCCCCCGAGAGCCAGCGGGCACTCGCAGCCAAGGAGAAACTGGTCCAACTGGGTCCCGATCATGCGGCTGGCCTGTTGCCCAAGCCGATTTACGAGACCGAGGTGGTGACCGTGTCGGCCGAAGAAGAAACGCCAGAGGCACCGGCCAAAGCCGCCATCCGACAGAAAACCGCTCCCCGACCCCAGTGATCCCGGCGGACCCTCCGGCCGTACGCCGCAGCCTCAAACCAACTCCCGCCCCTGGTTCTTCATGCCCGCTTCTCTGTCACCCACCTTCCGGCCGGAAACCGCACACAGTTCGCGGCCGCAGGCTGGCTGGCTGTTGGCCTGTCTGCTGCTGCTGACCTGCACCGGCTGCGGCTACAACATCGGAGCCCCCTTCAGCCAGGAAGTCCGTTCGGTCGCGGTGAGCATTCCCAAATCCGATTCGAACCGGCGGTTCCTCGAGAATCAGATTGCCGAAGCGGTCCAGAAACAGATCCAGATGCGCACCCATTTTCGCATCGCGCATGAAGATGAGGCCGACACCTCACTGGTCCTGCACTTTCGCAAACTGCAGAAGGGGGCCCTGGGGCAAACCGAAAACAGCGACGCGCGCGAACTGCAGATCAACCTGCAGGTGACTGCGGAGTGGGTGGATCGCCGCTCGGGCGAAGTGCTGCGTCAGGAAGGGTTCGACCTCCCCCGCATGCCCCGACAACTGCTGGCTCAGGCCGAGTACGCTCCGGAAGTTGGTCAATCGCTGGCCACTGCCGAGACCGAGGCGGTCAACCGGCTGGCCCGCAATATCGTGAACATGATGGAAACTCCCTGGTAGCCGGAACTGCCGGGCTGTCCCCACCACACGTCCCGAGCGACGTCCGCGATGCCCGCGACAGTTTGGTGAAACGCGACGGTCTGCTGCTCCGCGACGGCCGCCCGCCAGATCACACCGGCCGGCCCGCCTCCAGCGCGTCCTGGAACCGGTTCCACAACTCGTCCAGCGGCTCAAGCCCCACACTCACCCGCAACAGCCAGCGTGAAACGCCCGCCTGTTCCACCGTCTCCAGCTCGGTGTAATGGGCGAGAATCGTATACGGGCAGCAGAGCGTAAACCGGGTTCCCAGGTTGGGGCCCTTGCACAATCGCAAATGGTCGAACACCAGCGGAGTCGTCCGCGGGGCATCGCGCAGAAGCAGCGAAAATAATCCGCCACGCCCCGTCGTCCGATCCGATGGATCCGGGTAATACACCCGGTCCACCAGCGGGTGTTGCCGCAGCCGGTTCACCAACCCCACTGCCGTCTGGTTGATCGCCAGCACCCGCTCACGCACATCCCGCGAGTTGGCTTCCAGGACCGCACAGTCGGCATCACACAGCAGTTCCTCGAACTCGGCTTCGATGGCCGCGCGCAGCCGGGGGGCCGTATCCAATCCATCATTCAACCGGGCACTCCCCGCCAACACGTCCCCCTGCCCACTGAAGTACTTGGTCAGACTGGTGACACCCACATCGGCCCAGGGCAGCACGTTCTCATTCACGATCGCCGAGAGCGTGTCATCCACCACCAGATAAAAACCATACCGGTCGGCCAGACAGCGCAGGGCGGACAGATCGGGCCGGGTCAGCAGCGGATTGGTCGGCACCTCGCAAAACAGCGCGGCGATGGGGGTTTCGCGCAACTGCCATTCCAGGGCCTCCAGTTCAGCGGCATCTCCGCGCGGGAAGAACAGGTGTTGACAGGGAGCGAACCGCTGCTGGATCTTCAGTGTATCGACGTAAGGGAAGCCGAATTGGGCCGTGGGCAGGTTGGGATTCAACCGCCGGATCGCCCGCCAGACTCCGGCGATTGCCGCCATTCCCGAAGGAAACAACCACACATCCTGTTCACGGCAGCCCCCCAACTGCGCCACCCTTTGCCGGACCAGATTGCGGGTGGCGGTCTCGGTCACCGAGGCCCGCTCTCCCGAGAGCAGACATTCGGCCGCCCGGGAGCTGACGATCTCGCCCGCGTGCTGCCAATACTCTCGCAACCTGGGGAAGTCGGCGGGGCCCGTGGTGACCAGGGTCGTGCAGCCATCAGCCAGAGTGCGCTGCCCGGTGACGGCCCCTCCCCGCTCCCGGACATGGCGGGCGGCCCGCTCCGCCGATCGCACCGAAGGAAAGACCAAACCCGGCCCAGCGGCCCCCACTTCCCGCTCGATCAACTGCCTGACCAGGGGGTGCAGGCAGAACCGGGGATAGGCCGCCTGCAACTGACCCACCACTGCGGCATCAGCCTCTTCGTAGCGGATGTTGTGGTCCCAGAGCGGCAGACAGGCCGAAACGGCATGTTTCGAATCGGGCATCGGCCGCCCCAGATCGACAGCTTGCCAGCAGGGTTGCGTGAGCAGGTCGCGCGGGGGCCGCACAGACGGTTCCACAGCACACATCGGGGAGTCAGGAGCCATGCAGAGCACATCCGGCCTGGAAACAGGCCGTGTTCTTGCGGAAGAAAGTTCGGAACATTCACACAGGTTTTCCCGGAGACATCCCCGGAAACGGCCAATTCGCGACAAGCCGACCTTGGCTACGCAGAATCATGACACGTCCCCCTGCGGAAGGCAAAAGTCCCGGAGTGGGGAAGAACTCCTGCAGACCACAGGTGTTTTGCGGAAACGCTGCGGCCTGCAAACGTGTTTCAATCCTCCCGAAACGAAAACCGAAGTCGACACTGCCTGATGACCGTTCACCAATGGATGGGACGGGACTGCAGCCGTTTCTTCCAGATTTCGTCGTCCGTCGGGTGAGAGACCAGGTCGGTCGTCTCGGGCAAGGCGGGGTCCAGACCTGCCAGCCGCAAGAAGTTGGCCAGCATTTGATGTCCCCCTTCCGTCAGAATGGACTCGGGATGAAACTGCACTCCACACAGCGGCCATGATGTGTGTTCCAACGCCATGGGCAGTCCCTCTTCATTCCGGGCCACCACCCGCAGGGAGGTGGGCAAGGTCCCTTCATCCACAATGAGCGAATGGTAGCGCATGGCCCGGAAGGGGTTGGGCAGACCGGCGAACACTCCTTGGCCATGATGCGAGATCCACGACGTTCGGCCATGGACTGGTTCGGGGGCCCGGATGATCTGCCCCCCCAACGCAGCCGCGATCGCCTGGTGTCCCAGACAAACTCCCAGAATGGGAATCCGCATTCCCAACTCGGCGATCACCTGGCAACTGACTCCCGCTTCCGCCGGAGTACAGGGCCCCGGGGAAATCACGATCGCCGCCGGGGCCCGATCGGCGATTTCCCCGGTCGTCAACACATCATTCCGGACAACCTCGGTCGCACAGCCCAACTCCACCAGATAGCGCGCCAGGTTGTGCACGAAACTGTCGTAATTGTCGATCAACAGAATCCGGGCACTCATGATGCGAACACCCGCAACATGCCCGCAGCCTTGTGCAGCGTCTCGACATACTCATTGACCGGTTCCGACTGGGCCACGATTCCCCCGCCGACCGGGAAGGCAGCCCAGCCATGGCGCAGGCACATCGTGCGAATCAGGATGTTGCTGTCCATCGTCCCCTGGGGCGTGATGTAAAACAGCGATCCGCAATAGGGGCCTCGCACCGTCGGCTCCAGTTCAGCGATGATCTCCATCGCCCGCACCTTGGGAGCTCCCGTGATCGAGCCGCCGGGAAACGCCGCCGCCAGGAGACCCCAGGGAGTCTGTCCCGCGGCCAGACGTCCCTCCACAACCGAAACCAGATGTTGGACTGTCTCGTAGGTTTCGACCCGCGCCAGGTCCGGAACCCGCACGGTTCCCGGTTGACAGACCCGAGACAGATCGTTTCTCAGCAGGTCGACAATCATCACGTTTTCGGCCTGATCTTTGCCGCTTTCCCGCAACTCATCCCGGGTGAACAGGTCCGCCTCGGAGATGCCGCGCCGCTGCCGTGTTCCCTTGATGGGACGGGTCTCGACAATTCCGTCCCGTATCGCCAGAAAACGCTCCGGAGAGGAACTCACCACCGCCCAATCGTCATGTGCCAGAAAACCAGCAAATGGGGCGGGATTCACACGGCGCAGCCTGAGATACGTTTCGATGGGATCCCGTTCGCAGCGCATCGCCAGACGCTGCGACAGATTGACCTGGAAGATGTCTCCCGCCCGGATGTATTCGATCGCCCGCCGGACACCCGCCAGATACCCCTCGCGGCTGAAGTTGCTGGACAGTCCAGGCATCGATGTGAGGGAAAACGGATTGGCCCCAAGCTCCACCACCCGGGACTGTCCCCCCCCATGGGGTCGCCCCGGGGGTTGCCGCAAGAGTTCCACCACCTGAGCGACCCGTTTCCGCGCCACCCCCTCGCGGCGGGAGGATTCGGTCTCGGACCATCCCTGCGAAATGATCCAACACCGGTTCTCCAGGTGATCCCACGCGAGGACCCAGTCATACAGACCGGCGGCCACCTGGGGAAATTCCAACTCGTCGGTGGGGGCCACCGGAATGCGCTCCCAGGCCCCGCCCAGTTCATACCCCAGCAGACCAGCAACTCCTCCCTGAAACGGAGGGAGATTCGCCGCGACATCCGGCGCACACCGCAGCAAGGCTGCCTGCAGTTCATCAAAGGGGTTTTCACCGTAGCCCACTCGCGGCCGACAGACAAACAGCCGTGGATCGGCCGAGAGAAACGAATACCGGCCCAGAGTTCCCCGCGGCAGGGCACTGTCGAACAAAATGGGATTGGGCCAGCAAGCACAGGCCCGCAGGGCTGCCTCAATCGTTGGTGGCGGCAGCAATTCCTGCACGACGGGAAACTCACCCACGATGGTGTTCTCCCCGCTCAGCCAGGTATTCGGCGAGGGCGACGTTCCACTCGGGCATCGGGAGGCCCCGTTGGGCGGCGAGTTTGTCCCCGGAGAGCACACTCCAGGCAGGCCGCCGAGCCTTGGCCGCAAACTCGGCGGAGCGAATGGGAATGACCGGGGTGGCGATTCCCGCGAGGCGGAAGATTTCCCGGGCAAATCCACACCAGGTGGTCGCCCCCGAGTTGGTGGCGTGATAGAGACCCGACGCCCCCGTTGCGATCAGGTCGACGATCGCCCGCGCGAGATCGGTGGCCCGTGTGGGTGTGCAGTGCTGATCATCGACCACCCGAACCTCTTCCTGTTGCCGCCCAAGACGCAACATCGTTCCGACAAAATTCCCTTTGCCCGGGGAGTCGGCCACTCCATAGAGACCACAGGTTCGCACAATCACATGTCGGGCACAGAGCGACCGGACAAAGAACTCACCGGTCAACTTGCTGGCTCCATAAACACTGACCGGTCCCGGTGCATCGCTCTCTCGCCAGGGATGACCTGGACTGTCCTCAAGACCAAACACATGATCGGTGCTGACGTGCACCAGGGTGCCTCCCACCGAGTCGACTTCCCGCGCGAGATGCCGGAGGGCGAACGCGTTTTGCAGGAAGGCGACTTCGGGCTCGTCTTCGGCCCGATCGACCAGATTGTAGGCCGCTGCGTTGATCACCAGTTGGGGCCGCCAGGCACGGATCCGTTCCGAAACCTGGGTCCAGTGGGCCAGATCCAATTCGGCCCGGTCGGGAGAAACCACGTCTTCTCCCAGCTGGCTGCGCAGCGCAGTCCCCAACTGCCCCCGACCACCGATCAACACGGTACGCACGCCTTGTCCTCTGCGAGAAACCACGACACCCATCATCGACGTCGCGAAGTCATCGGGCTGGCCATCCGCTGCGCAAAAGAGCGGATCCATCCCGGTCTCCCCGCGTCAGACTCTGGCCGGATGGCCTCCGATCCATGTCTTCACGATACGACTTGCCGGGGTGAACAGCAATTCGTGGGGATCCGCAGGATCGGAACAATCCGGCAGAGCCACCACCGCGAAGTCGGCTCGCCACCCCGGCGAGATCTCCCCCAGCATCGCATCCAGCCCCAGAGCACGGGCCCCACGACGCGTCCCCAGATCCAACAGCAGTTCTCCGGAAACTTCAGGAAAGGTCTGCCGCAGAAACCGCAGCTCCCCCCAGAGAGAGAGATCGGGATTGGACGCCCGGCTGTCGGTCCCCAGGGCCACGTTGATGCCTTGGTTCAACAGGTCGCGCCAGGGATGAGGGGGATGCCCAAACTGGGCGTGGGTCCGCGGGCAAAAGACTACCGAGAGTTGCGGCGACTTCGCGAGCAGCTGCTGATCTTCTTTCTGCAGAAAGTTGCCATGCACCACCAACCCCCGGGGAACCCGGGAGAGCTCCCGAAGAATGTCAGGGATCTGCCAATCCCCCTGGAATGGTTCCGGGTTCCACACTCCCATCCGCTGCAGAAACTCCTGAAATTCCCCCCCTTGTCCCGCCAGCAGTTGCAGTTCGGCGCGAGTTTCAGCCACGTGCATGGCCACCGGAGCGTGCCAACGGCACGCGAGATCGACCAGTCCCCTCAGTAGTTGCGGATGCACGCTGTACGGGGCATGTGGCGAAAGACCGGGTCTCCACTCACCCCCACCGGCGGCTGGCACGCCACCGGCAACCTTCGAAGCGGCAAGATGAGCTTCGGCGGCAGACAAAAGTTCGGGAATCCGGCCTGGGGAGAGAGTCAGCAGCTCACGGAAGGCGATCGTCAGGGGGCCCTCGCCGGGAAGAGCCGCAGGGTGCCAGGCGGCATCCACAATGTCTCCGACGACGGATGTTCCTGTCGCCAACAACTCAGCCGCCCCCTGCTGCCAAGGGGTCCGTCTCTCGGTCCCTTCTGCCAGCGCAGAACGCGCGCGGCGGTGCTCGAGCAGCCTGCCAATCCAGGTGGTGAATGGCTGCAGGGGAGTCAGGGGGGTTCGGCAGTCACTCAGCTCGAGGTGCGAGTGGGCGTTGACCAGTCCGGGAACGATGGCCACATTACCCAGATCCTCGCAGTCGGGAGCCGTCCGTTGCGAAATCTCCACGACCCGGCCATCGCAGACGATCAGCATTCCCTGAAAAACGGGAGGGCCCGCCACGGGAAAAACCCAGCGGGCCCTCAGTTTCCGTTCGCCGTTCACCAGTCTGTCCGTGCGTCAATCAGTCGAGGGGAGGGGAAAGAATCACCTCTTGTCGTCAGCCAGGCTGAGAGATCTGCAACCGATAGTCGGACTGCGAATTCAGACGGGGATTGAGACCCCCCGCGAGGTGCAATGTCAGCGGGCCGGCCCCTTCGGCTTCCGACCGCCCGACACCATTCCCCTCAGTCCCGTACCAACGGAAGTTCTCACCTCCCCCGGGATTGGCCGCATCAAGCGACAAGTAGGCGCGGGGAGAGAGGTTGGCGCTGTTGGCGGCATTGGCCGACAACACCTGGGCCGCGGTCCCTTCCGGAATGTAATACCAGCCCAGCAATTCGCCTCCATTCAGAGTGAGGGTTTTGGCGGTCCCCACAGTGTCACCCTGTTGGAAGACCACCCGGCGAGTGGCCGAAGACAATACCGCCTGGGCATACCCCGCCGCTCCCGGGGCGATTCCATTCACGGTTCCTCCGACATTGGACATGAAGTAAAGCCCGATCTCCCCATCGGCACGCGACCGGGCTGTTCCGCCTTCACCGGCTCGCAGGGTCACCGTGAGGGGGGTGGTCTGACCATTCCCGCTGTTGAGCCGCAGTGGGTGGTTGGACAACACCGCCGCCGTCGTTCCCGGAGTCACACCAATGACCAAGTCGTTGTAGTCCCGATCGCCCCCTCCGTGCATGTCCTCCCACGAGAGCAAGACCTGGCCAGTGCGGGGATCGGCGTGGGTATGCACGTGATCGAGGCGATCGGGGTTGGCCGAATTGTGCGAAAAGTACACCGCCCCTCGCGTTGACCCCGCAGCAACCTCATCGGCCGAAACTCCCACCGCCAGATAAAACACTACCCGTTCTCCCCCAGTGAGGTTCTGGGTGCGGGTGGTTCCCTCCGCAGTCCCCCGATCGAAGACCACTTTGCGCGAGGCATGTCCGAGAGCGGAGCGTGTGTAGTTGGCCGATCCGGGGGCCACGCCCCCCACCGCACCGTTGGCGTCGGTCACAAACCAGCCAAATTCGCTGGAGAGCGCGGCATTCCGGTCGATCCACTGGAAGGTCGTCGCCTGCTGGGTTCCCGCATCCCCCACGATGGTGTAGAGCTGCGAGTAATCGGGGGTCAGGATGAATTCCAGCGGAGCGGTCGGAGTGGAAGCCTGACCTCCGGTGGTTGCCGTGGCGACCACCTGATTGGCTCCCACGCGGACCTGATCGCGGTTGAGTGTGGCGGCAAAGATCCCGGTGCCACTCCCCGTCTCGGTCATGGGAACATTGACCCGGTCATTGACGCGCAACACCACGCTGGAACCGGTGGGAGCGGTCACATTGAACGTGGGAGTGTCATCGGACGTGACGCGGTCCGTGCTCGAAGAACCTGTGTCGCTGGAGGCCACGAGGGCCAATCCCGTCGCGGAATTCGACCCGACCTGAATGGTATAGGTCGCGACCGGGCTGGTGTCTGCCCCGTTGTTGGCGGTCCCGCCGTCATCCTTGATGAAATAGGTGAAGCTGTCGGTCCCCACGAAACCGGGGTTGGGTTGGTAGGTCGCAGCGCCTGTCGCAGGATTGGTGATGGTCAATGAACCATTGGACGGCCCGGCGACCTTCGTGAACGTCAAAACCTGGGTCTTGTCGGGATCCCCGTCATCACCGGGAATGGTGAAGTTCACATTCGTGTTGATCGTTGTCGTGGAGGTCCCGCCGGGAGCCGTGGGGGCATGATTGACCGGATTGACGGTCAACACGAACTTTTGTTCGTTGTAGCTGGAACGGGAGTCGGCGGCCGAAGTCTGCCGCACTCCCATCACCAGATTGACGTTTCCTGAAAAGGCCACATCGGGAATCAGTGTCACGGTGGCAACCGCGGGATTCCCGTTTTGGGCGGGAGTCTGCGAAACCTGGACCGCGACATTCACTGGGGCCGCCCAGGTATTCGGATCCTTGACCACGAAGGTCAGGGGATCATTCTCCAGATCGAAGCCCTGCACCTGGAAAGAAACCGGACGGCCTTGGATGGCCGTCTGATTGGTGACCGATCCCAGCCAGGGCGGATCGTTGACCGTGTCCGCCACCACGGTGAGATTCAGGGGTTGACTGATGGAATTTCCCGGTCCGTTATTCGCCGTCACTGCCGCCGTGACCGCCCCCGAAAAGGTCGCCTTGGGGGTGACTTTCAAAACGGCCGTCTGATTGTCGGTGAAGGTCTCGACGGCGGTGATGATCGGCTTGTTCACCGGCGTTTCCGTATTGGAGACCCGTGGGAGTGCTGAGATCTTGCGCAGCGTGTCAAAACCTCCCGTCAGCATCCCAAAGATGCCATAACGGAAGTTCCACCCCTGCTGGAAACTTCCCAGATCCTGATCGATCGGCGTGATGAAGAACTGGGCATCGGCCGTGTCCTGGCCGGCGTCCGCCAGTGCCAGCAATCCCTGGCTGTTGTACGTGAGCCACGGAGCAAACTCGGCTGAAAGGGTCTGCCCCGAGCCTCCCACTCCGCTGCCATTGAGCGATCCCCCCTGCACAACATAGGAGGCCACCCTGTGGATCAACTTGTTGAGGTAATAAACCTGACCATTGTTGGCAGGATCCGGATTGCTCAGCTTCGTGATTTGCTGAACGGCGTTCGGCGCGGCGGTATCGAAGAGCTGGAAGGTCAGGTAATCATCGAATGACGGCACCCCGGGGGTCGTGTCCTTGACCCGAATGCGCCAACTGGAGGTCCCCTGCAGAATCTCCGCCTGAACATCCGGCGAATTGGTCGTTACCGCATAGTTCACCGCCTGGGCGGTGTCTTGCCCGGTGACGGAGACCGCGAACAGGGTGCTCTTCCCCGCCGGCAGCTGATTCAACAGCACCGGATTGAAACTCATCGACAACAACTGCCGCGATTCGAGACACTCGAGAGCCGCCACGGGAGGGAGGCGACGAACGCGACGGCGGGGGGGATAAAAAGCGTGACGAGCCCAACCTGTGACAAGACGGATCACGAGCAAAGTCCCCCCGAAAGGACGGAGAGGCGCATCCCTGCACCGGTTCAGAATGAGATCTGTCCCCCGGGAACAGCCGGGGGTTCAAGCCCTCAATTCTTCACCAGTGTCTACCGGGGATCAAGCAGCCCGGGGGACCGACTGGGAATTTGCGGCAATCTTCGCCGATTGAATCGAGAAATCGGAGAAATATGGGGGCAAACCGAGGTGCCCCAGGACACGCTGACCCAGATTGTGAACAGAAAAGCACGTGGCCACCCGTCGGGCACCACGAGCCAATTGACCATGCAGGGTCTCGCTATGGATCAGATTTCCCAATTGCGATGCCAAGGCCCCACTGTCCCAGCAACGGAAATGCAGTCCCCCCACATGGCCCTCCGCCTCCACCACACCGGCAATGCCTCCCCGGTCGGGAACCAGAACCGGGGTTTCCTGGGCCATCGCCTCGACCGGCACCATGCCAAATGGCTCTTCGTGGATCGACGGATACACCACCGTGCGGCTGCATCGGAACAGGGCGGAACGCAGGTCGTCTGACACGTAGCCCGCTTGGAGGGGCTCGATCCTCAGATGCTCCGCAATCTGGGCGCAGGCGCGACGATAGATGTCCCCAAATGCTGTCGGACCACACAGCGCCACCTGCAGAGACAGACCACGATCAACCAGAAGCCGGCACGCGTACAACAGCAGGTCGAGTCCCTTTTCCGAATCCTGTCGTCCCAGGTATGTCACGAGCGGAATCTCCGGTCGATACCGCGGGAAGCAGGACTGGACCGTGCGCAGTGCCTCTGCCCGGTCCAGTGGCTGGTCCACCGGGACACCGGGAGGAATGACCGACAGTTCCGTGGGGAGCAGTCCGACTTCACGCTGGATCCGTTCGGCATACGGCTGGCTGACCGCCACGGCACGGTAATCGGACGCCCGCACCACTTCCGCCAGACGCTGATAAAGGGTTTCCTCGAGACCAATCCGCCGGGCGTCGTTGGCGTACACCTCGTAACCCTGGAAGGTCACCGCATAGCGCGGCCTCCACTGGACCTGGTCCCGGGCCGCGCGGACAAACGGAGCCAGCATTTCCAGATTGGGAAGCAGGTGTGTGACTCCCGCGGCCTCAATCTCCGTGGCGAACCGGCGAATCAACCCGGTGTCCTGCTCCACCCCGTGACAGATCACCCGGAGAACCCGCCGGAGCTGTCTTTCCATCACTCCCGGCAATCGCTGCGCCGCCATCGACAGGATCTTTTCCGGCAGGATTTTCTGCGCGATCCGTCCGATCTGATCCGACGCGCCTGGCCAACGGGGAACCATGTATCGAGACCAGCTGAACAGGAAATGTTCCTGAACAGAGGAATCCAAACACGATTTCCGGGGGCGATCGAACGCCCACCAGACATGCACCGGGTAGCCACGCCTCGAGAGCTCATTCGCCAGCCGCAAATCCCGGACTTGGGCCCCCACCAACGGCCCTCCCACGATGACAAATCCCAAAACGGGCTCGCGGGAGTCGACATCAGCCTCGGGAGTAAAAGCACGGGGTTGCAACACTGTCATCCGTCCATGGGAGGGAAACGATCGGTAAGCCCCCGCCAGGAGGACTGGCCAGGACTGAATCACCCGCACAACCACCGGTTCAGCGCGGCCGCCGAACGACCACTTGCGAACCAAAGGGAAGCTCGGGCCACAGACCTCCCATGGGAATCACATGCACATCCACAAGCGTTGTGCCGAGGGCTCCGTTGGTGCCGGTTGCCTGCGACGTCTGGGGCGGGATCTCGCCAACGCGGCCCCAGCCGATACGCTGGCCAGGGAAGACCAGTTCCAGTTCCGTCCCGGGGGTAAAGTCGGCGACCCGTTCGCTGGGAATCTGCACCAGCAGGTAGGGACGCTCTTCGTCAAACAGCTGCACCAGCGGTTCCTGTGCCGTGACTCGTTCTCCAACCTGCTTCAGGAACAGCCCCAGCCGACCTTGCCTCTGGGCACGAACCGTCAGCTTCGACTGCTCACGCTCGAGCAGCGACAGTTCCTGACGGGCGAATTGCAGACGGGCCTGTTCGGTATCAATGCGCATCGCTCGCGAGACCTTTTCCGGAATCTCGTCAATTCGACGCTCGAGTTCCACGATCCGCTGCTCGCACCATTGATCAGGAACCATCTCGGATCCGACATCCAGCGGAGGATTGCGATCCTTGTGCGCATCCAGCGGGGCCGGAACTTCATTGACCATCTGCTGGATTTGCGTCTTGTCGCTGAAATCCATCCGCCAGGGAGCCGGTTCCGGAGTCCACCAGGGGGTGCCACGCCGTGGATGAGCCAATGTGGGCCAGCGATGCGTGGCGAAGGGGGGTGAAGTCAAAGACTCGACCCGACGCCGAAACTCGGCGGCCCGCATCCGGGTATCGAAGACCCGGTCTTCCAACTCCAGCACTTCCTGAGCGATGCGGCTGTCCCGCACGGCCTCCAGATGGGCGAGATCGCGCTCGCGGGTTTCAACATCCAGCCGCTGTTCCCGAAGGCGTCTCTCAAGCTCCAGATCGGCCAGTTGAGCCAGTGGAGCCCCTTCGAGTACCTCAGCCCCCGCCGGAACGAGCAACGCTTCGACAATCGCCTCACGCCCCGCCACCACCAGTTGCGAACTGGCCTGCAGGTAGCCGGGAAACTCCTCGTAGCGCCACCGTTCGTATCCCCAGACTGCCCCATAACCCAAAACCAGCGCGACAACACCGACCAGGCCCACTCTCCAGGCCGGTACGGTGGGAAATTCAGTCGCAAGCTCGCGCATCTGGTGCGGCGCCGCAGTGGCCATTCCGATGGAATCCTTTCAAAGCACTCGACGCGGGGACTCTGTCTCTGGGTTGATCGACCCCCGCCATCGGGTGGAATGATTGGCATTCACCCTCTCCACTACAGCCCGCACCTTCCACAGTGTGAAACTCGGCCGGCTGGATCAGGCTGACAGGCTGTGCCGACAGTTCCGACTCCGGTGCGACGCCCCGTCAGCCTGCGGAGCCAATACAACCCCGGTTGTTTGCCCTTCTCCTCAGGGGGAACGAAATCACGGTTTCCACATGGCACGCCAGACCAGCCCTGCCCGCCCCCTTGACCCACTCGCCCTCCCCGCAATACCGTCCCACTGGATCAAAGACCAAACGCAGGCCCCAGACAGCCCACTTTCCGGGGAACTCGTCGCGAGGTCGGCCTGTGATTCAGGCCCCCCCAGTCTTCAGGAGGAACATGTGAGCACCACCAAATCCGGTTACACCGCCAAGGACATCGAGGTCCTCGAGGGACTGGAGCCGGTGCGCAAACGTCCCTCCATGTACATCGGTGGGGTTGATTCCCGTGGGCTGCATCACCTGCTCTGGGAAATCCTCGACAACTCGGTCGACGAATATCTCGCCGGCGAGTGCGACAAGATTACCGTCACTTTGCACAAAGATGGCTGCTCCGCCAGCATTTCCGACAACGGACGCGGGATCCCGGTCGACATGCACCCGAAGCTCAAGCGCCCGGCACTCGAGGTGATCCTCACCACCCTCCACTCCGGCGGCAAGTTCTCCAACAAGAACTACGCCCGCTCAGGGGGCCTGCACGGCGTGGGGTCTTCGGTGGTAAACGCCCTCTCCACCGAGATGACCGCCACCGTCCATCGAGATGGCTTCGAGTGGTTCCAGAAATTCCGCCAGGGGAAGCCCGTAGGCACCCTGCAGAAGGTCAAGCCATTCCGTGGTCGGGGGACGACCATCTTCTTCCGCCCCGACGAATCCATCTTTCGCAAGACCACCTTCGACACCGCCCTGATCAAGGAACGCCTCGAAGACATCTCGTATGTCCAGGGGGGGTTGTCGATCACCTACAACGACGAAGCCCACAAAGAGCAGATCCACTACCATCACCCCGATGGGCTGGTCGGCTACCTCCAGAAGCTGGTGACCGAGGGGGGCAAGAAACCCGTGGCCGACCAGGTCTTCTCCGCGGCGCGGGAAGACAACTCGGGCAAAATCGAAGTGGTGCTGCGCTGGACCGAATCCACCGACGAAGAGGTCCGCAGTTATGCCAACGGAATCCGGACCCACGCCGGCGGAACCCATGAGGCGGGGCTGCGGTCGGCCATCGTCAAAGCGGTGAAAAACTATCTGGAAATCCACAACAAGTCCCCCAAAGGCATTCAACTGACCGCCGAAGACATTCGCGAGGGCATCGTCGGCATCCTCTCTGTCTTCCTGGCCGAACCGATGTTCCAGGGGCAGACCAAAGAGCGGCTCAACAATCCCGAGATCACCGCACAGGTCGACGCACTGGTCCGCCCGGCGCTCGAGAACTGGTTCAACGGCAATCCCAATCTCGCCGACGCCATCATCGGCCGGATTGTTCTCGCCGCCCGAGCCCGCATGGCGAGCCGCGACGCCGCCACCGAGGTCCGCCGCAAGACTCCCACCAACCGCCGCAGCTCGCTCCCCGGCAAACTGGTCGATTGCCGGTCAACCAGGGCCGACGAATCAGAATTGTTCATCGTGGAGGGAGACTCGGCCGGAGGAAGTGCCGTGCAGGGTCGTGACAGCCGCATCCAGGCGGTGCTTCCCCTGCGGGGCAAGATCCTCAACACCGAATCTCTGGCCACCCCCAAGGCGCTCTCCAACCAGGAACTCAAAGATCTGGTCGAGATCCTGGGGACCGGGATTGGCGATCATTTCGACATCCGCGGCCTGCGCTATCACAAGATCATTCTGCTGATGGATGCCGACAGCGACGGCAACCACATCATGACGCTGCTGTTGGGGTTCTTCTTCCGGCACATGCGGGAACTGATCCGGGCCGGGCATGTGTTCCTCGCCCAACCTCCCCTGTACCGCATCGCGGTCGGCAAAGAGATCCACTACGCCCTGACTGATGCCGACAAAGAGGCCTTCCTGGCCGCCCTCCCCGCCAAACGCACTCCCGAGATCAGCCGGTTCAAAGGACTGGGAGAAATGCCCTCTCAATATCTCGCCGAGACCACGCTCAATCCGCAGTCGCGCATCCTGTTGCGGGTTGACATCGAGGCGCAGCTGGAAGCCGACAAGACCTTCGACCAGTTGCTGGGCAAAGACCCGGCCCAGCGATACCAGCTGATCATGGCGGAAGCCAACCTCATCGAAGACGAAGAACTCGACATTTAGGAACGCGCAGGCGGGGGGGAGGGCCGACGCGCTCGACGGCCCTTCCACCTGTCATTGGCCCGCGTTCTCCCGATTCCGGTTTCCCCAGTTTTTGGGAACTTACCATGGCGAGGTCCGCGGGGCTGAATTGGTGTCTCTCGCTGCTGCTCGTGGTGGGGGCGGTGGCCTCGGGGGGAAATTCCCTGCGGGCCAGCCCTCCGGATGGAAATCCCCGCACGGCTTACTTCACAGTGGGAGATGCCCAGGATCTGCTCGAGTTTCCCCCGTTGGATTCGCAGGTGTCCATTGCCGCTGCCTTCGACAGCCTGCAGGAGCAATATGCTGTCGACCGCATCTGGTGGCGCGGCGGGCAAGACGAGATCTGGGGAGAGGAATTCCTCATCCGGCCCGAAAACCGCGGATTCGCCCGAATCTGGGAATGGTGGCGCGATCTGCAATACCGCCGGGTGAAGACCAATCGCCTCGCGGTCGCCGAGGCGCATCGCCGGGGACAAACCATCTGGCTCACCTACGGACTCTTCGACCATGGCTCGCAGGCGGGGGCGGGTTACTCTGGTTTTCCCTACGCGGTCGAAGACCAGTTGCGGGTGCAACACCCCGAATGGGCCCCGGTCAACCGCTGGGGAACGTGGCACCAGGGTGGGCCTCTGGAATTCGCCTACCCCGAAGCCCGGGAGGCTCTGGCCACCACGCTCGCCCGGTATGTCAAAGCGGGAGGCTATGACGGCATTGCCTTCCTGACCTATGCCGAAAACTTTTCACAGCGCTACGAAGACGAGTTCGGCTACAGCCCTCCCATTGTGGAGGAATTCCAGCGCCAGCAGGGGGTTGATATCCGCCGCGAGGAATTCGACCGTGACGCCTGGCGCCGGCTCCGCGGCAGCCACGTCACCGCATTCCTGAAACTTCTGAAACAGAAACTCGGTCAGGCGGGCCCCGGAATCGCCGTCTGCGTGGATGGAGCCCGGCCCGATCAGGCGATGAAATGGAATGTCGACGGCGGCGTTCGCACCGCAGGCAACTGGTCGTGGTCAACCGAGGAGTGGCTGCGAGGCGGGATTGTCGATGAGATCTGTCTGTTCAATCCTCCCGATGACGCGGTCCGTCGCGATCTCATTGCCCGCGCCCGTCAGGGGGGAGAGCATGTCCAGATCTCGGCCTTTCGGACCCGGGGAGACCTGGAACCGGGCGTACGCCGGGTGATGTTCCTGGGTCGCGAGATCGAGGCCGGACATCCCAACGAGGCCTGGATTGACTGGCCCGATGAACAGGTGGCCGATGAACCGATCACGAGCCTCGAGAGTCCCGATCGACTCGCCCGACGTCGACTTCTGACCCGGGCGCTGAAGGCGAAGGCAACACTCACCGCGGAACAACTGAGCCAGGCCGTCCGTGACCCCGATCTGTATGTCCGCCGCACGGCCCTGCGGACCATTGCACACCACCCCGAACCGGGCACCCGAGCTCAGGTGCAGAAGGCCCTGCGCGATTCCGAGGTGACGGTCCGCTCCCTGGCCGCCCTGGCCCTGGCCGCGATGCCCGACGCCCAGACGGTCCCCCTCCTGCTGGAACGGGCCAATGACCCCGAGAGTGGTTTCCAGTTCCACTCCCGGGCGGTTGTAGACGCCCTCAAGGGATTGAATTCGGTGGGGAAGCTGACCGACCAGGACAAGCAAATTCTGGTGGCCCAGTTGGGGTCACCGGCGATCCATTCCCGGGAACTCGCCCTGTATTACTTCACTCTGATCGGGGCGCCGGCCACCCCAGAAGTTCAGGGGCAGCTGACCCGCATCGCCCGGGACGATCCCAGCCCCTACGCGCGGGAACTGGCCTTCGTAAACCTCAAAAGCAGCTTTGGAGCGACGGCCGAAGTGCGGAATCTGCTGCACGAGCGGATGACGGCCGACCGCGACGCCGCCGTACAAAGCCGGGCGGCCGTTGCTCTCGCCCAGGCCCACTCCCGACTGCCTGCCGAAGACCCGAGTCGGGTGGAGTCGCTCGACTGGCTGGAGGAGTTTCTCAGGGGTTATGGTGATGGGACGACCAGAGCCGACCGCGACTGGGGCTGGCGACCTTTGGGCAACGCTCTGCTGGAGTACGGTCCGGCAGGTCGCGAGCGTCTGGAACGCCTGCTGGCAGATCCCTCCAATCGCACCCTCTCCGACCTGGCCTGGCGGATTCTGTTTCTGCGACAGGGAGACCAGTTCTTCCCCGTCACCGAAGCCGAAGACCGCGCAGCGCATGCCCGGCATCCCTGGCGCCGCTGACGGTCCAATGGGACCCGGGCCCCCTCACCCGTCACCAAACGATGATGGGGATTGCAGTCGCTCCGGGACGACAGGTTCCTTCCGCGGCGTACCGCGCCCGTTGGCCAACTGCGTTGCTGCCTCGGATTTGGCGGGGGGAACATGGCGGAAGATGACGGTGCTGCAGGCCCGCAACAGATAGGGCTTGCCCCCCTTCCAGCGTTTACGGCCATACCATTCGGGCAGATAGGTGTCGACCACGACGAGCCAATGCCCCCGCGGTTCGAGCACCGGCAGGGTGAAAGGGAGATTCAGCTCGTGATCGGCATTGAACAGGATCAGCAGCGTATCGCCCGAGATGCTCTCTCCATATTCGTCAACATCGAGGTCATTGCCCCGCAGCAGCATCCCCAGGCACTTGGCGTAGCCGGTGTGCCAGCTGGAATGTGACATCTGCAGGCCCGAAGGTTCGTACCAGTCGATGGGGCAATTGGCCGACCCCCGAATGTCCCGGCCATGAAAGAACCGCCGCTGCTGCAGCACCGGCTGCACTTTCCAGAAGGCCAGCAATTCACTGGTGAATTCCAGCATTCCCAGTTGGTCAGGAGAGTGCTCCCACTGCAACCAACTGATCTCGTTGTCCTGGCAGTAGGCATTGTTGTTGCCCCGCTGCGTATGGCCGAATTCATCCCCCGCCAGCAGCATGGGGATCCCCTGCGAGATCATCAGCGTCGTCAGGAAACAGCGTTTTTTCCGCTCCCGCAGATGACGGATTCGCGGATCATCGGTCGGACCCTCAACGCCACAGTTCCAACTGAGATTGTCCGACGTTCCATCCTGGTTGAACTCGCCGTTTTCGAGATTGTGTTTTTCGTTGTACGAGACGAGGTCGTGCAGAGTGAAGCCATCATGGCAGGTGACGAAATTGATGCTGGCGTGGGGCCGGCGGCTGCTCCAGGCGTACAGATCGCTGGAACCGCACAGACGAGTGGCGAACTCCGAAATGATTCCCCCCTCCCCCTTCCAGAACCTCCGCACACAATCCCGGTATTTGCCGTTCCATTCCGACCAGCCCACCGGGAAGTTCCCGACCTGGTAACCCCCTTCGCCAAGATCCCACGGCTCGGCGATGAGCTTGACCTGCGACAGGACCGGATCCTGATGGATGATGTCGAAGAAGGCCCCCAGTTTGTCGACTTCGTGCAACTCCCGGGCCAGGGTACTCGCCAGATCGAAGCGAAACCCATCGACGTGCATTTCGAGCACCCAATACCGCAGGCTGTCCATGATCAGCTGCAGCACGCGCGGGTTGGAGACATTCAGGGTGTTCCCGCAACCTGTGTAGTCGACGTAATGCCGGCGGTTATGCGGATTGAGCCGGTAATATGCGGCATTGTCGATCCCCCGGAACGACACGGTGGGCCCCAGATGATTCCCCTCGCCCGTGTGGTTGTAGACGACGTCGAGAATCACCTCGATGCCTGCGGAATGCAGGTTGCGCACCATGGTCTTGAATTCGCGGACCGCATTGGCGACCGGCCCACGCGACTGGTAACGCACTTCGGGTGCGAAGAAAGCGAGCGTGTTGTAGCCCCAATAGTTGTTCAGACCGCGGTCCACCAACTGCCGATCGTCCAGATGCAGGTGCACCGGCAAGAGTTCGACGGCCGTCACCCCCAGTTGTTCGAAATGCCGCAGAATCGGCGCGCTTCCCAGCGCCGCATAACTGCCACGCAGCGCGGGCGGAACCAGGGGATGCTGCTGCGTGAACCCTTTCACATGCAGTTCATAAACCACCGTCTTGTGGGGTGGCGTGCGCGGGGGACGGTCGTCGCCCCAGGTGAAAGCCGAGTCGATCACCACTCCCAGCGGTGCCAGCGTGGCGTTGTCGCGGGTGTCGAACGAGAGATCGCTGGAACTGTCCGCCACGTCATACCCAAACATTTCATCGCCCCACCGCGTCAGGGGGATGACTTCCCGGGCATACGGATCGAGCAACACCTTGTGCGGATTGAAGCGATGCCCATTCCGGGGATCGTAGGGCCCATGCACCCGAAAGCCATACAGTGCCCCGGGACGCAGGTCGGGAAAATAGCCATGCCAGACGAAATCGGTCTGCTCGGGAAGAATGACCCGCGCGGTCTCGGGCGAGCCCGCTTCATCAAACAGGCAGACCTCGACCCGCGTGGCGTGCTCGGAATAGAGGGCCATATTGACCCCCCGGCCGTCCCAAGTGGCCCCCAGTGGATAAGGACGCCCCGGCCAGACTCGCAACACGGCATGTTCTCCCGGGGTGTCCCCCGTCAGGCGTCCATCCTCACGCCGACCGACAGCAGGATGTTCGCGTAGCGCTGCTGGTCGGCGGTCTGGATGGTCAACACATGGTCGGGAGTCTCCACCGCCTTGTAGAACTCCCACTTCTCAATCGGGACCAAGTCCAGTTTCAGCCCCTGGTCCCGGATGACTCTCCGGTACTCCTCCCACACGGGTGGATCGGCGTCGAGCGCGTACGGGTCGTCGCTGGTATACATCATTGTATTGACCTCGTCGACCGGCACTGCGGAGAGAATCGCCTGCAGGACCTGGGTGCAATTCACCACCCCCGGCATCAGATTCAGCGACACCAGCTGCGCGTGGGGCCCCTTCTTGCTGGAGGCGGGATAGTTGCCGTCGGCAATCAGGATCTTCGCATGATGCCCGGCACGGGCGAGGACCGCACTGATCTCCGGGTGGATGAGCGTGTGCTTGAGCATGTCAGTCCCACTGTCAGAAAGTTGAATGGCTCGCCGGCCCGGACTACGGGCGGCACTCCGGCGTGATCGAACGAAACAACTGGCGGAACATGTCGATTGTCTGCCGGGCCGCCGCTCTGCTGTCGGGCCAGGCAAACGCCTCCGCCGAGGCATACCCCCCGTAGTCGAGCGACTTCAGCGCGTGGGCGATGGGCGCGTAGTCGAGGTGCCCGTTCCCGGCAGGTCGTCGATTGGAATCGACAAAATGCACATGGCCAAGCTGCGACCCCGCCACCTTGAGCGAGGCCGCGATATCGACCTCTTCGATGTTCATATGAAACAGATCACACAGCAGCTTCACCCGTCCCGCAGGCAGCGGACGCAGCAATTCGAGTCCCTGTTCCACGGTGTTGACGAGGTTGGTCTCATAACGGTTCAGTGGTTCATACAACAGGGGGACACCGTAGGAATTGGCATGTGCCCCCAGTTCGCCCAAGGCCTCCACAAGCCACTCACGGGCCTGCTCACGGGAGACCCCTTCACCCCAGCGGCCCTGCATGGAACCGATGATCGCCGGGGCCCCCAAGCCCCCCGCCAAATCGATGATTCCCCGGATGTAGTCGCGTGCCCGCTGGCGGGCCGCCGCGTCGGGCAGGCACAGGTGCAGCTTCTGCCGCACCCATCCGCCTCCGGTCCCCACAGCGGCCAGTTTCAATCCCTGATCGTCGAGCAGTCGCTTCAACTGTCGGGGATCGACCGCATCGGGGGCGGGAGGAAACAGCTCCACCGCATCGAATCCCAGAGCGCGGGCTTCGGTGATTGCACCGGGCAGGTCGTGCCAGAAAACAAACGGCCCCCCCGCCGCTTCAGCCACCAGACTGATGGTCACTGCCGACTGAATCATCTGTCGTCCCTCTGCGGATGTTCCCCCATCCAAGACCGACTGGTTCCCCGGGGGAATGAACCAGGACGTTCGACCGAGTGCCGCCGCCGGTCAGGCTTCCTTCACAACGTCCGACAGCCGCCGCGGCGGTTGTCCATACAACCGACGGTAGTCCGCGATGGTCGGTCGCAGCCGCACATTGACTTTGGCCTCATGATTCTTGGCGATGTCGGCCAACCGGTGCGCCAGGAACGGATTCGCAAACCGTTCGAAGACCTGGTCGGCGAACAGTGCGGCATCCTCCACCCGATGCGCGATGGTCGGCAGAATCTCCTCGAAGGCCACTCCCCGCAGCCAGCGCTGGGCCGACTTGTCGCGCATCACCTGCAGCACCGTCCCGAATCCCAGAGGTTCGAATTTGGCCGCCATCGCGGTGTGCAGCCCATTCAGAATCCGCACCTTCCGGAGGTAATACGGATCGACCGAATTCACCCACTGGATGGCGGGGTGTTCGAACAGTTCGGCCCTCCCGGTCACGGGTCGGGCCAGGGCCCACAGCATGTACGGTTCGGCCGTCACCAGCAGCGGGTCCGTGGCGTTGAGAGGATGGTCGGCGGGGGCGGGGGTGACGATACAGTCCACCAGGTTCTCCACCCAACCACATTCGCCCAACAGCCATTCATCAAACGCCGAGGGAAGTTTCCATTCGCCCGCCAGTTGCTGAACAATGCCCCGCAAGACGACAGCATTGTGCTCGATCAGCTCGCAGGGAATGATGGTCACTCCAGGAAGCCCTGCCTGAAACCGGACCCACAAGACCTGCAGCAGCTTCGCCGGGAACGACGTCGGGGGAACCGTTTGGACCGAGTCCCCGGGGGCGGTCGTGTAGCCCGCCTCCGTGGCGTTCGACACCACCCAGCGCAACTGGGGGGAACGCGCCACCTCCAGGACTTCGGGCCAGGACTCCACGGCCGGGATCGCCCGGGAAACCGACTGGACCGGCTCGACACGGTCGACCGTTTGGCCATCGGCGAGCCCCCGCACCACCACATGAAAACCGGCGGCACTGGCATTGAGCGCCGCGGCCCGATTGCCCGGGGTCGACTGCACCACCACCACCCGTCCCACCTGCTGACCGGCCAGATTGGCCTGGTGGATGAACCGGTCGGTGAAGGCCCTCAGGAACCGCCCAGCACCAAATTGCAGCACCGTCTCGTGAAGCGGCGCGGTCGAGATCTCCGGGCTCATGCCCCCACCTCCACCACCGCCTTGATGACCCCGGTCTCAGGACGGGTGAACGAGGGAAAGACCTCGATCAATTCATCGAAGCGGGTCCGATGGGTGATCCAGGGGCCAGTGTCCAGCCGCCCCTCTTCAATCAGCCGGATGATTCGCGTGAAATCGGCCGAGAGCGCATTCCGCGAACAGAGCAGAGTCCCTTCCGGCCGATGGAACTGGGGATGCTTGAACTGCACGATGTCGGTGGTGATGCCGACAAACACCAACCGTCCGGCATGCGTGATCAATCCGAACGCGTTCGACATCGATTGATTGTTCCCGGTGGCGTCGATCACCACGTCGGGCAGGTGTCCATCTGTCAGATCGCGCAGTTCTTGTTCCAGCTGGGAAGAGGGTTGCAGGGTGTGCGTCACCCCCATCACGCGGCGACAAAACTCCAGACGCCCCGGGTGCATATCCAGCACAATCGTCTTCGCCCCGGTCAGCTTCACGAATTCCAGTGTCGCCAATCCGATGGGTCCCGCCCCAATGATCAGGCACGATTCGTGAGCCTGCAATCCCGAACGATTCACCGCATGACAGCCAATCGCCAGCGTCTCAACCAGCGCCAACTGCTCGTACGAAAGCTTCCGTGAAATGTGCAGTTTTCGGGCGGGGACCAGAAACTGCGGACGCAGCCCACCGTCGCAATGAACGCCGAGCGTCTGATGTTTCTCACAGCAGTTGGTGTGCCCCCGCCGGCAGGCGTAGCATTGCTGGCAGTTGATATACGGCTCTACGGCACAACGATCACCGGGGGCCACCTGGGTCACCCCCGAACCCACCGCCACCACCTCCACTCCCAGTTCGTGACCAGGAATCCGGGGATAGCTGAAAAACGGCATTTTCCCCAGGTAGCCACTGAGATCGGTTCCGCAGATCCCCACCGTATCGACCCGGACCAACGCCTCGCCGGGACCAGGCATCGCCGGAGCGGGAATATCCAGGCGCCGCCACTGCAGCGGGGCTTCCAGAGAGAGGGCTTTCATGGCAGGTGGGTGCGAAGGAATCTCGGCTGCAAAGTGGACGCGGAAAAGTCGGCGGTCAAACCCGACCGCTGGGGGCTGGCAGAGGATCGTTATTCTCCGCGAGTCCTTCCTCGTAATACCAGTTGTGAATTGGTGCCAGAATCTTCCGGACCTCGGCCACCAGCGACTGGTCGAGAGGCAGACTGGCCCAGCGGGCCCATTGTTCGACATTCGCGGGGTTGGCCGATCCCACGACACAGGTGGACATGGCCGGATGGGCGATCGAAAACTGGACGGCGAGTTGGGCAATGTCGACCCCGCGAGACCGGCAGTGTTCGGCCGCCTGTCGACAGACGGATCGTACCTCGGGAGTGGCTCGATGCCATGGCGGCAACTCGGCATTCGTCAGCAGTCGGGCTGAAAACGGAGCCGCATTCATGATCCCCACCCCCTTCGACTCGAGGTAGGGAACCAGCTCGCCAAACATGGTGTTCTGCAGGGTGTAGTGGTTGTAAGACAACACGACATCGAGCGGTGCCCTGTCAAGCACCCACCGGAAAATGTGCATCGGGTATCCACTGATTCCCACGAACCGCACCTTGCCCGACTGCTGGATGCGGCGCAGGGCCGGCAAGGTCTCGTCGACAATCTGACGCATGTCGACGAATTCGATGTCGTGGCAGAGGATGATGTCGAGGTGGTCGACCCCCATCCGGTGGAGACTCACATCCACGCTTTCCGCCACACGCTTCGCCGAGAAATCGAAATGTGCCCGGTCGTACCGCCCCAGCTTGGTCCCCAGCAGGTAACTGTCCCGGGGAACTCCCCGCAACGCGAAACCCAGCAGGCACTCGCTGGCCCCCCGCCCATAAAACTGCGAGGTGTCGATGAAGTTCATCCCCAGGTCGAGCGCCACCCGAACCGAACGCAGCGCCTCATTCATGTCGACGGCGCGGAATTCCTGGCCCAGCGACGAAGCACCAAAGCTGAGAACGGGCAGCTCGAGACCCGTTTTCCCCAGGGGGCGGCGTTGCATCAGATGACTCCTCACTCGCAAGTGTCAGACAGGAAACCAACTCAGCGAACCACCAGGCCACGTCGGAGCACGGCACGCCGCCGAATGGCACAACGCTCCGTAAGGACACGCCCCGGTTCAGGAAGCCTGCCCCGCCGCTTTCACCGCAGCTGCGATCCGGGCCAGCGACCGCTCTTTCCCCAGCATCACCAGGCAGTCGTACACGCCAGGCCCCACGGGCTGACCTGTGGTTGCCAGCCTGAGGGCGTGGATCAGATCACCGGTGTTCAAGCCTGCTGCCTCACAATACGCCGGCAGCAACTCCTCGAGCGCCGCGACCGTGAAGGGCTCAAGTCCCGACATGCGCCCGGCAAACGCGGTGAGGTGGGCGGGGATCCCTTCTTTCCGCACCCGCTTGTCGAAGTTCTTCGGATCGACTGGGTAGTCATCACAAAAGAAAAACCGGGCTGAGAGAATGTCGCTGAAGACCTTCAGGCGATCCCCCAGAGCGGCCACAATCTGGGCAACAAACGCCTGCTGCGGTGGGGTAACTGGTTCGGCCAACAGGCCGGCCTGCACGAGATACGGCAGAACCCCCGCCAACTTCTGGTCGTCGGGAAGCTCCTTCATCCAATGCCCCTGAAAGCTGTAGAGCTTGTCAGGATCAAATCCCGCAGGAGCCTTCACGACCCGGTCGAGCGAGAAATTCGACGTCATGGTGTCGAGCGACATGATCTCGGTGGAGTCGTCGAGCGACCAGCCAATGCGGCCCAGCGCATTCAGAACGGCCGCCGGCAAGTAGCCAATTCTCTCGTAGTATTCGACCATCACCGGATCGAGTGCCGCCGAGCCCGTCAGCCCCAACTGGGGAAACACTTCGTCGGCCTTCTCAAACAGTTTTTTGAACTGCGGATTCTTCCGGTAGGCTTCGATCTTGCGTTTGCTGAGCTTCTCTTTGGATCCGGGGGCCGCGACATAGGGAACGTGGGCGAATCGAGGAAGTGCGTTCCCCAAGGCCTCGTGCAGCAACACCTGGATCGGAGTGTTCGACAGGTGCTCTTCCGCCCGGATGACGTGGCTGATCTGCATCTGCGCGTCATCAACCACAGTCGCGAAGTTGTACAACGGGGTACCATCACCCCGCAGGATCACGGGATCGGGCAGAAGAGCCCCATCCCACTCCACATGCCCACGAATAATGTCTTCCAGGACCACTTTGCGGTCGCGCGGAATCAGAAACCGCAGCACCCAAGGCCGTCCGCTCGCTTCATATTCGGCCTTTTGACTGGGTGAGAGATCCAGCGACCGGCGGATGTTCAGATAGGGCCGTTTGGCCTGTTCAGCCGCCTTGCGATCCGCCTCCACCTCTTCCCTGGTGGCGTAGTCGCGATAGGCATGGCCACTCGCCTCCAGCCGGGCGGCGGCGGCACGGTACAGCTCGCCGCGCTGCGACTGGTAATAGGGGGCATGCGGACCACCGACTTCCGGCCCTTCGTCCCAGTACAGTCCCAGCCAGCGAAACGCCTGGAGAATGGGGCGGAGCGCCGCCTCCTGGTTCCGCGCCTGGTCGGTGTCATCAATCCGCAGGAGGAACTGCCCCCCATTTCGTCTGGCCCACAACCAGTTGAAAAAGGCAGTCCGCATGCCGCCAATATGCATGTACCCCGTCGGACTTGGGGCAAATCGTGTGCGAACGGTCATGTTCCGGATGATAGAAGTCGTTGTGGAACAGGGTCAACCAGTCCCCTGATCTGCCTTGCTCAGCCGCAGGGGCCTGAGCAGCAGTCCGGTCCGACATGGGAGCAGAACGGCCGGACGCAAGGGAACCAGCAAGCAAAAACGGCTGCCTTCGTTTCCGAAGACAGCCGTCAGAGAACTCACCTCAATCCGGAAGACTGGACTCAGCCTTCCGAAGGAGTGACGGTCGGAGCAGTGGCCACGCTGGGGGCCTGCCGCTTCTTCTTGACCCGCTTCACGCGGTCATTCACTCCCACGAACTCAATCAATGCCTGATGACCCGCATCACCCAGCCGGCGGGTGGCGATCCGCAGAATGCGTGTGTATCCACCAGGACGGTTCTCAAACCGCTTGGCCAACTCATCGAACAGAATGTCCACCGCTTCCATGTCACGCAACAGGGCGAAGGCCCGACGGCGATAGGCCACGCCGGGAGCCTTGGCCTGGGCCCAGTCGCGCCACTTGGTGCTGTCGCGCCACGCCTTCCACTCCGGCGTGTTGCGGGCTGCATTCGACGAGAGAGCGGCGGCCTTCGCGTCGGTCACCAACGCCTTGCGGGCCAAGGTCACGAGTTTCTCAACGTAAGGCCGCAGTTCCTTGGCCTTCTCCACCGTGGTGATGATCCGCCCGGCGACCTCAGGACGACCGGGAGTTCCTTCTTCAGGCTGACGGACCGTCTTGATCAGGCTGGCCGCCATGTTGCGAAACATGGCCGCCCGGTGTGAGGCATTCCGACCGAGAGTACGGCCTGCGATACGATGACGCATGAGACGTTCACCTTCAACGAAAACGGGAACAAATCCCGGGCTGAATTTTGTCTGACCGGTGTACCGCCTCTGCGGCACACGTCTGATCTACAATTGAGAGGTAGAAACCGACCGGCGGGTTTACTTCCGCGTCGACTGCGGCCGCTGACCCAACTTCAGGCCAATGGCCTCCAACCGCTCACGCACTTCCTGCAGTGTGGTCTCGCCGAAGTTCCGGACCTGCAGCAACTGCTCTTCCGATCGCGACACGAGGTCGCGAACCGTATTGATTCCTTCAGACTCCAGGCAATTGGTCGCCCGCACCGAAAGATTCAGTTCGGCCAGACTGCGCCCGAGTTTGTCCTCAAGATCGAGATCCAGCGGGAAGTAACCCGTCTCTTCTCCCATCTTCGCCAGTCCGCCGCGATCCGGGGGAATCTCGGGGCCGGGTTCGCGATAGGTAATGAAGGGGTTCAGGTGCTTCCGCAGAATCTTCGCCGCCTCAACCAACGCCATCTCAGGAGTAGTGGTTCCGTTGGTCCAGATCTCGAGAACCAGCTTGTCGTAGTTGGTCCGCTGGCCAACGCGGGTTTCCTCGATCTTGTACCGGACCCGGGTCACCGGAGCGAAGATCGCGTCAACAGGAATCACCCCCACCTCGGGGCTCCGCTGATAATGCTCAGTCGCCGGCAAAAACCCGCGGCCGTTCTCGACCGTCAGCTCAATGTTCAGAGGAACATCTTCCGTCATCGTGGCGATGACGAAGTCCTTGTTGACAACTTCCACCTGATCATCGGTGATAATATCGGCACCGGTCACGAGCCCCTTACGGTTCCGCTCGATCCGGATCTTCCGGGGCTCAACGCTGTGATTCTTCACCACCAGCGACTTGATATTCAGGATGATGTCGGTGACATCCTCCACCACCCCGGGAATCGAAGTGAACTCATGCTGCACACCCTGGAACTTCGCCTGGGTGACCGCGCTTCCCTCCAGACTCGACAGGAGGATTCGCCGGAGGCTGTTGCCAACCGTCACACCAAATCCACGCTCGAACGGTTCGGCAGTGAATTTGCCGTAGGTTGTTGTGTTTTCAGGAGCGGCCACAGCACTGCTGGGCAACTCCAATCCACGCCATCGAATTCGCATCGCCGTGCTCTCCTCGAAAACGACCTCTTGTCACCCGATTCTGATCTACGCTGCCTGCCGGCGACACAGTCGCCCGGCATCTCCTGCTCAACGCGACAGAAACTCGATGATCAGCGATGTCTGGACGGGGATCGACCAGTCCGTATCTCCCGGAAGACGCAACACGCGGCCCGAGGGATTGTCTCCGGCAGAATCAACCGCCAGAAAGTCGGGAACTCGCCCACTGAAGCCCTCCAGGCTCTGCTTCACAAACCGCACGCTCTTCGGACGGGCCTTCACCGACACCGTATCTCCCGCCTTCACAAGGAAGCTGGGAATTGTCACTTTGCGGCCATTCACGCAGATGTGCCCGTGGGCGACCAACTGTCGGGCAGTCCGGCGGTTCCCGGCGAATCCCAGCCGATGGACGATGTTGTCGAGACGCCGCTCGAGCAACGCCATCAGCGTGCTGCCGGTATTCCCCTTGGAACGACCTGCCAGATCCATGTAACGACGGAACTGCCGCTCAAACACCCCGTAATACCGCTTGACTTTCTGCTTCTCACGCAGGCGGGACCCGTAGTCGCTGGTCTTGCGACGCTTCTGGGTGTGCATCCCGGGAGGCTGCTCCCCACGCTTCTCCAAAGCACACTTCGGCGAATCGCACCGCAGCGTCTTCAGAAACAACTTCACCCCTTCGCGGCGGCACAACCGGCAGACCGGACCTGTATAGCGACCCATGTTTCAGCTTCAGTTTCCAGGAATGTCCCAAAGGACAGTGTCAGTTCAGAAAAATGTCCCGCACAGGACTTGTTCAGGCCAGCCCCAGAGGGCTGACAAATCCGCTGGTCCGACGTCACCAGACTTCCGCAGTTCAACCGGTCGCTGAGACCAGGCATGCCACGAAGGACGTCATTCCCGATTCAGGCAATCAACGCGAGGTCAACCTCCTCCCTCTGCCGTCAGACGCGGCGCTTCTTCGGAGGACGGCAGCCGTTGTGCGGCAACGGCGTGACATCCTCGATCGACTTGATCGACAGGCCGGCGGCCTGCAGCCCGGTAATCGCACTCTCGCGGCCCGAACCAGGCCCCTTCACACGGACTTCCAATTCCTTCACGCCAAACTTCGACGCCTTCTCAGCACAGGTTTCCGCGGCCCGCTGTGCAGCGAAGGGAGTGCTCTTACGGCTCCCCTTAAAACCAGACGTGCCAGCGGTGGCCCAGCACAACACGTCACCATTCACGTCTGTGATCGTCACAGTCGTGTTGTTGAACGTCGCCTTGATATGGGCTACAGCCTTCGCCACATTGCGGCGAATCTTCTTGCGAACTGCCTTACTCACACCTGCACTCCCTCTGAATTCCTGCGACCGCCTGCCGCGAATCTCTCAACAAAACCCGGAAGCCCTCAGCCAACAATCGACGGTCAGCACGCCACAGCACCAACCCGCCGTCTCTCTGCCAGGTCCTGCCAGCCGACGGCAAAAACCCCCCCCGACTCGTCCTGACGAACCGTCGGGCGACTACCGCAATTCCTTGACACCCTTCTTGCCAGCCACGGTCTTCCGGGGCCCCTTCCGGGTCCGGGAGTTCGTGCGGGTCCGCTGACCCCGAACAGGCAAGCCACGGCGATGCCGGAACCCCCGGTAGCAGGCAACCTCCCGCAACCGGCTGATGTCCTGGGCAATCTTGCGCCGCAACTGCCCCTCAATCAGAAACTCCTTGTCCAGGAGATTCGCAATTCGGGCCAGGTCATCGTCGGACAACTCTCGCGCAGGCCGATGAAGATCGAGCCCCAACTGGCGACAGATCTGGATCGCCGTGGTGCGACCAATTCCGTAGAGGTAACCCAACGAAATGTAGGTCGGCTTGTCCGAGGGAATGTCGACACCCGAAATACGAGCCATTCAGCTCTCTCCGCTCTGCTTCTGCAAGCCTCTGAAAACCGGACTGGTGAGCCCCGGAACCCCGGGGACTAAAGAGAATCTCGGGACCGGCCTGATTGCCGCCCCCGAGATTGGTTGCCAGCCCATTACTTGACCTTCGGTACCTTGCCCGGGATTGTCTTACGACACCCCCAAACACAGGCCCAACCACAAAACTCCACCCAGACTTCAACACGCAGAACACAGTGACAGCCAGGAACAAACCACCCAGCTCGCCAAACATCTGTGCCATGAAGCCCAGAAATCTTAGCCCTGACGCTGCTTGTGACGCGGATTCAACGAGCAGATGACGTAGACACGCCCCTTCCGCCGAACCACTTTACAGCCTTCACACACCCGCTTGACACTCGCTCGAATCTTCATCTCACTCTCACACAGGCTGACCAGACAGCCTGCGGCAGTCTGGAAGATCCACGACTATACTCCACACCCCTGGAAGTGGCAAGCCACCGGCTCACCGATCCCCTGTACGAATCCGTCGTTTGCACCTCCCACTCAGGGGGAGACACCGCCGTCGATCGTCAAGCCCTCTCAACTGCCATCGGTCAGGATCGATGGGCCTTGATCGGTCATGGCCACGGTATGCTCAAAGTGAACACTTGGCCGCCTGTCCCGGGTTTCGACGGTCCAATGATCCGAGAGAATCCGGACCGCTTTGCCTCCGGCGTTGACCATCGGCTCAATAGCCAACACCAACCCTGGAACCAGCCGAAAATCCTGCCGCAGCAATTGCTTGCTGACGAAGTTGGGGACCTGCGGGTCCTCATGCATTTCCCGCCCAATCCCATGACCCACAAACTGTTCCACCACACTGAAGCCTGAGTCGCGAACGTGTGACTCCATCTTCTCAGCCACCTGCGACCAGCGTTCGCTATGCCCCATCTCGCGAATCGCCAACTCCAGATTCTCCTGGCCGATCCGCATCAACTCCTGACACTCGTCGCTGACGTCTCCCACCGCGTACGTCCAGGCCGAATCGCCACACCACCCGTTCAGCCGACACCCTGTATCGACTTTGACAATGTCTCCCGCCTTCAACACCCGGTCACCCGGAATTCCATGCACAACCTGCTCATTCACTGAGATGCAGCAGACTGCTGGGAAAGGAACCTTGCCCGGGACCCCCTTGAAGAGAGGCTGTGCCCCCCGCTGCTCAAACAATCGCTCGACCGCCAGGTCGATCTGAGACGTCGTGATTCCCGGGGCAACCAGCGAGCGCACCAAACGATGTGCCTCCGCGACCACTCTGCCAGCGGCGCGCATCAATTCAATTTCAGCTGGCCGTTTGAGCGCGATCAAGGTGTTTTCCCGCGTCCCGGTCATTCCCCAGAGGAAACGACTAGGATTCCAGCAGGCCTCCGTAATTCCGCATCACTAGATGACTGTCGATCTTCTGAATGAGGTCCAAACCGACCGACACGACGATCAGCAGACCAGTCCCGCCGAAGAAGCTCGCCACCACCCAGTCGGTTCCCAGCATGTTCTGAACAACAGTCGGAATGACTGCCACCAGGGACAAAAACGCGGCTCCCACATAAGTGATGCGGGTCATGACTTTTTCGAGGTAATCAGCCGTCCGTTTGCCAGGACGGTGCCCCGGAATGAAACTGCCGTAGTCCTGAAGGTTGTTGGCGATCTCTTTCGGATTGAAAGTGATGGCCGTCCAGAAGAAGCAGAAAAAGAAAATCAGGGCAATGTAGCACAGATTGTAAATATATCCCCGCTCGCCACTGAATGCTCCAGCCAGCGACTGAATCCACTCGTACTGCCCCAACCAGCTCGAACGGAGCCAGTTCAGAATCAGCGTGGGAAACATCAGCAGACTCGAAGCGAAGATGATGGGCATGACTCCTGCCTGATTGACCTTCAGAGGCAGGAACTGCTTTTGACCCCCAAACACCCTCCGGCCACGCACGTGTTTGGCACTTTGGGTCGGAATCCGCCGTTGGCCCTGGGTGATAAAAATGACCCCCACGACCACGGCCACGAACAGGGCAGCCAGAATGAGCAGGCTTTCGATCCCCTGGTCCCCACCGAGGCGCGGGCCACCCTTCAGGTAATCGTTGAAGAGCTTCACAATCGCGGCCGGCACACGGGCCAGAATGCCCGCCATGATCAACAGCGAAATCCCATTACCGACCCCGTACTCATCGATCTGCTCGCCAATCCACATCAGGAAGATGCTGCCGGCGGTCATCGTAATCACATTGACGAGATTCGGGAAAAACCCCCAGAAATCGTCATAAACAGCGTTCTGCCCCATCGACTGCTTCACGAACTGCAGCCACATCACGCTCTGCAGGAAGCACAGGGCGACAGTCAGATAACGGGTGTACTCGTTGATCTTCTTGCGGCCGACCTCACCCTCTTTCTGGAGTTTCTCCAGGGGGGGCCAGACGCTCGCCAACAGTTGGAGAATGATCGATGCCGAGATATACGGCATGATCCCCAGGCCGAAAATTGTCGCATTACCAAACTCGGAAGCCGAGAACAGTTGGACAAGCTGAAAGGTTTGACCCAGCGGGTTGTTGCTGGCCTGCATCTGCTCCATGTTGCGCTTGATCTGCGATTGATCAATATTCGGCAGGGTGATGTAGTAGCCCAGCCGATAGACGCACAACAATGCCAGCGTCAGCCAAATCTTGCGACGCAGTTCCGGAATCTTGAAAACGGTCAGGAACTTGTCAAACATCGGGTCAGCATCCCGCCTGGGGCAATCGGGCCGTGGAGAAATCCAATTCCCTGGATGGTCGACATTCTCCAGTCTGTCGAACCGCCTCTGCGCCGAAACTCGGTTGGGAAACTGCACAAAGATCCCGGCTGACGAAAGCCGGGGGTTCAAATGCCGTAACTCCTCAAACCGAAACGTGATGGGCCCGATGTGCGGGCCCTCGGTTCCAACTAGAGAACCCGTTCCACGCTGCCACCCACTGCCTTGATCTTCGCCTCGGCACCCGCCGAGAAGTCCGTCGCCTTGACCGTCAGCTTCTTGCTCAGATCACCCTTGGCGAGGATCTTGATTCCATCCCACTCCCCCTTGACCAAGCCCTTCTCGCGCAACGCGGCCTCATCGACGACAGCACCACTCTCGAATCGGGCTTCCAGCACCGAGACGTTGATCTCAGCCATGCGCCGGGTGAAGAAGTTGTTGCTGAAGCCAAACTTGGCGACGCGGCGAAACGCCTGCTTCTGGCCACCTTCAAAGGCAAACCGCTTGGCATGTCCGGAATGTGCCGAGTGGCCCTTGTCACCACGACCGGCCGTTTTGCCATGCCCTGACCCGAGGCCGCGACCGACCCGCTTGCGGGCCTTGTGCTTCTGGATCCCACGATGGACGTCATTGATCTGCATCAGACATTCACTCCCCGCAGACGGGCCACCTGGTCCCGCGTGCGCAACTGGCTGAGGGCATTCATGGTGGCCCGGACCAGGTTCATTGGATTGGACGACCCGCGGCACTTGGTCAGCACATCTTGAATCCCGGCCGATTCCAACACCGCCCGCACCGTGTTGCCGGCGATCACACCGGTTCCCGGCATGGCGGGGATCAACACCACGCGCGCCGCGCCATACCGCCCCTCAACAAGATGCGGAATGGTCGTCTGGACCAAAGGGACACTGATGGATGCGCGATTGGTCTGCCGGACCGCCTTCTCAACCGCTTGGGGAACTTCAGTCCCCTTGCCATAACCCCAACCCACCTTTCCCTTGTGGTCACCAAGAACCACCAGAGCGGTGAAAGTGAATCGCCGGCCACCCTTGACCACGCAGGCACAACGCCGGATCTGGACGACCTTTTCCTGCCCCTGCTGGGACTCTTTTTCCGAAGCCACTGCTGAGATCCTCTGCCTTTAGAAATTGAGTCCGCCAGCGCGGGCCGCGTCGGCCAACGCAGCCACTCGCCCATGGTACCGGTACTGGCCCCGGTCAAACGCCACGTCCTTGATTCCGGCTTTCAAAGCCCGTTCAGCCAAAGCCTTGCCCACGACCTCGGCCGCTCCCTTGTTCCCACCATTGCTGTCGGCGGGAAGCAGCGACTTTTCAGCACTGCTGGCAGCACACAGAGAAACGCCCCGTTCATCGTCGATGATCTGGGCGTAGATGTACTTGTTGCTGCGGAATACGGTCAATCGCGGACGTGAAGCGGAGCCTCGCACCCGCTTTCGCACCCGCCATGCCCGAACCTGCTTTTGACGGGCCCTGCGCTTCACCAAACTCATGCTGACACCAATTCTGAATTCGTGATCCGCCTGGAAAACCCCACTCAGGTTCTCCGCCGGTCGACGACACTAACCGCCACTCGCCTGGGACTTGCCCGCCTTGCGACGAACATTCTCTCCCTCATACCGAATCCCCTTGCCCTTGTAAGGCTCGGGCGGACGCACTCTGCGAATCACCGCCGCAAACTGGCCGACGGCCTGACGATCGCAGCTGGTCAACGTGATGTGGGTCGGATCCGGAACAACACAGGTCACGCCACTGGGGATCGGCAATTTCACGACGTTCGCAAAACCCACCGACAAATTCAGAGACTTGCCCCCCACCAACTGGGCCTGGTAACCAACGCCCTGAATCTCGAGCTTCTTGGTGAATGGGTTCACCACTCCACTCACCATGTTGTTGAGCAGGGCACGGGTTAAACCGTGCAGCGCCCGGTTTGACGCCTCATCATCATGCCGGGACACCATGAGTTGCTTGCCGTCCTGGGCCACAACCTGGATGTTGGGATGTACGGTCAGATGAAGTTCGCCCTTGGGCCCCTTGATCGAAACCTTTTGGCCCTCAATCTTCGCCGTGACTCCTGCGGGGAGATCGACCGGCTTTTTTCCAATCCGCGACATCGTTCTTCCAACCCAAACTGGACTTGTGCTCTCACATCCGTCAGACCGAACCTGACGGCCGCCTCACCTGAACTCGCCTGCCCGTCGCCTCCGGCTCAACCCTGTCTCCCCAGGCCCGCTGTCAGCAGACCGTTTCGGAAACAGGTTTCCTCCGGACCAACACTTTACATCCGGACGGTTCCGCACGCCACAATCGGCGGTTCAGCAGATGGAGCAGAGCACCTCTCCGCCCACCTTCTGTTCCTTCGCCTCACGGTTGCTGAGAACACCCCGACTGGTGGTCAGGATGCTGATCCCCAACCCCTGCAGGACCTCCCCGATCTGATCAGCCCGCTGATAGATCCGGCGGCCTGGCTTGCTGACCCGCTGGATCTCCTGAATCACGCGTTCCCCATTGGGACCGTACTTCAGATTGATCCGCAGGGTCTTGTAGGGAGCCCCCTCCACCTCGATCAATTCGAAATCCCAGACGTAGCCCTCCCGCTGGAGGACCCCCGCGATCCCAACCTTCAGCTTCGACTCTGGCATATCCACGAACGGACGCTCGATCGCAACGGCGTTCCGAATCCGTGTCAACATGTCGGCAATCGGATCTGTCATCATCGTATCACCAGCTCGCCTTCTTGACCCCCGGGATCAGTCCATCCAGCGCCATGTTCCGGAAACAAAGCCGGCACAGCTTGAATTTGCGATACACCGCCCGCGGGCGTCCACACAACGCACACCGACGCTCTGACCGCGCACTGAACTTCGGCTTGCGCTTCGCCTTCTCGATTTTGGCCTTACTCGCCATGTCTCTTCTCCGCCTGTTCTCCCGCGACTATTCAGTCGCGAATGGCATCCCCATTTCCTTCAACAACAACCGGGCCTCGGCGTCGGACTCCGCCGTCGTCACCAGCGTGATGTGCATCCCCTGGGTGAAGGTCACCTTGTCGGCGTCCACTTCGGGAAACACCAGCTGTTCGGTCAGGCCCAGGCTGTAGTTGCCATGGCCGTCAAACGCTTTGGGATTCAAACCCCGGAAATCCCGCACACGCGGCAGAGCCAGGGAGATGAGTCGGTCGAGGAATTCGTACATCCGCAGGCCACGCAACGTGACCTTGCAGCCAATTTCCATCCCCTGCCGGAGGCGGAACGACGAAATCGCCTTCTTCGCCTTGGTGACCAACGGGCGCTGCCCGGTGATCGTCGCCAGGTTATTGGCCGCCTCTTCCAGACGCTTGCGATCCTGGGTGGTCGAACCCACGCCCATGTTCACCACAATCTTCGTGATGCGAGGAATCGCATGCACGTTGGTCTTCCCGAGAGCCTTGCCCAGGCTGGGTGCAACCTGCGTCCTGTATTTGTCCTGCAGTCGAGCCATCGAACTCCACGTCTTTCCAGAACAGCGATCAGAACCGCCGTTCCATGGGAACCACCGGCGTCCCAGTTCTTTCACTGGCCAGTTGTCTCTCTCGCTCTGACCCTGTCAGACCACCACAGTCGAGACGCCGATTCACTCTTCACTCAGAATCCCCCGACTTGCAGGAGATCGATTCCAGAGGACCGTCTGCTGGCCCTCAGCTCTTCTTCGCGTACTTCGCACGGGCCACACCCACCGCTCCCAGATCATTCTGGCACTTGCGGCAGTGACGGTACTTCGTGCCGTCAGCACGGTACTTGAAACCCACCCGCACGCCACGACCACAAGCCGCGCAGTAGTACATCACGTTCGAAGCATCAATTGGCATCTCCAACGAGAGCCGCCCCCCTTGGGGACTCTTCGGATGACCACGCTTCACGTGCTTCCAGACGCGGTTGACTCCCTCGACCACGAGGCGCTTGCCGCCGTCCAGAACCTTGATCACCTTGCGGGGCTCCTTGCCGGCGTCATCGCCGCACAGGATGACCACATCATCACCCGTCTTGATTCGCATGATCACACCACCTCTTCTGCAAGGCTGACAATCCGCATGAAGCCCGCGTCACGCAGCTCCTTGGCAACCGCACCAAAAATGCGGGTTCCCTTCGGATTCTTCTCGTTGTCAATCAATACGACCGCATTCTTGTCGAAGCGGACGTAGCTGCCATCTTCCCGGCGGCTGGCCTTGCGAGTCCGGACGACGACGGCCCGAGCCACGTCTCCGGCCTTCACCTTCTCACCAGGAATGGCCTTCTTGATGCTGACCACGATGATGTCGCCAAGGCCAGCGTAACGCCGCTGGGTCCCCCCCAGCACCTTCACGCAATACGCGACCTTCGCACCCGAATTGTCGGCCACGTCCATCAGCGTCTGCATCTGAATCATTGATCTTCTCTCCTCGACCCCGCTCGCGCGGGCCGTCGACCCATCTGCTCAGAGGGGACCGCACATCCCCGACCCATCACCGCTCATCCACCTGCGTCCGTTCTGACCGGACCCGACGCCTCCTCAATGGGTTCGCCCATTCACAGACAAACCAATCGAGGACTCGCGGCGCCTCAGGAATTGGCAGCGCCTTCCACCTTGACCTGAGGCATGGTGTTGGCCTTCACAACCTTCACCAGCGACCAGCGCTTCAGACGCGACATCGGTCGGCATTCAACGATTTCGACAAGATCTCCCTTCCTGGAGACGTTATCCTCATCGTGGGCATAGCAAACGGTCCGGGTTCGCAAAATCTTCCCGTACTTCGGGTGACGAAATGACCGCTCGACCTCGACCCGCCGTGTCTTGAGGTTCTGGTCTCGTGTCACAACGCCAATCACTCGTCTGCGCATGGTCTCAACTCGAATTTCAGAACACCGATGATCCGCATGGGGTCACTCACCCCGGGACAGCGCCAGGAACCTACGAATTCCCCGACGACAACACCCGTTCCCGCAGGATCGTCTTGATCCGGGCGATCTCACGACGGGTCTTCTGGATGTTGCTTGGAACGTCCAGCTTCTCGGTCGTTGACTGGACCCGCAGCCGGAACCACTGGTCCTGTGCCTCTTTCAACGAGAATTCCAGTTGCTCGTTGCTCATCTCACGCAGTTCGGCAGCCTTGGTCATCACTCACTCTCCCGGCCGACGGCCAATCATGCGGACCCTCAATGGCAGTTTGTAAGCCATACGAGCCAGCACTTCCCGGGCCGCCTCACGAGGCAACCCTGCCACTTCGAACAACACCGTTCCCGGCTTGATCACCGCCACCCAGTGCGCCGGTTCGCCTTTCCCCTTACCCATTCGGGTTTCCAGGGGTCGGGCAGTCATCGGCTTATGGGGGAAGATGCGAATGAACAGCTTACCATCTCCGCGGATGTATTGCATCGCAGCAATACGGCACGCTTCGATGGTGGTCGCCTTCACATAGCCACCTTCAGTCGCCTGCAGACCGAAGTCTCCCAGCGACACCCGGTTGCCACGTGTGGCATTACCTCTTATGCGCCCTCTTTGACTTTTGCGGTACTTGACCCGCTTTGGCATGAGCGGCATCGTTGGCCTCCTCGTCAGCGTATGTGCCGAGCGCGATCCAAACCTTCACACCAATCACTCCGACGGTGGTCATGGCCTGGGCGAACCCGTAGTCAATGTGTTCCTGCAGTGTCGAGAGGGGGATCGAGCCCCGCGCTGCCTTCTCGCAACGCGACATCTCCGCTCCACCCAGACGCCCCGACAACTGGACCTTTACTCCCTGAACTCCCGCCTCCATCACCTGCTCCAGCGAACGCTTGATCGTCCGCCGGAAACTGGCCCGCTTCTCCAACTGCTGGGCCATATCCTCGGCCACCAGTTGGGCGTTTCGATTGGGATTGTTGATCTCAACGATCTTCAAATCCATCCGCCGGCCAGTCAAATCCTCCAACTCGGACTTCAACCGGTCCACTTCCTGTCCCTTCCGGCCAATGATGATGCCGGGACGGGCACAGTGCAGATGCACAATCACCTGGTCACGCGTCCGCTCGATCACAATCCGCGGAATGCCCGCGAACAGATACTTCTTCTTGATGAAGGTGCGGATCTTGTTGTCTTCCACGAGCAGGTCGCCAAATTCCTTCTTGGAGGCGTACCACCGGCTGCGCCAGTCCTCGGTGACTCCAATACGAAATCCGGTCGGGCGTGTCTTCTGACCCATGATCTGTTCCTCGACTCCCCTGCTCACTGCTGGCCTTGGGTCAACCTCCGCATCGGAAGCTCAACCCCTGCTGTCTCTGAACCTTGACGACTGGACCGAACGGCCCCGCCTGACTAGTTGATCGCCACCTGAATGTGGGCGAATCGCCGCCGGATCATGTACGCCATCCCTCGGGCACGCGGGAGGACACGCTTGAACATCGGCCCCCCATCCACCCGGGCATCCACGACTGTCATCCGATCGACATTCCTGGCACCGCGATCCTCGGCATTCGCCACAGCACTGCTGAGAACCTTCTCCAGGAACCGGGCTCCGCGATTCGGCTCGTACTTCAACAACAAAATCGCCTCATCGACGCGGCGACCGCGGATCAGGTCAGCGAAAGGACGCACTTTCGATGCGGAAATGCGTGCGAATCGGTGTGTCGCGTTGTATGCCATGTGCATTGCTCCCCAGACCCGGACCTGTATTCAAACCGGCCCCAGCCCGTTTCTGAACCTATTCCTTCTTGGCCTTGCCACCGTGTCCCTTGAAGACACGGGTTGGAGCGAATTCCCCCAACTTGTGTCCCACCATCTCCTCGGTGACAAACACGCTGATGTGCGCCTTGCCGTTGTGCACCATGAAGGTGTACCCGATGAAATCAGGTGGAATGGTCGACCGCCGGGACCAGGTTTTGATCGGCTCTTTCGAGCTCGCCTTGATCCGCGCGTTGACCTTCTTCATCAGCTTGGGGTCCACATAAGGACCCTTCTTCAATGATCGACCCATCACT
>Ga0315903_10000294_pt1 | contig 74426 bp, 68 predicted proteins | sample LakEriMetagenome_7_FD_203524 | JGI IMG/M metagenome (GOLD analysis project Ga0315903, IMG submission 203524) | Freshwater fungal communities from buoy surface, Lake Erie, Ohio, United States - Buoy 2 MA119 | ecosystem: Environmental > Aquatic > Freshwater > Lake | place: USA: Lake Erie, Ohio... | reverse complement strand
GCGTGGCGCGGCGCATTGCACGTTCGTCGAACAGGATGCGCTCGCGCTCGATGCCCTTGCCACGAACATCCATAAGCTGGGCGCAAAAGACCAAAGTGATGTGCGGAAATCCTCAGTATTGTCGCTGGGCACTGCAATAAAGCCGGCGGATATCGTCTTAATGGATCCACCTTATTTAAGCGGCGCAGGTTCAGTCGCGCTGGATAAGCTGGGTCGCTTTGGTTGGTTCGCGCCTTCAGCTTGGATTAGCGTTGAAACGAGCATCAAGGAAGATGTCGAGGTGAAGGGCTTCACGATCGATACCGTCCGCAATGTCGGTAAAGCAAAACTCACATTATTGCGGCCCGCGGCGCTTTAACGGCGCGCGCACTTTCAGGCGCATTATAGTTCCCCCATGTAACCGAACAGCGCTTGCGGTTCGTCGCGTTGTTCCCTAACTGTTCGCTTATGTCAGAAACTCCGGTCCAGACTGATCCGTCGCAAACGGAACCGCCTTGGTTGCGCGGGTTAAACCCGCCGCAGCGTGAAGCTGTGCTGACGACCGAAGGACCTGTGCTCCTGCTGGCGGGCGCTGGCACCGGCAAAACAGCCGCGCTGACCGCGCGAATGGCGCAGATATTATACACGCGCCAAGCATGGCCAGCGGAAATCCTGGCCGTCACTTTCACCAACAAGGCGGCGCGCGAAATGCGGGAACGCATTGGCGCGATGGTTGGGTCAGCGGTGGAGGGGATGCCATGGCTTGGCACCTTCCATAGTATTGGCGCAAAACTGCTGCGCCGCCATACCGAAGTCATTGGCCTACAGAGCAACTTCACGATTATCGATACGGATGATCAGCTTCGGCTATTGAAGCAACTTATCCAGTCCGAAGATTTGGACGAGAAGCGCTTTCCTGCGCGCGGGCTGGCGAGCTTACTCGACAAATGGAAGAATGCAGGCAAATCACCCGCCGATTTGGACGCCGCCGACAATGAAGCTTTTGCCAATGGCAAGGGACGGCATATGTATGCGCTGTATCAGGCGCGGTTGCTGGCATTGAACGCCTGTGACTTTGGGGATTTGTTGTTGCATGGCCTAAACCTGCTGAAAAACAACCGGGACATCCTCGAAAAATATCAGGCGCAGTTCAAATATATTCTCGTCGACGAATATCAGGATACAAACGCCGTCCAGTATCTGTGGCTGCGATTGCTCGCGCAGAAGCGCAAGAATATCTGCTGCGTCGGCGATGATGACCAAAGCATTTATTCATGGCGCGGGGCCGAGGTTGCAAACATCCTGCGTTTTGAAAAGGATTTTCCGGGCGCAAAGACGATCAAGCTGGAGCAAAATTACCGCAGCACGCCACATATTCTTGCGGCGGCATCGGGCCTGATTGATGCCAACAGTGCCCGACTTGGTAAGACCTTGTGGACCGAGCTGGACGATGGCGAGAAGGTTCAGATTATTGGCGTATGGGACGGCCCCGAAGAAGCCCGCCGCGTCGGTGAGGAAATCGAAGCAATCCAGTATAAGGGGGAAAGTCTCGACAGTATCGCCATCTTGGTTCGCGCGCAGCATCAGACACGCGAATTTGAAGACCGATTCATACAAATCGGCGTCAACTATCGGATAGTTGGTGGTTTTCGTTTCTACGAACGCGCCGAAATTCGCGATGCCATTGCCTATTTGCGTATCGTTAATCAGCCCGCTGACGACTTGGCCTTTGAACGGATCGTCAACGTGCCCAAGCGCGGCATTGGCGACAAAGCCGTCGAAAAAATCCATATCGTGGCGCGGGCAGAACGCACCCCCTTATGCGTTGCCGCAGCGCGTCTGGTCGGAACCGACGAACTGACAGGCAAGGCGCGCAAGTCACTCGCGGACCTTGTAGTCGACATTGCCCGCTGGCGTGACGAGGCCGCGACGATGTCGCCCGCCAATCTGACGCGCCTGATATTGGACGAAAGCGGCTATACCGCTGTCTTACAGGCCGAGCGCAGTACAGAGGCATCGGGCCGCCTCGAAAACCTCAGCGAACTTGTCCGCGCAATGGAAGAATATGAAACCTTGGGCGCGTTTCTGGAGCATGTGAGTTTGGTCATGGACAATGACCGCGGCGACACAGGCGCAAGCGTCACGATTATGACCATCCATGCCGCCAAAGGCCTTGAATATGACAATGTCTTCTTGGTTGGGTGGGAAGAAGGCATTTTCCCGTCGCAGCGCGCGCTCGATGAAGGTGGCCTTGCCTCCTTGGAAGAAGAACGCCGCCTGGCTTATGTCGCAATTACGCGCGCCAAGCGCAAATGCACCATCATCCACGCCGCAAACCGGCGGATTTATGGCCAGTGGACCAGCAGCATCCCTAGCCGCTTCATTGAAGAATTACCGCTCGACCATATTGAGGCCGAACAGACCATGACGGGCGGCGCATCCATGTGGCGGGCAAACTGGAGCGAACAATCCGACCCCTTCGCGCATTTGGCCGCTGCCAATCAAGGCCGAAGCAATGCGCGTGGTCCCGGCTGGCAACGCGCCGCCACCTCGGGCGGTTTCAACCCCCGCCCGCAACGCATAGCCGAAAACACGCGCAGCGCCGTAAGCTTGGGTAACAAGGGCCGAAGCGACCTCAGCATTGGCCTGCGCGTTTTCCATGAAAAATTCGGCTATGGCACCATTATATTGATTGAAGGCAATAAGCTGGAGATCAACTTTGAACAGGCTGGCCGCAAGCGGGTAATGGATAGCTTTGTCAGTGTAAGCTGAACTGCTGCGGCCGTGACCTCATCATTAGGCTGGTAACATCGTGCACATTGCGCTTCGAAACATAAGCCGATAGGCCCACAGAATATGTCCGACACACCCGCTGAAATTCATCCGCTTAAAATCGCTGACTTCCGCTTTTACTGGATGGCGCGATTTATGGCGGTGCTTGCCACCATGGGTATGGTCGTTGTTATCGGGTATCAGGCCTATGACATCGCGCGCAGTGATTATGGCATGTCCATTCGCGAGGCATCGTTGCAACTTGGTCTGTTGGGGCTGGTGCAGTTTGTGCCCCTCGCGCTGCTGACGCCGGTGGCAGGATGGGCCGCGGATCGCTGGGAACGGCGGACGGTCGCGCGGCTCGCCAATAGCATCGATATGCTGGTTGCGCTTGCTTTAGGCTGGTTCACGTATGTGGACGGACTTACCCTCCCGATCCTTTTTTTGTTTGCAGCATTGCACGGCGTAGCACGCGTGTTTGTGGGGCCTTCAATGTCGGCGATTGCACCCAACATCGTGCCCCCCGTATCCCTGCCCCGTGCAATTGCCTTAAGCTCCATTGCTTGGCAGATCGGTTCGGTGATTGGCCCTGCGGCAGGCGGCCTGATGTTCGCCGCAAATCCGTCACTGCCCTATTTTGCTTCGGCTGGCCTCATGTTGATGGCCACAATTAGCCTCACCTTCGTGCGGCCTGTCTATCCACCGCCGATGGAAAAGAAAATCCATCCCATCCGCCAGATGGTCGATGGCATTCGTTATACTTGGTCCGAACGCTTTTTGTTGGGCGCCATAACGCTGGACCTGTTTGCGGTATTGCTCGCGGGCGCAACGGCCATGCTTCCGGTCTATGCGCGCGACATATTGATGGTTGGACCAGATGGGCTTGGGCAGTTGCGTGCAGCACCTGCTGTCGGCGCCTCAGTGGTGGCACTCATGCTGACCTTCCGGCCACTACGTCACAATGTCGGCGCGAAAATGCTTTGGGCTGTGGTGGTGTTTGGGATTGCGACTATCGGCTTCGGCCTGAGCCATGAAATCGGCGCGCATATATTCGGCGATGCGCGGATTGGCTTCCTAAATATGGGCGCCGGAATGGCAGTGGCTTTGGTCATGCTCGTTGTGCTTGGCGCATCGGACATGCTGTCCGTTTATGTACGCTCATCCCTTGTGCAGCTTAACACGCCGGACGACATGCGCGGACGGGTGAGTTCGGTATCCGGCCTAGCCATTTCCGCATCCAATGAATTGGGCGAATTGCAATCCGGTGTGGCTGCAGCAGTGCTTGGTCCCGTCGGCGCGGTTGTATTTGGCGGCGCGGGTGCCATATTCGTCACAGCCATTTGGGCGGGGTTATTCCCCGAGCTTAAGAACGCCCGAACATTCGAACCGCAATATAGAGGAAAAAGTCCATGAAAGCTCAATCGATCCTCGAAACCATTGGTAACAGCCCGCATATCCGTATGGGACGTATGTTCCCGAATGCTGAAGTCTGGATTAAATCGGAACGGTCGAACCCTGGTGGATCGATAAAGGACCGCATTGGGTTGGCTATGATTGAGGCAGCAGAAAAGGACGGTAGCCTTAAACCCGGCGGCACAATCATTGAGCCAACATCTGGCAACACCGGCGTTGGCCTTGCCATGGTGGCGGCGGTCAAGGGCTATAAGCTCATCCTCGTCATGCCAGAATCCATGTCGCTGGAGCGTCGCCGCTTGATGCTGGCTTATGGCGCGACGTTTGACCTAACCCCCCGTGAAAAGGGCATGAGGGGCGCGATAGAACGCGCGCTTGAACTGGTATCACAAACCACAAATTCCTGGATGCCACAGCAATTCGAAAACCCAGCCAATATCAACGTCCACGTCCGCACAACGGCGCTGGAGATATTAGAGGATTTTGCCGACACGCCTATCGACGTCATGATCACCGGCGTCGGCACGGGAGGGCATATCACGGGTTGTGCCGAAGTTTTGAAAAAGGCTTGGCCAAATTTGAAAGTATTTGCGGTTGAACCATCACTTTCTCCCGTCATCAGCGGCGGCCAACCAGGCCCACACGCGATCCAAGGTATTGGCGCTGGCTTCATTCCAGCTAACTTGCACACAGCTCTGCTTGATGGCGTAATTCAGGTTGATCCCGAGAATGCCAAAGAAACCGCGCGCCGCGCCGCGCGCGAAGAGGGCATGCTGGTGGGCATTTCATCAGGCGCAACACTGGCTGCGATTGCACAAAAATTGCCAGATCTACCCGCCGGAAGCCGCGTACTTGGTTTCAATTATGATACCGGTGAACGCTATCTGTCGGTTCCAGACTTCTTACCGGTTGAATAAACCAAAAATGCCGGGACTCATCATCCCGGCATTTTGTTTTGTGGTGCAGCAGCAGGTGTTTACGCCGCAGCGAACATTTCGGGCGTGAGTGCCATGATAGCCTCGCTGCCTGCCTCAATCTTGCGACGAAGCGCGCCGCAGTCTGGCATATGCCGCTCCGCAAAATAACGCGCTGTAACTAGCTTAGTTTGGTAGAATACTGCGTTTCCTGTACCAGCATCCAGTGCCTTCTGCGCGCTTTGCGCCATGCGTAGCCATTGCAGACCAAGCGCAACAATGCCCATGATGTGCATATAATGATGCGCGCCCGCGCCGATATTGTTCGGGTTTGCCATACCATTTTGCATGAACCACATCGTTGACGCCTTCAAATCGCCATTGGCCTTTTCAAGACGACCGGCCAGATCCGCCAGCGGCCCATCCTTGGCAGCAGCGCATTCCTCATCGACAATCTTGAAAAGCGCCTGAATAGCGCGGCCACCATTTTGTGCGAGTTTCCGGCCAACGAGATCCATCGCTTGAACGCCGTTAGTGCCTTCATAGATCATCGCGATACGGGCATCGCGCACATATTGCTCCATGCCCCATTCGGCGATGTAGCCATGGCCGCCATAAACTTGCTGCGCATTGGTTGCGACTTCATAGCCCTTGTCCGTGCCATACCCTTTGATGACAGGCGTCAGCAACGACAATAGGTCATCGGCGGTCTGCCGCTCTTCCTCGGTTTGCGCATGATGCAGCAAATCAGCCTGCAACGCGCCCCATAGGCACAAGGCGCGCATGCCCTCTGTAAACGCCTTTGCGTCCATCAGCATACGGCGCACGTCTGGATGAACGAACAGCGTATCCGCTTTTTGCTCCAAATCCTGCGGCCCCGTCAGTGCGCGGCCCTGACGGCGGTCTTGCGCATAATGAACCGCATTTTGGTAAGCGACTTCGGCAATGCCCAAGCCCTGCTGCCCGACGCCAAGCCGCGCGATATTCATCATGATGAACATGGCCGCGAGGCCTTTATTTTCTTCGCCGACCAGATAACCGGTGGCACCGTCATAATTCATGACACAGGTCGCGTTACCGTGAATACCCATTTTATGTTCGATCGAGCCACAGGATAATGCATTGCGTGCGCCAAGCGATCCATCGTCATTCACAAGGAATTTCGGCACGATGAACAAAGATATGCCTTTAACGCTGTCCGGTGCGCCTGGTGTTTTTGCGAGCACCAGATGAATGATATTCTCAGTCAGGTCATGTTCGCCTGAAGAAATGAATATCTTGGTCCCGGAAATCGCAAAGCTGCCATCTCCATTGGGTTCTGCCTTGGTCCGGATAAGGCCGAGGTCGGTCCCACAATGCGGCTCGGTCAGGTTCATGGTTCCGCCCCATTTGCCCGAAATCATGTTTGGCGCATATTTGGCCTTCTGTTCTTCGCTGCCCTTTACCAAAATCGCGGACACTGCGCCCTGCGTCAGACCGGGGTACATAGCAAATGCCATGTTGGAACTCGCCATGAGCTCCTCAAAGGCCATAGAGACGATATGCGGCATGCCCTGCCCACCAAACTCGACGGGGCTAGACAATGTGCCCCAGCCACCTTCACAATATAGCTTATAGGCTTCCTTGAAGCCCTCAGGCGTAGTCACGCTGCCATCCTCATGGCGGGTGCAGCCCTGCAGGTCCCCGACTTGGTTCAAAGGGAAAAGCACATTTTCCACAAATTTCGCGCCCTCGGTCAGGATCGCATCGATCATATCAGCACTGGCGTTTTCAAACCCGGGTAGATTAGCGTAGCGCTCGACACCTAAAACTTCGTTGAGGATAAACTGCACGTCGCGAACAGGGGCGGTATAGCTTGGCATTTTCGGTCCTTCAGATAGCGGTGAATGGGGCGTTAAGCCGCAGCAGATTTTTCCGCGGCCTCAACCTGTTCCACCGTTGAAACAAATTCGGTCAGCTCGTTAATCGCACTTTCGATATCATCGCGCTGTGACTTCAAAAGATTGATGCGGTCACGACATTTTTCAATGGTGACGCGGCGTTGAATATTGCGGCCGTCATTAAGGTCATACAGATCAATCATCTCACGGATTTCGGCCAGGCTAAACCCAACGCGTTTTGCTCGCAATATCCATGCCAATCGGGCCCGGTCACGTTTTGAATAAATGCGCGCCAAGCCCATACGTTCCGGTGAAATCAGACCCTGATCCTCGTAAAAGCGCAAGGCCCGCGCCGTTACCTCAAATTCGACCGATAGATCGGATATCGTATAGGATTCCCGATTAAATGCGTCGGGCGTGTCGATGGTCGCATCGGTCCGCCTTTCGTCGCGCGTTACAGATTCCATAGCGCCTTCCCTCTTGGTTGCCCTAACGTCACTAGTTTACGTTAGCGTAAACGTCAATCGGGGAAGTGAAAGCTGCGGTTGAAGTTTAAAGGCTTAAACCGATGGCTCGGGAGGAAAAGCTTCTGCTGGCTTTGGTGCCACAACCGGAGGGGATGGCGCAGGGTCCGTGGTCGCATCCGCAGGCCCCATCACAGGATTTATGGCCGCAGGCGGCTCAGGCCGTTTGACCGGCGTTGACGTGTCTTTAAGGACAACAACCTCCTGACCCATTTGCGTAACGCCGAATAACGCCTTAGCAAAAGGGTGCGGCAAACGGATGCAACCATGCGAAGCGGGATATCCGGGCAAATAACCTCCATGAATGGCAATCCCATCCCACGTCAGGCGCTGCATAAAAGGCATTGGTGCGTTGCTGTAGAGGTTGGATTTGTGATCCACATTCTTCTGTAAGATGTTAAAAATACCGGTCGGTGTTTCCTTGCCTTTTTTCCCCGACGAAATCGTGCTGAAACCAATTAGCTTATCATTCTGAAACACGTAAATGCGCTGCGTATCTAGCACGATTACGATTTTCATCGCCCCTTCATAAACGTCCTGCTTCACCCAAATAAATTGTCCAGGCTTAAGTGCGTCAACAGGACCTTTCTTGAGCGGCTTTGGTTCGGGCGTTGAAAGCACGGGTTTGACTGTGGGTGGTAAGGTTACAGGCGCAGGGACTAAGGATTGGGATTGCGCGGGTGGTGTGGCCACATTTACCGGAACGACTTGAGGCAATTGCCCCTGCTGTATAGGCGCAAGCTGCGCTTGCCCAACCTGTTGCGCTAGGACCATGCTAGGTACAGCACTCATCAACAAAAGCGCGAGGATGCCTTGCAATTTGCGGATGCCCGCGCCGAAACCCATGAAATTGCCCTACCTACCGGATACATCGCCGCTCAATGCAGCTTCAGATTGGGCATTACCACTATCTATATGAAAATTCGACGTCAATTTTCTTGCCAGCGTATAAAGTTAGGCTTCGGCCCATAAGTTCCAACATGATGCGCCTAAGCGTCCTACTTTTGCGCTCAAATGCTTTTGAAGGCCTGTTTATGTAAAGGTTTAATCCTTATCTGCATGGAATGGACATTGGACGCAGGCAATTCATTCATTCGGCAGTTTTAGGGGCGAGCTTACTAACGGTTCCGTCAAAGGCAGCCGACATCGTCTTTCGGCCAGGCACGGGCGCCGAAACAGGTGGGCCATCACCCCTGTTGCTCGGTCGCGCAAAAGAAGCTTTGGCAACGCATAAGGCGCGCATTCGTAACCATGATTTGCTAGCCATTGCCGATTTTTCCAAGCCATCACGCGACCCGCGCTTTTATGTTGTCGATCTGCGTAGTGGAAAATCGGACACATTTTTGGTCGCCCATGGCAAGGGTTCGGACCCAAGCCATAGCGGATGGGTGCAACAATTTTCCAACGTACATGGGTCGGAAGCTACCTCGGCAGGCAGCTATCTCGTCGGCGAGACTTATTTTGGCCAATATGGAGAATCCCGCCGTTTAGTCGGGCTTGATCCGCAAAATGATCAAGCCGAAGCGCGCGCCATCGTCATTCACCCTGCCTGGTATGTAAACAAGTCACTTATTCACGACCAAGGCAAGATTGGCCGCAGCCAAGGCTGCTTTGCCTTTGCCAAGGATGACATCAACGTCATCCTAGAACGCGTGGCACCAGGATGCCTGTTATACGCCGATAAGGTTTAACCTCAGCTCCGGCTGCCGGATTTGAAGACGCCACAGATAATCCGCTTACCACTGTTGCCGCTCGGGTCGGTTTTGAAGTCATCGGCTTTCTCATGAATGACGAGAGCGCCGCCATCGGCATCCAAAAGACCGGTTGGCCCCGACAGCGAAATATCTGTCAACTTATACTCCAGCGTGATTTTAAGATCGCCGCCCGCAGTCACATTCGGTAAATCGCCAGCATGTGCGCCCATGGGGTTATCATGTCCATGCTGCTTCATATCTGGGTTCCAGTGCGGTCCGGCGCTAGCGAAGTCAGGTGCCTGGCATTTGCCAACCGCATGAAGGTGCATGCCATAAGTCCCAGCGGCAGGCGCTTGGGCAGACAAACTCAAAAACACGCCATCGCGCCGCTGCGATATTGTCGCAACGCCGGCCCAACTGCCATCGGCACGGGCCAGGTCAGCTGTCAGCACTTCGGACGCCTCAGCTGCCTTTGGTGATTGCAGAGTTGAACAACTGGCAAGAATGGGAATGATGAAAATCGTAAGAAACTTGCGCATATTCTTCTCCTGAATCTGGGTGTAGGGCAAAGCATAACATGAACCGAGCCGCGCTCAATTTGTTTCGTGCAATCAATGTGCCCACTCTTGTGGTTTCACGCCTTGCGCAAACAGCAACGCCGTCAGATCATTGTGTCGCACGGAAAAGTTAGCTGCTTGTGCCAATTGCGGGCGCGGATGATAACCAACACCAAGGCCCCCGCCGGACACCGCGGCGGCAATCATCGGCAAGTCATTCGCACCATCGCCAACCGCGAGCGTCGATCCGAGGGCAACACCGCGGCCTTGGGCGGCGGCATGCAACACCGCACGCTTTGTCGTCGCATCTACGATATCGGCGGCCAATGCGCCCGTCAGTCGCCCGTCTTTAATCTCCAGAAGGTTGGCATGCACTTCATGAAAGCCCAGCATATCGGCCACAGGGCCCGTAAAGCTTGTAAACCCGCCCGATACCAGCACGGCATGCGCGCCCCATCCGGTCATGGTGCGTAAGAGGATTTCGGCCCCTGGCATTGGCTGCACGCGTTCGCGCAGGCAGTGCGCAATGACATTCTCGTCCAGTCCCGCGAGAAGGGCGACCCGCGCCTTTAACGCCTCTGCAAAATCGAGTTCGCCCGCCATTGCCCGTTCGGTAATAGCGGCGATCTCTGGCTTAATACCTGCATAGTCCGCCAATTCGTCAATACATTCGACCGTGATCATGGTGCTGTCCATATCGGACACCAACAACATTTTGCGGCGGTTCCCCTCATCCTGCACTGCTATATCGAAGTGATCCTCAAGACCCGCGAGGGCCAAGCGGGCATCGGATAAGCCCCCTTCAAACGATATGTCAGCGGCTTTGCCTTCTGCGAGCCAGTCCAAAGCCTGTGGGATGCAGCCAGCTTCGGCTAATCTATCCTTGGCCTCGGAAAAGTTGCCGCTTTCCAAACTATCTGCTGCTATCAGAGTGCAAATGGGCATATCGAATCCTCAAAATATGGTCGCGCTTATTGCGGGTCCGACGGCAAGCGGCAAGACGGCATTAGCGTTGCATCTGGCCCAATCCGGCAATTTCGAGATAATCAACGCCGACAGCGCGCAGGTATATTCCGACCTACCAATATTGAGCGCCCAGCCCACAGCTGATGAGCAACGCAGTGTTCCGCACCATCTCTTTGGCTATATCGACGGTGTAACGCCCTGCTCTGCCGCACGCTGGGCAACGGATGCAAAGCATGCGATTGCACAGGCCCTTGCCGCAGGCACGACCCCGATATTGGTGGGCGGCAGCGGTCTCTATATCCGCACCTTGCTAGACGGCATTGCGCCCATTCCGGAGGTGGATCCTATATTGCGTGCTGAGATACGCGCCATGCCAGTGGATCAGGCCTATGCCGCACTTCAAACATATGATGCGCCAGTGGCAGCAAGCTTGGCCCCCACTGACGTCAGCCGTATCACCCGCGCGCTTGAAGTCGTACAAAGCACCGGACGCAGCATATCGTCATGGCGCGCAACCAAGACTGGGGGCATATCCGATGACATAATTTTGCGGCCTTTGCTCCTCTTGCCTCCACGTGATTGGCTATACGACCGCTGCGACAAAAGGTTTGAACTGATGATGGAGCGCGGCGCAATTGATGAAGTGGCAGCGTTACTTGCCCGCGGTCTACCGCAAGATGCACCTGTTATGCGCGCCATCGGCGTGCCGGAGATTGCAGCCTATATTAAAGGTACCATTTCGCGGGCGGAAGCGATCACGCTCGGCCAAATCGCTACACGGCAATATGCAAAGCGGCAGTTTACTTGGTTTCGCAATCAGGCTCCAACGGATTGGCCACGTGAAAATGCAATTGTAAATGATTCAAATATTGATAATTTTGAAATAAAATTTCAATGAATGTATTTGACAAGTCATTTTCTAATCACTAGCTAGCCCGCTCTTGGCTTCCCTATTGCAGTGCAACATCGGTAGGCCGCTTAACAATTAAGGACTGTCTAGTGCCCGAAAAATCCGGCGCAGAAATTTTGATCGATACCCTGGTTGAACAGGGCGTGGACACGGTATTTGGTTACCCCGGTGGCGCCGTTCTGCCTATTTACGATGCTTTATTTCAGCAAAAGAAAATTAAACATGTCCTTGTCCGGCATGAGGCGGGCGCTGCCCATTCTGCGGAAGGTTATGCCCGCGCAACGGGTAAACCCGGCGTTGTGCTTGTTACATCCGGCCCCGGCGCCACCAATGCTGTAACCGGCATTGCAGATGCCTTTATGGATTCCATCCCGCTGATCGTTCTGACGGGTCAGGTTGCGACCAATTTGATAGGCTCCGATGCCTTTCAAGAGGCCGATACGGTTGGCATCACGCGCCATTGTTCAAAGCATAATTATTTGGTGAAGGATCCTGCCGAACTCGCAACTGTCGTTCGGGAGGCTTTTGCCATCGCCACCAAAGGACGCCCCGGCCCCGTCGTCATCGACATTCCCAAAAATGTGCAGGTCGCAACGGCGAGCACTGACGTAAAGCGCCCTCCTCGGTCGCGCTTCACTTATGCAAGCGAAGCTGACTATGCCGAAATCAACCGCGCGATAGAATTGATTGCCAACGCCAAAGCACCGATATTGTATACAGGCGGCGGGATTATCAATTCGGGCCCTGCCGCCAGCGAAGCATTGCGTGAGTTGGCCGAGCTGACTGGAGCACCGGTGACATCCACCCTGATGGGCCTCGGCGCCTATCCCGCCTCCGGTGAGGCGTGGTTGGGCATGTTGGGCATGCATGGCACATATGAGGCCAATATGGCCATGAACCAATGCGATGTGATGGTCTGCCTCGGCGCGCGCTTTGACGACCGCGTAACAGGCCGCTTGGATGCCTTTTCGCCCAACAGCGTTAAGATCCATGTCGATATTGACCGTAGTTCGATGAACAAAACCGTCCGTGTTGATCTGCCTATCGTCGCGGACGTCGGCATGGCCATGCGTCAGATGATTGATGTTTGGAAAGGCCGGAAATACAAAAAACAGCCGCTTGACGAATGGTGGTCACGCATCGCCGGATGGCGGGCCGTGGATTGCCTGAGCTACCCTGGCAGCGCGCAGGAAATCATGCCGCAATATGCGATTGAACGCCTGTTTGAAGCCACAAAGGACAAGGCCCCGATCATCACGACTGAGGTTGGCCAGCATCAAATGTGGGCGGCGCAGCATTTTCACTTTGATGCGCCAAACAAGTGGCTGACCAGCGGCGGCCTTGGTACGATGGGTTATGGCCTGCCTGCGGCAATTGGTGCGCAAATGGGGCATCCGGACGCTTTGGTTATCGACATTGCGGGTGAGGCATCGATCCAGATGAACATCCAAGAAATGGCAACAGCAACGCAATATCGTTTGCCGGTGAAGGTCTTCATCCTCAACAATGAATGGATGGGCATGGTACGCCAATGGCAAGAGCTGACCTATGAAAGCCGCTATTCCGAAAGCTATTCGGATAGCCTGCCTGATTTTGTCGCCTTGGCCGAAGCGTATGGCTGGAAAGGTATTCGTTGCGATGATCCGGCCAAGCTGGATGATGCCATCGCCGAGATGCTGGCGCATGACGGGCCTGTGATGTTCGATTGCCGTGTACACAAAACGTCGAACTGTTTCCCGATGATACCATCGGGCGCAGCCCATACGGACATGATCCTGAATGCAGACCAAGTATCGGGCACCATGGATGACGAAGCAAAGGCGCTCGTATAATGCATATTAAGCAGGAACTTACCGAACGGCACGTACTGACCCTCACCGTTGATAATGAAGCGGGCACGTTGGCCCGCATCGCCGGCATGTTTACGTCGCGCGGCTATAACATCGACAGCCTTACCGTGGCCGATATCAGCGAAGACCATACCACAAGCCGGATAACGATCGTCACCAAAGGCCCGCCGCCGGTGATTGACCAGATCATTGCGCAATGCGAGCGGCTGATCCCGGTGCATAAGGTCACGGACCTCACCGAAGCTGGGCCACATGTGGAGCGGGAACTTGCATTAGTCAAAGTCCACGGCACGGGTGATCAGCGCGTTGAGGCCATGCGCCTTGCCGACATTTACCGCGCACGCGTGATTGATGCGACCGTCAACAGTTTCATTTTTGAAATCACAGGCGGCCCTGAAAAGATCGACACATTTGTAAGGTTGATGCGCGAGGTTGGGCTTGTCGAAGTTGGCCGCACGGGCATTGTCGGCCTTATGCGCGGAGCAGACGCGAGTTAACCTCTATATCAGTATCCTAAACGCTTTTGACCAAAGGTCACTGTTAATAATGCGCCGTTGAAAGTAAGGCCCTGAAACACGTTTAGGGTGACGGCAACGAAGAAGGACGGAAGAATGAAAGTATTTTATGACGCAGATTGCGACTTGGGCCTTATCAAAGACAAGAAGGTCGCGATTGTAGGCTATGGTAGCCAAGGCCATGCCCATGCGCAAAATCTGCGTGACAGCGGTGTTGCGGATGTGGCTATCGCCCTACGTGCCGGTTCGGCAACTGCCAAAAAGGCAGAAGCTGCTGGTTTTAAGGTTTTGGCCAATGCAGACGCGGCCGCTTGGGCTGATATCCTCATGGTATTGGCACCTGATGAGCATCAGGCCGCAATTTACGCCGATGATCTGCACGCAAATATGAAACCAGGTGCTGCTCTCGCCTTTGCCCATGGCCTCAACATCCATTTCGGCCTGATTGAACCGCGCGCCGACATAGACGTCATCATGATCGCACCAAAGGGCCCCGGCCACACCGTGCGCAGCGAATATCAAAAGGGTGGCGGCGTGCCGTGCCTGATCGCAGTGGCACAGAATGCCAGCGGCAACGCCCATGACATCGCGCTTGCTTACGCCAGCGGCGTTGGCGGCGGACGCAGCGGCATAATCGAAACCAACTTCCGCGAAGAGTGCGAAACCGATTTGTTCGGTGAACAGGCCGTGTTGTGCGGCGGTATCACGCACCTGATCCAAGCCGGCTTCGAGACTTTGACCGAAGCGGGCTATGCGCCCGAAATGGCTTATTTTGAGTGCTTGCATGAAACCAAGCTGATTGTGGACCTTCTATATGAAGGCGGTATTGCCAACATGCGTTATTCGATTTCGAACACCGCAGAATATGGTGACATTACCACAGGTCCGCGCATCATCACCGACGAAACCAAGGCCGAAATGAAGCGCGTTCTCGCGGATATTCAATCGGGTCGTTTCGTCAAAAATTTCGTGCTCGATAACCGTGCTGGTCAGCCTGAACTGAAGGCCGCACGCAAGGCCGCTGCGGCACACCCCATTGAAGCAACGGGCGCAAAGCTGCGCGCGATGATGCCGTGGATTGCCAAGAATAAATTGGTGGATCAGGCGAAGAACTAATCGCTTTTTCCTAGCTTGACTCGTTCAGGGGAGGCATCGACACTGATGCTTCCCCTTTTTGCTATCTGGAGCAAAGATATGCGTAAGCTTTTATGTGCCCTCCCCCTCTTGTTAGCTGTGCCGTTGGTCGCGCAAAGCGCGCCGCAAATGCCGGGAACAATGGACGTTGCCCGTGTCACCGCGGGAACATACAATACTGACCCCGGCCATACGCTGATCGGCTGGCGCGTGAGCCATTTTGGCTTCAACGATTATTTCGGGATTTTTGGCGATGCGACCGGAACGCTGACGCTTGATCCAGCAAATCCGAATGACGCCAAAGTCGACATCATTATTCCGATTGGCAAGGTTACAACGGCAAGTGCAGGCCTAACGGGGCATCTGCTGCGCGCTGGTAAGGACGGCGGCAAGGCTGACTTTTTTGGGCCAGTCCCAGCCGATGCCAAATTCGTTTCAACGCGCGTGGTTGCAAGTGGCACCACCGCCAAAATTACTGGCAACCTGACGCTAAATGGTGTGACCAAGCCAGTTGTTCTGGACGCCAAATTTTCTGGCGCGGGCAATAATCCGTTTAACAAGAAAGCCACCGTCGGCTTTCACGCCACTTCGGTGATCAAACGCAGCGAATTTGGCATAAGCTATGCCGTTCCGATAATTTCGGATGATGTGACGTTGGACATCAGCGTCGCTTTCGAAAAGGCAAATTAAGGCTCAAAAACATAATCACGCAAAGCCGCAAAGATTAGAAGTTAAGGAGAACTTCTCTTCTTTGCGGCTTTATTTGAAGAAGTCGAGCCGGGATACTTACCCCAAATAGCGCGCATCAAGGCTAGCTTTCGCCGCGCGATACTCGGCTTCAAGCTGGTCTACGAATTGCGCGACGGTTTGTACTTCCTTGATCGCGCCAATGCCCTGGCCTGAACCCCAGATGTCTTTCCAGGCCTTGGCTTCACTGTTGCCGCCAGAGCCGAAGTTCATCGTCGAAATATCGCCCTTGGGCAGGTTGTTCGGGTCCATGCCTGCCCGCTCAATGGACTGGCGTAGATAGTTTCCGCTGACGCCTGTGAAGAGGTCGGAATACACAATGTCAGCGGCCTTAGCCTCAACGATATTGTCTTTGTAACCGTCAACCGCGTTCGCTTCCTTGGTCGCGATAAACGCGCTGCCGATATAGCCGAAGTCGGCGCCCATGGCCTGCGCCGCGAGTACCGAGGCACCATGCGCGATAGAGCCGGACAGAGCGACGGGGCCGTCAAACCATTCACGGATTTCGCGCATCAATGCGAAAGGCGACGTCACGCCTGCATGGCCGCCAGCACCCGCAGCAACGGGAATGAGGCCGTCCGCGCCCTTTTCAATCGCCTTATGCGCGAAACGGTCGTTGATGACGTCATGGAACGCAATCCCGCCCCAGCTATGAACGGCTTGGTTGAGTTCTTCCTGCGCGCCAAGCGAGGTGATTGTGATTGGCACCTGCCATTTGGCGCAGACAGCGAGATCCTCCTGCAGCCGATTATTTGACTTATGGACGATCTGGTTCACCGCATATGGGGCGGCGGGACGATCAGGATTGTCGCGATTATGGGCGGCCAGTTCTTCCGTGATCTGATGCAGCCATTCGTCCAACTGGCTTGCAGGGCGTGCATTCAGCGCCGGAAACGACCCAACCACACCAGCCTTACACTGCGCGATGACCAGTTCAGGCCCGGACACGATGAACAGCGGTGAGCCGATCACTGGAAGCCGAAGATTATCGAAAATTGCTGGAAGTGCCATATGTCGAATCCCTTGTTAATTCATCAGTTAAATGCGGGTTAGCCACAGCCTATCGCAGCTGTCAAATGCGCCTTTTTGAGAGGGCGGTTCCGTAGGGTAAGCTTCTACAACGACCGCATTATCCCAATTCACTCCCAGCTCAGCAGAATGAGGCGCTGTCCATATTAAACGCCCCTAGAACGACATAAGAGCGGGTAATTGGACTTTGACCCTCTTCCTAACCTAAAGACCGTTGGCAGCGCTTAAAATAGCCCTGACGGACGCTGTGGCCACATCCCGACTGATACCGACGCCGAAAAGTATTGGACCGTTGCCAACGCGGCATTCGACATAAGCAGCAGCGCGTGCATCGGTGCCATGTCCAATAGCGTGCTCGTTATAGTCGATGATGTCCAGCGGACCGCCCAGCGCGTCTTGCAATGCGTTAGCAAGGCTGGAAATCAGGCCGCTGCCGCGTCCGCTCACGCTTTGTTCGACGCCATCAATGCGGATATTACCCGCAAAGATGCGCTCATCCCTTTGCCGCTGACTTTGGGTTTCGTGGAAATCGATTAACCGGAATCTGCCATCCCCCTTGAGATGGTACCGCTTTTCAAACGCCTCCCAAATGTCTGCACTCGTCAGTTCGCGCCCGGTCGTGTCGGACAATTCCTGCACGGTGGTCGAAAAATTCGCCTGCATCCGTTTAGGCAGCTTTAAACCTTGGTCCTGCTCAATCACCCAAGCCACACCGCCCTTGCCGCTTTGGGAATTCACACGGATGACGGCTTCATAATTGCGGCCCAGATCGGCGGGATCAATGGGCAGATAGGGCACACGCCAAATTTCATCATTCTGTCGTTCGTGCGCCGCGAACCCTTTTTTTATCGCGTCCTGATGCGATCCTGAAAAGGCGGTGAATACCAATTCGCCAGCGTAGGGATGCCGCGGGTGTACGGGTAATTGGTTGCAGTATTCGACGGTCTGAATGACCTCGTCAATGTCGCTAAAATCGAGGCCGGGGTGCAAGCCTTGTGTATACATGTTCAACGCCAGTGTTACCAAATCGACATTGCCGGTGCGCTCGCCATTGCCAAACAGGCACCCCTCAATACGGTCGCCGCCAGCTAATAAGCCCAGCTCAGCGGCGGCGATACCACTGCCCCGGTCATTGTGCGGATGCAGGCTTATGACCACTTGGTCGCGCGCGCTAATGTGCCGGCACATCCATTCGATCTGGTCGGCGTAGACGTTAGGCATGGCGGCCTCAATTGTGGCAGGCAGATTGAGGATCAATGGCTTTGCCGCGGTCGGCTGCAGCACGTCCATCACCGCCTCGCACACCTCAAGGCTGAATTCGAGTTCAGCCGTCGAGAAAGTTTCGGGGCTATATTCAAAATGCCAATCGGTTTGCGGATATTTGGCCGCCTGCTCTTTCAGGATATTCGCGCCTTCAATAGCGATCGCCTTCACGCCCGCCTTGTCAAGGTTGAAGACGATGTCGCGCCACGCTGGGCTGACCGCATTATAGACATGTACAATTGCGCGTGGCGCGCCGGCCATGCTCTCGAACGTTTTTTCAATCAGATCACGCCGGGACTGCGTCAGGCTTTGGATTGTCACGTCGTCCGGAATGCATCCGCTGTCGACTAATCCGCGAATAAAATCAAAGTCGGTGGCGCCCGAACTTGGGAAGCCAACCTCAATCTCTTTCACGCCGACCTTCAATAACAGATCAAAAAAGCGTTTTTTCTTCTCTGCCCCCATGGGGTCAATAAGCGCTTGGTTTCCATCGCGCAGATCGGTGGAAAGCCAGCGCGGCGCGCGGTCTATGGTTCGCGTCGGCCATATGCGGTCGGGCAAATCCACTTGGGGGAAAGGTCGGTATTTACGCGATGGGTCGGAAAGCATCATGATAATTGGCAACTTCGCTGAAACGCCCAGTTTAGGGGCTAAATTTGGCGGTGATGTGGCCCTTAGGCGGGTTGCCGAATAAGATCGACAAAACAGGCACGCCTAAGGGCGTGTAAGTCGTAGTAGGAGAAGCGAAAGGGCCTTGCGCGATTTCATAATAACTTAGCGATAGCCAATTCGTGCAACATTCGTCCAGTCTTAAAATGCGTTACGGTTATTTTGTTACCGTGGCGCATCAAATCTCGACCTGACTGCCCAGCTCTACAACGCGATTGCTTGGCAATTTGAAAAACTCCATCGCATTGGCAGCATTGCGCAGCATCCAGGAGAAAATCTTTTCCCGCCAGATCGCCATTCCTGGCATTTTGGAGGCGATTAATGTCTGACGCGACAGGAAGAAGCTGGTGTGCATCATGTCAAATTTAGGACCGCATAAATCAACCAAGTCGAGGGTCGCTGGCACATTGGTCTCTTCTAAAAAGCCAAAGCGCATTTTTACGCGGTAAAAACCTTCACCCAAATCCTTAGAGATAATTCGGTCAGTGCTGACGACATAGGGCACATCCTCAATCTGCACCGTCAAGATGATGACGCGCTCGTGCAGAATGCGGTTGTGTTTAATATTATGCAGTAAAGCCGAAGGCACCCCACTTGCCGCCGATGCCATAAATATCGCCGTGCCTGGCACGCGTGTCGCGCTATGGGCGGCAGACTTTATGAAAATCTCCATGGGCATAGTGCTTTCAGCCATGCGCTCGCGCATCAAAGCGCGGCCACGCGACCAAGTCGTCAATAATGTGAAGATCACCAAACCAATTACCAATGGCACCCATCCGCCCGATGGCACCTTCAACAAATTGGCGCCCAAATAGGCAAAGTCGACGATGAAGAATAAAGCGAGGATTGGCAGTGCTTTCCACTTTGGCCATTTCCATAGCGAAAGCAGGACGACCGCAATCAAACAGGTGTCGATAAACATCGCGCCGGTCACCGCAATACCATAAGCCGCGGCAAGGTTGGACGATGACTGGAAGAACAAAACCAGCAGCAATACCATCACCGCAAGGCCCCAGTTAATCGCTGGAATGTAAATCTGTCCAGCTGCCTTCTCGCTGGTATGCAAAATGCTGAGCCGTGGCATGAAGCCCAACTGAATGGCCTGCTGCGTCAAAGAGAAAGCGCCAGAAATAACCGCTTGGCTGGCAATAATGGCCGCCATTATCGTGAGGAAAATGACTGGTGTGCTGATCAGTTCCGGCACCATCAAGAAGAACGGGTCGCGAATGGCAATCTGGGCCTCTGCTGGCGTCATGGACAATATCATTGCCCCCTGCCCCATGTAATTCAGCATAAGCGCGGGCAGCACGAAGAACAGCCAGCTAAATTTAATGGGTCTCCGACCGAAATGCCCCATGTCGGCGTAAAGCGCCTCCGCACCCGTCACGGCCAGAACAACTGTCCCCATAGCCACAAAGGCCCGAAAACCGTCAATATAGAAAAAATAGAACGCATTCATCGGGTTCAAAACGTCGAAGATGATTGACGGCATCTTGGTCAGATGCATCAGGCCCAAGCCAGCCAGTGTCGCAAAATACACTAACATGATTGGCCCGAACCAAGCCCCCACCTTCGCCGTTCCGCGCGACTGGAATGCAAATAGCGCACCGATGATCACAACGGCGATCGGCAATATCCAGGCGCTAAAGCCCTCATCCACATATTTCAAACCTTCAGCAGCCGACAAGATCGACATAGCTGGCGTAATCATAGAATCGCCATAGAACAGGGCGGTTGCAAACACCCCGAGCATAACAAAAGGCGCAGTCCATTTTGCACCAGCTGTCTGCCGGTTGATGAGTGCCAAAAGCGCAAGGCTTCCACCCTCGCCCTTGTTGTCGGCTTTCATGATTGTGAAAACATATTTGAACGTCACCACAATCATCATTGACCAGAAGACAAGGCTCAATACACCTTTGATATGCATCGGGTCCGGGGTTATCGGGTGATGCCCAGCGAAGGTTTCACGGAACGCGTAAATCGGACTGGTACCGATGTCGCCGAAGACAACGCCAACGGTGCCAAGGCATAAAGCCAACAGCGAGCCTTTTGGGGCATGACTGTGATGATGATCTTGGTCACTGTGACCAAAATCGTCTGCTTGCGGTCCAACCATAATGCTTCCCCGGCTTTCGTCCCAAATGCCATGTTACCCGTGGCTGGGGCGCGGGCAATAGCATGGCGCACTGCCATTCACAACATAGCAATATGAAGACCAAATGTTATGAAAATACAATAATTACAACTATTTAATTTGTGCAATTAATTCTGCTTGTGCGGCTTGCGCTTGCAAGGCTTTCGCCGCCAGAAGTTGCGACTCAATCCGCGTTTTCCATTTGGCATTGGGTGTCGCCAGTGAAACGGTTTTTTCCCAGAGCAAAATAGCCCCATCAAGGTCACCAGCAAACAAGCGCGCTAGCCCGTCAAAATAATAAGGCGCAGGATATTTAGGGCGGATCGCCCGCGCTTTATCGAATGCCAATTTCGCAGCCGGGGACATTTGCCCCTCACTTGCCAGCATCAATTGCAGCCCAAGTGCGGACCATAAATCGGCATTCTGCGGGTCAGCACGTAGGCCTGACTTAATATAGGAGGCTGACAGAGGATAATCGCCTTGCTTGGCAAAGGAATCGGCCGTCACGAGCCAACGCTGCGCACTGCCAAAGCTCTGATCCATATCCGCACGGATTTCGACCAACTGTGTTGCACCAACGGCACTGGCCTCTAACGGCTTTGCGGGTGCTGGCGGCAACGAGGGGCGTCCCTGCAACGCGTATCCGGCCATACCCAACAGAACGGTTGCGGCAGCAACCTGCCACAACCCCTTTGACGAGCGCACGAAAAAAACCAACACAGATAGACTCAGGACCGATAGTAGCCCGAGTGCAAACCAACCGTTCATGTGCGCCTCCGAAACAGCCCGCGAGCCAGCCAAATTGAGGCTACGAATATGAAGAAGGGTGCGACCCAGAGCAAAAGTCCGACGCCCTTCATATCTGGCTCAAAACTGACCCATTCACCGTAGCGGTCAATCATCCAACTCCGAATGGCTTGTGGTTTTTCGCCGGCCGCGATTTGTTGCCGCACCTCGGCGCGCATCGTGCCTGCCATTGCGGCATCGCTATCTGCAATAGACTGCCCCTGACACTGAATGCAGCGCAGACTATGCATCAGGCGCATGGCTTGCGCCTCCTGCGCCGGATCAGCCAGTTGTCGGTTGGCCAGCGGCGGCGTCGGGCCACTGCCTTGCGCAAACACAGGCACGGAAAGTGCAAGCAAAATAGGCGCAAAGGCTCTCATTTCGCGGCATTCACTTTTTCAATCAACATCGGCACATGTTCTGCCCTGATGTCACCAATATGCTGAAACAATATCGTTCCGTCGCCGCCAATGACATAGGTTTCAGGAACGCCTGACGAGCCAAGCATTAACTGCACCGCCATTTCGCTGTCTGAACCAATGCGCCGAAACGGATTGCCAAACTCGGCCAGAAAGGCAGCCACATCCTCCGGCTTGTCACGAACGGCGATGGCATCAATCTCAACCCCAGCCGCCTTCAATGTTTCCAGATGCGGGGCCTCCGCTTTGCAAGGCAGGCACCAGCTTGCAAAAATATTGAGCAAGCGCGGCTTACCATCGGACATGTCGGTGTTGGATAAAGCTGGAACGCCAGCGGTTGCAGCAGGCAGGGCAAATGCGGGTAGTTTTTTACCAATCATTGCGGAATGGACTTGATCATCCTTCGGCACCGCAAGGCCGTAGATTGCAAGCCCGCCAATGAAGGCGACGACCGCAAGCGGTATCCACAAAAGCCATGGCCGGTTCATGCGCGTTCCCACTTATTGATTGCAGGTTTTTTGGCGCGCCGGAACATGCGACCAAACAGCGATATCGTACCGCCAAGGGCAATTAGGATCCCGCCATACCAGATGAATGTAACATATGGCTTCCACCACAAACGAACTTGCCATCGACCGTCACCCTCTTGATCCGGTTGCGCGATTACGGCGTATAATTGGCCGTTCCAGCGTGTAAGCAATGCGGCCTCACTGGTCTGCATTTCGGGTTTATAAAACTGCCGAGACTGCGGACGAAGCATAAACGTATCGCCATTTTTGCTAGCGACCATCTCACCTTCGACGGCAACCCAATTGTCACCGAGAACTGGTTTTACGTCATCAAGCTTAACCTTCCAGCCAGCTATCTCCGCGCTTTCACCTGGCGCAAGCGCCGTCAGAGTTTCTTTAGAAAACCCGGATTCCGCCGCCATGCCAAAGACACTTACCGCTATTCCGAAATGCGCGATGACCATCCCGAAAATCGGCAAAGGCGTCCGCAGCAATTTGCGGCCGCGCAGCGGCAACCACGCAGCCACCGCAAGCGCCAAAGACAATGCGATACCGAGGAGCGGGAACAAGCGTGTATCGGGAGCCATTTTCCAAGCAGCCAACCCGCCGCATACCAGAATTGCTGCCGCGCCAATCAGCCAATATTTGATCCGCATCAACGCGTCCCGCCGCCACCGCAACATGGGACCAATCAACAAGGCTACCATCAATAGCAGCATGACAGGCACGGTCGCTTTGTTGAAATACGGCGGACCAACCGAAATCTTGTCTCCCATCGCCTCTGCCGCCAACGGGTACAGTGTTCCTATCAGGACGATCGCCAAAATGACGCTGAGGAAGATGTTGTTCGCAACGATACCGCCCTCACGGCTAACCAATTGGAAGGGCTCGCCTTGCTTCACCGTGCCGATACGAAGGGCAAAAATGACGAACGCGATGCTGGTATAAATTAGCATGATCGCCAGAATGAACGCGCCACGTTCAGGATCAACGGCAAAGGCATGCACGCTGGTCAATATCCCTGACCGTACGAGGAAGGTGCCTGCCATCGACATCGCAAAAGCGACCAAGGCAAGCATGATAGTCCATGCGCGCAGCGCGTTACGGGTGGCAAGAACGCTAACCGAATGCAGCAAAGCCGTCGCGGCGAGCCATGGCATCAGCGAAGCATTTTCAACGGGATCCCAAAACCACCAACCACCCCAGCCGAGTTCATAATAGGCCCAATAGCTGCCCGCGGCGATGCCGATGGTGAGGAAAATCCAAGCGGTCAAAACCCACGGTCGCATAGCGCGCGCAAATGCTGGCCCCACTTGATTTGTCAGCAAGGCACCAACAGCAAAGGAAAATGCAATCGATAGCCCGACATAGCCCATGTAAAGCGTTGGCGGATGAAAGGCCAAACCAACATCTTGAAGTAACGGGTTAAGACCTGCACCCTCCAATGGCGCAGGCACGAGCCGTTCAAATGGGTTCGACGCAAATAATAGGAACGCAAAAAAACCGAGCGCAATAAAACCCTGTACCGCGAGCGTCGCATATAGTGTCTTTGCATCAATCCTTTTTTCAAAAAACGCGATGGCCGCGCCAGATACCGACAGCACCGCAACCCACAGCAGCATTGAGCCTTCATGATTGCCCCAAGTACCAGCAAGTTTGAAGATCATCGGCTTGTCGATATGGCTATTGCTTGCAACCAAAAGAACTGACAGGTCGGTCACATAAAATAGCCACATCAGCGCAAAAAAGGCGAAGGCGCACAGTCCGCCCTGCACATAAGCCGCTGGTTTAATGAGCGGCACCAACTGCCCTGCGCCACCGCGCAACAATGTCAGGCCGCCGACAAACTGCAACAACGCCATAGCCGCCGCCAGCCAAAGGGCGGCCAATCCTGCCTCTGCGATCATGTCAAAGCTTTCATTGAGAAATCGTGTTTTTCGTATTTTCGGCCGCGGTCATATCGATATCGGCGAGTTCTTTGGGGACGTAATTTTCGTCATGCTTCGCGAGTAAGCTTTCTGCAACGAACACGCCGTCTGGCCGAAGGCGACCATCGGCAACAACGCCGGAGCCTTCCACAAACAAATCAGGTGTAATGCCACGATACGCAACCTTTTGGGTGCGCTCCTGATCTTGCACGATGAAAGTTATGGAAACGCCGTCAGCGGCGCGCACAATCGATCCCTTCTGCACCATCCCGCCAAGCCTGATGGCCTTTCCGGGCTCAACATTAGCGGTCGCCAATGTGGTGGGCGTATAGAAATAGGATGCCTCCTCGCGCAAGGCGGAGGCGGCAATCAGACCTGCACCAATCAATGCCACCACGGCGATCAAAGCTAATAACAAACGTTGATGCTTAGGTTTCATGACTGTTCCCGCAATGCGTCTGCCGAAGCCTCAGCCCGGCGCATGGAAGTATAGCTCGAAATTATCAGCCAAAGCATGCCGACCCCAGTAACCGCGAAAGACGCGATAATGAAAGGTGCGTGGGGCATCAGCCTTGCGCCATCCGGCGCATCCGTGCTTCAATCCGCATTTCCGCCAGTGCTGCGCGCATCCGCATCAGGACGAGCGCCCCGAATAACAGGCTGAAACCCGCGACAGCGACAAATAATGGCACCAGATAAGCCGTATCGATGGTTGAACCACTTAAAGTAATGCTCGCCTTTTGATGCTGGCTTTCCCACCAGATAACCGAGCGGTTGATGATCGGAATATTGATCGCGCCAATGATACCAAACACAGCGGCAACGCGGCTCGTGTCGCCTTTCTCGCTTGAAGCATTAGAAAGCGCGATATAGCCGAGATACAGGAAAAAGAGCACTAACATTGACGTCAGGCGCCCATCCCATACCCACCAAGTACCCCATGTTGGCTTTCCCCAGATGGAACCTGTAATAAGGCAGATTGCCGCAAAGGTCGCCCCGGGAACGGCAATGGCACGCGCCGCAACGCCCGCCAACGGGTGTCGCCATACCAATTGCACGATGCTGGCAATCGCAATGCCGGTCCATCCACCCATGCCAAGCCATGCGGAAGGGACATGAACGAAAAGGATTTTGACGGTATCGCCCATCAACCGTTCGGTCGGGGTAAAGAACAAGCCCCAAATGCACGCAATGAGTGTTAACAAAAGCCCCGGCCAGAACAATGCCGGCGTAAGCGGCTTTGCAATACGCAAGAATCGGGCAGGATTGGCAAAGCGATGCATGATTAGGCAGCGCCTTTAGCACCGCTAAAGCGTTACGCCAATGGATTTGCGATCATCTGCCAATAAGCTTTTGTGCCATTTTGTCGGCAACTTCGGCTGGCGTGTGGCCGGTCGAATCACTTTCGGACCAGATGGCGGACAGACGCTCCGGAATGGCGTCAATGCGGCGGTTTATTTGTGCATCGTCAGCATTTTCAATGTGGCGCAAAACATTGATAATACCGCCCGCGTTGATGACATAATCTGGCGCATAAAGTATACCACGATCCGCCAGGATCCGGCCCTCTGACCCTGTGGCCAATTGGTTGTTCGCGCCGCCAGCAACGGCCCGCACTTTTAGGGCGCGCACGCTCGCTTCTGTTAGGATGGCGCCCAAAGCACAGGGGCTAAAAATGTCTGCGTCGATGTTCATGATTTCGTCAGCAGGGACGCTGGTGCCGCCAAGTACCGCGGCGAGGTCGGTGGCACGTTGCGCGTTGACGTCGGCCAATGTCAGCTTTGCGCCTTGTTCTGCAAGGTAACGCGCTAGACCGCCGCCAACACTTCCTACACCCTGAATAGCGACGTGAACGCCAGACAGGCTATCGGTGCCAAAAGCATGCTGTGCAGCCGCCTTAACCCCTAGATATACACCGCGCGCGGTATAGGGACCGGGATCTCCGCCTTGCTCCGGCAATCCAGCAACGTGCGATGTGACCTTCGACAACGAAACCATATCGGCTTCCGACATGCCGACATCCTGCGCCGTGATATATTTTCCGCCGAGCGAATCGACAGCCCGTGCAAAGGCATCAAGCATCGCCTGCGCTTTGATGCGTTGCGGATTAGCAAGAATTACCGCCTTGCCACCGCCCGCCGAAAGCCCTGCCATCGCGTTTTTGTAGCTCATCCCGCGCGACAGACGCAGTGCGTCGATAATCGCGGCTTGGGAATCGCCATAATGCCAAAAACGTGTTCCGCCGGCTGCTGGCCCCAAAAAGGTAGAATGCACTGCGATAACGGCCCTTAGTCCCGTCGCGCGGTCGTCAAAGACGTGCACCGCCTCATGCGAGTCAAAATCAGGCAGGTCCCAAATGGCGGGCATGATATATTTCCTTGTGCGAATATGGCTCTCAAGTAATTGGAATCATATTACGATAAAGCGTAATAATATTACACAAAGCAAATGTCACACAGATTTTGGAGAATAAGAAATGGGGCGACCGAGGGGTCTTGAACCCCCGACCTCTGGTACCACAAACCAGCGCTCTAACCAACTGAGCTACGGTCGCCATAGCGCCACTGAGGCAGGCGCGATCCCGTTATTCGGTCTATTCTTAGACCTCAAACTTATAATGTGCCGAGCCTTAGCCCGGCACATGAAATTTTACTTTTTGAGGCTGAGGCCACCAAAACGCTTGTTAAACTGAGCCACGCGGCCACCAGTGTCAAGCATACGGCCCGAGCCGCCGGTCCATGCAGGGTGTGATGTCGGATCGATATCCAGAGCAAGCGTGTCGCCTTCCTTGCCCCAAGTGGAGCGTGTTTCGAAGACGGTGCCATCGGTCATCTGCACCTTGATCATGTGATAATCGGGGTGAATGTCGGCTTTCATACATAAATCCTTTGTTCAGTCACCGGTTTCCGACCGGCAACCCTAAATTCGGAAGCGCCGCGCATAGCGGTGGGCGGATAAGATAGCAACACGGAAATATTGCAGAACGCGCGTGTGGCGGATTTACAACTCGTCGTTCACCCGTTCGTTATCCTAACCCCAATTTCGTCATCCTGAACTTGGTTCAGGATGACAGGCTAAGTTCGCGCGTTATCCCGAACCAAGTTCAGGATGACGAGAGAGAGTGTTCGGAGTCAATACATCAAGCAGGTGGCTCGGCAATCATTGCCATAAATTCGGCCTCAGCAGCGACTTGGTCGCCAACCATGGCACGTCCGGCAAATTTGCACACGCGGGCACGCTTCTGCACAAATTCAACATGCAGATGCATCAGACATCCCGGCTCAACCGGGGCTCGGAACTTGGCATTGTCGATCGACATGAAATACACAAGCTTACCCGAACCGATCAATCCGAGGCTTTCCATAGCCAGAACACCCGCCGCTTGGGCCAGCGCCTCAACAATCAAAACACCCGGCATGATGGGTCTTCCGGGAAAATGCCCCTGAAAAAACCCTTCATTCATGGTTACGGCCTTAACCGCGCATATACGCTCGTCGACGACAAGCTCCTCTACGCGGTCGACCAAAAGCATGGGGTAGCGGTGCGGAAGCACCGCCATGACCCGACGAACGTCATAATTGCTGAAATCGCCCCCCGACATAAAGTCTAGCGGCTTTCAGGCTGCGCTGCGGGTGTAGCGGAACGGGCCTGCGCCGCAGCAGCCGCTTGTGCTTGCTGGGTCGCGGCGTTGATCAGTTGCTGAATCTGCTGATACAAAGCGCCAATCTGGCGCGACGGACGCCAACCAGCAGGTGGCGTTATCGTCACGGATGGGACAGCCTTGTCAAGTTCAGCCGTAATCGCAGGGGTCACGTCAATCGCTTCTGGTGCCCACACGAACGAATCAGGCGTAAGGATGACATTGATTTTCTTAGCGGTAATGACTGCTTGCTGTGCAGCTTCATATTTCAATGCAATCTGCTCGACGGCATAAAGCTGCGCCAGCACGATAGGATCCTGAAGTGTATTAATTTCCGACTGTTTTGTGTCGATTTGCTTCAGCAACGGGCTATTCGCCTTAACCGCGACGTCAATCTCCGCCTGTGTCAGTTCCTTGTCCTTGTTGATATCCAACTGCGCATTCAGATTGTTGATCTCTACGCGCTTGGCTTGCAATTGCTGAGCTACGCTCGCGTATAGTGTACCGATTTGCTGATAGGCAGTCCCGAGGGCCTTTGAACGGGTAATGGCAACGGACGTATCCGCAGTAGCGATACCTGCGACTTGGGCTGATGCTGGGACCGAAATGGCAGCTGCCGACAAAAAGGCAGCGGCGATAATGTTTTTACGAATTTTCATTAGAATTGCGTTCCTACGTTGAATGTGAATAATTTGGTGTCGTCACCCTCCTGCTTGAGCAGCGCGCGGGCGATATCAATCCTGAACGGACCAAAGGGTGAATTCCAGTTAACGCCAAAGCCAACCGATAAGCGCGGTTTCCAACTGTCACCGAAAAAGCGTTCTTCGAAACGCAGCGCGGCAACCCGGGCCGAACCATCGGCATTGGTAGCTGTGGTCGATGTTTGAAGCGTACCAGCAGTATCTACGAAATAATATAATGGCGCGCCTTGCGTGCCGTTCGACAGCACTTCACGTTGCGGCACCGTCTGCAAAATAGGTCGTGTCACATCAAACACAGACCCCACATCGACGAACATGGAAGGACGCAAGCCCAACTCTCTAGCGCCACTGCCCAAAGGAATTTGAAGTTCGGCACGGCCAAGATAATAGAAACGCCCGCCGATAGCATCGTCCTGAATCTGGTTGCGATCCGTTAGCGGCGTATTCACCACCACCCCATTTACAACCTGACTTTCGAAGAACACACGCTGCACGCGTGGGCCGATGCCGCGAATGTCGAACCCGCGCATTTGCGGTTCACCCAGATAAAAACGGTCGGTCAGGCGAACATCGTCAATACCTTGCGAGGCCAAACCGCGGTCTTCCAACGCGTGGATATACCCGCCTTCAAACGACAATCCAAAAACGAAGTTACCGAATGGCTTCCAATATTTGTCGGCGTTAATGCGCGTTTTCACATATTTTACGTCACCGCCAAGCCCAGCAAAGTCTTGGCTTATACCAAAGCTTTGACCGCGTGTCGGACGGATGCGGTTGTCACGATCATCATAAAGCAGCGTATAACCAATAGAGGATGTCAAACGCTTACCCAGGGCATCGCACAGAAAACGTCCGGCAATGATTGGGTCGCATGACGGTAGAAGCGGGCCTAGGCCATCGGGGTCTGAGAAGAAGGTATTCTCATCCAGTGAAATATCATCCTGGCTCAACCCATAGCGTGCCTGAAAATAAACATATTCATTAACAGGCACACCAACACGCACCTGCAAACCTGTTGTAGCTTGCTCATAGGTCGTGTTGCGTTGGTTATTAAAGAAGTTGAAGCTGTTTAAATCTCGACGGAAAATGTCGCCCGATATGGCTATGGAACGATCAAACAAATAGGGTTCTGTAAAGCCAATTTCTGCTGATTTAGAATAAGATGAATAGGAAATGTTCGTCCGCAATTCCTGACCCAAACCGCGGAAATTTCGCTGCTTGATCGCACCTTGGAAAATGAAATTTTCGATCGATGAAAATCCAGCCGACAAGGACAATTCGCCCGTCGCTTTTTCTTCGACATTGGTGCTCAGGATGATGCGGTCGGGACCACTGCCCTGTTCCTGCTCAACTTCCAGGTCTTCCTGAAAATATCCGAGCGATTTGATACGCTCGGCGGTCCGCTTTACCTGAATACTATTAAAGGCATCGCCTTCGTTCAGGCGGAACTCGCGACGAACGACCTTGTCTTGTGTCAGCGTGTTGCCGTTAATGTTGATCCGTTCCACAAACACGCGCGGAGATTCGGCAACGTTAAACGTAATACCCATAGTCAGCGTATCTTTATCCCGCCGGAAATCAGGGTTTACGTCGGCAAAGGCATAACCGAAAAGACCTGCGGTCTCTGACAGACCTTCGACAGTGTCTTCCACCATTTTGGCGTCATACCAGTCGCCTTTTTTCATACGCAAAGTCGTAGTCAGCCGATCTGAATCAAAGTCGCGAATTTGGCTCTCAACCTTGACGTCGCCAAATTTGTACCGGTCACCTTCTTCCACCACATAAGTGATGATAAAGTCCTGCTTATCAGGCGTCAGTTCGGCGACTGCGGAAACAACCCGGAAATCGGCATAGCCCTGGGTTAGGTAAAATTGACGCAGCTTTTGTTGGTCGAACGCAAGACGGTCTGGATCATAGCTGGTGCCAGAGCTGAAAAACCGGTAAAAACGAGCTTGCTTCGTGACCATCTCGCCACGCAACTGGCCATCGGAAAACTTTTCATTTCCGATGATGTTGATCTGCTGAACCTTGGACTTGGGCCCTTCGGTAATTTCGAAAACAATGTCCACGCGGTTCTGGTCGAGTTGAACCAGCTTGGGTTCCACAACTGCGGCAAAGCGCCCTTGGCGCTTGTACAGCTCTACAATGCGCGCAACATCAGCGCGGACTTTGGAGCGCGAATAAATCTGCCGTGGTGCAAGTTTAATTTCTGGTTCAATTTTGTCATTCTTGATACGTTTATTGCCTTCAAGAATGATACGGTTCACCACGGGGTTTTCGCGCACCTCGATAACAACGGCGCCGGCGTTATTGCGGACAGCAACATCCGCGAACAATTCCGTCGCATAAAGGTCTTTTAATGCTTGGTCACCCGCAACCTGCGTCCATGGCTGCCCCGTGCGCAAGCGAATGTAGGACCGTACTGTATCACCCTCGAGTCGCTGCGTACCGATGACAGTGATAGATTGAATGGTTTCAGCAGGCGCAGCTACCTCCGGCTGCACCGCAGGCGTTGCCGGCGCGGTCTGCGCAAAAGCGGGGGCCATGGACCCCGTCGCGGCAAGCGCCGTCGAGCCCATCAAATATATGCCAAAGCTTTTGAATTTGCCGCAAGGTCTACTTTTCATTGTCATCCGATCTGATGTCCGGTCCCCACCGGGCGTTGGCAAACTGCCACTAAAATAATTTTGTGTTCCCTGCCCGATGCAGCGCGCGCAATCAAGTATGCAATGCCCTCAACCGCTTTCGAAAAGACCGAAAGAAGCTAGGTCGTTGAATGTTACCATGATCATAAATGCCGCTAGCATCGCAAATCCTGCACGAAACGCCCACTCCTGCACTACTGGCGTGGCTGGACGCCGACGCACTGCTTCGATTGCATAGAGCAACAAATGCCCTCCATCGAGCATTGGGATTGGCAGTAGATTGATGAACCCTAAGTTAATTGAGATCAAAGCCGCAAGGCTAATGAATGTCAAAATTCCAAGACTCATCGCCTCACCCGACACTTTCGCGATTTTCAACGGACCGCCAAGTTCCGAAATGGGTCGGCGACCTGAAATAATCTGGCCAAGGCCGATGATTTGTTGACGCAATATATTGCCCGTTTGCACCACCGCGGCCCAAGGTGCTTCCAGCAGGCCGACTTCGCGGATTTCCATTTTGCTGGCTCCAATACCGAGGCGACCAATGCGGTATTCATTACCGAAACGATCCACTTCAATAGCCTCAGATACCATGGCTTCTTTTACTATACGCGCGCCGTCACGTTCGATTTCCATCACGATTTTTTCGCCAGGAATCATAATGACTTCGCTTGCCATAGCGTCGAAGGTTTCGACTGTGCGGTCATTCAATGTCAAGATACGGTCACCAGTCTGCAAGCCAGCAACAGCAGCCGCGCTATTCGGTTGAACGACATCAACCACCGGCGGTGTCACCGATTTACCAAACGCCAACAGGAAACCCATGGCGATCAGGATGGCCAAGATGAAATTGACCGCTGGCCCTGCAAATACGATCAAGGCGCGCTGCCACAATGTTTTGGATTGGAACGTCTGGTTGCGTTCATGTTCAGGCAAATGCTTCCAATTTTCGTCGGCTTGACTTGCCGGATTCATGTCACCTGCAAATTGAACAAAGCCGCCCAAAGGCAGCAGGCCAATGCGCCACAAGGTGCCGCGTTTGTCGACCCTGCCCCATATCTGCGGGCCAAAGCCGATAGAAAATTTCTCGGCCTTCACCCCAAACCATCGGCCCATGGCATAATGACCAAGTTCATGCACAACGACCAGCGAGCCGATCAGCACCAAAAATGCAACCAACGTCAAAAGGATATGAGGTGATTCAGTGGCCACGCGTCAATTTCTCCAATTCGGTAAGCGCATATTGCCGCGCGTCTGCATCAACGCTGAACAGATCTTCCAAATTTGCGGGCGCATCTGGCACATATGCCGTCAACGTCGCCTCGACCAACGCCGCAATTTCCAAGAATGTAATATGGCCCGCCAAAAATGCTGCCACGGCAATTTCATTAGCAGCGTTTAAAATGGCGGGCTTCGCTCCGCCCTCCGCAATCGCCGCGCGAGCCAGCCGAAGTGCGGGGAACCGCACGATGTCTGGCTGCTCAAACGTCAACTGCCCAATGGTCGCTAAATCCAGGGGCTTGCAAGTCGTTGCTATGCGCTCCGGCCATGCCAGCGCACTGGCAATGGGAATACGCATATCTGGCGATCCAAGCTGCGCCAATGTCGAACAATCGATATATTCTACCATCGAATGGATGACCGATTGGGGATGGACGAGGATATCGATCTTATCCAAGCCCACAGGAAACAAATGATAAGCCTCAATCAGTTCAAGGCCCTTGTTCATCATGGTCGCAGAATCGATGCTGATTTTTGCGCCCATGTCCCAATTGGGATGCGCCACAGCCTGTGCCGGCGTTACGCCCTGCATCTCCTCAAGCGAGAAAGAGCGGAACGGCCCGCCGCTGGCGGTCAAGGTGATTTTGCGTACTTGGTCAATCTTGCTGCCTGCTAGGCACTGAAATATCGCATTATGTTCGCTGTCGACGGGCAAAAGCGTTGCGCCCGACCGACGCACCGCAGCCATCATCAATGCACCTGCGGAGACCAATGCTTCTTTATTCGCCAAAGCAACGGTCTTACCAGCCTCGATTGCAGCCATCGTAGACGGCAATCCAGCGCAGCCGACGATGGAGGCCATTGTCCAGTCGGCATTACGTCTGGCGGCCTCCACAAGCGCCTCTGCGCCTGCTGCGGCTTCTATCCCCGTCCCGGCCAATGCGTCCTTGAGGTCGGCATAGGCTGCTTCATCCGCAACAACTGCTAGCTCAGCATCAAATTCCCGCGCCAATTGCGCAATGGCAGTGGCATTGCCGTTCGCAGTAAGCGCGACAACACGATATTGGTTACGATGCTGGCGAATGATATCCAGCGTCGACAACCCGACCGAACCTGTTGCGCCAAAGATGGAAACGCTACGGGTCATGGGTTCAGCTAACCGCCACGCTTTGAAATATCGTGACAACACCGGCGGCAAAAGCGACTGCAATAAGGCCGTCTGTCCGGTCAAATAACCCGCCATGACCAGGTATCAATCGGCCAGAATCCTTTACCCCTGCCCGTCGTTTCATCCAGCTTTCGAAGAAATCACCCATTTGCGCGACCACCGCCAGCGCGGCCCCCATTAGCATGAGACGAAACCAACCATAGGCCAGATAGACATCGCCATCGCCAGCATTACCGCCCCTGAGGGCATAAATGCCTGCTTGAATGATAACCATCATTAGGCCCGCACCAATCATACCGCCCAAAAGGCCGGACCATGTTTTGGACGGACTAATCCGTGGCGCGATCTTGGGTCCGCCAATGCTTCTGCCAGCAAAATACGCACCAACATCGGTGCCAATAACACCTGCGATCAGCATGATTGCCGGTGTCATGCCAAAGAAAGGCGCGCTGAACAGCATCAAACTGAAACATGCAAGGCCGACATAGATCGCGCCACCCAATAGCCAAAACATCCGCGCCTGCAGGCTATGCGCAAAACCAAGCACCAATTTGGCAAATTCAAAAAGCACGCCAAGGCCAATGGCAATTACCAGACCCATCAAGGCATAGCCGCCCAGCCAGATCGCAATAATCGCAACCGACATCATGGCGACGCTCGACAAGGTCCGTATGCCCAAGTCCGAGCGGGGTTTCAGAAGCGGAACGACTTTATCGTTCATCGACCACCATAGCGCCGCTCGCGGCGGGCAAATGCATTCAGCGCGGTCGCAAGTTCATCCTTGTTGAAATCCGGCCATAATGTTTCGGTAAACCAGAATTCGGCATAAGCCGCCTGCCACAGCATGAAATTGGACAGCCGTTGCTCCCCCGACGTACGAATGAGCAAATCCAGAGGCGGTAAGTCCGCCGTGTCGAGATTGGCCTCAATGCTCGCCGCGCTAATTTCGCCTTGCGCAGCGGCAGCTCGGGCGGCGCGGACCATCTCATCTTGTGCGCCATAATTCAGTGCGACCGCCAATGTCGTACGGCTGTTCTTTGAAGTCCGTGCGATAGATTCCTCAAGCATCTCCACAATATCTGGCGCTAATGCTTTGTAATTGCCAATAATTTTAAGGCGCACATCGTTAGAGGCGAATTCGTCAAGATCAGATTTGATAAAGTCGCGCATCAGGCCCATCAGGTCGCTGATCTCATCCTCCGGCCGTTTCCAATTCTCGCTCGAGAATGCGTAGAGGCTTAATGTTTCTAGCCCAAGCTCACCCGCCGCGCGCACGATATTCCGGACGGTCTCCACCCCCCGCTTATGCCCCATCGCCCGCGGCAACATGCGCTTTTTCGCCCAGCGACCATTGCCATCCATAATAATCGCGACATGGCGCGGCATTTTGCCGGTGCCCGCGGCAATACGCTCTTGAGCTTCAGCGACAGCCATCAGTTACCTAAACCCGATGAAGTTAAAAGGTTGGCCAAAATCACTGGCTCAGGATTTCCTTTTCCTTATGTGCAGCCGCGTCATCGACCGCCTTGATCATGTCATCGGTCATTTTCTGAACTTCAGTTTCCAACCTTTTGCGTTCGTCTTCGCTGATTTCCTTCTTGTTTTCATCGGTCTTCAGACCGTCATTGGCATCACGGCGGACGTTGCGGATCGCGATTTTTGCTTTCTCCGCATATTGGCCCGCCAGCTTTGCAAGCTCCTTGCGGCGCTCTTCGGTCAGGTCGGGAATAGGCAAGCGCAGCGTTTGACCATCAGTGATTGGATTCAAACCAAGGCCTGCTGAACGAATGGCCTTTTCCACTGGGGTAACATTTGAACGGTCCCATACTTGCACTGAAAGCAAACGCGGCTCTGGCGCGCTGACGGTAGCAACTTGGCTCAAAGGCATGTGTGATCCGTACACTTCAACCACAACTGGATCGAGCAAGGTCACATTGGCGCGGCCCGTACGTAAACCCGAAAGATCGCTTTTGAGTGATTCGACAGCACCCTTCATGCGGCGCTCTACATCGGTTTTGTCATATTGCGGCATGGATCAGTTTCCTTCGCTTGTTACCACAGTTGAAGTGCCGCTTCCGTCGAGCACTTTCAGAATATTGCCCTGCTCGCGGATTGAGAAAACCACGATGGGAATGTTGTTGTCACGGCATAAAGATACCGCGCTGGCATCCATAACCTTCAGATTATCTGCCAAGACACGGTCATAACTTAATGTTTCATAACGCTTGGCAGTTGGCACCTTTTTGGGATCAGCATCGTAAACGCCATCGACCGAGGTGCCTTTGAACAATGCATCACACTGCATTTCCGCCGCGCGCAATGCAGCGCCGCTATCGGTTGTGAAGAATGGCGCGCCAACGCCAGCAGCAAAAATAACAATCCGCCCCTTCTCCAGATGCCGTTCCGCACGGCGGCGAATGACCGGCTCGCAAACCTTATCCATCTCAATCGCGGATTGGACACGGGTAGGCACGCCAAGTTGTTCCAGTGCGTTTTGCATTGCCAGCGCGTTCATGACGGTGGCGAGCATACCCATATAGTCGGCCTGCGCGCGATCCATGCCCTTGGCCGCACCGGACATCCCGCGGAAGATGTTCCCGCCGCCGATGACCAGGCATAATTGCAGCCCCGTATCCTGCGCCGCCTTTACCTCTTCAGCCACGCGAGCGACCGTGTCAGGGTCAATGCCATAGGCTTGGTCGCCCATAAGCACTTCGCCTGATAACTTCAGAAGAATGCGACGATAGCCGTGCGCGCCCATAAAATCCCTCACCCTGATACGATAATGGCGCCCAGCTATAGGAGCCGCGCGCCACATCGCCAAGTGCTTATGCCGTAATTTAATCGCGGCAGATAAACTCTGCTCGCACCCCGCTTATCGAGACGCGAGCAGCAGTTTTATTGTTACGCGCCGACCGCAGCAGCTACTTCCGCTGCAAAGTCAGACACTTCCTTTTCAATGCCTTCACCCAGCTGGAAGCGGACATAGTCCTTAAGCACGATCGGTTTGCCAGCTTCTTTACCAGCGGCGGCCACAACGTCGGAAATCGGTGTCTTACCGTCCATCACAAATGGCTGGCTCAGCAATGCATTTTCCTTGGCAAATTTCTTCACAGCGCCTTCTACCATCTTTTCGACGATATCGGCAGGCTTGCCGCTTTCCGATGCCTTTTCACGGGCAATGCCGCGTTCACGCTCAAGCGTTTCAGCATCAAGACCGGTTTCGTCAAGCGATAGCGGGAAGGCCGCGGCGATGTGCATCGCCAATTGCTTACCAAGGCCATCCAAGGTCGCAGCGTCTGCTTCGCTTTCAAGTGCCACCAGAACACCGATGCCACCCATGCCGGGCGCGGCAGCGTTGTGCACATAAGAAACCACACGGCCATTGCTAACCGTCAGCGACTTCACGCGGCGGATAACCTGGTTTTCACCGATGGTAGCGATATTGTTCGTCAGACGATCCTGAACCGTTTCACCACCGCCATAAGGCGCGGCCAAAACAGCCTCGGGATCATTCGCAGCTAGGCCAAGCGCAACTTGGCTAACGGCAGCAACGAATTCCTGGAATTGCTCGTTCTTGGCGACGAAGTCGGTCTGGCTGTTAACTTCGATAGCCGTGCCCTTGGTGCCTTCTACGGCAACACCGACAAGGCCTTCAGCCGCGGTGCGGCTAGATTTCTTGGCAGCGGTTGCAAGGCCCTTGGCGCGCAGCAAGTCCACTGCGGCTTCGATATCACCATTGGTTTCTTCAAGCGCCTTTTTGGCGTCCATCATGCCAGCGCCGGAAAGCTCACGCAGCTCCTTGACGGCTGAAGCAGTAATTGCAGACATAAATTTGTCCTTTCGAATGTGCGGGAGGCCAATCGACCTCATTAAAGTTCGTCATCCCCGCGAAAGCAGAGATCAAACACCTGAGCTTGCCATATATGCAAATATCAGGGTCGCCCCCCCCCCGCCTACGCGGGGGTGACGACAAATTGATTACGCTTCTGCGGCAGGTGCTTCAGCTGGAGCTTCTTCCACGACAGGCGCAGTTTCTTCTGCAACAGGCGCAGCTTCTTCAACTAAGGCGGGTTCCGCCGCTGGCTCAACTTCCGCACCAAGGTCAACGCCCTTGGCAACCTTCGCGTTTACATTGCCCTTGGTTGCCGCCGTGGCAACGGCGTCGCAATACAAACGAATGGCGCGTGCAGCGTCGTCATTTGCAGGAACGGGGAATGCAATGCCATCAGGCGATACGTTTGAATCGAGGATGGCGATCACTGGAATGCCCAAAACATTGGCTTCCTTGATAGCAAGCTCTTCCTTGTTGGCGTCAACAACGAACATGACGTCCGGAATGCCGCCCATGTCGCGAATACCGCCAAGGCTCATTTCAAGCTTGTCGCGCTCGCGGGTCATTTGAAGGATTTCCTTCTTCGTGAAACCGTGCGTGTCGCCAGAAAGCTGCTCTTCAAGAGTCTTAAGCTTCTTAATCGAGTTTGAAATTGTCTTCCAGTTGGTGAGCATGCCACCCAACCAGCGATGGTTGACGAAATGCTGACCTGATGCGCGGGCTGCATCAGCGATTGGACCTTGGGCCTGACGCTTTGTGCCAACGAACAAAACCTTGCCGCCAGACGAAACGCTTTGGGCGACGAAATCTAGCGCACGTGCGAACAATGGCACGGACTGCGACAGATCAAGAATGTGGATGCCGTTGCGCGCGCCGAAGATATACGGCTTCATACGCGGGTTCCAACGGTGTGTTTGGTGGCCGAAATGGGCCCCAGCTTCAAGCAATTGCTGCATGGTAACGACAGGTGCCGCCATGGTACTTCTCCTTCCGGTTGAGCCTCTGGGAAACTAGAACTTCACTATTGCCTGAAAGACATAGATCAGCACCGGTATGTGCGTTTCCCATGTGGAATGAGGGGGCCGTTATAGTTGGTGAGAGGATTCGTCAAGCACCAAAGGGCTGTTAACGGCGTAAAGCCCGCGATGCGGTATTAACGACAGGTTCACCTCTATCTGCATAAGGCGACTTTATGCCCGAACAGACCACATGAAAATGCAATGGGCAGCCCTCATCGCATTTTTGCTGGGGGTAACGCCTCTGTCAGCATTTGCGTATCAACCTTCATTGGGCGATGCACAGCAGTCAGCTCCGGCGGAACGCATTTCGTTTCTCGTGACTTTTGGCAGCGAGCAATGCCCAAAGGCGGACGGCGATGAAATAATTGTCTGCGCAGCGCAACCCGAAGCTGAGCGCTACCGTATTCCCAAACCATTGCGCGAAGAGGACGACTCGGACGCGGCAGGTGGAAGTTGGAGCGCCGCGGTTGAAAGTTTAGACAGCTATGCGCGTGCCATTTTACCAAATAGCTGTTCCGTGAACGGCTCTAGCGGGTTCACCGGATGCCTGCAAAAGGCACTGCAGCAATGGTACGTGGAACGCCGTGGGACCGACACTAAACGTTGAAATTAGGCCATTTTAGCCTTTTGCATTTGGCAAAGTTATCCACAGCTCATCCTCAATTTTATCCAGCGTAGTTCTATTTGCGAGATGCCGCTTGACAAAAAAGAACAAATAGTGAACAAAGGCACAAATCCGGTGTAAACCCGAATCAGCACTCCGCCCAATTTGGGGTGGGAATTAACAAGGATAGTGCCATGACAATTATCGCTTCGCTTCTCTTCCTCACTGCCCTGGGCATGTCCATTGGCGTGATCACATTATCCATTCGCAACGCCATGCCGCGTATCCAAGAAGTTATCGATATGGAATTGGCGCCAGCGATGCAGCGGGATCGGCGGATCATCTTGGGCGATATGCGGCGCCTAGCACCTGCAACAATCATTGCCTTTCCAAGCACAGCTCGCGTTCAAAACAGAGACCGTTTAGCGGCTTAAATATCGCGCGCGGCATGGTTAGCCATCCGTGCCAATCGCCATCAAAATGGATCTGGTTTTACTTTGAACCATTGAGGTGCCCGCGTTGCGGGCACTTTTTTTGCGGTTTATTTGCGCATAGCGGCGATAATGATGGCTCACCCCCTGATACAAAAAAGGGCGGGTGCTTTCGCCCCGCCCTTTTTACCAATTTCTTGGCGTCTGTCTTAGTTGACAGCGTCCTTGAGCGCCTTGCCAGCCTTGAACTTTGGCTGTGTCGATGCCTTAATGGTCATTGGCTCGCCAGTGCGTGGGTTACGTCCGGTCGATGCCTTGCGCTTTGCAACGCCAAAAGTGCCGAAACCAACGAGACGCACTTCGCCACCGCTCTTCAGAGCGCCAGTAATTGCTTCAAATGTTGCTTCAACGGCTTTGCCAGCGTCAGCCTTGGTCAAACCGCTTGCTTCGGCTACTGCACTGACGAGATCTTGCTTGTTCATGTGGGAACCCCCTCTAAAAATTATGTGAGACTCACTTATTGCTAAATTGAGTCGCGGCCCAGGCCGGTTCTCGGATAATGAGGAGATTGTTGACACTGTCAAAGGAAATATCGGCCTAAAACCGTCATTTTCTGTGAAAAATGGCGCATCCTGCGAATTACATACAACTAAAGACAGGGCGCACCGACTTAGTGGGTCACCGAAACCCCATTTTCTCCACCGATTCCAGCTGGCAAAGCCGCCGCGAGATCATCAGCCTCGGTCCACTCAACCGCGACCAATGGTGACACAAGCGCACGGGCCAAAACTTGGTCAACATGGCTGACGGGAATGATTTCCAGACCATTTTTGATATTTGCCGGAATATCTGCGAGGTCCTTCTCATTCTCTTGCGGGATGAGAACGGTTTTGATCCCGCCGCGCAAGGCCGCCAGCAATTTTTCCTTCAAGCCGCCAATAGGAAGCACCCGACCGCGCAAAGTCACTTCGCCGGTCATCGCCACATCGCGGTGCACCGCAATACCCGTCAGGGTCGACACGATGCAGGTGACCATACCGATACCAGCCGACGGTCCATCCTTTGGTACTGCGCCTTCGGGAAGGTGAATGTGCACATCCTTGCGGGCAAACAGGCTCGGCTTGATGCCATAGCTCGGCGCGCGCGCCTTCACATAGCTCAAGGCGGCCTGAATGGACTCGCTCATCACCTCTCCAAGCTTGCCCGTGGTTTTGATCTGCCCCTTACCGGGCACAGTAACCGCTTCAATAGTCAGCAATTCCCCGCCTACTTCAGTCCAGGCTAGGCCCGTAACGGCGCCAATTTGGTTTTCTTCTTCGCCCATGTCATGGCGATATTTACGAACACCCGAAAAATCCGCCAGATTTTCTGGTGTTATGGCAATGCTTTTGTCTTTGCCTTCCAAGATGCGGCGCAGCGCCTTACGCGCCAGCTTTGCAATTTCGCGCTCCAAAGTCCGGACGCCTGCTTCACGCGTGTAGTAACGGATGACGTCACGCATAGCGTCGTCGCTGATGGAAAACTCATCTTGCTTCAAGCCATGAGCTTCGATTTGCTTTTCGATCAAATGCCGCTTGGCAATCTCAAGCTTCTCGTCCTCAGTATAGCCTTCCAGACGAATGATTTCCATCCGGTCCAACAAGGCTTGGGGCAAATTTAAGCTGTTTGCCGTCGTCACAAACATCACGTCCGACAAATCAAGGTCTATTTCCAAATAATGGTCGTTGAACTTGTTATTCTGTTCTGGGTCGAGCACTTCGAGCAAAGCCGACGCGGGGTCGCCGCGGAAGTCCTGCCCAAGCTTGTCGATTTCATCCAGCAGAAACAACGGATTCATTGTTCCCGCCTTTTTCAGGTTTGCCGCGACCTTGCCGGGCATCGAACCGATATAGGTCCGACGGTGACCGCGAATTTCCGCTTCGTCGCGTACGCCGCCCAAGGATTGGCGGATGAATTCACGGCCCGTGGCCTTGGCAATCGATTTACCAAGCGATGTTTTACCCACGCCGGGAGGGCCAACGAGGCACAATATTGGCCCCTTCAACTTGTTTGTGCGGGCTTGCACCGCAAGATATTCGATGATCCGATCCTTTACCTTTTCCAGCGCAAAATGGTCGGCATCCAGCACGTCCTGTGCCTTGGCAATATCCCGCTTCAACTTGGATCTTTTGCCCCAAGGTATGCCCAATAAAGTATCGAGATAGTTACGGATCACGGTCGCTTCTGCCGACATCGGCGCCATACCGCGCAGCTTTTTCAATTCCGCATTGGCCTTCGCCTTTGCTTCCTTGGACAGCTTCATCGTATCGATCTTGGATTGAAGCTCGGCAACTTCGTCGCCGCCTTCGCCATCATCATTGCCAAGTTCGCGCTGAATCGCCTTCATCTGCTCATTCAGATAATATTCGCGCTGGGTTTTCTCCATCTGCCGCTTCACGCGGCCACGGATTTTCTTCTCCACCTGCAAAACTCCAAGCTCGCCCTCCATGAAGGCAAAGGCCATTTCGAGGCGGCGCAGCGGATTGGCTTCCACCAACAAGGACTGCTTATCCGAGACTTTCAATTGTATATTCGCCGCAACCGCATCGGCAAGCGCAGAGGGTGTATCAATCTCGGTTAGTTGCACCGCCGTTTCGGCAGTCATCTTCTTATTCAGCTTCGAATAGCTTTCAAATTGCTCGTTAACCGACCGCATTAACGCAGTGGCCTCCGGCCCTTCGACATTCGCTTCGGTGATCAGGCTGATATTAGCTTCGACATGATCGCCACCGCGGTTAATAAGATCGCGCAATTCTGCCCGCTGCTTGCCCTCGACCAGCACGCGCACGGTGCCATCGGGCAGTTTCAACAACTGCATGATCGTGGCAGTAACACCAATATTATACAGATCATCCTTGTCAGGATCATCCTCGGCAGGGTCCAGCTGGGCTACCAGGAAAATTTCTTTATTGGCAGCCATCGCCCTTTCAAGCGCAACAACGGATTTGTCGCGCCCCACAAACAACGGCACAACCATGCCTGGGAAAACGACAATGTCGCGCAAAGGCAATAATGGAAGATTCAGGTCCATAGATACTCCAATTGGCGGTCACCCAAAACGGCAATCCACCTGTTCTCCCTCAATATGAGTGCTTTGCGCACGCTTTCAATGCATGTGCATCACTTGCACGCATTTAACTGGGGAAAACCAAGGAGACTTAGGCTATTATTGCCTTTCGCCTTGTCAAAAGGGTAGCTTGAAACCGGGAGGCAGTGGCAGGCCGCTGGACATTTTGCCCATTTCGGCGTTGCTGGCGGCATCCGCCTTTTCGCGGGCATCGTTAAAGGCTGCCGTAATGAGGTCTTCCAACATGCCCTTGTCGGCAGGCACAATCAGGCTGTCGTCCAGCGCAACGTTTAAAATGCGGCCTTTTGCGGTCGCGCGGACTTTCACAAGACCGCCTCCGGAAACGCCCTCCACCTGAATAGTGTCGAGTGTCGCCTGCGCTTGCTCCATCTGCTGTTGGATGTTTTGGGCGGCTTCCTGCGCGGCTTTGATCATCTCTTCCATGCTTTTCATGCGCTCTTGCTCCATTTCATGTCATTCTCGTCGCCGTCGAGCAGCTCCGCCTCTGGAAACGCGGCAAAAGCAGCTTTGACCAAAGGTGACTCCAATATAATTCGTTTATCCGCTTCGGCTGCTGCTTGCTCTTGCTCGAGCAAGCTTGGCTGCGCTTCGCCAGCGCGCTCCTCAACATTCCAGCGCGTGCCCGTGACCTTTGCCAAGGCATCGCGCAGTTCGGCGACGAAGGTCGGCGCAACAGGCCCAGCCAATTGATATGCAAGATGAGGCGGCGCGTAATCCACAATACGCATCACATCACGCAGAGTCATTTCAAGGCTGACAAATCCATCCCGCGCTAATCGTTCCAGCAGTGCGGTGAAACTCGCCGGCATCAAAGTCTGCACATTTGCTGTTGGCGGCACATCACGCGCAGTGGACACCGACGAGGGCGCTGGAGTTGGAGCCGTGAACGCCCCTTCGCCAATCATCTTGGCCAGTTCCCCCGGATCAGGCAGCGTTGCAGCATGAACCACACGCAGCAGCGCCATGTCCGCCGCATCAAGAGGAACAGAAGCGCGGGCGACCTCTTCTTGCCCCTTCAACAACAACTGCCACAAGCGGTGCAAAACCGGGAAGGATAAACGGTCGGCGTGATTCTCGACAACAGCCGCAGCCTCGGCATCCAAAGCGCCATCACGCGGCGCACCAACCTTAGCGAGTGTGAGCCGGTGAACCTCGGACAAAAGGCCGGCAAACATCGCCAGCGGTTCAACGCCCAAATTATACTGGTTCTTCGCCTCCGCCAGCATCGCCTGCGCGTCGCCTGTAAGGATCAGCCCAAATAAACGGCGGATGGCGCCGCGGTCGGAAAGCCCCAACATATCGCGCACCTGAGCAGCGGTGACCTGCCCATCGCCCTCCATATCAGCATGGGCAATAGCTTGATCGAGGATAGAGAGGCCGTCACGGACTGAGCCTTCTGCCGCTTGCGCGATCAGGGTCAGCGCCTCCACCTCGGCCGCGACGGCTTCCTTGGCAGAAATTTCCGCAAAATGTGCAGAAAGCTTCTCGGTCGAAATCCGCTTCAAATCAAAACGCTGGCACCGCGACAATACGGTGATCGGAACCTTGTTCACCTCGGTCGTGGCAAACAGGAATTTTACATGTCCCGGCGGTTCTTCAAGCGTCTTCAACAATGCGTTGAAAGCATTTTTCGACAGCATATGCACTTCGTCGATGATGTAAATTTTGTAACGTGCGGAGACGGCAGAATAGCGCACCGCCTCAATAATCTCACGCACATCGTCAACACCGGTGTGGCTTGCGGCATCCATTTCGATAACGTCAATGTGCCGCCCCTCGGCGATCGCAACACAAGGCTCGCACACACCACACGGGTCAATGGTTGGTCCACCCTGCCCATCGGTTCCAATGCAGTTCAGAGCCTTGGCAATCAACCGCGCGGTGGAAGTTTTCCCCACCCCGCGCACGCCAGTCATCAAAAATGCATGCGCCAGTCGGTCACGTTTAATGGCGTTGCCAAGCGTCTGCACCATGGCATCTTGCCCGATCAGCTCGGCAAAAGTCTGTGGCCGGTATTTGCGTGCCAAAACGCGATAAGCCGCGCCGCCGGCCGCGGCAGGCGCAGCGGGTGGTGTGGCCGCTGGCGACTGGGCAACTGGCGGCAAATCCAGCCCCAGCCCCAATGCGTCATCAGGCATATCGGGGTCGCGCGGCGCGAAATCTGGGCTGTCGGAGTCGGGCATTATCATCACAATAGAAGTATCACCGACCTTTGTCGAAGTCTTCTCCACCAAAACACGGGGAAAAGTAGGAGCCGAATGACCCGCAGCGAATTCGTTGTGGCTGCTTCCGTCAGGATCTGACCAGGTTGGCGAGTGCCACGTCCATCCGACTCCCACGCCGCATATGGCCGCGACCTTATAGAATTGCAAGACCGGCTGTGGGTTTTGGCAAAGGCCGTCACGAAGGTGGGTTTAATTGGTCCTAACCCTAAGCGTTTCGCAAATACCAATCATAATCAATGCTGGGCACTTGTCCGAAATAGCGGTCTTGCTCGACACGCTTAACAATCGTGAACATGTCGACAAAGCGGTCGCCAAGATAGTAACGTAACAATTTGGAGCCGTGGAAGCGGTCTACCGCGGCAAACCAATTGCTGGGCGGTTTGTCATCGCCCGAGCCATCACGGTCATAGCCATTGCCAACAACCGCTGGGCCGGGGTCAATCTTATGCGTGATGCCATGGTGAATACCAGACAATACACCCGCCACCGCAAGATAGGGGTTGGCGTCGGCACCGCAGGCGCGGTGTTCGACATGACGGCTTGAGGGCGGACCAGCCGGAATGCGGAAGGATACGGTGCGGTTATTGACGCCCCAGGTCGGTGCAACCGGCGCGTAACTGTTCGCCTTGAACCGGCGATAGCTGTTGGCATGCGGCGCAAACAGCGCGAAGCAATCCCCCACGCTGGCGATCATCCCGCCGATAGCATGGCGCAACATAGGCGTGCCTTCGGGGTCATCGGCGGCAAACAGGTTATGCCCGTCTTTGTCGTTCATCGACACGTGAATATGCATGCCCGAGCCTGCCTGTTCGGCAAATGGCTTTGCCATGAACGTCGCCTCAAGGCCGTGCGCTTGCGCCACCGCCTTCACGACGCGCTTGTACATGATCGCATCATCACAGGCGCGCAGCACGTCCGGCTTATACCGCAAGGTTAACTCACACTGTCCGGGGGCAAATTCGGAGATTGCCGATTCCAACGGAAGCCCCTGAATATCGCAGGTTTCGTAGAGTTCATCGAAAAAGGGACGAAAATCGTCGAGCTCACGCAGGCCATAGACTTCAACCATCTGCGGGGTTTCGCCGCTATATTCTGGCCGCGCGGGACGGATGGAGCCATCGCGTGCACGTTTTGGATCCAGCAAGTAAAATTCGAGCTCCACCGCCAAAGCGGGCGTCAAGCCCATCTCGGCAAAACGGTCTACAACCAGACCAAGCACATGGCGCGGGTCAAGATCGTGCGGCTGGCCATCCAGTTCATAAAAATCGACCATGAATTGCGCGGCATTATCGCCCGCCCAAGGGGTACGAACCAAGGTGCCTGGAATCGGCTTCATCGAGCGGTCAGCATCGCCATCTTCCCAAACCAGACCCGTTTCGACGGTATCCTGCCCCGTGATATCGACCACAGCGATCGAGCCCGGGAAAAACCGACCGATTTCATAGACCGACATCACCTCATGTTGGCGCAAGCGCTTGCCACGCGGAACGCCGCCAAAATCGGTGTAGATCATCTCAATTGAGTCGATATCCGGATGCGCGGCAAAAAACGCCTCTGCTTCGCTGCGTGGCGCGATGGTCGCGGATGATATTGCGCGTTTGATTGTCATAATGTCATTTCCGTCCGCCCGAATGTTCAAATACTAATAGCTCAGTCAGCGCATTGTTCAACTCCGCAGCGAGGCGGTCAACTTGCGCGGTTTGCGTCACGGGGCTGACCAGCATCATATTGTGGAATGGCGCAAGCAAGATGCCGCGATTGGCGAGATAGAGATGGATAGTGCTTTCCATTGCATGGTCCATAGCCGCCCGCGCCTCACTGCCATTGTTTGGCGGGGTAGCCGAATAAACCAATTCAACGCGCGCGCCGACATGGCTGACATGCCAATGCACGCCTGCCGCGGCGATCACCGCGTGCAATTGCGCCACCAGCCGGTCGGTAATCGATAGCATATGAGCATAGGCGTCGCGCGTAATCACCTGCCCCAACATCGCGTGCATCGCGGTTATCGCCAGCGCATTGGCCGATAAGGTCGTGCCTATGCCGCTATGCCCCGCTGGACGCGATGCGTTGAGCGCCGCCATCCGTTCCGCAATCTCTGCCGTAAAGCCGTAAACCGCGCACGGCACGCCGCCGCCGATGGATTTGCCCACGACCAATATGTCGGGCTTTGGTCCATGCGTGTTGCTATGCCCGCCAAAGCCGGATGAAATCGTGTGCGTTTCGTCAAACACTAAAATAGTGTCGGTTTCATCGCAAAGTGCACGCAATTCCTGAAGAAACCCAGGCGCATCGCGCACCATGCCGATATTGGTCATCAACGGTTCGGCCAAAACGCATGCGATATCACCGCCGCGTAAAGCAGCGGCAAGCGCGTCCACATCGTTAAACTCAATGACCACCGTGGTCGGCAGCAAGTCCTGCACTTGCCCTATCAGACTGGGCCGGTTGACCGCGCGGCCATCCCGCAGGTCTACAAACACATCATCGACCGCACCATGATAGCAACCGTTGAAGATCAAAATCTTGTCGCGTCCGGTAATCCCGCGGCACCAGCGGATGACGGCGCGGTTCGCTTCGCTGGCCGTGGTGGTGACCTGCCATTGCGGCAAGCCAAACATCTCGCTGAGCATCGCTCCAAGCTCCGCACCCTTCGCGGTAGGCAACATATAGCTTAAGCCCTGCCCTGTTTGTGCTGCGATGGCCTCGGCCAGCGGCGCAGGTGAATGGCCAAACATGCTAGCCGTATCGCCTAGACAGAAGTCATCAAAAACCTGCCCATCCATACTCGTCAGAGTCGCGCCAGAAGCTTGCTGCGCAACGATCGGAAATGGCGTGGACCAATCTAACATCCAATGGAAAGGTACGCCTTGGAACCAGCCCTGCGCTGTTTCGGCATAAGCTTTCGATTTAGAGTTCGCGGCTATGAAGCGCGCAATTTCACGATCGCGCATCGCGCTTATGGCTTGGCGATTAATCATAAACGATCCCGCATCGCGTAATAGAGCAAGCCAAGTGTTGCCAATGGTCGTGACAGCCATTTCCCACCGGGAAAGCGGCTATGTGGGACATTCGCAAAAACGTCGAAACGCGACATGGTGCCCATCACCGCCTCCGCCATCAATTCGCCCGCCAGTGTTGTCACCAATGCGCCATGGCCTGAAAAACCGTGGGCATAGAACATATTTCCAGCGCGCCCCATATGCGGCAGTCGGTTCATGGTAACCCCAACCGCGCCACCCCAGGCATAATCAATGGGAACATCCGCGAGCGTGGGAAACACCTCAGCAATATGCTTACGCACAAACGCGCTAATGTCAGTCGGTGGCGTCTGCACATATTTTTCACCGCCACCAAAAATCAGGCGCTTGTCTGCGCTCAAGCGGAAATAGTTCAAAACGAACCTGCTGTCTGCAATCGCCGCATCGCTGGGGAGTAACTGATCAGCATCGGGCAGCGGCGCGGTCGCGATGTTATAATTCATAATTGGGACGGTGTAGCTGCTCAACTCGGGCGCGATGTTCCCCGTCCAAGTATCAGCCGCGATGATGACATGCTTGGCGGTCAAAGTTTCTGCCCCTGCCCGTATCTCGACATGCGTTCCTCGATCGACAGGCGTTTGGGCCGCGCTATTTTCATATATCCGTACGCCAGCTTTTTGCGCGGCCTTGGCCAGTCCGAGCGCGTAATTCAAAGGATGGAAATGCCCGCCTTTCGCATCGTAAATACCGCCGTGATACCCACCACCGTTAATATGCTGCCCGATATCTTGTGGATGGACGATCTCCGCTTCCCAACCAAAATGCTGTGCCAAATACGCAGCATCGCGCTGCATCGTATCAAAATGCGCTGGCTTATAGGCCGCTTCCAAATGCCCCGCTTTTACATCACACGGAATATGATGCTCGGCAATATGGTTCTTGACGCGGTCGACCGCGCCATACGCCAAATCGAATATAGCCTGCGCGCGCTCGCGTCCAAACTCTGCGTCTATATCCCGCATCGACCAGCGTAGGCCGGGAATAAGTTGCCCGCCATTGCGTCCCGAGGCACCAAAGCCAATGCTCTTGGCCTCAAGCAATATAACCGAAAGGCCTTTTTGCGCGCAGGCCAAGGCGGCGGAGAGGCCAGTAAATCCGCCGCCAATAATGGCAACGTCACAGTTTTCTGCAGAAACCAAAGAAGCTTGCGTTTCCCAAGCTTGTGCCGTCGCGGCATAATAGCTGTTGGCTAGGTCACGCGAAGATCTCATTTTCTTACGTCACCCTGAACTTGGTTCAGGGTCCATTTATGCGTAAATAGCGACGGTCCGACTTGTGGAATGGATACTGAAACAATTTCAGCATGACGAGATCTGCGCGAAACTGACGTAACGCTCCGCATCACACCCTCAACAACAAATGCTCGCGCTCCCAGCTTGAAACGACCGACTGGTAATTGAACAATTCATAGTCCTTGACCGCGTAGAAGATGTCGAAAAACTCTTCGCCAAGTAGATTGCGCACTGGTTTGCAGGCGCTGAAACGGTCCAATGCAGCCTCCAACGTGCGGGGCAAGGTGCGTGCGCGGTTATAAGCGCTGCCGGTAATTGCTTTGGCGGGCACCATCCGCTCCACCATTCCGATATAGCCGCAGACCAACGACGCCGCCATGGCGAGATAGGGGTTAGAATCCGCACCGGGCAGCCGGTTTTCAACGCGGCGGTTGGCCTTATCCGAAATAGGTACGCGGAAACCGCAGCTTCGATTATCTTCACCCCATTGGACGTTAATCGGCGCGGCGCTGTCGGGCCGCATCCGTCGGAAGCTGTTCACATTGGGCGCCCATAATGGCGACACTTGCGGCATAAATTTTACAAGACCCGCAATGTAACTGCGGAACAATGCGCTATCGCGGCCATTGACGTTGGAGAACAGGTTGCGGCCAGTTTCGGCATCCACGACAGATTGGTGAATATGCATAGCGCTGCCCGGTTGTCCAGCCATAGGGTTCGCCATAAACGTAGCGTATACGCCATGTTGTTTTGCAACCGCGCGGACGGTGCGTTTAAACAGGAATACTTGGTCGGCCAGCTTCAACGGATCGCCATGAATGAAGTTTACCTCAAGCTGCGCTGCCCCCATTTCGTGGATCATCGTGTCGATATCGAGGCCCATCAACTCACAATCATCATAGATGTGGTCGATAATATCCTCATATTCGTTCATCGCCTCCAACCCATAAGGCTGGCTTGCGGTTTCAGCACGTCCGCTAGAGCCGGTAGGCGGCACTAATGGAAAGTCCGGGTCGACATTTTGGCTGACAAGGTAAAATTCAACCTCAGGCGCCATGATTGGCTTCCATCCGCGATCGGCATACATGTTGAGTACTTTTTTCAATATCGTACGCGGGGCAATTTCGACCTCGGTCCCGTCGCCATGCAGCACATCAGCAATCACGAAAGCCGTCGGTGATTTGAAGCCCGGCGCGACGCAGATTGTGTCAGGATCAGCGATAAGGATTTTGTCCGGATCCTTGTCCCAAATATCCGCAATATCTTCGGGGTAATGACCATCAATAGTGCAGATAAATACACTACCCGGTATACGCAGCGATTTGTCACGGACCGATGAAAGGAACTTCTTTGCAGGCAAAACCTTGCCCCGCTGCACACCGTTAATGTCGGGTACGATGCACTCAACCTCATCGATTTTGTGTTCAGCGATCCAATTCGCAAGATTGACGGACATTGTTTTTCACCAGTTTTTTGGAAGACTGATAAGCGCATGCCGGACTTGAAAGGTCAAGCCCGGCATGAATCTATTCCGTATTGGCCTGCGTTTTTGCAGGGCCTAAAACGCTTGAAGCGGTATCAGAAACCGTAGCTTATCGAGAACACCACGCCAGCCGAGCTATCCTTGGGTGCAAAGATAGTCCTCCGATTGGTGTCGACATAAGAAACACCCAATGTGAAACCGGCAACAGCGGCGTTCAGGCCAAGCGACCAATCTACCTTTTCACTACCCGCAGTGAACGCGCCATCTTCTATGCCCATCGTACCAACGATCGAATACGGCGAGTTTGGCACTGCGATCGTAGCATTTGTACCAAAATAGATATTGTCATCATTGCCGGTATTGTCTTGGCTAGGGACATAGCTCAATTGCACACCCACCGTTGCAGGGCCAAAGGTTGAACCAAGTTTCCCAGTGAACTCAACATAATTGACGTTCGAAACGCCTGGATACACATAATAAGTTGCACCAATGTCATAGGTTAACTCGTCGCCGCCGCTAAACCCAGCGTAAAGGTCGAGCTCAACATCGTCTCCGTCATTCTCGGAGAGATTAGAACCCCAAGCACCCACATAGAGACCGGACTCATGACTTACGGTCAGATAGGGCTGGACCGCAAAATCCTTATCGGAGAGCGACACGCCACGAAAACGATAGTCAGACATCAAAGCGACGCCGCCAGATACATTGATGGGACCAGCTGCTTCAGTGGCCTCGTCTTGCGCGAAGGCAGGTGCAGATATTGCTATAGCGCTGATAGCGACGCTGATGCTTGCCAATTTCAATATGGAATTACGCATAATTTTACCCCTTCTTAGGTACAATAGATACTAGTCTGATAGCCGCGCATTGCGCCACAATCGGCAGTTGCCGTTCTCATCCCGCTAAATCTGTCTGCTCATGCAATGGCTGGCTTTGCCTTTACCTATGCTTATCATTGTGCAGGTGCACAAAAACATCAAAGCATGCCCCAGGCAAGCAATTTTGTCGCAACATCCTTGTCCTTTTTTTGGCATGTGACAAAACAGTCACAGTCCTGGCTCACTCTAAGCACCATATACAGCGCGATAGTCGCCGAAATCCTGCCGCGCTTGATCTTTCCGTTGAGGCCCCTTTATGTGTCAAAAAGACGCGGAGGAACTGCCCGGTTCACAACTTCACGCAACGCAAACGCGGTTTCGATCCGTGCTACCCGTGGCAATCGGGCGATCTCCTGACGGTGAATGATTTCATAATCCTCTATCGATGCGGCGCGCACGACCAGAAGATAGTCATTTCGTCCGCTCATCAGGTGACACCGAATGGTCGAAGGGCTGTTGACGACCGCCGCTTCAAAGGCAGCCATTGCCTCTTCGCTTTGGCTGTCGAGGGTGATCGTCACCATCACCGTTGCCCCCAATCCCAATTTACGCAAATTTACATCAGCCCGATAGCCCCGCAATATGCCTTCATCTTCCAACGCTTTTTGCCGCCGCGCCGCCGCGCTTGGGGACAGTCCCGCCGCCTCCCCCAGTTCCATCTGAGTCGCACGGCCATTAGTCACTAGCGCACCCAATAAATTACGATCCGTCCGATCAAGTTGCATATTATTTTCATCCATTTGAAGAAATGTGACGAATATATGCATAAAATATTCAATTATGTCGAATCTTTGCGCAGTTTCGGCGTCACGACAATGCTAATCTTTCTTATATATTTATGAGGAGCAGAAAATCATGCGTGTTGGCGTCCCGAGCGAAATAAAGGTTCATGAATATCGCGTTGGCCTGACGCCCGGCGCCGTCCGCGAATATGTGGCCGCTGGTCATCAGGTGGTGGTGCAATCGGGTGCTGGCGCCGGTATCATGGCAAATGACGACGCATATCGCGCCGCAGGGGCAGAAATCGCTGCGACAGCACAGGAGATTTTCGCTGGCTGCGACATGATCGTTAAGGTCAAAGAACCGCAGCCAAGTGAATGGGTGCAGCTTCGCCCGGGCCAATTGCTTTTCACTTATTTGCATCTTGCGCCAGACCCCGAGCAAGCAAAAGGCCTGATCGCCAGCGGATGCTCCGCCATTGCATATGAGACCGTGACCGATGATCGTGGCGCCCTTCCCCTGTTGGCGCCCATGAGCGAAGTTGCTGGCCGTCTCGCCATTGAAGCCGCTGGCCAAGCCATGCGCCGCAGCGAAGGTGGCGCAGGCATATTGCTTGGCGGGGTGCCGGGTGTGGCCGCTGGCCGTGTAACTGTGCTTGGCGGGGGCGTAGTTGGTACGCATGCCGCGCGGATGGCCGTCGGCCTTGGCGCAGAGGTTACTATCGTTGACCGTTCGATCCCGCGCCTGCGCCAACTCGACGAAATGTTCAACGGACGGGTTCGCACGCGCTATTCGACGCTTGAAACTATCGACCACGAAATCAGCATTGCCGACGCCGTCATTGGCGCCGTACTTATTCCAGGTGCAAGTGCGCCGCGCCTTGTGACCCGCGAAATGTTGAAGCGGATGAAGCCTGGCGCGGTCTTAGTCGATGTCGCCATTGATCAAGGCGGCTGCTTTGAAACATCGCGCGCTACTACGCATGCAGAGCCCACTTATGTTGTTGATGGCATCATTCATTATTGCGTCGCAAACATGCCGGGTGCGGTCCCGCAGACCAGCGCGGCCGCGCTCAACAATGCGACATTGCCTTATGGTTTGGCACTTGCCAACAAGGGCATTGCTGCATTGGATAGCAGCACCGAAATTGGTCGCGGATTGCTGGCAGGCTTGAACGTGCATCAGGGTAAAGTCACCAGCCAAGCAGTTGCCGACAGCCTCAATCTTGCATTTGTTGCCCCCGAAATGGCGCTCACTGCGTGACTTGACCGCGTGGCAGTGCTAACAGCACTGCATGGGTAAAGAGGGACGGGTTACGGCGCATCAGATTGCTGCGATGCTTGGGGTGTCGCAGCCGACGGTCTCCCGCGCCTTGCGCGGGGATAAGAAAGTAAATGCAACCACGCGTGCGCGTATCGTTGCGCTGGCGAATGAGCTCAATTACTCCGTTGACCACAACGCCCTTCGCCTGCGCACACAGCAGACATATTCAATCGCGCTTGTCATCCTGTGTCGGCGGGGTGAAAATAAGGCGAATATAAACCCGTTTTACCTATCTTTGTTGGGCTGTATTGCGGCATCGGCGTCCGAACGCGGTTATAATCTCATTATCTCATTTCAAGATTCCCCTGCAAATTTCTTTGCCAATTACACGGGCAGCAGACAGGCCGATGGCCTCATCGTTATTGGCAGCGGGCAAAATATCGCTGGTTGGCAGTTTTTCGGCGAATATGCCCGGCACAAAACGCCGATGATTTGCTGGGGCGCCAGCAAAGAAGATCTGATTTCGATCAAAAGCGACAATGTGCAAGGCGCGCAACTGGCGATTGATCATTTGTTGCAACAGGGTTGTAAAAATATTGCCTATATTGGCCCTACCAATAGCGAGCAGCCGCAGTTTCAGGACCGGCTGACAACCTATATGGAGCAGATGGCTAATAAAGGGATGTCGCCCATTTGCCCGCCGCTCCCGGAAAACGCGGTGCGTGAAGACCAAGGCTACGCCGCAGTTCAAGGCCTCATCCGCGACGAAATTGCTTTCGACGGTTTGTTCTGTGCAAATGATTTTATCGCTTTAGGCGCCATGCGCGCGCTCGAGGAATATAATCTTAATATTGGCAAGGATGTGCGCGTTATCGGGTTTGATGGAATCGCGATGGGCGCTTATGCGCAGCCGCCGCTGACAACGATTGAGCAAGATTATGTGCAAGCTGGCGAAATGCTAGTCGAAGCGTTGATCGCCGTGCTCAAAGGCGAAACGCCTAGCATCGCCCCAGTACCTGTGAGGCTGCTGACGCGCGGAACAGCCTGAAGCCCGGTCCACTTACGTGGCGCTGGCCACCTCCAAGATACAGGCCACAAAGCCCTCAGGATCATCCTCCTGAATAAAGTGACCGCCATGCAAGCTGCGGTGATTTTGCCCAGATGTACCTGGTACGCGGCCTATAAAGCGGCTTTCCCCGCCACGTGTAATGCGGTCCTGATCAGAAAAGCAGCAGAGGAATGGCTTTTCCCATGTGTCGAAAACTTGCCAAGCCCGTTTCTGGTCCGGCACCGCAACATTGTTTTCAAAAGGCACAAAGCTTGGAAAAATCCGCGCGCCTGCCTTGAAGGAAGAATTCGGGAACGGCGCGTCATAAGCCGCAATCTCATCTAGCGAGAGCCCGCGCTTGGTCCCTGCACTCACAATTTTGCCAATCGGAAACACTGGGCTCCACTTAGAAAAGGCTCGCCAGATCGCAAAAGCGCGCGGGGCGTCGCCGCCCTCAGGCAAGCCGCCATTGGACAAAGCAACACCCGCAAAACGGTCGGGCATTTCCGCTACCAACCGAAGGCCGACCAACGACCCCCAATCTTGGCATGCCAAGGTGACATTCTGCAGGTCCAATTGCTCAACCCAGCTGCGCATCCACGCCACATGGCGGGCATAGCTATAATCACTTTGCGCCGCTGGCTTGTCCGATTTACCAAAACCAATCAGGTCCGGCGCAACGACACGGAAACCGGCAGCAACAACGGGCGCAACCATCTTGCGATACAGATAGGACCAGCTCGGTTCCCCATGCATCATCAACACCACAGGTGCGTCGCGCGGCCCTTCATCAATATAATGTACACGTAAGTTCGCGCCTGACAGTGCATCAGTGACATCGAGATAATGTGGCGAAAAGGGATAATCTGTTACGCCCTCAAATGCAGCCTCCGGCGTGCGTAAAACTTTCATAGCCATTTCCCCTGAAACAAATCTTGCGACCACGCGTGTCATATAATGACGTGCGTATCAAGCTGCGACGGAGCTTTCGCCCACGCATTATATCACCAAAGCCAAGGCCCTACAGATCAACGGATGGTCAACTGCGATCCGAACGTTACCCGTTATAACAAGGCGGACCTTGACTGCACCAGATTGTCCACGACCGACGGATCAGCCAAGGTCGAGATGTCGCCTAAATTGGACACATCCCCTTCGGCAATCTTGCGCAATATCCGGCGCATGATTTTTCCCGAGCGCGTTTTCGGTAAACCCGGCGCAAAATGGATGACATCTGGCGTTGCGATCGGTCCGATTTCATGGCGGACCCATTTGATAAGATCAGCGCGTATGTCCGCAGACTCCTCCTCATTCGCATTCAGCGTAACATAGGCGTAAATGCCCTGCCCTTTAATGTCGTGCGGAAAACCGACCACCGCCGCCTCAGCGACTTTGGCATGGGCGACGAGCGCGCTCTCGACTTCGGCCGTACCCATGCGGTGACCCGACACATTGATCACGTCGTCAACCCGTCCTGTAATCCAATAATCACCGTCAACATCGCGTCGACATCCATCGCCAGTGAAATATTTGCCGGGATAAGTGGTAAAATACGTTTGGAAAAACCGATCATGATCGCCCCACACCGTGCGCATCTGCCCCGGCCAACTGTCGATCATGCATAAATTGCCGTCCGTCGCGCCTTCCAGCAGTTTACCCTCGCCGTCGACAAGCACCGGCTGCACACCAAACATCGGTTTTGATGCCGCACCCGGTTTCAACGCGTGCGCGCCCGGTAAAGGCGTCATCATCGTCGCGCCCGTTTCGGTCTGCCAATAGGTGTCAACGATGGGGCAGCGGCCTTCGCCGACGACATGATAATACCATTCCCATGCCTCTGGATTGATAGGCTCCCCGACCGAGCCCAACAAACGCAGCGAACTGCGTGAGGTTTTCTTCACCCAGTCATCACCTTCGCGCATCAACGATCGCAACGCTGTGGGCGCACCGTAGAAAATATTAACCTGATGGCGGTCAACTATCTGCCAGAACCGGCTGTGGTCGGGATAATTGGGAACCCCTTCAAACATCACGGTTGTCGCGCCATTGGCGAGCGGACCATAAACGACATAGCTATGGCCCGTGACCCAGCCAATGTCGGCAGCGCACCAATATATTTCGCCGGGCGTGTAGTTGAACACATAATGATGCGTCATTGTCGCCCACACCAGATACCCGCCGGTCGTGTGCAATACACCCTTTGGTTTTCCGGTGGAGCCCGACGTGTATAAAATGAAAAGCGGGTCTTCTGCGCCCATGATTTCAGGCGCGCAATCGCTTGGGACTGTTGTACGGATATCATGGTACCAGACATCCCGCGCGCCCTGCATATCAATGTCGTTTCCGACATGACGCACCACAAGGCAGGCCTTGACCGACGCGCAATGCATCAGCGCTGCATCGACATTCTGTTTCAAAGGCACCAGCTTCCCACCGCGCATGCCGGCATCGGCTGTGATGACAATATTGGAATCGCAATCCTGAATACGCCCGGCAAGCGCTTCGGGCGAAAAGCCGCCAAAGACGATTGAATGGATGGCCCCAATGCGCGTGCACGCGAGCATTGCCATCGCGGCTTCAGGGATCATCGGCATATAGATCGTAATGCGGTCGCCCTTTTGTGCGCCTAATGCCTTGAGAGCGTTAGCCATTAGGCAGACTTCGGCATGCAGCTCGCCAAATGTGATCCGTCGTTGCTGCGACGGATCGTCACCTTCCCAAATGATTGCAATATCGTCTTTGCGTTCGGGCAAATGGCGATCAATGCAGTTGGCGGAAACGTTCAACGCCCCATCCTCAAACCATTTGATGCCGAAATCGGCTTCGTGAAAACTCGTATTCTTAACTTTGGTAAAGGGCATCATCCAATCGAGCCGCTTCGCCTCGTCGCGCCAGAATGTATCCGGATCGCGAATGGATTGCGCATAAGCATCTTCATAGCCTGATGCGGTTACAAATGCTTTTTTCGCCCAGTCCGCGGGTACGGGGTAAACGTCAGACATGTACTCTCCATAGTTCTTTATAATGTGCGCAGACTATCCCAAGCTGCATCACACGCCATCCCTGATCAAAGTCTATCTATCATGGCGCTCAAAGTCAGGCCATGATTACATCCTATAGACATTGTTATCGCTGCCATGTGCTAACGGCAATGGCTAGGCTGATCCTTCTACACCCTGCTTAAATCTCGGTTCAGATCACAAGTATCACGCCAACGTGGCAAATAGATATGCCGCGCCACAAAGATAGCTCCCAAATGGCAATAAATTACGAGATTGCTTGAGCGTTGTTCGCGTCACTAAAATGAGGCACAAACCAATAGCACTTGCGCCCAGCAATATTATCGGCAGCGCCTGCCATCCAACCCATATTCCTAAAGCGCCAAAAAGTTTCGGGTCCCCTGCCCCCATGCCTTCATATCCGCGCCATCGTTTGAAGCCGATACGGATAGCTTCCAAAGTAGCAAACCCTGCGACCATCCCCAAGCCTCGGTCGAACCAAGTGAGCGCTGGATTCAGCAGCAATCCAGCCAAAGGCCCGGCGATTGCCAGCAGGATAATTAGGCGATCAGGCAACCAGAAATGCCGCCAATCTAGAATAACAAGCGGTAGTAATAACCAACCAAAAACAGCCGCCCCGATAGCCTGAATTGGCGGTAAAAACAGGATTGGAAAGGTGCCAACTATAATTGCCACAACTTCGACAATTAGGGGCATAGCTCCGATTTTCTCTCCGCAAGCCCTGCATTTTCCTTTAAGCAGGACGAAAGAAATAATAGGAATCAAATCATAGGCGGCAATATTGCTGGCGCATTCGCCGCACCGCGAACGACCAGTACTGATGCTTTCGCCATTGGGCCATCGGCTGCATAATGCGGCGATAAAACTGCCCCAAACCGCGCCCAATAGAGCAAGATTCACAGGCAAAAACCATAACGGCATTGCCGTAAAGACATCGCGGAAATGTAACAGAACGTCGCTCAGAACCGACCCTTTTGGACCATGCGATAACCGCCCGCGACGGCCCGGAAACCTGCGAGGTTTAACACAGCAGCTTGGTCGCCCCGGTCGCCGTTAAGCATAACGGCCACGGTGTAGGAGCCATCTGCCGACAATCGTATGTCCGCGCGTTCCATCGCGGATTGGCTGACCAATGGCAGCAATAACTGCGCCCCATCGCAACGGGGTTGACCCAGCATCCCATTCTGTAAAATTAACCCTGGCATAGTGTCCGATAAAGTCAGTCGGACTTGCCCGCTTGCTTCCATGCAGCGGCCACCGGCAAAGCGCGCGGAAACGCCTTCAAATTGGATATTCTCAGCAGGAAACGGCGCGAGCAGAGCGCCCACTGGCAAGGTTGCGTACAAATTTCTGACCGACACACCATTTAAGCTGCGTGATACAGACCCCGTTATCCCAGGCACAAATTGTGCGTCACCCCGTGACAGCAATATTTCTGCGCGGCCCATAAACAGCGGGCCAAACAATAAACGTGCATTGACGTCGCCCACGGGCAATTTGCCAAGGCGCAAGTCGCGGATGGATCCGTCCCAAATGATGCCATCAACTTTACGGGCGGTTACCCCGTCACCAGCGATGATGGTCCGCAAGGGCATGAATAATATCGCAGCAGCAGCCAACGTTACGACCGAAGCAATGGCAAAGCGCCGTTTCATGGAGCGCTCATCTGCAACTGCGCATCCACCGTTACGGTGCTGTTCGCGCCGGGTCGCAAGGCGATACTGCGCACAGAAACATTCTGACCCTCAAGCTCGGTCAACCACGCGAGCAAGGCTGGCGCCCGTGCTTGATCAATCCGGAAGCTTATTTGTCCTGGTGCGCTATTGGCCGATTTGACGAGGTCAAAACCCTTTTCCGCCGCATTTTGGGTTATCAAAAGGTCAATATCCGCCGTTGCTTTAGTAAGCGGCCTAGCCTGCTGCTGCGCTGCATCCACCGACGCGATTATACGTCCGTGTCGCTGGACCGCTTCTTCATGATCTAACTTTGCCTGATCAATGGTTGACAATGTGGGAAGTAAAATCCCGAAAATAGCCACCACAAGCCCTGTCAGTGCACCCGCCGCACCGAGGAGCCATTGCTCGCGCCGTGTCAGCGCGGCAAACCATTTGCCTAATGCCGCCATCATGGCATCCTCACTGTCATGTCTACCAAGGTCGCACCGGTCGTGTCTTGACGGGGCGTTGCCGTGATGCGGAACCCGTCCTGCTGAATGGTCACAAGCGCTTTGTTGATATTATCCGCCGTGGGTGCTGCCAGAACTACGGTCAAAATGCCATCCGGCGTATATCGTAATTCGCGCACGGACACATTCGGCGAAGCTTTTACGCTGCGCCACAAGGCGGCAGAAAGCGGTCCAAAACTGCCCTGTGTTTTGCCCTGACGATTAAGCGACGCGGCCAGCATGCTTTCGGCTTGATCAATATCCTGGATAGCCGGATCAATCTTCTGCGCCGCAGACAATGCAGCATCATTTTCAGACGCAGTTGCGGTCCAATATTTCGCCAAGGTCGCAAGCGTGATCAACATTGTCACAACAAGCAGTGCGGTCAAAAGCCGTCGTACCCAAATCTTTTGCTCTGGGCTTATCCAAATCGCCCGCTCCCGTTTTGCAAACACGCCTTCACGTAAGTTCAACAATGGCGCGGCGCTGGCGGACACCAGCATGGACCGAAGCGAGTCGGGGTCAATAGTTTCTATATGCGCGTCGCCAATGAATAGATCGCGCAACACGACTTCGTCCGGTGCCGCAAATTGCGCACCGCGCAGGACGGATAGCCCGTCCATTTCCGCCCTAAATACGCAATCCGAATGCACCGGCAACGACAATGCGAAGGGCAGGACGATGTCGGGGCTTAGTCCCCGCGCGCCAAGCATATCCAACCCGCGCTGCATAACCTCCGACCCGATTGTCGCTGTAGCAACCACGTCATCATAATCTGCACCGGCGCTGCAATGCACAAGGCCAAGCGATTGTTCGGTTGCACGCAGCTTCGCAACGCTTTCGGCCTGACGCCCCTGCATATCGGGCAGCGTGAACCATTGGCACCGCACATCCTCCGACGCGACAACTGTCATCACAGTCCGATCTTCAACCATCGGCACAAAATCGGAAAGCGCACCTGCATCCTGCCAAATGCCATCGATGACACGAAATACCGTCGGATCGTCCCGATCAGATGTCGGGAAACGGGTAATGACCAGTGTCATTCCTCCTCCCCCCAACTACGCCAGACAACGCGCGCAGGAACGGGTGCAGCGACAATCATCGATTGTCCGGCAAGCTTGAGTTCGCCAAATGACACTATTGTGCTCAACAGGAAGTAATTGCTTGTCAGTTTTACCTGCCCTTGAACCAGAGAAGACGGTTCCAGCGCGGCAATTTCAGGCGCCGCCCAGAATCGAATGAGGCTGCCATAGCCACTTGATGGCCGCTTGGCGAGATAGCTGCGCGCTAAGGTCAAATTCATTTTTCCCGGCGGAAAAAGCATCGCCAGCAAAGGTGCTTGTTCGGGTAGCAAGGTGTTAACATTCAACGGCGATAAAACCGGATCGGGCAGCGCGCAGATCCAATCCTGCAACTTTGCATATATGGCGGGGGTTACCCCCTTCACCGCGCGCAACTCGCTTGGATGCGCATACAGCCTGTTCGCCACAAGATACGGGGTTGCAACAGAGCGATACCCATCATCCTCCGTGCCATTTGGCAACGGCGTCACATTGCTATCCGCCCAATCAGCGCCCGCCGCAGCAATAAAGCGCGCGGTGTTTTCGTTGATGCCCAACCCGACCATCAACGATATCATCTGTTCTTGCCCTGCTGCGCTCGCAACATATTGGCCACCCGTTTCAGTTACCAAACTGTTCAGATTGAAGCAGTTACCCGCGTCACGCACCGAAGCGGTGGCAGACCCTATCGGAATAGGAATAACTTGCGTTTTGCCTAGCCAATCCCCCGCTAATGTCGTTTGCGCGGCATCGCGTGCCACCAGATCCTCAATACGCGCAGAGGCAATCGCCTCCGTCGCATAGGTAAACAACCGCGCCTGTGCCAGCGCGTTGCCATTGCCGGACAATTTGCTCGATAAATTAAGGCGATCAAGCGTCGTTGCCGCAATCACCGCCAGCACCGCCACCATCAGCAGTACCGACAATAAAGCCGCGCCGCGTTCTGAAGGCTTTTGAGGCTTCATTCTGCAGCGCCTGTTTCAATGCTCGGCGGTGGAACGCGTGTTTGTGGTCCAACCAGAAAAAGCATGCGCTGGGGTGGCTTACCCGCCAAATTGATGTTTAGGGCGATAGCGCGCGGCAAAGCATCCGCATCTGCCGCAGTCCAATCATCACGCCAAGCACCCGTATCATCACGAAATTCGACCGTTGCAGACGATATATCCTCCAACAAAACCGCGGCATCTGCAGGCGCTGTTCCGTCCAGCATCGGCCAACTTAACCGCTTGAGCGCGCCGCCTTCCAATACATAAGCCACGCGTTGTAGCCCTGCCCTGGGTGCACCGTCGAAGTTGGACCATCCTGCCCGGACAAAGCCAAATATGGTGCCGGGGACGCTTGCTCCATTTTGGGTGAAGGCTGGAACGGGTTGGCCGGATTGATCTCGCACCGGCCGGACGATGACCTGCGCTAGGTCGCCTTCTAAACTATTGGTCAAGCGATTGGACAATGCCATTTCTTCAAGCCGCATTTTCACGGCAATTTGGGTATCGCTACCGGAACGCAGCAGCATGACGCCAGCCACCGAAATGAGCGCAAAAATCGCGAGCGCAACAAGCAACTCTATCAAGGTAAATCCTGCTTCAGAATTTCGCGCTTCGGTCACTGTTCAACTGGCCTTGCAATCGTCAGACGCGCCTTGCGCAATGCGGCATTACCCGTTCCGATCACATTAATTTCTACAGTTATGAGGCGGCTATCGTCGGTAGAATTTGTTGTGGCAGTCCATTTCCAGTTTTGACCGCCATTTAATTCTTCGCCGCGTGTTTCGCCGAGCGTTGGCGGCGTTGGGTTAGACAATATTTCCACAGCCACATTCCGGGCCACTTGCCACGCCATATTACTATCACTCAAATTGGATGTCGAGCGCACCGAATATCCCTGCAAACGCACCATAGCTAAGGCCGAGAGGCTAAAAATCGCGAGCGCCACCATGATTTCCAACAGCGTAAAACCATTGCGTGACAATGAATATTTAACGGACAATGCGGATGTCCCCAGTTGCGGCGAGCTTTAGCGTGACCGTTACATTGTCATGCTTAATTGCAATATTGGCGGCGCTTGACGGCAAGCCAGTACTGTCGAAGGCGACCCGCATTTGCCTCGCGCCGGACATATGAACCGTTGTGCCACTTTTCCAATCGGTGGTTGAGAATGGAGGCTCGGACAACGCGAGCCAGTTCCCATTATTGCGCGTTTCAAAGCCATAGCCCGACGGACGCACAGTGACGGCCATGGTGCGCGATTGCAATATGGCGTTGTCGCGCAAGGCGGCAACACGGGCAGCAAATTGCTCTGCCTCATCACGTACGCCACGTTCGGGCGAGCCAACCGTCATAACAACGGCCGTGCTCGCTATACCGATGATGAACAATACGACCATCAACTCCACTAAGCTGAAGCCGCGCGCATTATCCTGAACGATTATTGGGACTGATCGCTTAGTCGCCGTAAATGTCGGCATTGTCATTCTCACCGCCAGGCGCGCCATCGGCACCGAGCGAATAGATATCAAAGGCGCCATTTTTGCCAGGTATGCTATACTGATATGGACGATTCCAAGGGTCCATAGGTAGCTTCTTGATATAGCCCTCGCTGCGCATTCCTGTCGCCGGTGGTGTAACCAATGCTTGAAGACCTGCACCTGCGTCCGGGTAGGTCAGATTATCAAGGCGATAGGTTTCCATCGCCTGCCCCAATACAGCGATGTCTGCCCGTGCCTTTTGCACCATGGCCTTGTCCTGATTAGGTAGGACATTGATCGCCACGACCGTTGTCAGCAGCGCCAGAATGAACAAAGTCACCATCATTTCCACTAAGGTAAAACCGTTGCGCTGCGCCTGAAGTGCCTTGCGACGGAACTTCGCTGATGGTCGGCTGGTATCCGTGAAAAGATTAAATAATATTCGGAGCATTTTCTATAGTCCCGTAAGATTCTGAAGTTGAAGAATAGGCAGCAATATTGCCAAAATAATGACCGCAACCACGCCGCCCATGACGACAATTATCAAGGGTTCCAGCAGTGACAAAGCGGTGCTGGTGAAGGTATCAAATTCGCGTTCCAGATATTCGGCCGCACGCTCCAGCATGATATCCAACTGCCCCGCGCTCTCGCCACTTGCCGTCAAATACACTAACAAAGGCGGGAAAACGCCGCTGGCACGCATCGCGCCGGAAAGACTACCCCCGCTGCGCACGGATTCCACGATTTCGTCATTGGCCCCAGATAGCACCTTATTGCGAATAGTGCCGCCCGTCAGGCGCAAGCCTTCCAACAAGGGCAAGCGGCTTGCCACCATAGTGGCCAGTGTCCGTGCCATCCGTGCAGCGTGCAGGTTGCGTAATAGCTTTCCAAGCACCGGAATGCGCAGGATATTGCGGTCCACCGCCAAACGGAAAGCTGGCTGTTTTAAAGCTTGCGCGAAAACGAACGCGCCCAGCAAGGCGACGATGATCAGCACCCAGTAATAATTCGCCAAAAATGCCGAAATCCCAATCACCATTCGCGTTATCAGCGGCAATTGCTGATCAACATTGTCAAATTGTTCGACCACGCGCGGTACAACGGACACCATCAAACCCATCACAACGAGGATCGCGACGAGCGACAGGATTGCCGGATAAGCAAGCGCGCCAATCAGCTTACCCCGCATCTCCGCTTGCCTTTCGAGTAGCACAGCAAGCCGCTCTGTTATCAGCGGCAATGTGCCCGCACCCTCCCCTGCGGCAATCATCGCGCGATATAAGTCTGGAAAACTATTGGTTTCGCGCCGCATAGCGTCGGACAATCGTTGGCCTTCAACAACGCCGGCATGAACGCCCGTCAATATCTGGCGTACATGTGGCTGCTCACTTTGCCGGCTAATTGTCCGCAGCGCTTCTTCCAGGGGCGATACCTGCGCCAAGGAAGACAATTGCCGCGTAAACAATGTCAGCTGTTTTGCGTTTAACCGTGGCTGCCGTTTCAATGGTAGATTGGCAAGGGCCGACACACGCGTTTCGGCCGGCTTTACGTTCACAATATAGAGTTTTTTCGACAGCAATGCTTCGCGTGCTAGTTCATCATTGGCTGCAGATATCCGCCCGCGCCGTTCTCGCCCGTCGGGGTCGATGGCATGATACGCAAATTCAGGCATCAACGATGTCTTCACGGCGTGAAATGCGAATAGCCTCCTCTGGCGTGGTTTCCCCGCTCCGCACCAATTTGCGCGCCGCAGCACTTAAATTGGGTTGGTTCACAAACGCATGGCGCGCCAATATAGCTTCATCGCCGCCATCATTGATCAAGCGGCGTATCGTGTCATCGACGCGTACAGCCTCAAACACACCGATACGGCCCAAAAAGCCGGTATTGTTGCACTCTGGGCAACCGACGGCCTTATAAACTGCGGTGCCCTTGTCAAAACCAAGCAACGACGCAGCATTGCCGTCGGCCTGAACCGTTTCGCGGCAATGCGGACACAAGCGGCGCACAAGCCGCTGTGCGATAACAGCGCGCAAAGTCGAGGCGAGCAAGAAAGGTTCCACCTTCATATCGCGCATACGGGTAATGGCTCCCAGCGCATCATTTGTGTGCACCGTGGTCAGCACCAAATGGCCGGTAAGCGCCGCTTGCACAGCGATATCAGCGGTTTCTCGGTCGCGAATTTCGCCGACCATTACGACGTCAGGATCCTGCCGCAAAATCGCGCGCAAACCAGCGGCAAAGGTCATGCCGACTTTTGCATTAACCTGCGTCTGGCCAATGCCTTCAACGGCATATTCGACGGGATCTTCCACCGTCAATATGTTGCGGGAACCGTCATTAAGTCGCTTTAGACCTGCGTATAATGTGGTGGTCTTCCCCGAACCCGTCGGGCCAGTAACCAAGATAATGCCATTGGGTTCGGCCAACGCTTCGCGCAAGATTTTAAGAGTCTCTTCGGACATGCCCAGCAGATCAAGCGAGATCCCTGCATTTTCATTGTCGAGGATACGCATAACAACGCGCTCGCCAGCGCGGCTGGGTAAGGTCGACACACGGACATCGACCATCTTTCCGCCAAGCGTTAGGCCTATACGGCCATCTTGCGGAATCCGGCGTTCCGCTATGTCCAAACGCGCCATGACCTTGATACGGCTGACCACAACGGGCGCAACGTTAGCGGGGAGCCGAAGCCGTTCCTGCAATACGCCATCGGCACGCATACGTATCACAAGGCCTGTTTCATAAGGCTCGATATGAATATCCGATACACCTTGCCGCACAGCCTCTGCGATAATGCCATTAATCAACCGGATAACGGGCGCATCGTCGGCGCTGTCGAGCAAATCATCGGCGGTTGGTAACATATCGGACAGCAAATCGCCGTCGTTACTGCCGATTGAGCCTGCCATTGCGGCAGCACTGCCGTCCATGGCATAATGGTCGGACAGATACCGATCGAAAGTCTGGTTATCTGCTATCTCAACATCAAACGGCATCGCCAAATAGCGCCGCACTTCGAGCAGCATCAAAGGATCTGCGCCTTCGCGCATTGCAACAATTAAACGCGCGTTGCTCTCATGACGCAACACCAAGCCGTGCGCCTTGGCAAAGGCATAAGGCAAATCCAGAACTGGCGTGATTTGGGCACCGGTAACAGGAGCGTCTGCTTCGACGCCAGCTGCACCCTGTGGTCCTAACGCGCCGTGCGGATCGGTCATTATTGTCCATCCCCGCTGGGCGTCGATATAGCGCTCGCGGACACATCCGCAGGTTTGAGCGGACCAGCTGCTGGTTGCCGCGTCAGATTGCCGTCTGCACCGATCATGATGTCGTTCGCCTGCGCTTTTGGTTCACTCGGTGGTGCGACGCCCATATAGTCGCGCAGCAATTCATCGATGCTTGGTTCCATATCGGGATTACGCACCTTCTGCATATCGCGTACATAATCATAACGACGCGCTGTCAAACGATCACCATCTTCGCGACTGCGCAAGATTGTAGGCCGGATGAACACCATCAGGTTGGTTTTGCTGCGGCTGCGGCTGCGCGACTTAAACAGCTCACCAATCAAGGGAATGTCGCTGAGCAACGGAATACGTTCAATCGTGCGGCGCTCGTCATCGTTAAGCAGCCCGCCTATCGCCAACAATTGACCATCGCCGACCGTCAACGTTGTTTCGAACTCACGTTTGTTGAGGACAAGGTCATTGGACCGCGAAGATACTGGGCCAGCAACGCTTGACACTTCTTGCTTAAGGAACAGCTTCACATCACCTTGCGCGTTCACCTGTGGCGTAACCTCAAGCTTGATGCCGACTTCCTGCCGCTGCACGGTACGGAATGCATTTTCAAAGTTTGCAGACAATTGCTCACCCGTGCTGACGGGTACTTCCTGGCCCACTAGGAACTTCGCCTTTTGGTTGTTCAACGTCACAATGTGCGGCGTCGCCAAAAGGTTGGATTCCGTGTCCGCTGCAATTGCATTGATGATGGTACCAAAAATCGCATTGTTACCGATATCAAGGGCAAAGCCACCAAAGCCGCCAGTCGCGCTTAAAATCGAAGCCGCGGCGGCCTCTTGTAGGCTGTCACCCAACGCGCTGTTGGTCGCGGTGGTGGTGGTGTTACCATTCACCGTGGTCGTCGTGCGTGTCAGCTCCTCAGCCCCTACGGCCCCAGCTATGGTCAGGATGTTGGGCGAGGCGTTGGAGTAATTGGTCGCAGCAAAAGGCGCATCTTTACCCCCCACGAGGAATTGCACGCCAAGCTTTTTGGCGGCTTCATTTCCGATTTCCACCACGATAGCTTCTACCAGAACCTGTTCAGGCCGTGTATCCAATTGCCGGATCAATTCGCCCAAGCTGCGCTGCACGTCCGGATTGGCCGCGACGATGAGGGCATTTGTGCCTTCATAACGCGTCACAACAATAGGCCCGCGTCCGCCAATGCTGTTCGTGCCTCCGCCAGATGATGTGGCAACGACGGGTGCAGCTGAAGCAGCCTGTGTCGCGCCATTTGCAGCAGGAGCCACGGACGGGATATCGCCGCCCCGCGCACCACCGCTTTGTCCGCCAATCAGCGACTGGACCGTTTCCAGCAAAGTTTCGGCGTTCGCATGCTCAAGCCGATAGACGCGAATTTCCGCGCCAGATTGTGCACGGGCATCTAATTGTTTCGCCATTTCGGCAAAGCGCGCGACCGAACTGGGTTCGCCGCGCAATGCAATTGCGTTACTGCTGTCGATGGCAGCAATCGACACCGGTGGTCGCGCGCCTTCGCCGCCGCCTTGGCCAGCCAATCCTTGCAATGCGGTCGCAATTTCACGTGCACCAGCATTATCCAGCGTCACAATTTGGGTCGCGGCGCTATCACGGTCAATTTGGCGGATTAAATCGCGGATGCGGCGAATATTGTCGGCATAATCCGCCACCACAAGGCTATTGGCGCTGCGGTTCGCCGTGAGAGAGCCTTCCCGGCTGATTAAGGGACGAAGCGTTTCCACCGCCGTTGTTGCGTCAATTGACCGCAAGCGGAACACTTCGGTTACAAACTGGCTAGCAGACTCGGCGCGGCTGCCTACCCGCGTGGGCTGCGTTGCCGCACCGTCGGAGGGCTGAATGCGATATCCCCCACCGCGCATGGGAATGGCAACAAGGCCGTTTGCGCGCAGCGTCGACAGGAACACTTCAAAATATTCCGAACGCGACAAGGGCCTGTCCGTCACAACCGACACCTTACCGCTGACGCGTCCATCGACGATGAACGTTTGCCCCGTCACGCGCGCAGCGTCCTGCACAAAGGCGCGGATGTCGGCGTCGCGGACATTCAAAGTCTGCTGCGCCACCGCTGGCGTTGTTAAAACAAGCGTGCTGCACGCCAACCATAAGGAGAATTTACGGATCACTATTGTTCCAAATTTAGAGCGATGGGGACCTTTGAACCGCCGCGTTCGACTTCGACGCTAATACGGGCTCCAGGGCGAAATTGGGCTATGACATCCGTGGCTGATGAAACAGGACGACCATTGACGGCAACAACGATATCACCTGCTTGAAATCCAGCGAGCTTAAGCATCGTCCCATCGTCTTGGGCTTTCAACACAAGGCCGGTTACCCTGCCCCCTTCATTACGCGGGGCAAAGCCAATGGCCTTTTGCAGCGTTTGAGCGTTCAGTCCGCCCGAGGCAGGTGCAGCAGGTGCGGCCTGCGACGCAGCTCCGGATGGGCTAACGGTTTCTGCCGGAACCGACTGATCCAGATACAGCGATTCCTTTACCCCACCGCGCGATAAAATCACATGGTCAAAAGCAACAGCGTCCAACGTAACGCCCGGCGCGACTTCTTCACCCACGGCAAAGCTATTCTGGATACCATCTTCACCGGCAATGATGGCGGAACCACCGCCCGAGCTTTCATTGGAACGCACGCCAAACAAAACCAGGTTTAAGGATGTGACATTTTGTGTGGTCGCCGCGGACGCTTCGGTGCGAAAAAAAGGATCAAAGCTGCTGAAAAGCGACTGGCGAGTCGATGCTGGAACAAGATTGACAGATGGCGCGCGCCACCCAGCTAGGGGACCAACGGGTGTTACAACAACCCAAAAAAATCGCGATACTTGAATAGCCAGAAGGATAACAATCAAAACGATTAGGATATAGCCAATAGGCAACGAAGTTATCGTGCGAAATTGCACCCTAACCCTTTCTGCCAATGATCCAACCACAATACCCCCTCGGCGACTCCACCACTTAATCTGAGAAGTAAGACCCCGTTGTGACCTAAAAGTGAAGTTAAAATGACAGTTTCGTGACCATCAATTCCTGTCACGTGGATTTAGCACAAAACAACAGCGGCACGTTGATGACAACGCGCCGCCGAAAGTTAGGGGTATGTAAGTTCCTTAGAAATTGAAGCTGAGCCCTATAGAGGCACTTACACCTGGGTCATATTGGTTGTAAATAATCCGGTTATCACCTGACTGTTGGAACTCGCTATATTTGGTCTTGGTCAGGTTACGCAGTTCAAATTTTAAATCTGCTTCTTGTCCCGCCAGCTTCAAACCCTGGCGTGCTACAAAATCAAGGCGGAAACCTGGGCGCTCGATCACATCTGGCTGCGCAGGAGTGCCATTAATCCCTCGACTTGTGACACGATCACTCGAATATGTCAGTAGAAACGTCATCTGCGAGAGCTTATCCATGTCCTCAATACCGACCTGGAAGTTAACGATATGATCCGATTGTCCCGTAAGCGGCGAACCATCCTTGAAATAATCTGAAGCTATAGAGGAGAAAGCGCCAAACACCGCGGTTTTATCGTCCGCGTTAACTTTAATGTTTGACTTGGTGTAGGTGTAGTTTGCAACCACCACCAACCGACGTGTAGCAAAGAAATCGCTTTCGCTAAGATTACTTAAATCAAAATATTTCTGTGCGTCAACCTCGGCACCATAAAGCGAAGCCTCTGGTGCATTAGCAAACGATGTTATCAAATCGCTCGAAACAAAAGCTTCAATCGGATTTTTTATCTTTTTGTAAAAACCAGAGAAGGAAAAGCGCTGCTCGGGCGCAAAATAATACTCAAACCGTGCTTCACCATTATACAATTGGCTGTCGACCAGAAGTGGGTTTCCGCGATATCCGCGGTTTGTATCCGGATCAAAGAAAGGCTGGTTAATCAATTCACGGAACTGAGGCCGGGCAATCGTTTTGGAACCGCTAAGCCGCAATTTTATCTGGTCGGTCAAATCAGCCGTGATAGTAGCCGCTGGCAACCAATATTCCCGCATTAGTTCTGTCGCCGCACCAGATGCACCCGGTATCTTAAACACCTGGATAGGTACGACGGTCTGCTCCGCCTTTTCCCATCGAACGCCCGCGTCGATATTCAACCTATCACCCAATTGCGCGTTCAGTTTGCCATAGGCAGCCCAAGTCCGCAAAGTTGCGGAAAACGCAGGATTACCCTCATCGCCCTCGAGAAGAGCAATATCATAAAAATCGATAATTTCAGGCTGCAATAAGAGATCAGCGCGCAGCATTCCCACGCCTGCGGGCAAATTACTTGCATCATAAAAAAATTCACGACGCGAACTTACGCGATCTGTGTCGTTATAATTGTTACCGACTGTCACTGTTACATCGGGCGTTAATTTGTAACTTACGTCTACACCACCAGACAGAAGCTCTTCAGTCAATTTTGAGAAAACAACCCGTGCATCGCCGCGCTGACGGTTCAACACGTTGACAAAATATTGCCCGGTCGGGTCAGAAGCCGAATTGGTTCGGACATATTCAGTCGAGAGCTCATAAGGTGCATCACGTTGCGACTTTGCATAGGCAGCACGCACATCAATGTCCAAATCAGCCATTGGTTCAAATTCGCCAACCACCTGCGAATTGAACAATTGCCGTTCATACCAAGCCGTTTTTTGGCGCATGATGTCGGCCGGACGTTCGTCTATCTTGCCAATGCTAAGTCGGCCTTGCTTGACGGTATCGTGGATATAAAGGTTGGTCCAACGGACCTTGTTCTCGCCAAATTCAAATCCGAGACCGAGCAGGCCATTGGCAACAATGCGTTGGTCCGTGCTGACTTGGTGGAAATCTGAGTCAATGGACGAAATATCTGCGCTTAACGAACGCTGCTGAATGGTGTCACGCGTCGACCATTTGTTGCTGAAGCCACCACCTGCGATGAAACCTAGTTGTGACGCACCTACATCAAATGTTCTTCCGCCTGAAAACGATAATGATGCGTTAACAGGAAGCTTCGTGTCGCTTTGCAAAATCGCGTTCCGACCAGTGACAACGCCTTTACCCACATCCTGCACATTAACATTGCCGGAGCTGAGCCGCTCGCCGCTCGCAATGAAACTATTCAGTGCAGGGGTCAAATCGCGGTTGGCATTGGTGTAGCCAGACCAATCGGTAGAACTACCATAATAGGTATACCCTAAACGCCCTGAGGTCTCGCTATCTCCCGACACGCTGCCACCGATTGTGAAAAATGGATCACGTGGTGTCGCTTTGGTGGTAAGGTTGATTACGCCACCGCCAAATTCACCGGGATAATTTGCTGAATAGCTTTTTTGGACAAGGGAGGATGCAATGACCCCAGTCGGAAATAGATCCAGAGGAACAACGCGTTTGAGCGGCTCGGGACTTGGAAGCGACGAGCCGTTTAAAAGCGCGAGCGAATAGCGATCGCCCAGACCGCGTACATACACATAACCGCTGCCAACAACACTTAGGCCGGTTACGCGCCCCAATGCGCCAGCGATATTGCCTTCACCCGTACGCGCAATATCTGCGCTCGACAGGACCGAGACAACTTGGGGAGAAGATTTTGCGACATTACGGTCAAGATAGCCACGAACGACAATCTCGCCACCTGGTGCAGATATCTCGAGATCTTCTTCAGGCTGGGTTGCTTCCGTTGCCGCAGGCTCTGCAGATGATGCTTGCTCAGTTTCGGCTGGGGTTGGCTCAGCAGTCTGCGCAAGCGCCATGTTCGGTGCGACGAGCGCAGTTGTGAGAAGCAGCAAGCTTGCACGCTTAAGTGAATACGACATTGGATTTCCCTATTTCCGATTGAAAAAGGGTGGAGCGTGACCAATCTGGCCGCGCTCCACCCATATCATGGCTCGCAGCTTAGTATGTAGGCAGCGACGTGCAGAGACCGGTCACGCTAGTGCCCAAGGTTGCGGTGGAGCTGTTGCAGGTCCAACCGGCATACCACGCGTCATTTACGTCCTTAACAGCACCAATGTGAGTTGTCAGAGTAAAGAATGAGCTGAACGTTGTTGGATCCGTTGCACGAACTCCAGTTTCATTCGCGCCGTTGATGAACAACGATGAAAAACTCGTCGTGAACGCATCGCTATTGTTGTTAGCTCCGGTTCCGAATATCGTTGCAACCTGCGCTGCTGTGAAGCCGGTGCCGCCCAAAAACTTCGTAGCGTTACAATTCAGAACAACTGAACGTGCCGTCAAGGTTGCAGGGGTAGCTGCGCGTCCATCCATCCGAATACATTCATTATTAGGCGAGGAAATAACACCATTGATCAATGTCGTGTCGGAGTTGCCGCGGAAGAAGGTAGACGCGTTTGCGCCTGAAGAACCTTCGTTATCCGGCGAAGACTGCGACTGCAAACCAACGAAGTTAGCAATGTTAATAACAGTGCGCGGTGTATCGCTACCATTGCTATTGCTATCCATTTCCATAAATGCATCACCACGACCAGCACGCTGGATCAACAGTGCATATTGGATGTTAGCTTGTGCGCCGGTATCGATATCGATGCTGTCATCATCAGCGCCCGTCGCAACATAATATTTCATATTGATGGCACCGCCGAAGAATTCTGCGCCATCATCCGAACTGTTGTGGGATTGGATATTGTTCAGAATAGTACCCGACCCAGTGCCGCCAGTTGTCAGAGCCTGCAGCTCTTTATCAGTAGCGAGTGCAAAGCCCGAATAGCGGATTTGGACAAAGCTCATTCTGCCTGCGTTGTAAGTATTGTCCCTGCCGCCGTAACGCGCCAAGTCAGCGGCACCTTCGGTATCGCGCTCACATGTGTTCGCGGCAACCGAGCCAACAGTACAATCTGTAGTAATGCCACGGCCAAGAAGTACGACGCCGCCCCATTGACCCTGCGAAGAGTCAGAGTTGAAGCCGGCGACATTATCTTGACTTGTGAAGATGATTGGCAAAGCAGCCGTACCAACAGCCGAAATTTTGTTACCGCGGTTTACAGCTAACCATGACTGGCCGGTCGCACCGTAAAGAATAACACCAGGATCAATCGTCAGAGTTACATTTGTGTCAGCTGTTAGTGGTGTTGAGCAACCAACGGTCGTCGAGTTTACAGGGGCAGTCGAAGTTGGCGCAGTGAAGCCACCGTCGCAACCTACGTTTACGCGGCCGTTAATCGAATAGAGGACGCCGGGAAGCTTTGGCAAAGTGCTCGACACCTTTATAAGTTTGGGCAATTGACAGATGCGATAAGATCCGGTTGGGCCTGAAATAGTTCCAGCGTTCGTCAGGCCTTGTGGGTCTGCGATGGAAGGACAAGCACCGGCAGCAGTAACTGTCGCAGGCGGCGGCGGTGGTGGCGGAGGTGGTGGAGCAGCTGGGTTGTTGATAGTGATGTTACCACCGGTTCCTGGCGACGCGATATCGTCTGCGCCACAACCAGTGACAAGGACGGCTGCTGCTGTCGCATATACGATCCCGCGCAATTTAGGGTCAAACATTCTCATTCTCCGCAACAAATATGACTTGCCCGATTATAGGCAGATGCAACGGACCAGCGACGAATCAACATGAGGTCCA
>Ga0315903_10000293_pt1 | contig 74433 bp, 71 predicted proteins | sample LakEriMetagenome_7_FD_203524 | JGI IMG/M metagenome (GOLD analysis project Ga0315903, IMG submission 203524) | Freshwater fungal communities from buoy surface, Lake Erie, Ohio, United States - Buoy 2 MA119 | ecosystem: Environmental > Aquatic > Freshwater > Lake | place: USA: Lake Erie, Ohio... | reverse complement strand
AACCAGAAAGCAACGAATTAGCCCAGATCAAGGCTTGTTAAGTTGGCGCGATAGTTTAAAATTGCGCCAATCATGCCAAACTTCAGATCTCAACTCTTGATTGCCATTCAGGCCCAGTCAAACGGGTTATCGCTAACGGAAGCCCTAATTCAATGGCCCGATGTAGCGCGTCGCAGTCTGCAAAGAGCGATGGCAAGCTTGGTTGCAGCTGGTAAAATCGCGCCAATAGGCAAGGCCCGTGCGACCCGTTATGTGGCAAATGTAGATATCGCGCCAAACATATCGGATTACGATTTGCCCACGCCCATAGACCTGTCGCAGGCATCTGCCTGGCGGGTCGAAGAAGAGCTTGCCACAGGGCAGTGGCCGCTTTCGCCTGACAGCAAAGACATTCGGGCCTTCATTTCGGGGCCTTGGCGCACGCGCAAACCCGTGGGCTACCAGCCCGAGTTTGTGCGGGCCTACCAACCCAACGTCACGTTTTATCTGCCCCTGCCTGTACGGGCACAACTGCACCGCATGGGGCGCACCGGACCGGGGCCACAGCCTGCGGGCACGTATGGGCGGGCCGTGCTCGACCGGCTGCTGATTGATTTGTCTTGGGCTTCATGTTACCTAGAGGGCAACACTTATTCGCGCCTGGATACCCGCGCACTGATTGCCCACGGGCAACAAGCACAAGGCCATGGCGTGACCGAGACGCAGATGATCCTGAACCACAAAGCCGCCATCGAGCTGCTCATGGACAGTGTGGAGGCACCAGAAGTGAGCCGTTATTTGCTGATGAACCTGCACAGCACGTTGTCAGAAAACCTGCTTGAAAGCCCAGAAGACGAGGGACGGCTGCGCAGCCACCCGGTGCAGATCGGGCAAAGCGTTTACCAACCGTTGTCGGGCCAGTCGCTCATTGGTACCGCGCTCGATGAATTGCTGGGCAAGTTCAACGCCATCGAAGACCCGTTCGAACAGTCTTTTTTTGCCATGGTGCAGTTGCCGTATTTGCAGCCTTTTGCCGATTGCAATAAACGCACTTCACGCCTGCTGGCCAACAGACCGTTGTTGCGGGCCAACTTGTGCCCACTGACATTTTTGGGGGTTTCGCAGGCTTGGTACACCGCGTCGGTTTTGGGGGTTTACGAGATGAACCGGGTCGAGTTGTTGCGTGACCTGTTCATGTGGGCCTATGAGCGTTCGACCAAGGAGTACCTCAAGGCCAAATCGGGTGTGGTGGAGCCCGATTTGCTGCGCCTGACTTACCGTGACGCGATTCGACACATCGTGAAAGCGGTAGTGCAAAACCCAGAGCAAGATCCGCTGGCGCTGCTGACCGGGCAGGTGGCCTTGGCGGTACCCGGCCCACAACGAGAGGATGTGCGGGCGCTGGTCATACAAGAGTTGCGCCGCCTGCACGAAGGGGTGCTGGCCCGCTATGGCTTGCTGCCCTCTGAGCTGGCGCGTTGGCGCAGCATTCAGGGCTGAAGCCAGCTAATGAGCAGTCGCCTGTCTGTAGGAGGCTCTTTGTTGTTGCCTCTTTGTAGGAGGCTGCCCCTGCGGCCGAATGTCTTTGGCCATAAGACGATCTCAGCGGCCTAAGCCTTCCAACACATTCACTGTGTTCACACCCACTTCGGCCACGGCGTATCCGCCTTCAAATGTCAACACTGTGGGCAAGCCCAACTGTGCAATCGCTTGCCCCAGCTTCAGGTAATCGGCGCTGCGCAGCTTGAAGCCCGATATTGGGTCGCCCTCAAAAGTGTCCAGTCCCAAAGGCACCACCAGCGCCTGCGGCGCAAAGTCGGCCACGGCCTGCAAAGCGGTTTGAAAGGTGGCCCACCAGACTTCAAAGCTTGTCCCTTTGGGCAATGGCAAGTTCAGGTTGAAGCCTTGACCCTCGCCATGCCCGCGTTCGTCGGCATGGCCCAGAAAGAACGGGTATTCGGTGCGCGGATCGCCGTGCAGGGAGGCGGTGAACACATCGCTGCGTTCATAAAAACAAGTTTGCGTGCCGTTGCCGTGGTGGTAGTCCACATCCAACACCGCCACTCGTTGCAGCCCGCCATCGCGCAGCGCTTGCGCGGCCACTGCGGCATTGTTGATGAAGCAATAACCGCCCATGTAGTTGGGCCCGGCATGGTGCCCCGGGGGGCGGGTCAGGGCCATGGCAAAGCGTTCGCCCGCCTTGTCTTTAACCCCCAGCACTGCCTGCGCGGCCGCCAGCGCACAGGCAGCACCTTCGCGGGCTGCCGCCCAACTGCCAGCCGTTAAAGGCGTGCCGGAATCAAACGCATATTGCCCCAGCCGCGCCGCAAAATTGAGCGGCGGCGGATCGGTGCGAAACGCATGACGCGCCGACAGCGGCCAGACCGAGGGCAGGGCGTCCAGCGCCGCATTGGCCGGGTCCAGCGCCACCCAATCGTCCCAAGCGTGGGCCAAAAATTGCAGGTAATCAGCACTGTGCACCCGCTTCAGGGCAGCCTCCAGCGGCAGGTCAGATGCAGGTTGCACCAAGCTGCCCACAGGCCGCCGAGCCAATTCGTCCAGCACATGCTGCAGCCGCATCGGCACCTCGTGGCAATCCACCAAGCGCCCCCGAAACATCTCTTGCCGACCTGCGTGTTGCGCGTGCTGGGTGTTGTGGAAGATTTTCATGGGGTTTTGGAGCGACTGGGTTGAAGGGGTTTTTATGCCTAAAGTGCGGTACCTGTTGTAGGTTTGACAGATCTACAAATCACGGGCAGACTAGATAGCTGACTAGTTTGTTGGAGAATTAAGATGCATACATGGCCTGTACAGGATGCAAAAGCACGTTTCAGTGAGTTTTTGGATGCTTGCTTGCAAGAGGGGCCTCAAATGGTAACAAGGCGGGGTGCCGAAGCCGCCGTGTTGGTACCCGTGCAGGAATGGCGACGCATGCAGTCGGCGGCCTGTCCCTCCTTAAAGCAACTGCTGCTTTCAGACCAGGCCCGCACCGAATTGATCGTTCCGCCACGCGGGCAAATAAAGGGGCGTCATGTGGAGCCGATGCAGTGAAGCGAAATTACTTATTGGACACCAACGTTGTTTCCGAACTTCGCAAGCCTCGCCCACACGGGGGTGTCGTGGCTTGGCTGGAATCGTTGGATGATGCACAGCTTTACTTGTCAGCGGTCACCCTGGGTGAAATACAAGCCGGTATTGAGTTGACACGCGATCAAGACCCTGGAAAAGCCCAAGAAATCGAGGCTTGGTTGGCCTTGGTCGCAGGCGCATACAGTGTCTTGCCCATGGATGCGTCTGCTTTCCGGGCATGGGCGCGATTGATGCATAAAAAATCAGACACACTTTATGAAGATGCCATGATTGCCGCGACTGCAAATGAGCATGGCCTGACGGTTGCTACCAGAAACGTGGCCGACTTCCAAGCGCTTGGCCTCGATGTTTTCAATCCCTTTGATCCGCTGTAGTTAGGGTATATGTCCGAATCGCACCGTTAAGTTGATTGGCGTGATAGTTATGCGAAATTAGTATGGGCAATCAGAGTGTCAGACTTATGACTGGCCGACGTTATTTTTCAGACAAGGCAAATGCACGCATCGATGGTGAGCATTGCGTTGTCTATCTTGGAAAATCAGGGTTCGAAGATGGCTCGCAAGTCGCAATAGTCAACCTTTAGTTGCGTGCTGGAGCCAGGATTGAATGATCCTGAAAACTTGCTGCGTATCCAGAACATCTGTCAAACGCTGCCTGCCATCTGCACCCTCCAATTTCAACTGGTTAGTTTCACTAACCACTTCACTTCCCCCTTGTTTGAGCTTGTTTTTAAGCCACTTCCAATAGTTGCGGACTTTGGCGTAATCCTGTTGATTGGTTAGGCACTCGCTTTCTTGCGAGCAGACCGGTTTGAGCGGCCAGTGATACGAGCTGTTTCATCGGCCATGACGAGTAGGACACGAAGGGCTTCATTGACAGCTTTCGAAGTAGGAAATACCTTCGCAAGCCTCGGTTCAATCAACGCGACCGCCGTACCCTTGGACGCAGCCTTAAAGAATTTTCCGCGTTCAAGTTTTGGGAAATCGGACATCTTGTATTGCGGTGGCATCTCAAATTCAGTTGTAGGGGTTTTGCCAGCCGGTCATGAAGTCCAAAACTTTCTGTCCATCGTCTTCGTTGCTGAGCAAGTCCAGTGGCAACGCATTTTCCCAATGGATATTGGGTTGTTGCAACCACTTGTAAATGTCGCTGGTTTTCATACCGTGGGCTTTACTAATATCTAGTGCTTTTTGAATCAGGTGTGGGCATGGGTACCAAGAGATTGGTTTTGAGGACGGTCGTCTAGCAGGTATGACTCGCGGCAGCTCGCATGACGCCAGTTCTGCCTCGGTGATATGGCTTCGGACCCAAAGAGCTTGGTCATTCAGTTCTTGGTTAGGGATACGCTGGTGATGCCGAGTGGGTATGACAAGACCAATTTTCACCGAGGTCAGGGCATTGATCATCGCGAGCGCTGGCTGGATGTCTGTGTCGTTGGTGACAATGACCGCATGGTCAATCTCGCCCAGAATGGCATCCTTGAATGCATGCAATGCCAAACTGACATCGCTTTTCTTTTCTTCAACCTTCCAGATGCTTACTGTTTGGCAGTCTCGAGGCCATTTAGCCGAATTTTGAGAATCAATCTGCTTGGCATGTGCCTCAATCAACGAGTAATTGCCTTTGACTATTTCAAGTGAATTCTGGGAATATTTTGCAAGTGCGCCAAGATAACTTTTTTGGCTGGTGCGACTGTCCGGATCTTTGGCGAGTTTTTCAAGTATTTCTGCTGTGAAATACTTGATCGTCAGGTTTTCAAGGTCTAGCTTTAAGTTCGCCCCATCGACTTGCGCGGTTATAGAAGGAAGAATTTTTTCTTTGAACAACTTCACTAAATCCAGCCATTTGTAGCTTGTTCCCTTAAGGCAGCCGTAATAAAGGTTGTAGCCGTCAATGTAGACACGGGTTCGAAGCAAAAGGAACCTCCGGAAATGAAAAAACCGGCTTGCGCCGGCTTTTTCCCCCGAATCCAAGATGGTCACGCCACGCTAAGGAGAAGGGTTAGTTGTTAAGCAAATTATGCAGCAATTTTTAATTGATGTATCTCAAGTGTTGCAATCATCCTTTAAAAAATACCTCTTAGGTAATATTTGTTGCCTATTTTTGATGAGCTGATCTCCCCCCCTCACCCAAACTCCCGAAACCCCTTCAGCGGCGACAGTGCCGCGAAATTGGCTTCGCGCTTTTCTTGCATGGCGCTGATGGCTTCGCGCACGTTGGCGTTGCTCCAGATCGCGCCTTGCAGCCAGCCCATGTGGCGCAGGCTGTCTTCGGTGCTGTGGTCGCGGGCGTAGTGCAGCACTTGTTTGGTGCCCCAGATGGCCACGGGCGGTTTGCTGGCAATCTCTTTAGCGGCTTGCATGGCGGCAGCCAGAGTGGCTTCTGGGGTGGGCAGTACCTCGTTCACCAGCCCGTGGGCCAAGGCTTTTTCGGCGCTCAGGCGGCGGCCTGTGTAGGCCAGTTCTTTGACCAAGGCCATGGGCAGCAGTTTGGGCAACCGCTGCAAGGTGCCCACGTCGGCCACCATGCCGATGTTGATTTCTTGTATGCAAAAGAAGGCGTCGGCCGAGCAATAGCGCATGCAGCAGGCGGTCACCATGTCCACCGCACCGCCAATACAGCCCCCTTGTATGGCCGCAATCACCGGGATGCGCAGTTCCTCCAGCAAGGTGAAGGTGTGTTGCATGTCGGTCAGCAGGTCAAACACGGCGGCGCGGCCTTCGGCGCTTTGGTCGTCCATCTGTATGGCGCTGCCAAAGGTCTGCAAGTCCATGCCCGCACTGAAGTGTTTGCCCGTGCTGGAGATCACCAGCGCCCGGGCGGTGCCTGCCTTGTGGATTTCGGTCAGCACCTCGTGCAGTTCCCGCCAAAAGCTGGGGTGCATGGTGTTCATTTGCGCGGGGCGGTTGAGCACCAGGTGCGCAATGTGGTGCTCAGTGGTCAGGGAAAAGCAGCTGAGTTTGTCCATGGTCGTCTGTTGGTGGGTTGGTTGTTGTTGCTGGGTTGGGGTGTTCACTGTAAGCCGCCGCAGGGGAGGGCGCTGTCCCTGCCTTGACCAGTGAGCCGACCCTTACCCCCAGCAGGCGCAGGCGGCGAGACAGATCTACCCGTTTTAGGCACTGCCCGGCCACTTGCCGAATGCGCCCGGCATCGGCGGTGTACTCGGGCAGGGTTTGGTCTCGCGTCACGCTCTGAAAGTTGTCGTAGCGCAGCTTGATACCGATGGTTTTGCCCTCGTAGCCTTTGCGCTTCAAGTCTGCAGCCACTTGTTGGCACAGGCGGGTAAAGACTTCGCCCAGTTCGGCGCGGTCACGTACGGCGTGCAAATCGCGTTCAAAGGTGGTTTCGCGGCTCATACTCACGGGTTCGCTCTCGGTTTCCACGGGGCGGTCGTCTCGGCCCCATGCGGCTTCGTGCAGCCAAGCGCCGTAGCTTTTGCCAAAGTTTTGGGTTAGCCATGGCAAGTCGCGTGCAGCCAGATCTCCGATGGTATGGATGCCGAAGCTTTGCAGTTTTTCATCGGCCTTGGGGCCCACGCCGTTGATTTTTCGGCAGGCCAGGGGCCAGATCAGACTTTGCAGGTCCCCCTCGTGCACGATGGAAATGCCTTTGGGTTTGTTGAACTCGCTGGCCATCTTGGCGATCAGCTTGTTGGGGGCCACGCCGATCGAGCAGGTGAGCCCGGTGGCATCAAAAATGCTTTTTTGGATGAGTCGGGCCAGCACCCGACCGCCCTCGCGCTGGCCGCCGGGTACGTGGGTAAAGTCGATGTAAACCTCGTCTACCCCTCGGTCCTGCATGACCGGGGCAATTTCGGTGATGATGTTTTTAAAGGTGCGCGAGTAATAGCGATAACGCTCAAAGTCCACCGGCAGCATCAGCGCCTGGGGGCACAGTTTGGCGGCTTTCATCAGGCCCATGGCCGAACCGACGCCAAATTGGCGTGCCGGGTAAGTGGCCGTGGTGATGACCCCGCGCCCGGTGTAACCAGCAAGGCGCGGAAAAAAATCGACCGGAATCTGGTCTAGGCGTTCGGCAAAGTTGTCTTCGGTCCACTCGCCCTCGGGGTAGGCGGTTTGCAGTTTGCCCAGTAAGTCGTCTTCTTTGCGTCGGCCCCCGCCAATGACCACGGGCAGGCCCTTGAGCTGGGGGTAGCGCAGCAGCTCGCATGACGCATAAAAAGCGTCCATGTCGAGGTGGGCAATGCGGCGGGGCAGGTTATCTGGGGAACTCACCTGTCAAGCATAGCGCGAGCCAAGGGGTTTTTAGCTGGCGCGCAGGCCTTCAGACGCCCGTGGGAAAGGTGCCCGGCAACAAGATGCTTTTGTCCACCGTGTCCATTTGGGTGCGACCGCAAAAGGCCATGGTCAGGTCCAGCTCTTTGTGGATGATTTCCAGCGCTTTGCTCACGCCTGCCTCGCCCATGGCCCCCAGCCCGTAAAGCATGGAGCGGCCAATATAGACACCCCTGGCCCCCAAGGCACGGGCTTTCACCACGTCTTGGCCGCTGCGAATGCCGCCGTCCATGTGCACCTCGATTTGTGAACCCACGGCGTCCACAATGGCGGGCAGGGCTTCGATGCTGGATTGCGCGCCGTCCAGTTGGCGGCCACCGTGGTTGCTGACGATTAAAGCGTCAGCGCCCGATTGCACCGCCATGCGGGCGTCTTCCACATCCTGAATGCCTTTAAGAATGAGCTTGCCGCCCCAGCGCTTTTTGATCCATTCGACATCGCCCCAGTTCAGGCCCGGGTCGAATTGAGAGGCGGTCCACGAAGACAGGCTGCTCATGTCGGCTACGCCCGTGACATGCCCAACAATGTTGCCAAATTGGCGGCGCGGCGTGCCCAGCATGCCCAAAGCCCAGCGGGGTTTGGTGGCGATGTTGATGATGTTGGCAAGGGTCAGTTTGGGCGGGGCTGACAAGCCGTTTTTCAGGTCTTTGTGGCGTTGTCCCAAAATTTGCAGATCCAGGGTCAAAACCAAGGCGCTGCAATTGGCGGCTTTGGCACGGTCAATCAGGCGCTCGATAAAGCCCTTGTCTTTCATCACATACAACTGAAACCAGAAGCCTTCGCCCGCATGCTTGGCCACGTCTTCTATCGAGCAGATGCTCATGGTGGACAGGGTAAATGGCACGCCAAATTTTTTGGCGGCACGGGCCGCCAGAATCTCACCATCGGCATGCTGCATGCCGGTCAGGCCTGTGGGGGCAATGGCCACGGGCATGGCCACTGCCTGGCCGATCATGGTGGTGGCGGTGCTGCGGTTTTCCATGTTCACGGCCACACGCTGGCGCAGCTTAATTTTCTGAAAATCGCCTTCGTTGGCCCGATAGGTGCTTTCTGTCCATGAACCGCTGTCGGCATAGTCGTAAAACATGCGGGGCACCCGTTTTTCGGCCAAAACGCGCAAGTCTTCTATGGTGGTGATCACGGGCATGGGGTATCTCCAAAGTGTTGGGTCAAACTGTTATGTCCCAAAATGTAGTCGCTCCAACGCCCGGGGCTTGTGAAACTTGAGACAGTTCGGTTGAAATTTATTGAAATCAACCGTTTCCGGACCTGCCACCCCGCCCTTAGCCGTGCGGCGCGGCTTTGACAAAAGCGCCGCCTTGGTAGACGGCGGCAGGGTCTTGGCGGTCGATGGTCTGTTGGCGTGCCTCGACTTGTGGGCGAAAAACGTCAGAAGAATCTAGCGGGCGGTAACCAATGTGTTGGGCATGGGTGTTGTCCCACCAAGTGGTTTGGTTGTCAGACATCCCGTAAATGATGGTGTGGCCCACGATGGGTGCGGTCAAGGCGGCCACCACCACGCGCTCCAGGTCGTCAAAGCTCAGCCAAGTGGCCAACATGCGGCGGTCGCGCGGCTCGGCAAAAGACGAGCCAATGCGGATGCTCACGCTCTCGATGCCCCAGCGGTCCCAGTAAAGCTGGGCCAAATCTTCGCCAAAAGCCTTCGACAGCCCATAAAACCCATCGGGTTTGGGGGGCATGCGGGTGTTGACCACTTCGTCTTGGCGGTAAAACCCCGTGACATGATTGGAGCTGGCAAACACGATGCGCTTCACGCCTTGCAAGCGGGCCGCTTCGTACAGGTTGACCATGCCCACAATGTTGCCCGCCAAAATCGGCTCCCAGGGCTGCTCTGTTGATACGCCGCCCATGTGCACCACCGCATTCACGCCACTCAGCAAAGCCATCATTTGGTCTTTGTCTTCCAGCGAGGCCAGTTGAACTTCTTCACCTGTGGTGGCGGGTTCCAAGTCGCGGCGATGGCTGACGCGCAGCACATCGCAATAGGCTTTCAGGCGGGGGCGAAGCTCTTTGCCCAGATTGCCGCCCGCGCCGGTCAGCAATAAACGGGGAAAGCGGATGCCCGATGCAGGGGTGTTCAGCATGATTTTTTCCAGTGCTCAGGATTTAAAGCGGCCAGCCAAGGCGGTGGCGCTGTCGCGTAAAACGTTTTGGTCGGCCCCAACGGCGACAAACAAGCAGCCTTGCGCCACATAGTGTTTGGCCAGCGCTTCGTCGCCCGTCAGGATGCCTGCCGCTTTGCCGCAGGCCCGGATGCGGGCAATGGATTCGTCAATGACTTTGAGCACATCGGGGTGCTTGGGGTTGCCCAAATGGCCCAGGGCGGCCGATAAGTCGCCGGGGCCAATGAACACGCCATCGACACCGTCGACGTTGGCAATGGCCTCTATGTTTTGCAAACCCTGCACGGTCTCTACTTGCAACAACAGGCAAATTTCTTCGCTGCTGTGGTGCGCGTAGTTCTTGACGCGGCCATAGTGGCTGGCCCGAGGTGCCCCGGCATAACCGCGAACGCCATGGGGCGGGTAGCGGGTATAGGACACCGCTTGGCGGGCTTCTTCTTCGGTTTGGATGTAGGGCACCAACAGGCTTTGCACCCCAATGTCGAGCAAGCGTTTGAAGGTCACCATGTCGTTCCATGGCGGGCGAACGATGGGGGTGGTGGTGCCGCCTTTCATGGCTTGCAGTTGGGCCAGAATTTCGGGCACATCGTTGGGCGAGTGCTCCATGTCCAGCAGTAACCAGTCAAAACCGCAGTGGGCCAAAATTTCGGTACTGATGTTGCTGCACAGGTGCGACCACAGGCCAATTTGCTTTTGGCCCGAAAGAAGGGCGTGCTTGAAATGGTTGATGGGCATGTCCATGATGGAATCTCTTTTTTTGAAGGGCGCAGAACCTGGGCTCAGTTGCCGGCAATCTGGTAATTGGCTGCAATCTCCAGCGATCGCACCAGTCCCGAGTGGTCCCAGGCCGCGCCGCCATGGGCCACGCAACTGTTCATCATTTGCAAGGCGCTGGCCGTGTGCGGCAACGATAGACCCAGCGCCCGAGCGCTTTCCAGTGCCAGGTTCAGGTCTTTTTGGTGCAGTTCGATGCGGAAGCCAGGGTTAAAAGTGCGTTTGATCATGCGTTCGCCATGCACCTCTAAGATGCGGCTGGCGGCAAAGCCACCCATCAGGGCTTGGCGTACTTTGGCCGGATCGGCCCCCGCTTTGGCCGCAAACAGCAGGGCCTCGCCAACGGCTTCGATGTTCAGGGCCACGATAATTTGGTTGGCTACTTTGCAGGTTTGGCCATCGCCCACACCGCCCACCAAGGTGATGTTCTTGCCCATCAGTTCAAACAGCGGCTTGACCTTTTCGAAAGACGCATCGGTTGCGCCGCACATGATGGTGAGGCTGGCGGCTTTGGCCCCCACTTCGCCACCTGACACCGGGGCGTCGATGTAGTCGCAACCCAGTGCCTGGATGCGGGCCGCAAATTCTTTGGTGGCCATGGGCGAGATGGAGCTCATGTCGACCACGGTTTTGCCTGCGCTCAGACCATGGGCCAAGCCGTTTTCGCCAAACAGCACGTCTTGCACATGGGGTGTGTCGGGCACCATCAAGAAAATAATGTCAGCCTGTTGGGCCACTTGTGCGGGGGTGGTGCAAGCCTTAGCCCCTTGCGATGTCAAGTCGGCAGGGACGCCGCTGCGCGATTGCGCAAACACTTCGTGACCTGCTGCCAGCAAATGACCCGCCATGGGTTTGCCCATGATGCCCAGTCCGATGAATCCCAGTTTCATGTTGACTCCAAAATCAGTGAATGTGTGTTGAAGAGGTAAAGGTGTTGGTGTTGGTTGGCTTGCGCTGGGGTCTTCAGCGCACCAGGGCGGGCATTTTGGGGTTGAACTTCCAGCCCGGAATCAAATATTGCATGGCGATGGCGTCGTCGCGCGACCCCAAACCATGCTGCAAATACAACTGGTGGGCGCGCTCAAGGGCGGCCATGTCGACCGAGATACCCAACCCCGGCTTCAGGGGCACATCCACATAGCCGTCCTTGATTTGCAGGGGTTCTTGTGTCAAAAACTGACCGTCTTGCCAGATCCAGTGGGTGTCGATGGCGGTGACTTTGCCGGGCGCAGCCGCCGCGCAATGGGTGAACATGGCCAATGAAATATCGAAGTGGTTGTTGGAGTGCGAGCCCCAAGTCAAGTCGTACATCTGGCACAACTGCGCGACGCGCACCGAGCCTTGCAGGGTCCAAAAATGCGGGTCGGCCAGTGGAATGTCAACCGACTGAAGCTGAATGCTGTGGGCCATTTCGCGCCAGTCGGTGGCCACCATGTTGGTCGCGGTGGGCAAGCCCGTGGCACGCCTGAATTCGGCCATGACTTCGCGTCCCGAAAACACGCCTTCGCCACCACAAGGGTCTTCGGCATAGGCCATGGTGTCGCGGTGGTCGCGCAGCAGGCGGATGGCGTCTTTGAGTAACCAGCCGCCATTGGGGTCCAGGGTGATGCGGGCTTTGGGAAAGCGTTCGTGCAAAGCCACAATGGCCTCCACCTCTTCTTCGCCGCGCAATACGCCGCCTTTGAGCTTGAAGTCTTGGAAACCATAGCGGGCTTGAGCGGCTTCGGCCAAACGCACCACGGCCTCGGGTGTCAGGGCTTTTTCATGACGCAGGCGCAGCCAGTCATCGGCTTGGTCGGGCTCGCTGCGGTAGGCCAGATCGGTTTGCTGGCGGTCGCCCACATAAAACAGATAGCCCAGCATTTGCACCCGCTCGCGTTGCTGGCCTTGCCCCAAAAGGGCGCAAACCGGTACGTTAAGGTGTTGGCCCAGCAAGTCGAGCAGGGCGCTTTCTACGGCTGTGACGGCATGAATGGTGATGCGCAGGTCAAAGGTCTGGTTGCCCCGGCCACCGCTGTCGCGGTCGGCAAACTGCTGGCGCATGGCATTCAGCAAGCGGTTGTAGTCGCCAATGGCTTGGCCTTCTATCAGGGGGCGCGCATCTTCCAGGGTTTGGCGAATTTTTTCACCACCGGGCACCTCGCCCACGCCCGTGTGACCCGATGAATCCGTCAGGATGACGATGTTGCGCGTGAAAAACGGGCCATGTGCGCCGCTCAAGTTGAGCAACATGCCGTCGTGGCCCGCAACAGGGATGACCTGCATGCGGGTGACTGTGGGGCTGTGAGGGGAAATGGCCATGGCGCGTCAATTGTGGGATAAAGTCAGATGACATCATACAACTTGAGGCGCTTATTTTGATTTGGGTTTACCCTGAAGTGGGGTCCAGATTGGCGCAAACCAAGAGGAATCCTGGCTCATCGGGCGTTGATTTCGCCCATGCGCAGACGCTCTCGGCTGTTGGACAAATGGGTTCGGGAAGCGGCTCGGGCAGCCTCGACATCCTGGTTATGAATGGCGTTGAAAATGCTTTCGTGCTCTTGGTGCACCCTTTGAAGGTAGGCTTTTCGGGCGGGTGTGGGGTCTTCGGCCGGACTCAGTCGCGATCTTGGAATCACCCGTTCGCCCAGAAGTGACATGAACTGGATGAAGTGGCTGTTTTGCGTGGCCAGTGCAATTTCGGTGTGGAACTGGAAGTCGGCCTGAACGGCGTTTTGTCCTGCTTCGATGGCTTCAGCAAAGGCGGTCAGGGCCAGACGCATTTTGTCCAGATTCTCGTCTGTGCGGCGCATGGCGGCCAGCGCTGCAGCCTCGGTTTCCAAGCCGATGCGCAATTCAAGCAGGGCAATCGTGTCGCGCAAGGTGCCTAATTGGTCGGGGTGGACTCTGAATAATCCGCTGTCTTCGGGCAGCAGGGCAAAAGTGCCGATGCCGTGTCGTGTTTCGGCCATACCGGCGGCCTGCAGGTGCGAAATCGCTTCGCGGACCACCGTGCGGCTCACACCAAACTCTTCCATGATGTCCATCTCTTTGGGCAGCTTGGTGCCGGGCGCGTAATCCTGGTTGCGGATGCGCTGAATCAGCGTATCGGCCAACTCGGCAGAGAGGGTTCTGGATTTGCGACGTGGCTCAAGCATTGGGGAAAACCATGGGTTAAAGGTCGAAGTGAAGTGCTAATATAGATGTACGACAACTGATGATGTTCTGAGTTGACTGTATCAGATTCAGCGCGCCACCTGTCAAGTCGTTCACCTGAAAACATCGACCACACCGATCTGGCGCATCCACGCCGAGGAGATATTGCAAATGATTCACCGTAGATTTTTGGTTCAAAGCACCTGCGCCGTCGTTTTGTCGGCCATGGCTTCAATGGCCTCTGCGCAAACTGTGCTCAAGGCGGCAGACGTTCACCCCACAGGCTACCCAACGGTGGTAGCCGTTGAAAGCATGGGCAAAAAGCTTGAAGCCGCCAGCAGTGGCCGATTCAAGATTCAGATGTTCCCCGGCAGCGTGCTGGGTGGCGAGAAGGAAATGATCGAACAGACCCAGGTCGGTGCGATCCAGATTTTGCGTACTTCTTTGGGCCCAGTCGGCCCGGTGGTGCCCGAGGTCAACATTTTCAACATGCCGTTTGTGTTCCGCGATATTCCCCATATGCGTGCCGTGATCGATGGCCCGATTGGCCAAGAACTGTTGGACAAAATCTCTGCTTCGTCGGCCCGCATGGTCGCCTTGGCCTGGATGGATGGCGGCTCGCGTAGCCTGTACACCAAAAAACCCGTGCGCAAACCAGAAGACCTGAAAGGTCAAAAGATCCGCATGATGGGTAACCCGCTGTTTGTCGACACCATGAATGCCATGGGTGGCAATGGCATCAGCATGGGTTATGGCGAGGTGTTCACCGCCATTCAGACCGGTGTGGTGGATGGGGCAGAAAACAACCCGCCGAGCCTGTTGACGGCCAACCACTACAAAGCCGGTGCCAAGTACTACACCCAGACCAACCACCTGATCATTCCTGAAATTTTGGTCATGTCCAAAGCGGCTTGGGACAAGCTTAGTGCGGCTGACCAGGCATTGGTCAAAAAACTGGGCCGCGAGGCACAGTTGGAGCAACGGACACTGTGGGACAAAGCTGTGTCGGAATCCGTGGCCAAGCTCAAAACCGAAGGCGTTGAGTTCATCAACATCGACAACAAGCCTTTTTATGACGCTACAGCGCCTGTTCGCGCCAAATACGGTGCCCCTTATGCCGATTTGATGGGACGCATTGCTGCCGTCAAGTAACGGGTACCTTGAGTGTTGAACGGTATTGAAGTCCTGTCAGGACTTCGTGCAACAACCCCGGCCCTTGCCGGGGTTGTTTGCTTGAAAGATTTTGTATGAAACAAATGTTTGTCAGCGCGCTTGATGCTTTGTATCTGGCGTGCATTTGGGTTGCCGGGTTTGCCATCCTCTGCATGTCGCTCATCATCCCTTGGGGTGTTTTCTCGCGTTATGTGCTGGGGACAGGGTCGCAATGGCCTGAACCTATCGCTATTTTGTTCATGATGATGTTCACATTCATTGGCGGAGCTGCAGCGTTTCGGGCCAATGTCCATATTGCCGTGACGATATTGACCGACGTACTGCCCCAGTATCTGCGCACTTTGTCAGCCTGGATCGTGGACGCCCTGATGTTGGTGGTCACTGGGTTTGTCACCTGGTATGGCACCCGTTTGAGCCTGGAGACCATGGGGCAGAGCATCAGTGAGCTCAATTGGTTGCCTGTGGGTGTGACCTATCTGGCTTTGCCCGTTGGTTCGGCAGTGACCTTTCTTTTTGTGCTGGAGCGACGCATCTTGGGCCCGCAAGAGCACCGACGCCTGATGCGATACGAAGAAGACCATGCCACAGAGGGAGCGCACTGATGGACGCGTTTGTATTGATTGGGAGTTTTTTGGGTTTGATGCTGATCGGTGTGCCGATTGCCTACGCCATGGGGCTGGCCGCCTTGATCGGTGCCCTGTGGATCGATATTCCATTGGATGCGGTGATGATTCAAATCGCTGCAGGTGTGAATAAATTTTCTCTGCTGTCGATTCCGTTTTTTGTTCTGGCCGGCGCCATCATGGCCGAGGGCGGCATGGCCCGGAGGTTGGTGGCCTTTGCAGGCGTGTTGGTAGGGTTCATTCGTGGCGGCTTGTCGTTGGTGAATATTTTGGCGTCCACATTTTTTGGCGCTATATCCGGTTCTTCGGTGGCAGATACAGCCTCTGTCGGAACGGTACTGATTCCGGAGATGGTTAAAAAAGGCTATCCCCGCCCCTTTGCAGCGGCGGTCACTATCAGCGGTTCGGTGCAAGCGATTTTGATTCCCCCCAGCCACAACGCAGTGCTGTATTCGCTGGCGGCGGGGGGTACGGTGTCGATTGCGGCCTTGTTCATGGCCGGGGTGTTGCCCGGACTTTTGATGGGTTTGACCTTGGGGCTGCTTTGTCTTTACAAGGCCCACAAGCACGGCTACCCCAAGGGCGAGGTGATCCCGCTGCGGCAAGCCCTCAAGATCTGCGTCGAGGCGTTGTGGGGTTTGATGACTATGGTCATCATTTTGGGCGGTATCTTGTCCGGGGTTTTCACGGCCAACGAGTCAGCCTCCATTGCCGTCATCTGGGCGTTCTTCGTGACCATGTTCATCTACCGAGACTACAGGTGGCGCGACTTGCCCAAACTGGTGCATCGCACCGTTAAGACCGTCACGATTGTGATGATCCTGATCGGCTTTGCGGCGGCTTTTGGTTACATCATGACCTTGATGCAAATTCCCATGAAGGTCACCATGTTCCTGACCGAATTGTCAGACAACAAGTACGTCATTTTGGCTTTGATCAACGTCTTGTTGTTGGTGCTGGGCACGCTGATGGACATGTCGCCATTGATCCTGATCTTGACCCCGATCTTGTTGCCCGTGGTCAAGATGATGGGCGTGGACCCGGTGCATTTCGGCATGATCATGATGGTCAACCTGGGCATTGGCCTGATCACGCCTCCGGTGGGGGCCGTGCTCTTTGTGGGCAGTGCTGTAGCCAAGCTCAGAATTGGCGAAGTGACCAAAGCCATGGTGCCATTTTTTGGCGCGCTTTTCGCTGTGCTGCTGATGGTGACTTATCTGCCCTGGTTGTCACTGTGGCTGCCTAAAACCATGGGCCTGTGACGCGCGCGATCATTTAAAAAGGTTTGACATGGCACATGTGTATGTCTCCAATGCCGACAGCGGCGAAGTGTCGGTGTTGCAAATGGATGCCCAAGGCGCACTCCAGCAGCAAAGCACACTGACTGTGGGGGGCAATCTGATGCCCATGGTCATTAGCCCCAACCGAAAAATGCTTTACGCAGCGCGACGCAGTGACCCGATGGCGGTGATCAGTTTGGCCATAGATCCGGTCAGTCGGGATTTGCAGCGCACAGCTGAGGTCTCTTTGCCTGCCAGCATGGCCTACATCAGCACCGACCTGACGGGCCAGTTTTTGTTCGCGGCATCGTACCCGTCGCAGCAACTCACCGTGAGCCCAATTGCGGCAGATGGCACGGTGGGGGCCGTGCAACAGGTGGTGCCCACAGGTCCGAATGCCCACGCCATACTGCCTTCACCATGTAACAAGTATGTGCTGGCCACCAGCCTGGGAGGTGCCGAACTGATGGTCTTTGGCTTTCATGCCGAGACGGGCCATTTGAGCCCGGTGAGTGCTTGGCAAGCCCGTGCAGGTGCTGGGCCCAGGCATTTCAGGTTTGACCCTACAGGCCGCTGGGTGTACCTGCTCAACGAGCTCGATGGCACGCTGGATGTACTCAGCTGGAATCCCACGGAGGGCCGTCTGGCCCACCAGCAAACCGTGGGCATTTTGCCGCCGGGCTTTACTGGCAAGCCCTGGGCTGCCGACTTGCATTTGACGCCTGACGGGCGACACCTTTACACCAGCGAGCGAACTTCCAGTACCTTGGCCCACTTTGGTGTGGACCTTGCAAGCGGCCTGCTTAAAGCCCAAGGCCACATACCTGTCGAGGCGCAACCCCGGGGGTTTGCCATTGACCCGACAGGCGGTTATTTGTTGGTGGTGGGCCAAACATCACACCACTTGAGTTGCTTCAGGATAGACCGCGAAACGGGTCAATTGCATTTGCAGCAACGCATGCCTTTGGGCCAAGGCCCCAATTGGGTGGAGATCTTGGCATGACCAAAGCAACGGCTGCCCTGCAGCCACGGGTGCTGCGCATGCACCCTCTGGACAACGTCGCCATTGTGGTGAATGACGGTGGTTTGCCTGCTGGCACCACGATAGATGGCGGCTTGGTGTTGCACGACAAAGTGCCGCAGGGGCACAAAGTGGCCTTGCAAGACCTGACCCCAGGGCAGGCGGTGATTCGCTACAACGTGCCTGTGGGTTATGCACGCCAAGCGATTGCTGCGGGCAGTTGGGTGCATGAGCGCTTGCTCGACATTCCCCCCGCGCGTGAGTTGCAAGGCTTGCCCATGGCAAGCGTCAAAGCTTTGCCGCAAGACAGGCTGGAGGGCTACACTTTTGAGGGCTATGTCAACGCCAATGGCGCAGTTGGCACACGCAATTTGCTGGGCATTACCACCACGGTGCAATGTGTTGCAGGCGTGGTCAAAATTGCGGTCGAGCGCGTTGAGCGTGAGTTGTTACCCCTTTTCCCCAACGTCGATGGCGTTGTGGGGCTTGAGCATACGTATGGCTGCGGTGTCGCGATTGATGCGCCGGGGGCCGAGATCCCGATCCGAACTTTGCGTCACATCAGCCTGAACCCCAACTTTGGCGGTGAAGTTATGGTGGTGAGCCTGGGTTGCGAAAAGTTGCAGCCCGATCGATTGCTGCCGCCGGGCAGCTTCCCGATCCAAGATGCGCGAGAAAAAGACCAAGGACCCGATCTGGTGTGTTTGCAAGACGATGCGCATGTTGGCTTCATGTCCATGATTGAGCACATCGTGCAAAGTGCCCGTCCGCACTTGGAGAGACTGAATGCCCGCCAGCGTCAGACGGTGTCCGCCAGTGAACTGGTGGTGGGCGTGCAATGTGGCGGCAGCGACGCATTTTCTGGCGTCACCGCCAACCCGGCGGTGGGGTTCATGGCCGATTTGATCGTGCGTGCGGGTGGCACCGTGATGTTTTCTGAAAACACCGAGGTGCGCGATGCCGTGGAGCAATTGACTTCCCGTGCCGCGACGCCTGAGGTGGCTGAAGCCATCGTGCGCGAGCTGGGTTGGTATGACCATTATTTGGAGCGAGGCCGGGTGGACCGCAGCGCCAACACCACGCCGGGCAACAAGGCGGGGGGCTTGTCCAATATTGCAGAAAAAGCCATGGGTTCGATCATCAAGAGCGGCACCTCGGCCATTGCCCATGTGTTGTCGCCCGGTGAAAAACTTCGACCCGATCAAAAGGGCTTGGTGTTTGCTGCCACGCCTGCCAGCGACTTTATTTGCGGCACTTTGCAACTGGCGGCAGGCATGAACTTGCATGTGTTCACCACCGGGCGCGGCACTCCTTATGGCTTGGCTGAATGCCCGGTCATCAAGGTGGCCACGCGCAGTGATTTGGCCCATCGCTGGCATGACCTGATGGACATGAATGCCGGGCGCATTGCAGACGGCGAAATCAGCATCGAAGAAGCGGGCTGGGAGTTGTTTCGCATGTTGCTCGATGTAGCCAGTGGTCGCCAAACTTGGGCCGAGCGCTGGAAGCTGCACAACGCATTGGTGTTGTTTAACCCGGCGCCCATCACTTAAAACTGTATTGAATTTCGCTTTTTAAAACGAGGAACGACATGACCTTTAAACGACAGTTACTTAAAACAATTTTTTTGACAGTTGCTGGCCTGGCCTTAACTCCTGCGTTCGGGCAAAGCGATTACCCCAACCGACCCATCAAACTGGTGGTGCCTTTTCCACCTGGTGGAACCAGTGATGTGATGGGGCGCATCATGGCCGAGGAGTTGGGCAAGTTGCTCAAACAGCCGGTTGTGGTGGACAACATTGGCGGCGCTGGCGGGATTGTGGGCACGGACCGCGCCATCAAAATGCCGGCCGATGGGTACACCTTGATTCAAAGCGGGGTGGGTCAAAACGCGGTGGCCCATGGCCTGGACCCCAAGCTGAAATACAACTCGATGACCGATCTGGTGCACTTGACCCAAATGCACTCGGGCCCCAATGTGTTGGTGGTGCACCCCTCTATGCCCTTCAAAACGGTCAAGGACATCGTGGATTACGCCAAGAAAAACCCCGGCAAGCTGGACTACGGTTTTACCCATGCGGCATCGGGCCACATGGCCATGGAGTTGTTCAAGCAGACCACGGGCATCTTTTTGACCGGTATTCCGTACCGGGGTGGCGGCCCCTTGTTGAACGATCTGCTGGCTGGCACCGTGCCCATGATCTTCATTAACCAAGATGCGGCTTTGCCGCATATCAAGGCCGGCAAGATTCGCCCCATTGCTGTCAGCAGTTTGCAGCGCAACCCGCTTTACCCCGATGTGCCCACGGTGGCCGAGTCGGGTTACAAGGATTTTCAGGCTTTGTCGTGGTCAGGCTTGTCGGTGGCCAAGGGCACACCGCAGCCTATTGTTGATAAATTGGAGTCGGCCATGGTGCAGGTGCTGCAGTCCGATGCCGTGCGCCAGCGGCTGACATCAGTGGGCTTTGTGGTGCCCACCTTGGGGGGCAAGGCCTACACCAGTTTTGTCAAAGCTGAAATCGACACCTGGACCCGGGTGATTCAAGCCGCAGGCATCAAACCTCAATAAAGCCCGTTTGGGGCCAATGCAGCTTTGGCCAGACTCAGGCCAAAAGGGTTTAGCTGCAGCTCACGCTGCCGCAGCCTGACATGGTCATGTTTTTAATGGCCGAGGGATCGGCCAGGGTTTCGGTCATGCTGTCAAAGCCCACCGATTTCAGGTGCGCTGCCAAACCTGCGTCCATGCTGGCGGCGTGGCCCGGAAACCATTCGGCCAAGGCCTCGGCCATGCGGGTAATGATGGTCGTGTCGCTGTCCAGGTAGTGGGCTTCGACCACGCGCATGGTTTCCAAAATGGTGGCGTGGTGCTCGGCATGGCAGTTGTCGGCCGAAAACCCGGTAGCCAGCATCCAACGTTCTTCTTGCGCAAAATGCTCAACCGTGTGGTTTAAAAATTCTTTGTAAACCGGCAACTGCTGGTCTTCAGGTGTGGCCAAAATTTCATTGATTTTGTCCACAAATTCCTGGTGTGTTTTGTCCATGCTCATATCACCCGTTTGGAGTGATTCGGTCCAGGGCATCAGGGTGGGAGCGGCAATGGCTTGGGCTGTTTGTGACATGGTTAAAAATGAAAGTTGTCTTTGGGTCAATTATCCCCTTTCAGGAGCAGCCCAAGCGCAACAGAGGTTGAACGGCCCCGCCAAGGGGTAGGCCTGTGTTCAGACAGGTCATGCGCGAGCCTTTAAGCTCTGTATTTTCTATATTAGATTGCTGAGTCACCCCCATGGATTCCGTCACACAAGTCCTTTTAGGCGCCTCGGTTGGGGTGGCCGTCATGGGGCGACGCACTGCGCTTTGGAAATCTGCCCTCTGGGGTGGTGTCGCAGGCCTTTTGCCCGACCTCGATGTGCTGATTGACCATGGTGATCCGATCCTCAACATGATTCGGCACCGGGCCGAGTCCCACGCCTTGCTGTTGCTCACCCTTTTTGCTTTCCCGATGGCTTGGCTGGTGAGCCGCGTCCATCGTCAGCCCCAACTCTATGCGCGCTGGTGGTGGGCCATCATGTTGGCGCTGGTCACACATCCTTTGTTGGACCTGATGACCATTTATGGCACCCAGGTTTTCCAGCCTTTCACCGATGAAGCCTATGGTTTGGGCAGCATCTTCATCATCGATCCGGTGTACTCATTGCCCTTGTTGGTTGGGGTCATCGCGGCGCTGCGCGTCAAGAATACAGATCGGGCGTTGCGCATCAATGCATGGGCATTGACGTTCTCCACGGCCTATTTGGCATGGAGCGCGCTGGCGCAAGCCACGGTCACGCAGCACGCCCGCGAGTCCTTGCGGGCGCAAGGTTTGCCCGCACAGCATTTGATGGTCACACCCACACCATTCAACTCGGTGTTGTGGCGCGTGGTGGCCATGGATGGTGAGCAGTTTCACGAGGGTTATTACTCGTTCATGGACGGCGACAGGGCCATTCGCTTTGTGGCCCATGCGCGGGGCGGTGCTTTGGCGGCAGAAAACGCCCAGCACCCTCAGCTGCAACGTTTGAGTCGGTTTACCGATGGTTTTTTCAAAATCCAAAGCGACAACGGCCGTTTGGTGGTGACCGACTTGCGCATGGGTCAAGAGCCCGCCTACGTGTTTTCTTTTGACATTGGCCCTGCGCTTGTGGCGGGCCAAACCCATGAACCCGCCAAGCAACAAGTCCGCCGAATGGATGTCGGGGTGGGTTTGAAGTGGCTGGGGCAGCGGCTATTGGGGCGTGATGTGCCGCCCCCAGGCGCGGCAGCTGGCTCAGACTAAGCGGCTGCGGTGCCGCGCAATTTGCAAGCGCACCTGCGCGGGAGCGGTGCCGCCTAGGGTGTTGCGGGCATTCAGTGAGCCTTGCAAGCTGAGGGGGCCAAACACATCGGCTTCAATGCGGCTGTCGAACTTTTGCAGGGTTTCGAGCGGCAGCTCGGACAAGTCCACACCCAGGCCTTGGGCGGTTTTGACGGCGTGGGCCACCACCTCGTGGGCATCGCGGAAGGGCAGGCCTTTTTTCACCAGATAGTCGGCCAGGTCGGTGGCGGTGGCGTAGCCCTTTTTCACTGCCGCTTCCATGGCCGCTGCGTTGACGGTGATGCCGCCTTCTTTGTTGCCGGTGGCGGGGTTGTGCTGGCCACCGACCATTTCACTGAAGATGCGCAAGGTGTCCTTGAGCGTGTCCACGGTGTCAAAAAGCGGTTCTTTGTCTTCTTGGTTGTCTTTGTTGTAGGCCAAGGGCTGGCCTTTCATCAAAGTGATCAGGCCCATCAAATGGCCGACCACGCGCCCGGTTTTGCCCCGCGCCAACTCGGGCACATCGGGGTTTTTCTTCTGCGGCATGATGGAGCTGCCCGTGGTGAAGCGGTCGGCAATCCGCACAAAACCGAAGTTCTGGCTCATCCACAAAATCAATTCTTCACTGAAGCGGCTGATGTGCACCATGCACAGGCTGGCTGCCGCGGTGAACTCAATGGCAAAGTCGCGGTCGCTCACGCCGTCCAGGCTGTTTTGGCAAACCTGGGCTTGGCCGTGTTCGTCGACCATGCCCAGCGTGCGGGCCACGCGTTCGCGGTCCAGCGGGTAGGTGGTGCCCGCCAGTGCGGCGCTGCCCAGGGGCAGGCGGTTGGTGCGGCGGCGCACGTCGCTCATGCGCTCGGCGTCACGGGCAAACATTTCTACATAGGCCAGCAGGTGGTGTGCAAAGCTCACGGGTTGGGCCACTTGCAGGTGGGTAAATCCGGGCATGATGACTTCGACGTTTTGCTCGGCCACATCCACCAGGGACTTTTGCAGGTCGACCAGAAGGTCAATGATCAGGTCCATTTCGGTGCGCAACCACAGGCGAACGTCGGTGGCCACTTGGTCGTTGCGGCTGCGGCCCGTGTGCAGGCGCTTGCCCGCATCGCCCACCAATTGGGTCAGGCGTGCCTCGATGTTCAGGTGCACATCTTCCAAATCCAGCTTCCATTCAAAAGCGCCCGACTCGATCTCTTGGGTGATCTGAGCCATGCCGCGCTGAATGTCGGCCAAGTCGCTGGCACCAATGATGTTTTGCGCGGCCAGCATCTCGGCATGGGCCAGGCTGCCAGTGATGTCGGCCTGCCAGAGGCGTTTGTCAAAGAACACGCTGGCGGTGTAGCGCTTGACCAACTCGCTCATGGGTTCAGAGAAAAGCGCGGACCAAGCTTGGGATTTTTTGTCGAGTTGGTTTGTCATAGGTCTGGGATTTTATCGGGCTTCACGGGCCACCCGTCCCGGGCCTGTTTACCCTGTCTGGGCTGTTCATAAATCAAGGAATAGCAGTTGGGTTACCAGTAAAAGCACAATCGGGTCAAATTCAACGTTACTGTTGGAGCGGATTCATGAAACCATCCCTTGTATTGCAATCAAATCGTGCAGCCATTCGGTCAGTGGTTGAACGTCATCGTGCCTGTAATGCGCGTGTATTTGGTTCCGTCCTCCATGGAGATGACCATGAGGGTAGCGATTTGGATATTTTGATTGATCCAACTGCGGAAACCACTTTGATGGATGTGGCTAAGATTCAAGTTGAGTTGGAAAAGCTTTTGGGGGTTTCTGTCGATGTTCTGACGCCCCAAGCCCTGCCGGACAAAATTCGAAACTATGTATTGGCTGAAGCGGTTCCCGTATGAGTAAAGCCTTGCGCGTATCAGACTATCTGGAACATATTTTGGGTTCCATAGAGCGCATCGAAAGGCATACGTCGAACGTGGACAAACTGGGGTTTCTGAGCAGCGAGTTGGTTCAGGATGCCGTGATTCGAAACATTTAGATCATTGGCGAGGCCGCCAACAAAATACTGCGGGTAGATGCAGCTTTTGCTGCGGCCAATGATGGCATTCCTTGGCAAGTCATGTATGCCATGCGCAACCGTGTTTCTCATGGCTATGAAAAAATTAGATTTTGAGATGGTTTGGAAAACCATTCGAAACGATTTACCTGCCTTGTACAGGCAGATCCGGGATTGTTCGATTGGAAGAAATCGCCCGTCTGACGCCGTTTGAATACTCAAATTCAGGTTTTTGGGCGGCGCGGATGCCGCCCTCACTGCCGGCGCTTACCCCGTATTGCGCAACCCCGCAGCAATCCCGTTGATCGAGATGTGAATCCCGCGCTGCACGCGTTCGTCGGCTTTGCCCTCGCGGTAGCGGCGGATCAGCTCCACTTGCAGGTGGTGCAAGGGGTCGATGTACGGAAAGCGGTGGCGGATGGAGCGGTCAAGCGCTGGGTTGCTGGCCAATCGGTTTTTTTCACCCGTGATTTGGGCCAATGCATCGGCGGTGCGGTGCCACTCTGCTTCGATCGCGCTAAAGATCTTCTTGCGCAAGCGGGCGTCGCTCACCAGTTCGGCATAGCGCGAGGCCAATGCCAGGTCACTTTTGGCCAGCACCATGTCCATGTTGGACAGCAGGGTGCGGAAAAAAGGCCATTGGCGGTACATTTTTTGTAGCAAGGCCAGGGCGGCCTTGCGTTCTGAGGCTTCCGGTTTGTCGAGGTAGGCGGCCACGGCTGAGCCAAATCCCAGCCAGCCGGGCAGGGTCAGGCGGCATTGGCCCCAGCTGAACCCCCACGGGATGGCGCGCAGGTCTTCTATTTTTTCAAGGGCTTTGCGCGATGCCGGGCGCGAGCCAATGTTCAGTTGGGCCAACTCTTTGAGCGGTGTGGCCCCAAAAAAGTAGTCGGTAAAGCCCGGGGTTTCGTAAACCAGTGCGCGGTAGGCGTCCATGCTGGCTTCGGACAATTCGGCCGCTGCGTCCAAAAACGCCCGCGAGGCGGGTTTGGTGGGTTGCAGCAGCGTCGCCTCCAGTGTGGCAGCCACGAGGGTTTCGAGGTTTCGGCGCCCGATTTCGGGATTGGCGTATTTGGAGCCGATCACTTCGCCTTGTTCGGTCAGGCGAATCTGGCCGCGCACAGTGCCCGGGGGTTGGGCCAGAATGGCTTGGTAACTGGGGCCGCCGCCCCGGCCCACCGTGCCGCCCCGGCCGTGGAACATGCGCAAGGTGATGCCATGGCTGCTTTTCAGTTTGTCGAACAGTTCCACCAGGGCAATTTCGGCGCGGTAAAGCTCCCAGTTGCTGGTAAAAATGCCACCGTCTTTGTTGCTGTCTGAATAGCCCAGCATGATGTCTTGCTCGGCACCTGAGCGTTGCAGCAGTGCAGCAACGCCGGGCAGGGCATAAAAATCTCGCATGATGGGCGCGGCGTTGCGCAGGTCTTCAATGGTCTCGAACAGGGGCACCACGATCAGGTCGTTTTGGGCTTGACTGTCCAAAGTGCCGCGCATCAGGCCCACTTCTTTTTGCAGCAGGAGCACCTCCAGCAAGTCGCTCACGGTTTCGGTGTGGCTGATGATGTAGTGGCGAATGGCTTGTCTGCCAAAGCTTTGCAGCATTTGCCGCGCCATCTCAAAAATGGCCACCTCCGAAGTGGTGTGGGCACTGTAAGCATGGCTGGGCACGCGCAAAGGACGGGCTTCGTTGAGCAGGCCCAGCAACAGGGCTTGTTTGGCGTGTTCGTCCAGATGGCTGTAATTTTTCTCGATGCGGGCGGCGGTCAGCAACTCCGACACAACGGCTTCGTGTTTGTCTGAGCTTTGGCGCAGGTCCACTGTGGCCAGATGAAAACCGAACACTTCCACGGCCCTGATCAGGGGGTGCAGGCGTTGCGCTGCCAAGGTTTCGGCGTGGTGGCTGCAGAGCGATGCCTCGATGGTGCGCAGGTCTGCCAAAAATTCTTCGGCTTTGGTGTAAGGGTTTTGCGGAGCCACGGCGTGGCGTGCGGCGTCGCCCCCGGTGAGTTCTTTCAGGGTGGCTGCCAGTCGGGCATAAATGCCGGTCAGCGCACGGCGGTAGGGTTCGTCTTGGCGGTGTTCATTGTGGTCGGGCGATTGGGCGGCGAGGGCGAGCATGTCGGCATCAAAAGGCACCAGCATGGCCGAAAGGGACAACTCGCCGCCCAGGTAATGCACCTCGGTCAGGTAGTGGCGCAGGGCCACTTCACTTTGGCGGTTCAGGGCGTGTTCCAGGGTTTGCGCGTTCACGTTGGGGTTGCCGTCCCGGTCGCCCCCAATCCACTGGCCCATGCGCAGAAAACTTGCCACAGGCTGTCCCGGCAGCGCTTGCTCCAGTTCTGCGTAAAGTTTCGGAATTTCGCGCAAAAAGGTGGCTTCGTAGTAACTCAGCGCGTTTTCTATCTCGTCGGCCACTGTCAGTTTGGTAAAGCGCAACAAACGAGTTTGCCAGAGTTGCATCACGCGGGCGCGCATTTGCAGTTCGTTGGCAGCCAGTTCTTTGGGGGTCAGGGCGTCTTTGGCGGCATTGACGGCGGCAGCACGGGCTTTGATGGCGTCGCGCTCGGTCAACAGGTGGGCAATGTCGCGCTCGGCGTCAAGGATACTTTTGCGTTGAACTTCGGTAGGGTGTGCCGTCAGCACCGGAGAGACATAACTGGTGGCCAACATGTCTGAAATGCTGCGCGGCGTGATGCCCGCCCAGCGCAGGCGTTGCAGCGCGACATCGATGCTGCCCTCTTGGGTGTGGCCTGCACGCTCGTGAATGGCACGGCGGCGGATGTGGTGGCGGTCCTCGGCCAGGTTGGCCAGGTGGCTGAAATAAGTGAACGCTCGGATCACGCTGACGGCCCGGTCGCCGGGCAGGCTTTTAAGCAATTTTTTCAGTGCTTTGTCGGCGTCCTGATCGGCATCGCGCCTGAAAGACACCGATAGCTTCCGAATTTGCTCCACCAATTCGTAGGCTTCGGCCCCTTCTTGAACGCGGATGACGTCACCCAGAATACGCCCCAGTAAACGGATGTCTTCGACCAAAGGCCGTTCGCTGTCTCGCTTTTCAGCACGCGGGGTAGTTCGAGCAGTATTGGCGGCCGAAGAGCGGGACTTTTTGGATACGATGTGTGTGTCTACGGAGGCCTGTTTCATCGGTAAGTGTTCAGTGAGTAGGTAAGGGGGGCTTAATGACAGCCAGTTTCAGGGGCTGAACCTCATGCTAGCATCGCGCGGACGTCATTAATTACCAACTGGTTTCATCTTGCGGTGAAACTTTTTCACAGAGTTAACCAACGTGTCATCTACTTCCAGCATCTCCTTGGTGATCGCGACCCGCGAAAGCCGTTTGGCTCTTTGGCAGGCCGAGCATGTCAAAGCCTTGTTACAAGCCCGTGGTTGTCAGGTTCGCCTTTTGGGCATGACGACCCAGGGTGACCAAATTTTGGACCGCAGCCTGAGCAAGGTCGGCGGCAAAGGTTTGTTTGTCAAAGAGCTTGAAGTTGCCTTGCACGACGGCAGCGCCGACATTGCCGTGCATTCCCTCAAAGATGTGCCCATGGACATGCCGGAAGGCTTTGAACTGGCCTGTGTGATGGAGCGCGAGGATCCCCGTGATGCCTGGGTTTCGAGCCAATTTGCTCGGTTGGAAGACTTGCCCCCAGGCGCGGTGGTGGGCACCTCCAGCCTTCGCCGGACGGTGTTGCTGCGTGCTTTACGCCCTGATTTGAAGATTGAGCCTTTGCGCGGCAATCTGGACACCCGTTTGCGAAAACTCGACGAAGGCCTTTATGCCGGTATTGTGCTGGCCGCAGCCGGACTCAAGCGCTTGGGTTTGTCAGAGCGAATTCGCCATATTTTTGAAACCGACCAGATGCTGCCTGCCGCAGGCCAGGGGGCGTTGGGCATCGAGATTCGCAGTGACCGGGCCGATTTACGTGCTTTGTTGGCCCCTTTGGCCGATGCGCCTTCGTGGCGGCGGGTGGCCGCAGAGCGCGCCGTCAGCCGGGCCATGGGGGGCAGCTGTTCCATGCCTTTGGCCGCACACGCCACTATTGTGGACGGTGTGCTTAAGCTGCAGGCCGCTTGGGGCGACCCTGAAGGATCCGCCCAATTGGTCACAGCCCAGGCCAACGAGACAGCGACCGATTTGCAAGCCGCCGAAGCCTTGGGTTTGCGTGTGGCTCAAGCTCTGCGCCAGGCGGGTGCCCATTGATTTAGGGGCTGGCATGGCTGAAGCCCCCGTGGTCATCGTTACTCGGCCCCGGCGCGAGGCCGAATCTTGGGCCTCAGGCTTGCAAGCGCATGGTATTTGCACAGAAACTTTGCCGCTGATCGACATTGCCCCGTTGTCCAGTTCGGTTAGCTTGCAGCAGGTTTGGCAGCTTGTCCCCCAGCATTTGGCAGTGATGTTTGTCAGTGCCAATGCGGTGCGATTTTTCATGGCCGAACGACCTGCGGGGCTCAATTTAGAGGCCTGCCGTGCTTGGTCAACCGGCCCCGGTACCCAAGCCGCTTTGTTGGCCTGCGGCTGGGCGGCCGACCGCATTGACTCGCCGAATGCCAATGCCAGTCAGTTTGACTCCGAGGCCTTGTGGGCGCTGGTAGCGGAACAAGTGGCCCAAGCTGTGCAGGCAGCCCAACGGGTTTCGGTGTTGGTGGTTCGGGGGGCCGATGCGCAAGGACACTTGGCTGGGCGCGATTGGTTGGTGCAAAAACTCGAGGAATGCGGGGTTCAGGTGCAGCAAGTTGTCGCTTATGTGCGCCAGGCCCCGGAGCTGTCGCCTGCGCTGAAGCTGCGGGTGGCAACGGCCCTGTCGGACGGGAGTTGGTGGCTTTTCAGCAGTTCGGAGGCAGCCCTGCACCTGCAGCAAGCTTGCCCAGAGGCTAACTTGGGCGACGCCCGGGCGCTGGCTACCCATCCGCGAATTGCCCAGCGCTTGAAAGATTCAGGCTGGGGCAGGGTGGAGATCGTGCCCGCTGCACTCGAGGCGCAAGCGGTGTCTATAAAATCCCTGCCATGATCTCTACACCCGACCACGCTTCTACATCTGCCGAGACTGCCGTCGCAGCAGCTTCGCCCGTGCGCCGTGCCTGGCTGAGGTGGGTGTCGGTTGGGGTGGCCTGTTTGGCCTTGCTGGTGTCGGTGTTGTTGTGGCAAAAGTTGTCGCGTATTCAAGAGCAATTGGCGCGTCAAAGCGCTGACGCAGGGCAGCAATCCCTCGAGGCCAAAGCTTGGGCCAAACAAGCCCAAGAAACCGTCAAAGACAGTGCCGCGCGTTTGGCCCTGTTGGAGGCCCGCCTTGCCGAAGTGGCCTTGCAACGGGGACAGCTGGAAGAGTTGATGCAAAGTTTGTCGCGCTCGCGTGATGAAAATTTGGTGGTCGACATCGAGGCTGCATTGCGTATGGCACAGCAACAGTCCCAATTGACGGGCAGCATCGAACCCTTGTTGGCTGCCCTTAAATCTGCCCAAGTTCGGGTGCAGCGTGCCGCCCAGCCACGCTTGGCCCCTTTGCTGCGGGCGCTCGAAAAAGACCTGGACCGGATCAGCGGGATGCAGGCGTTTGATTTGCCGGGTTTGCTCATCAAGCTCGACGAAGGGGTGGCTTTGGTCGATGGTCTGGTGTTGGCCAATCAGGAGCTGCCCTCGGCGGCCATGAGCCGTTCTTTGGCACAACAAGGCGCTGCGGCAGCCCCTCCGACTTGGTGGACGGTCGGATTGAACCAATTGGCGGACCAGCTTAAGGGTTTGGTCCGGGTCAGCCGCATTGAATCGCCTGAAGCAGCTTTGTTGTCGCCCGAGCAAGGGTTTTTCTTGCGTGAAAACCTGAAACTCAAATTGCTGAATGCTCGTTTGGGCTTGTTGGCTCGCCAAAAGGACGCCGCCCGGGCCGACTTGGCCTCTGCTGCGATCATCGTGCGCCGTTACGCAGAGGGCTCTTCTCGCCGGACCACCCAGTTGCTCCAACTGTTGGAGCAAGCGGGGGTACAACTGAAGGCCAGCGAGACCCCCCGTCTGGAGGGGTCGATGACCGCTTTGGCTACCGCTGCAGCAGGAAGGTAAGCCCTTATGCGCGCAGCTCTGTGGCTTATCAGTTTGTTTGGCTTGGCGGTCTCCGTGGCTTGGCTGGCGGGTCATAACGATGCCACTGTGGCCTTGTTCTGGTTGCCTTATCGGATCGATTTTTCACTCAATTTGGTGTTGTTGTCTCTGGCGGGCATCGTGTTATTGGTGGTCTTGGCACAACAGGCTTTGTCTGCCTTGTTGTCTTTGCCCAAGCAAGCCCAGCGCTGGCGCTTGCAACAAAAAGAACGTGTGGCGCATGCGGCGTTGTTGGAATCCATTGGTAATTTCATGGCCGGGCGCTTTTTGCGGGCGCGTAAAGCCGCCCAAACCGCGCTGGACAGGGAGGCGAGTCTGAAAGACTCCGGGCTTGAGCTTGAACATGCGGTCTCTTTGCGCACTGTGGCGCACATCATGGTGGCTGAGTCTGCGCATGCTTTACAAGACCGTGAGTTGCGTCAAATTCATTTACAAGCAGCGCTTGAAGCGGCTAAAAAAGGACACTCAGCCGAGAGGCAGACGTTGCTGGAAGGTACGCAACTGCGCTCAGCACGTTGGTTACTGGACGATCGGGATGCCGCTGGCAGTCTGGATTTACTCAAGGCCTTATCGCCTGCTTCGGGGCGACGCATGGCGGCCATGCGTTTGCAGCTCAAGGCGGCACGGCTGGCGGGGCAACCGGCCCAGGCGCTCGATACCGCTGTTTTATTGGCCAAGCACCGCGCCTTTTCACCCGCAACCGCCAACACCTTGGTGCGGGGGCTGATTCTGGCGTGGTTGTCGCATAGCCACGACGCCGATGCTGTGCAACGAATGTGGCTCAAATTGACCCCTGCGCAACGCAATATGCCCGATTTGGCGGCAGAGGCTGCTTTGCGTCTGATGGCTTTGGGTGGAGCGACCAGTCTGGCCAGAACGTGGCTACAGCCGGTGTGGGCACCTCTGCAATCGCAGCAGTCTGCTTGGACGCAAGATCAATTAGCCCGCATGGTTGAAGCCATTGAGGCCAGCTTGGCTGACCCCCAAGCCAGTGATGCCAGGCAGTGGCTGGCACGCGTGGAGGCCGCACAGCAAGCGCAACCCCAAGATGCACGATGGCAATATCTGGCTGGCATGGTGTGTTTGCGTCACCAACTTTGGGGAAAAGCCCAGAGTCTGTTGGTTCAGGCCGTCAAGGGCTTGAAGGCACCGACCTTGCAGCGCCGGGCTTGGTGTGCTCTGGCGGAATTGGCAGATCAGCGGGGAGAGCCCGAAACAGCAGCCAAGGCTTGGAAGCAGGCTGCCTTGGTGAATTCAACTCAGGCTTGAACCCTTTTGGCCTTGCTTCCTCCTGCCGAGGGCCTGCTACCAAGTTGATGATGCCTGTTGGCAAGTCTTTCTTGCCCTGCTCGGGGTTCTAAGTGAGCGCTAGCCGCACGGATAGGGCGTTTGAGGCGAAAAAAAACCGGACCAAAGCCCGGTTTTCAGCCTGCGCCTTGGCGCTGGCATGGGGGATCAGAACGGCAGGTTCATGTCCTTCAGGTCTTTGCGTGTTTCCACCAAAACCAAGGGGCCTTCGTTCAACACCACGGCGGGTGGGCGTTCACGGGGCACCCGTACTGGCTTGGGTTCGGCTGCAATAGCAGCTTGAACAGCAGCGACTTTGTCAGCATCGGAGTTGACCCAAATCAGGCCAGAGCCTTGGGCTACTTGGTGAAGACTGTCGATTTGCAAGGTGTAGCGGGCTACCGGGGGCAAACCTGATGGCGTTGCCAGCACAGCGGGCGCTGTTACGGCTTCTGATCCGTTGACCGGGGCTGCAGACTCACGCGCAGCGGCGGGCGCTGCGACAGACGCTGCGACAGACGCTGCGACTGGAGCCTGAACAGCCGATTCTGCAACAGCTGCCAATGATGCGACAGGTGCAGCCGGGGCATCCGAAATGGTGCTGGAAGTTGTTTCCTCAGTTACCACAGCGGAGGATGCGGCGCTTGCCTGGGCACGTTCAAAATAGGAGCGTGGAGCCGGGCGGTCTTCTTGGCTGCTGTCTGCGCTTGGTGCTGCATTTACCGCATTCATGTCGCTTGCGACCTCTTCCCCTTGGGCGTCTTGACGTGTTTCGCCAGCACGTTCACGACGGTCTCGGCCATAACGGTCTCGCGAGCGGCGCTCACGGCGTTCACCTGTATTGTCAGATGGCGCACCGTTTTCTTGTGCTGTGTTGACCTCTTGAGCTTCGGTGTTGATGGCAGCTGTTTCAGGGGCATTCGCATCGCCAGAGTTGTTCTCTGAGTTTCGGCGTTCGCCACCCCGCTCGCGGCGGCCTTCGCCACTGCGTTCGCCGCGTTCGCGACGGCCTTCACCACGAGGTGCGCGTTCGTTGCGCATTTCTGTGCCCTCGGCCGTCAACTCGGGTGCTGCTTCGCTGCGGATTTCTGTTTTGGTTTCATTGCGGTTGTCGCTACGACCTTCACGGCGGCCTTCACGGGGAGGACGATCACCTGCTGGGCGCTCTGTGCGCTCACCACGTTCGGCTCTTTCGCCGCGTTCGGGGCGATCACCTCGCTCGCCGCGTGCAGTTCTGGCTTCGCTTTCGCGCAACTCGTTGCGGCCTTCGCCGCGTCCGTCTGCACGTACTTCACCACGGCGTCCACCTTCGCGCGGTGCGCGGGCTTCGCCTTGGGCACCATCAACGCGTTCACCACGATCGGTACTGCGTTCGCCACGGCGACCGCCTCGGCGGCCATCACGGGCACCGTCTCTGCCACCATCCCTTCGTTCACCGTCACGGCGGGATTCGCGGGACTTGTCGTCTTTCTTGTCATCAGAGGCAGGCGCTGTTTCCGGGGTGCTGCTGCCACCCAAAAGCTTTTTCAGCCAACCAAAGAATCCGCCTGTGGTTGCAGGTGCAGCCACGGGCGCTGCCACCGGGGCCGCTGCCGCCTTGCGGGCAGGCTTGGCTGCAGCAGCAGGGGCCTCTGGCTTGACCGGGGCAATGGGAGCGGGAGCGTCAGGCAGGACGCCTTTGATCACCGGGGTTTGCTTGTTGGTCGGTTCTTGTGAGCGACGTGTGACGGTGGTGGCATCTTCGATTTCTTCAGCCATCTTATAACTGGCTTCGATGCGGTCCAGGCGAGGGTCGTCGTGTTTCAGGCGCTCAAGCTTGTAGTGCGGTGTTTCCAAAGACTTGTTGGGCACCAGCAGCACATTGATGCGTTGCTGCAACTCGATCTTGGCGATCTCGGAGCGCTTCTCGTTCAGCAAGAACGAGGCAACCTCAACCGGCACTTGGGCGTGTACGGCTGCGCTGTTGTCCTTCATGGACTCTTCTTGGATGATGCGCAAAATCTGCAATGCCGAGCTTTCGGTGTCGCGGATGTGGCCTGCACCGCCACAACGAGGGCAAGGAATGGAGGCACCTTCTGACAGGGCTGGTTTCAGGCGTTGGCGGCTCATTTCCAAGAGACCAAACTTGCTGATGGTGCCAAATTGCACGCGGGCCCGGTCTTGCCGCAGCGCATCGCGCAGGCGGTTTTCAACTTCACGGCGATTCTTTGACTCTTCCATGTCAATGAAGTCGATCACGATCAGGCCGCCTAAATCGCGCAGGCGCATCTGGCGCGCTACTTCGTCAGCGGCCTCCAAGTTGGTGCGGGTAGCGGTTTCTTCGATGTCGCCACCCTTGATGGCGCGTGCCGAGTTCACATCCACCGAAACCAGCGCTTCGGTGTGGTCAATCACAATGGCACCGCCTGAAGGCAGTTGCACGGTACGTGCATAAGCCGATTCAATCTGGTGTTCGATCTGGAAGCGACTGAACAGGGGGGCGTCATCGCGGTAGCGCTTCACGCGGTTGGCGAACTCGGGCATGACGTGGCTCATGAACTGCTGAGCTTGGTCATAAATGTCATCGGTGTCGATCAGGATGTCGCCGATGTCATTGTTGAAGTAATCCCGAATGGCGCGGATTACCAAACTGGATTCTTGGTAGATCAAGAAAGCCCCTTTGCCGCCTTTGGATGCGCCGTCAATGGCCGTCCAGAGTTTCAGCAAGTAGTTCAAGTCCCATTGGAGTTCTGGGGCGGAGCGCCCTATGCCGGCGGTGCGGGCAATGATGGACATGCCTTTTGGATATTCCAATTGGTCCATGGCTTCTTTGAGCTCGGCCCGGTCATCTCCCTCGATGCGGCGACTGACGCCACCGCCACGGGGGTTGTTGGGCATGAGCACCACATACCGACCCGCCAAGCTGACGAAAGTGGTCAGGGCCGCACCTTTGTTGCCGCGCTCTTCTTTTTCGACCTGCACCAACAGGGATTGGCCTTCTTTGATGACATCCTGGATGCGGGCCTGGCTAACAGACACGCCTTCAGCAAAATACTGGCGGGAGATTTCCTTGAAAGGCAGGAAGCCATGGCGGTCTTCACCGTAGTCCACGAAGCAGGCCTCAAGGGAGGGCTCGACACGGGTGACTACCGCTTGGTAGATGTTGCCCTTGCGCTGTTCGCGGCCTTCAATTTCGATTTCGTAGTCGAGGAGTTTTTGTCCATCGACGATGGCCAGGCGGCGCTCTTCAGCTTGCGTGGCGTTGATAAGCATCCGTTTCATGATGCGTTCCTTTTCTTGTCAGCGTTGGTCCCGTGCAGAAAATATCCGCAGACCGGGGCCTGTTTACACAACCGGCTTAGGGTTCCTGGGAACCTTGGAGCCTCCGTTGCCGGAGCTGACGCCTGAAACGAATGGAATTGCCGAGTTTGAACTTCATTCAGCTGCGCGTGAGCACAGGAATGGGGATCATGGCGCGTGGATGGGGCGAGGTCATAGGTGTGCAAAAATTTGTCCACTGCCGGGGGCTTCCCCCGGTGTCCAAGACAAACTGACGGGCACAGGGCGTGACTGGGTTAAGTGGCTTCGTGAGCCACTCCAACCACATCAGCAAAGTTCCGAACAACACAACCATCTCGCTTTGATCCGTTCAACAGCCGGTTGGGCTATTGAACTTGGGGTATTCCGTATCTGGGTTTCTGGGCGTCGGCCCAATCTCCGGGGCGTTTTGCCACTGTCGGCGCTGGCCTTCAGTCTGCAAATCGTGCCGGGAGTGGCATCGACCATCTGGATTGGCGCGGTGGTGGTGGACTAAACTCCTGCCTTCAGGAATTCATTTCCATTTGAATCAACCACTTACAGCCAATTGCCAGTGAATCACATTATAGGGGTCCAAACCGCTACTGCAGCGCCCGAAGTTAAATGGTTATTGGTGGACGAGGAGTCTTCTGGGCAGCGTTTGGATAACTTTTTACTGCGTCATTTGAAGGGTGTGCCTAAAACACACGTTTATCGCATCATCCGCAGCGGAGAAGTGCGCGTTAACAAAGGTCGGGCATCGGCTGATACAAGGGTCAATACTGGGGATCAAGTCCGTTTGCCGCCCGTGCGCATCTCTGAAAGGGTGGCCGAAAAGGCTGCTCGGCCTGCGCCGGGTCGTGAATTTCCGATGCTGCTGGAGGACGACAGCCTCATGGCCATCGACAAGCCTTCCGGGGTGGCAGTTCATGGGGGCTCTGGTGTGAGTTTTGGGGTCATTGAGCAATTGCGCCAAGCTCGCCCCGAGGCCAAATTGCTGGAATTGGTTCACCGATTGGACCGGGATACCAGTGGCATCTTGCTGGTGGCCAAAAAGCGCAGCGCTTTGAAGCATTTGCAAGATCAGTTTCGGGAGCGAGAGACAGGTAAAACCTATTTGGCCTTGGTCAAGGGGGATTGGCCTGCCAAACTGAAGGTCATCGACCAGCCATTGCACAAGTTTTTATTGCCGGATGGCGAGCGGCGTGTGCGAGTGACCACCCCCGAAGACCCGGAGGGCATGCGATCCATCACCTTGGTCAAGGTGTCTCGCCGGTTACAGGGGGCGACCCTGCTGGAAGTGACCATTAAAACCGGACGGACCCACCAGATCAGGGTGCATTTGTCAGCGCAAGGGTTCCCAATTGCAGGTGACGACAAATACGGTGACTTTGATTGGAACCGCCAACTCTTGAAACCCGACGCCAAGCCCGGCTTGAAACGCATGTTTTTGCATGCCTGGCGCTTACAGTTTAATCACCCGGTGACCGCCCAGCGTGTGGAGCTGCAAGCCGATTTACCCGCCGATTTGAAAGCCTACTTAGAACATGACCGCCTCAAGACCCCGCCAGTTTGACTTGATTGCCTTCGATTGGGATGGCACTTTATTTGACTCCACTGCCCTCATTACCCGTTGCATTCAACGCGCCGTGGTGGATGTGGGCGGGGCGGAGCCCAGTCGTGAGGCGGCTTCTTATGTGATCGGTATGGCTTTGATGCCCGCACTGGCCCATGCCGCACCGGATGTGCCGAAAGAAAAATACCCGGCCTTAGGGGAGCGTTACCGCCACCACTACATGGCCCACCAAAACGACATCAGTTTGTTTGACGGCGTGTTGGTCATGCTGGACGACCTGAAATCCCGGCATCACTGGTTAACAGTGGCCACTGGCAAAAGTCGTCACGGACTGAATGAATCTCTGCAAGCGGTGGAACTGCGTCACCGTTTTGACGGCTCACGCACGGCCGACGAGACTGCTGGCAAGCCGCACCCCTTGATGTTGCAAGAGTTGATGCGCGAATTTGGGGCAGAGCCTGAACGGACCTTGATGATTGGGGACACCACACACGATCTGCAAATGGCTTTGAACGCTGGTTGTGCCAGCGTAGGGGTGAGTTACGGAGCACATGCACCCGACGATTTTCATGCCCTCAACCCGCGGCATGTGGCACACAGCGTGCGTGAATTGCACGACTGGTTGCTGCTCAACGCTTGAAAGGGGGGCGCATGTCGTCATTGATCCCTTTATGCAACAGCAACGATTTGGTCAACGGCGGCCGTGCTGTGCCCTTTGACATTGTCTATGCGGGTCAGACTTGTCGCGCATTTGCCATCAGGTACCAAGGTCAGGTGCATGCTTACCTGAACCGCTGCACCCATGTGGCGATGGAGATGGATTACCAGCCGGACCGATTTTTTGATGCCAGCGGGAGTTGGCTGATGTGCGCCACACACGGTGCCAATTACCAACCCGACACGGGCGCTTGTGCCGGTGGCCCCTGTCGCGGAGGGCTGGTGAAAATAGACTTGTCAGAGCAAGGCGGCGTGGTTCGCTGGCATACTGCCTACAACTTAAAACCCCTTGAATTTTGACCATGCAAGACCCACAGGACGCTTTGTCCGCCCCGGCCACTCCCTCTGCTTCGAATACGCCTGACGCACAAACTGCGGGCTGGGAGCGTCAAACCTTGGAGCAATTGGCCTTCGCTAACCTGAATGAGCAGAGGACGGCCCGTCGTTGGAAAGTGGGTTTGCGGTTGGCTTGGTTGTTGTTGATTGCGGTCGTGTTTTGGCAACTGTTCAGCTACAACTCACCCACCAGCCACCCCAGCATGCCGCACACGGCGATGGTTTCTATTGTGGGAGAGATCGGTTCGGAAACCCCCGCCAGCGCAGAAAATGTCATGTCTTCCATGCGTCTTGCCCTCGAGGATTCTGGCTCTCAGGCTTTGATTTTGCTCATCAACTCACCCGGCGGTAGCCCGGTTCAGGCGGGTCTGATCAACGACGAAATCACGCGGTTGCGCGCTTTGCACAACAAGCCTATTTACGCAGTGGTGGAAGAGTCTTGCGCCTCGGCTGCCTATTACATTGCAGCAGCGGCTGACCGCATTTATGTGGACAAGGCCAGCATCGTAGGCAGCATTGGCGTGCTGATGGATGGTTTTGGGTTCACCGGGTTGATGGAGAAACTCGGCGTTGAGCGGCGACTGATGACAGCTGGCGTGAATAAAGGCTTTTTGGACCCCTTCAGCCCTCAAACCGACCCTCAACGAAAGCACGCCCAGGCCATGTTGGATCAAATTCACAACCAGTTTATTGAAGTGGTTAAAAAAGGTCGGGGTGATCGTTTGAAAGAAACCCCCGAGATGTTCAGTGGCTTGTTTTGGAGCGGTCAACAAGCCGTTGATTTGGGCTTGGCCGACAGTCTGGGCAGCCTCGATGTTGTCGCTCGTGATGTGGTCAAAGCGCCGGATGTCGTTGATTACACCCAACGTGAAAATGTTGCCGAGCGACTGGTCAAGCGCTTCGGTGCTGCAGTGGGTGAGGGCTCTGTGCGCGCCCTGCGCACCGGAACAGGTTTGCGCTAAGCAGATTCAGGGGCCGATGGCGTAAACCGCCGGGGTATGTCCATCGGGGCCTTTTAGGCCCTTTTTCCATTGGGCGATGGTGTGGCTTTGAATGCTGGCAGAGGGCAAGGTCAGGCCGCTGGCGATGGCCAGTCGGGTGTTGGCCTGCAGACTTTGCAGTAAACCTGACAGCATGGCGGCGTTGCGGTAGGGCGTTTCGATCCACAACTGGGTTTGTCCCGTTTTGAGGGCCAGGGATTCAAGTTGTTTGAGTCTTGCAGCGCGTTCTGCTGAGTCTTGCGGCAAATAGCCCACAAAAGCAAAGTTCTGACCGTTCAGACCGCTGGCTGCCAAGGCCAACAGCAAAGAGACTGGCCCAATCAGAGGCACTACTTTCAAGCCCAAATCGTGTGCCGCGCGAACCACCGAGCTGCCGGGATCGGCCACAGCAGGCATGCCCGCTTCGCTGACCAGTCCGACATCATGACCCTGTAAAGCGGCTGCCAGCAAGGGTTTGCCATCAATGCCGGACTGGTGGTCGCCTTTTTTATGCACATGTCTTGGTAACTCGGTGATGCTTTGCTCAGGCAAGGCAGCGATCAAGGGGTGGCTTTCGCTCACCCGTTTCAAAAAAGCCCGGGTGGTTTTGGCGTTTTCGCACACCCAATGCTGAATTTGTGCGGCGGTTGCCAGAGTTGCCTCGGGCAAAACATGGGCGATGGGCGCTTGTTCGTTGCAGCCAAAGTCCAGGGGGGTTGGCACCAGAAAAAGACGGCCTTTATTCTGCGAGGTTTGGGGCGATGAGCTCACAGCAGTTTTACTCCTGCTTGGCGCAGCAACCGTGCCGTACGGATTAGGGGAAGCCCGACCAGGGCGGTCGGATCGTCATTGTCAATGGATTCCAGCAGCGCAATACCCAAACCTTCACTTTTGGCGCTGCCAGCACAGTCGTAGGGCTTTTCTGCTTGCAAATAAGACTCTATTTCTTCGTCGCTCAGGTCACGGAAAACCACCTTTACCTCAGCCAGGTCTACTTTTTCAAAGCCTGTGGCCAAGCAAACCACGGCCAAAGCCGTCTGAAAAACCACGGTTTGGCCACGCATTTGGCGCAATTGCTGCACGGCGCGGGCGTGTTCGCCCGGTTTGCCCAGGGGCTGACCCGCCAAGTCGGCCACTTGGTCTGAGCCAATGACCACGGATTCCGGATGCATGGCCGCAACAGCCCGGGCTTTAGCCAAAGCCAGGCGCAAGGCCAAATTCCGGGGACTTTCACCTGTTAGGGGTGTTTCGTCGACTTGGGGCGCAGTGACCTCAAAAGGGATACGCAAGCGCTCAAGCAATTCTTTGCGGTATCGCGAAGTTGAGCCCAACACCACCTTTCGCGGGTTTGAACTGGGGGCGTTGGCAGATGGATAAGTCGTGGTCAAAGCGAAAACCCTAGATGAAATTCAAATGGGTGATTCTCTTACACTGCACCCATGGAAAAAAAATTGGACCCCAAACACCTCGATTTGCTTTCATTTGCCCGCGATGCCGTCAGTCTGCAAGGTGAGGGTTTCTTGACCGATTGGCCACGATTGGCCGATGAGCAATTCAGCAAAGACATTTCGGCTGGCGCTGTGTTTTGGCATTTGCAAGGCAGAACCGTGCCTCAAACAGGCGCTGCAGATCAAATTTGGCTCGATTTGCGGGCTTCTGTGAAGTTGCCGCTTCAATGTCAGCGTTGTTTAACGCCCGTATTGGAAACCGTGGAAGCCGAAAGGTCCTTCCGTTTTGTGGCCGATGAAGCCACTGCCGCAGCCCTTGATGACGAGGCTGAAGAGGATATTTTGGTCATTAGTCGTGACTTTGATGCTTTGTCGTTGGTTGAGGATGAGCTGATTTTGTCTCTGCCACTGGTGCCTTTGCACGCCATTTGCCCCGAAAAAGTGCCCATGTCGGCTGCCGATCCCGAGTTTGAGGAGGCGGCTGAGCGTCCCAATCCTTTTGGAATTTTGGCAAGCCTCAAGAAAGGGCCTCATTCTTAAGCTGTCACGGGTGCCTTTTCAAGGCACTTGGCTTAGGCTATAATTGCTGGCTTCGCCCGGTCAATTCGGGGGACATTATCTTTAACCAGACGCTGCGTCTTGATTTGCGCGGCCTCCAAGCTTCCAAGGAGCCATCATGGCTGTTCAGCAAAACAAAAAGTCACCTTCAAAGCGTGGCATGCACCGTTCACACAATGCCCTGAACGTGCCCGGCATCGCAGTCGAGCCAACCACTGGCGAAACTCACTTGCGTCACCACATCAGCCCCAATGGCTTTTACCGTGGCCGTCAGGTGCTGAAAAACAAATCGGAAGCTTGATCGGCGTCAGCCCTCAAGCCTCAAGAGGCCCGGCGCTACTTTCTCAGTAGCCTCGGGCTTTTGTTTTTTTGGTTCTGAATTTTTTGCACCGAATTGCGATCAAGGACTTCATGACATCGCCTACCTCGATCACTCTGGCTGTCGATTGCATGGGCGGCGACTACGGTCCCCGCGTCACTCTGGCGGCTTGTCGCCGATTTTTGGCTGCCCACCCCGATGCCCATTTGTTGTTGGTGGGTCGTGCAGAAGCCCTGTCTGGTTTTAACGACCCCCGGGCCGAGGTCGTCGTGGCCACCGAAATGGTCGAAATGGACGATTCGCTGGAAGTAGCGCTTCGAAAGAAAAAAGACTCCTCCATGCGCGTGTGCATTGAGCAAGTTCGTGACGGCAAAGCTGCTGCTGCCATTTCTGCGGGCAATACGGGGGCCTTGATGGCGATTGCCCGGTATGTTTTGAAAACCATGGAAGGCATAGACCGCCCCGCCATCGCGGGTCAAATGCCCAATTTCAAGGGTGGCGGTACCACCATGCTGGATTTGGGTGCCAATGTTGACTGCTCGCCAGAGCATTTGTTGCAGTTCGCCGTCATGGGTTCTGCTTTGGTGTCTGTCTTGCAAAATAAGGATCAACCCACAGTAGGTTTGCTCAATATTGGTGAAGAGGCGATAAAGGGCAATGAAATCATCAAAAAAACCGGAGAACTGTTGCGATCTGCTTCCGGTGCGGGTGATTTGAATTTTTATGGCAACGTAGAAGGCAATGATATTTTCAAGGGTACGGTCGACATCGTGGTTTGTGATGGCTTTGTAGGCAATGTGGCACTCAAAGCCAGCGAGGGTCTGGCAACCATGATCAGTGGTTTCTTGCGAAATGAGTTTTCACGCAGTATTTTTACCAAAATTGCTGCCATTTTTGCTTATCCGGTGCTATCTGCATTTAAACACCGCGTAGATCATCGTCGTTACAACGGTGCAGCCTTGCTGGGTTTGCGTGGGCTCGTGTTCAAAAGCCATGGTTCAGCCGATGACGTGGCTTTTGAGACCGCCTTGAACCGGGCTTATGATGCGTCCAAAAATCAATTGCTGGAACGTGTTCGTGAGCGCATCGCCCATGCGGCCCCTTTGTTGATGGGCGCACAGGCTGAGGCATCAGAACCCGCAGCGACAACCCTATGAGAATTTATTCGCGAATTATCGGCACAGGCAGTTATCTGCCGGAAAACCGCCTGACCAACGCCGACTTGGCCGCTGAATTGGCGCTTCAAGGGGTTGAAACTTCGGACGATTGGATCGTTGAGCGCACGGGAATCCGAGCCCGCTACTTTGCCGCAGACGATCAGGGTTGCAGTGACTTGGCCACCGAAGCCGCCCGCAAAGCCCTGCAATCTGCGGGATTGATGGCCGACGACATCGATTTAATCGTGGTTGGGACATCCACACCCGACATGGTTTTTCCTTCGGTTGCCACCATGGTCCAGCACAAACTCGGCACTTCAGGTTGCCCTGCTTTTGATGTGCAGGCCGTTTGCAGTGGTTTTATTTACGCCATGTCAATTGCCGATGCCATGATTCAGTCAGGCACTGTCAAGCGTGCACTGGTGATCGGGGCCGAGGTGTTCAGCCGGATACTTGATTTCAATGACCGCACCACCTGTGTGTTATTCGGCGATGGCGCTGGTGCTGTTGTGCTGGAAGCCTCGGATCAGCCGGGCATTTTGGCTACCGATTTGCATGCCGATGGCAAATACAAGGACATTTTGTGCGTGCCGGGCCATGTAAATCGCGGCGGAATTTTGGGCGATCCGGTTCTCAAAATGGATGGACAAGCCGTGTTCAAACTGGCTGTGGGTGTACTCGAAGAAACTGCGCGCGCCAGTTTGGCCAAGGCTAATTTGACCGATGCAGACATTGATTGGCTGATTCCGCATCAAGCCAACATCCGGATCATGCAAAGCACCGCCAGAAAGCTCAAGCTGCCTTCTGACAAGGTGGTGGTGACTGTTGACCAACACGGCAACACTTCGGCCGCTTCGATTCCGCTGGCGCTGGATGTGGCGGTGCGCGACGGCCGAATTCAACGCGGACAGACGCTCATGCTTGAGGGCGTTGGCGGGGGATTCACTTGGGGTTCTGTCTTATTGCGCTATTGATTAGGTAGCCGCTCAACGCTGCGCGGGAAGCTGATCTGATTTCTCATTGAATCAAACTTGCAAACTTGAAAACTTGCTTATGACCACATTTGCTTTTGTCTTTCCTGGCCAAGGGTCCCAATCCGTTGGCATGCTTGACGCTTGGGGTGACCACCCGACGGTGCGCGATACCCTCAAAGAAGCCTCTGACGCGCTGGGCGAAGATGTTGCCAAACTTATCCACGAGGGCCCAAAAGAAGCTTTGGCCATGACCACCAACACCCAGCCTGTGATGTTGGTCTCTTCTGTGGCGGCTTACCGTGCCTGGCTGGCTGAAGGGGGGCGTGCCCCCTCCTTGGTGGCAGGGCATTCACTCGGCGAATACAGTGCATTGGTTGCCTCGGGGGTCCTGACATTGGCGCAAGCCGCGCCCTTGGTGCGTTTGCGTGCCGCTGCCATGCAAGAAGCAGTTCCGGTGGGCGTGGGGGCCATGGCCGCCATCTTGGGCTTGGATTCAGCGAAAGTGTTGGCGGGGTGCCAAGAGGCACAAGCCACCTTTCCAGCCGGGGCCGCCGAGGTGGTGGAGGCCGTTAACTTCAATGACGCAGCCCAAACCGTGATCGCTGGTAGCAAAGCCGCAGTCGACAAAGCCTGTGAAGTTCTAAAAGCTATGGGGGCCAAACGCGCGCTTTTGCTGCCTGTGTCCGCGCCGTTTCATTCCAGCTTGATGAAACCGGCAGCCGAAAAACTGCGCGAAAAATTGGCCTCATTGACTTTGGGTGTCCCCAATATTCCAGTGCTCAACAACATTGATGTCGCTGTTGAAACGGAGGCTGGCCGCATACGTGATGCCCTCTACCGCCAGGCTTTTGGCCCCGTACGCTGGTTTGAGTGCGTGCAAGCTATCAAGGCTCGCGGCATGAGCATGGTGGTCGAATGTGGTCCCGGCAAGGTTTTGGCGGGCATGACCAAGCGTATTGATGCCGAAATGACGGGGCTGGCTCTCTATGACCCCGCCACTTTGGCCGAGGTAAAAGGAATCTTGGCATGACAGAAATTCAAAAATCGGAAATGAAAACAGTGGCACTGGTCACAGGCGCATCTCGAGGCATTGGTGCATCCATTGCTTTACGCCTCGCCCAACAAGGTTTTCAGGTCATTGGCACAGCCACCAGCGACGAGGGCGCAGCCAAAATCAGCCAATCACTGTCTGGCTTTGCGGGTTGTCGTGGTGCCAATTTGAACGTCAATGATGCCGCTGCAGCCGAGGCTTTGATTGACGCCATCTTGAAAGAACATGGCGGCTTGCATGTGTTGGTGAACAATGCTGGCATCACGCGCGATACGCTGGCCATGCGCATGAAAGACGATGACTGGGACGCTGTTTTGGACACCAACCTGAAAGCGGTGTTTCGCATGAGCCGAGCGGTCATCCGCCCCATGATGAAACAGCGTTATGGACGGATCATCAACATCACCAGTGTGGTGGGGGCCTCCGGTAACCCCGGTCAAGCCAACTATGCGGCGGCCAAAGCTGGCGTTGCGGGCATGACCCGAGCCCTGGCCCGGGAGTTGGGTAGTCGCAACATCACGGTCAACTGCATCGCCCCGGGTTTCATAGAAACCGACATGACAGCCAGCTTGCCCGAAGAGCAGCATAAAGCACTCTTGAACCAGATCCCATTGGGACATTTGGGTCAACCTGATGACATTGCACACGCCGTTGTCTACCTTTCTGGAGCGCAAGCAGCTTATGTCACGGGTCAGGAATTACATGTCAACGGCGGCATGTTCATGGCCTGATTTCTGGAACCCCCGTCCAGACAGGTAAAATCTTCATTTTTCACAACCCTCAGAGGGACCCCATGAGCGATATCGAAGCACGTGTCAAGAAAATCATTGCTGAACAACTCGGCGTTGAAGAGTCACAAGTTACCAACGAAAAAGCCTTCGTGGCCGACTTGGGTGCTGACTCCCTGGACACGGTGGAACTGGTGATGGCACTCGAAGACGAGTTCGGCATCGAAATTCCTGACGAAGACGCAGAAAAAATCACCACGGTGCAAGCTGCGATCGACTACGCCCAAAGCAAGAAGGCCTGATCGACGATGACCCGGCGCCGCGTTGTTGTCACGGGTTTGGGATGCATCAGCCCCGTGGGCAACACGGTTGCCGATGCATGGTCGAACTTGATTGCCGGTCAATCCGGTGTTGGTCTTATCACCCGTTTTGATGCTTCAGCCATGTCCGCACGGATCGCGGGTGAAGTCAAAAACTTTGACATAGATTCCTACATCTCTGCCAAAGAAGCCAGAACGATGGACCGATTCATCCACTATGGCATTGCTGCTGCCGCCCAAGCGATTCAAGACTCTGGCTTGCCTACGGGTGAGGCCATGGGTGAAGAAGAGGCTTGCCGCACAGGTGTGGTCATTGGTTCGGGGATTGGTGGCTTGCCACTGATCGAAGAAACCCAAATAGAGTACGCCTCGCGGGGTGCGCGCCGGATTTCCCCGTTTTTCGTTCCAGCCTCAATCATCAACATGATTTCGGGCCATGTCTCAATGCGCAACGGATTCAAGGGCCCCAACCTGGCCGTGGTCACGGCATGTACCACCGGATTGCACAGCATTGGAGAAGCCGGTCGTTTGATCGAATACGGCGATGCCGATGTCATGGTGGCAGGTGGTTCTGAAGGGACTGTCTCCCCATTGGGTGTGGGTGGCTTTGCTGCCATGCGCGCCTTGTCAACACGCAACGATGACCCTGCTTCCGCTTCCCGACCTTGGGACAAGGACCGTGATGGCTTTGTGCTCGGTGAAGGGGCTGGCGTGATGGTGCTCGAGGAATACGAACACGCCAAAGCCCGGGGGGCCCGGATCTATGCCGAATTGTCCGGTTATGGCATGAGCGCCGATGCGGGCCACATGACGGCGCCCAGCATGGACGGTCCGCGCAGAGCCATGGTCAATGCCATGCGCAATGCCGGGGTCAATGCCGACCAGATCAATTACTTGAATGCGCATGGCACCTCGACCCCGTTGGGTGACATCAATGAAACCAATGCCATCAAGGCGGCATTGGGCGCACACGCTTACAACACGGTGGTCAGCTCAACCAAGTCCATGACAGGTCATCTTTTGGGTGGCGCTGGCGGAATAGAGAGCGTGTTCACCGTGCTGGCCTTGCACCATCAGAAAGTGCCGCCCACCATTAATCTGCACAATCCCGATCCCGAATGTGACCTGGATTACTGCGCCAACACGGCACGCGACTTGAAAATCGACGTGGCCCTCAAAAACAATTTTGGTTTTGGGGGGACCAACGGCTCCCTGATCTTCAAACGCATCTGAAGCCGTTCGGCATCATGAACAACGCCCCACCTGTGGTTTTCCCGGTGGGGCGTTTTGTTTGGGGACCCTGGATTTTGTTGCTTTTGGCTTTCTGCGGGGCGATGGGCTTGTTGTTTTGGCAAATGCAGGCTCACAACGATTCCATACTTTGGGTCTGGGCTGTTTGGTGCTGTTGCGCCTTGGCCGCTGTTTTTGCCTGGCGCAGAGAGCGACTGACGACAGGGCGTCTTGTCTGGAGCGGTGATACTTGGTGGTGGCGTGATGCTGAAGGGCGGGAATTTGAAATTCAAATTCAGGTGCTCGCAGATGTCGGCACGGCGCTCTGGGTCGGTTTTCGGACAATGCCCGCATCAGCGGGTTTCAAAACACGGTTTGCCTGGATGTACAGCCGGGAAATGCCAGCGCTGTGGCACGGCTTTCGATGCGCGGTATATTCGCGTCCGACTAAAAAGCATAAAAATCCGGGTTCTGAACGGGTTGGGGATTGATGGCTTGAAGCCTGTGTTTCCGTCTCCATATCCGTGAACAGAGAAATGCATTCAAAAGCCCAAGGAGGCCCGTGTGTTCAAAGTGAAGTGTCAAAAAAGTGCTCCCATTGTTCTAATTGCCGCAGGTTTATACATTGGGTTTGGTTTTGGACTGACCAGTTCAGCCCTGGCTCAAGGGCAGGCCAGCGCGGTTCGGGGATTACCGGATTTCACCGAATTAGTGGAGCAAGTGGGGCCCTCGGTGGTGAATATCCGGACGCTGGAGAAAGTTCGCCCGAATGAAGGCAGCGCTGGTGGGACTGACGAAGAAATGCAGGAGTTGTTTCGGCGCTTCTTCGGCGTTCCCATTCCCAATGCGCCGCGCTCTGCTCCCCGACAAAACAGGCCGCAAGAAGAGGCTCAGCCCAGGGGTGTGGGTTCAGGCTTCATCTTGAGTGCGGATGGGTTCATCATGACCAATGCACACGTCGTAGAGGGTGCGGATGAGGTGTTGGTGACTTTGACCGACAAACGCGAATTCAAAGCGCGGATTGTCGGTGCTGACAAGCGCACCGATGTTGCCGTGGTCAAAATTCAGGCCACGGGTCTGCCCTCGGTCAAAGTCGGCGATGTGAGCCGACTGCGCGTGGGTGAATGGGTCATGGCCATTGGTTCGCCGTTTGGCCTTGAGAACACGGTCACGGCCGGCATTGTCAGTGCCAAACAGCGTGATACAGGTGATTTTTTGCCTTTTATTCAGACCGATGTCGCGATCAACCCAGGCAACTCCGGGGGGCCATTGATCAACATGCGTGGCGAGGTGGTTGGGATCAACAGCCAGATTTATTCCCGTTCGGGCGGCTTCATGGGCATCTCGTTTGCCATTCCTATGGACGAGGCCATGCGTGTGAGTGAACAGTTGCGCACCAACGGACGCGTCAGCCGGGGGCGCATTGGCGTCCAAATTGCAGCGGTGACCAAAGAGGTCGCTGAGTCCATTGGCTTGGGCAAAGCCCAAGGGGTTTTGGTGCGTGGTGTGGAAGAGGGGTCGCCGGCAGAAAAAGCAGGCATCGAAGCCGGTGACATCATCACCCGTTTTGACGGCAAGGCCATCGACAAGCCTGCAGATTTACCCCGTGCAGTGGGCAACACCAAGCCAGGCAGCAAGGTGGGAATCAGTATTTTCCGCCGGGGTGGCAGCAAAGATTTGAGCATTACGGTGGCCGAAATTGAAGCAGAAAAAGTCGTTGCAGCTGCTGCACCCGTGAAAAAAGAAACCATCACCAAGGAGCAGTATCTTGGTTTGACAGTCAGTGACCTGAACGATGCCCAAAAGAAAGAGTTGCGAGTTCGTGGTGGTGTGCGGGTGGACGCTGCAACCGATGCTGCGGCACGCGCAGGCATTCGCGAGGGAGATGTGATTTTGGCCGTCGCCAATTCAGAGGTCTCATCGATCAAGGAGTTTGAACAAATCATGAGCAAGATTGACAAAAATCGACCGGCCAGTGTGTTGATTCGACGCGGCGACGGCGCTCAATATGTGCTTATCCGCCCGACAAAATAAGCCCTCTGAACTGTCAAGAGACCATATTTTCCGGGGGACATTGAGCTTAAATTCCCGTCTTCCAAGGGGATTTAAAAAAAATTAGACATGGGCGCAAAACTTTTTTAAAGTTTGCGCCAACTAACTTTTTCGGGCACTCATGATGAATTTAGCTAAAATTGTTGGCCTTGACCATTGATTGAGGGCATAAAGCGCAGGGGTAAATTCACGATGCGGGATTTCCTACAGGAGTCCAGCAGTGATCCACAGATGGCCCACATGTTGTTCAACCAGATGTCAGTCGAGCTGTGGATAAGTTGTGGATAAAATCCATGTTGCAAAGCTGCAACGACCTGCCAAACGTGTTTTTGGGGCTGTTCTTGAAGGCCAATTTGCCTACAATGAAGCTCCAACTATCGCAGTTGCCATTGATTGTTGGTTCAGGGCGCGTCACTACCAGACGCGCCCTTTTTTCTTTTACGGATCCTTGATCCACAAATACTTGCAGACCTTGCTTGATGAATCACATCAGAAATTTTTCGATCATTGCCCACATTGACCATGGCAAATCCACGCTGGCCGATCGCTTGATTCAACGCTGCGGTGGGCTCGAGGCGCGAGACATGGAGGCCCAGGTCCTGGACTCGATGGACATCGAGAAAGAGCGGGGCATCACCATTAAGGCGCAAACTGCTGCGCTGCAATACAAAGCCAACGACGGGCAGGTGTACAACCTCAATCTGATTGACACCCCCGGTCATGTGGACTTTTCTTATGAGGTGTCGCGCTCGCTCTCAGCCTGCGAAGGGGCACTGCTGGTGGTAGATGCCAGCCAGGGCGTTGAGGCGCAAACCGTGGCCAATTGCTACACCGCCCTCGATCTGGGTGTCGAGGTGGTGCCTGTGCTGAACAAAATGGATTTGCCCAACGCGGATCCTGAAAACGCACGCAGCGAGGTCGAGGACGTGATTGGGATCGATGCCACCGATGCGATTCCTTGTTCGGCGAAAACCGGCATGGGCATTGATGAAATTCTGGAAGCCGTGGTGGCCCGTATCCCGGCCCCCAAAGGCAACCCGGATGGACCCTTGAGGGCGATGATCATTGACAGCTGGTTTGACACGTATGTCGGCGTGGTCATGTTGGTGCGCGTCGTCGATGGGCAGTTGATCAGGGGCGAACGCATCAGGATGATGGCCAGCAACGCCGTCTATGAGGCGGGTAGCCTGGGGGTGTTCACGCCCGCCAACCAACCCCGCGAATTTCTGCGGGCCGGGGAGGTGGGCTACATCATCGCCGGCATCAAGGAGCTACAAGCGGCCAAGGTGGGCGACACCGTGACCTTGGAAAAGAAGCTGCCCAATAACCAAGGCCCGGCCACCGAAGCATTGCCCGGCTTCAAGGAAATCCAGCCGCAGGTTTTTGCGGGCCTGTACCCGACTGAAGCGAACCAATACGATGCCCTGCGTGACGCACTCGAAAAACTCAAGCTCAACGATGCTTCGCTGCATTACGAGCCAGAGGTCTCCCAGGCCCTAGGTTTTGGCTTCCGTTGTGGCTTTCTGGGATTGCTGCACATGGAAATTGTGCAAGAACGCTTAGAGCGCGAGTTCGACCAAGACCTGATCACCACCGCCCCCAGCGTGGTGTACCAAGTGGTCAGGGGCGATGGAGAGGTGGTGATGGTGGAGAACCCCTCCAAAATGCCCGATCAAGGTAAGTTGGAGGAAATTCGCGAACCGATCGTCACGGTGCACCTTTACATGCCACAAGACTATGTGGGCCCGGTCATGACCTTGGCCAACCAAAAGCGTGGCATACAACTCAACATGGCTTACCACGGACGTCAGGTCATGCTGACCTATGAAATGCCGTTGGGTGAAATCGTGCTGGATTTCTTTGACAAGCTCAAATCGGTCAGTCGCGGCTACGCCTCAATGGACTACGAGTTCAAAGAGTTCCGCACCTCGGATGTGGTGAAAGTCGATATTTTGCTGAACGGTGAGAAGGTCGATGCCTTGTCCATCATCGTGCACCGCACCCAAGCTCAATACCGTGGCCGTGCTGTGGTGGCCAAAATGCGCGAAATCATCAGCCGTCAAATGTTCGATGTGGCCATTCAAGCGGCCATTGGTGCCAACATCATTGCCCGTGAAAGCATCAAGGCTTTGCGCAAGAACGTGCTGGCCAAGTGTTACGGTGGCGATATTTCACGCAAGCGCAAGCTGCTCGAAAAGCAAAAAGCGGGTAAAAAGCGGATGAAACAAATTGGCTCGGTCGAGGTGCCGCAAGAAGCATTCTTGGCCATTTTGCAGGTAGAAGATTGATGCAGTTTTTAACGTCTGTGGTGTTGGCCGCTTTTGTAGGCTATGCCGGAGCCTGGTATCTGGGCTTCATTGAAGGCAACTTTGCGCTGCTTTTGCTGTTAGCCACGGTGGTTTCAGGCATTTATTGGTTGGCTGAGCGTTTTCTATTTTTGCCTGCCAGACAAAATGCAGCTGCCCAACTGGAGGCCGAAACCGCTCAGCGCCGTGCCGAACTCACCCGAATGGGCATTGACAAGGTCGATACCAACACTCAGGAAGCCCGAGACAAGTTGTTGATGCAGCCATGGTGGCTTGACTGGACGGCTGGCTTGTTCCCGGTCATCGTCGTCGTGTTCATCTTGCGTTCTTTCTTGTTTGAGCCTTTCAAGATCCCCTCGGGCTCAATGATTCCCACATTGCACATCGGCGACCTGATTTTGGTGAACAAGTTCCACTACGGCATCCGTCTGCCGGTGGCCAACACCAAACTCACCGAGGGCACCCCCGTACAACGTGGTGATGTGATGGTCTTTCGTTACCCTCCCAAGCCCAGCGTGGATTACATCAAGCGGGTGGTGGGCGTACCCGGGGACGAAGTGGCGTACCTGAACAAGCGTTTGACCATCAATGGCAAACCCGTTCCTACCCAGGAGTTGCCAGACTTTTTTGACGACTCCACAATGCGTTACGCCAAACACCGCAGCGAAATTTTGGGGGCCAAACCACACCAAACCCTGGTTGACGATGACCGTCCGGCCTTTGTTCCGGGGGCAGACCAATTTCCAGGCCGTGACAATTGCAATTACACCGTTGAAGGCGTGACCTGCAAAGTCCCTGCAGGCCACTATTTCATGATGGGTGACAACCGCGATAATTCGCTCGATTCGCGTTATTGGGGGTTTGTCCCAGATGCCAACATCGTGGGCAAAGCTTTTTTTGTCTGGATGAATTTTGGCAATCTCAAACGCATCGGCTCATTTGACTGAGGTAAAAGTGGCTACATCTTCCGCTTTGTCCGAATTACAAATTCGTTTGGGTTACGCTTTTCAGCAGGCCAGCTTATTGCAGCAGGCGCTTACGCACCGAAGTTTCAGCGCAGACCACAACGAACGCCTTGAGTTTTTGGGCGATTCGGTGCTGAACTTGTCGGTGTCACACCTGTTGTATGCCCAGTTGTCCAGCTTGCCAGAAGGTGATTTGTCTCGCATAAGAGCCAATTTGGTCAAACAAGACACGCTGCACCAATTGGCCAAAACGCTGGAGCTGCCTGCCGTCATGCGTTTGGGTGAAGGGGAAATGCGCTCTGGCGGTCAAAACCGCCCTTCCATATTGGCGGATGCGTTAGAAGCCATCATTGGCGCGGTCTACTTGGACGGTGGTTACAGTGCTGCTCAAGCCTTGGTCGAGCGGCTGTTTGACAAGCTGGATATCAATCCCGACATGCAGGCGGTGGGTAAAGACCCCAAGACAGAACTGCAGGAATGGTTGCAAGGCCGTAAACTTTCTCTGCCCAAATACACGGTGATCGGTACCTCCGGTGCAGCGCATCGACAGCAATTCGAAGTCTCCTGCGAAGTGACTGAATTGCGTCAAACCCAACAAGGCTCAGGCGCATCGCGTCGTGCAGCTGAGCAAGCCGCGGCTGCCGCCCTGCTGCAAATCCTCAAATCTGAAAGCGCCGCATGAGCACCGATAAAAAAACCGCCGTTCCCGAGCGCACAGCGCACGAGCAATTGATGCGCCGCCCGGTTCAAATTGCAGGAGTGACCATCCAGCCACGCGATGCCTCTGAAGACGCTGACTTGCCTGCCCTTCCTGTTGCCGCTGAACCCGTGGCGGTTGCGGGTCAACGCTGCGGCTTGGTGGCCATTGTGGGTAAACCCAACGTGGGCAAATCAACGCTGTTGAACGCGCTGGTGGGGCAAAAAATCAGCATCACTTCGCGCAAGGCCCAAACCACGCGCCACCGCATCACGGGTATCCGCACGCAAGGGGCGGCTCAGTTTGTTTTTGTCGATACACCTGGTTTCCAGACCATCCACGGCACAGCCCTCAACAAGTCGCTGAATAAAACCGTGGTGGGGGCTGTCAGCGACGTGGATCTGGTGTTGTTTGTGGTGGAGGCGGGCAGTTTTACCCCGGCCGATGCCAAGGTGCTGGCGCTGCTGAAGCCCGGCATTCCGGTCTTGCTGGTGGCCAACAAATTGGACAACGTACACCGTCGAGCTGAAATCGCGCCTTGGTTACAAACCATGCAAGAGCGTCAAGCCTTTACTGAATTCGTGCCGATGTCGGCCAAGCAGCCCAAAGACATCGTGCGATTGCTGGACATCTGCGAAAAATATCTGCCCGAGCAAGCCTGGTGGCACGCCGAAGACGAGTTGACCGACCGCAGCGAGAAGTTTCTAGCGAGCGAGATGGTGCGCGAAAAACTGTTTCGCCTGACGGGTGACGAATTGCCCTACACCTCCACCGTGGTGATTGACAAGTTTGACGAAGAGCCCGGCCGCACCTCCAAACGCATGCTGCGCATTGCGGCCACCATCGTGGTCGAGCGAGAAGGCCACAAAGCCATGGTGATTGGGGACAAAGGTGAAAAACTCAAGCGCATTGGCACCGAAACCCGCGTGGAGTTAGAAAAACTGCTGGACGCCAAGGTGTTCATCGAGCTTTGGGTCAAAGTGCGCTCCGGTTGGGCCGACGACGAAGCGCGTGTGCGCAGTTTTGGCTACGAGTGAGTTGTTTCTGACCAATGGCCATCAAGCGGATTGCAGACGAGCCAGCCTACGTGCTGCACCGCTACGACTGGAGTGAAACCAGTCTGATTCTGGATGTCTTTACCCGCCACCACGGCCGAGTGGCCTTGGTGGCCAAGGGGGCCAAGCGGCCGAGTTCCAGCTTTCGTTCGGTGTTATTGCCCTTGCAGGCCTTGTCGCTGGCCTATGGCGGAGAGGGCGACATACGAACCCTCAAATCAGCCGAATGGGTGGGCGGGCATGTCATGCCGACAGGGGAGGCGCTGATGTCGGGCTACTACCTCAATGAACTGCTGATGCGACTGACCGCCCGGGAAGATGCCCACCCGAATCTGTTTGATGTCTATGCCGCGGCTGTTCGTCTGCTGGCCAGCGGTGACCCCGATGCCTTGCAGTGGGCCTTGCGCGGGTTTGAATTGCTCATGCTCAAAGAGATGGGCTTGTTGCCTGGACTGGACCAGCAAACCCTGACCCTCAAGCCGCTGGTGGCCACCGAATATTACGTTTTGGTGCCCGAAGCCGGGCTGCAATGGGTCAATGGCGACACCCGAAACGCCTTGTTGGGCGCGCAGTGGCAAGCCCTGCAAAATGCACTGGATTCCCCGGGCCCTATGGCCGCTTTGCTGCGCGAATGTGCCGACTTACTGGTACAACTGCAACGCCCTTTACGCTTGTTGCTCAACTACCATTGCGGCGTGGGGGCCCTGCGCACCCGCCAAATGATGCTGGACTTGCAAACCTTATGACCTCTCAAACTGCTCAAAACCATCGCGTTGCCTTGTCCGTCAACGTCAACAAAGTGGCGCTGCTGCGCAATTCCCGACACCTGGGCATTCCCAGCGTCACGCGTGCGGCAGTTTTGTGCCTGCAAGCGGGTGCCAATGGCATCACCATCCACCCCCGCCCGGATGAGCGCCACATCCGGGCCAGCGATGTGCCCGAGTTGCAGGCGTTGATGAAGGCTTGGCCCGACCGCGAGTTCAACATCGAGGGCAATCCTTTTCACAACCTCATGGCGCATATACGCGCAGTGCGCCCGCACCAAGTGACCTTTGTGCCCGACAGTGAAGGGCAGTTCACCAGTGACCACGGTTGGCAGTTTCCGCAAGATGCCGAGCGATTGAAGCCCTTGATTGCCGAGTGCAAGGCTTTGGGTGTGCGGGTCAGTTTGTTCATGGACCCGATACCCGAGCAAATGGCAGCGGCCCGCGCCGTGGGCGCTGACCGGGTCGAGCTCTATACCGAGCCCTATGCGGCAGCTTGGGGCACGCCCGAGCAAGCTGTGCAGCTCCAGCGCTATGCCGATGCGGCCGCCGCAGCGGTGCAAGTGGGGCTGGGTTTGAACGCTGGCCACGACCTGAACCGGGACAACCTGCCCGCCTTTGTGTCCGCAGTGAAAGGCTTGCAAGAGGTCTCCATTGGCCACGCGTTCATGGCCGACGCTCTGGAGATGGGCTACACCGCCACGGTCGTGGCGTACCAAAAAGAACTGTCAACGGCCGGATGAGCCTCGCATGATCTACGGCATTGGCACCGATATATGCGATATCCGTCGCATCAAGGCCAGTCTCGAGCGGCATGGCGAGCGCTTTGCTGCCAAGGTTTTGAGCGATGCCGAGTTGGTGACCTGGAAAGCCCGAAGTGCTCGCTGGCCCGAGCGTGGCGTGCGGTACTTGGCCACGCGCTTTTCGGCCAAAGAGGCCTTCAGCAAAGCCATAGGTCTGGGCATGCGCATGCCCATGACCTGGCGGCTGTGCGAAATTGGCAAGCTGCCCAGTGGGCAACCCTATGTGGTGCTGCACGGCAAGCTGAAAGACTGGTTTGAAGCCAAAGGCCTGTGCGCCCACATCACCGTAACCGATGAGAGCGAATACGCCGCCAGCTTTTGCGTGGTTGAAACCAAAGAGGTGCATGCACTGCCCGCGCCCAATTCCGTCATCCCTGCGAACGCCGGGATCCATGACCCGAAGGCGGGCAGTCCGCACAGCAATCACAGCTCTGTCATCCCTGCGAACGCGGGGATCCATGACCCGAAGGCGGGCAGTCCGCACAGCAATCACAGCTCTGTCATCCCTGCGAACGCGGGGATCCATGACCCCCTTGAACCCTCTCTGAACCCCTGAATCCCATCGGACCCCCTGATCATGACCCTGCACGCCCCCCTGATTCTGGACATTGAAGGCCAACACCTGACTGACGCTGACCGTCGCCGCCTCGCACACCCCCTCACGGGCGGCATGATTTTGTTTGGCCGTAACTGGCAAAACCGTGCGCAACTGACCGACTTGTGCGCAGAAATCAAAAGCATTCGTCCTGACCTGCTGATTGCGGTGGACCACGAGGGGGGACGGGTTCAGCGCTTTCGTACCGATGGTTTTACCCCGCTGCCCCCAATGCGGGCCTTGGGTGAGCTTTGGCACAAAGACCTAAAAGGCCAACCCGGCTCGGGTGCCCTAAAGGCTTGCGAGGCGGCCACATCGGCAGGCTTTATCCTGGCCAGCGAACTGCGTGCTTGCGGGGTGGACTTCAGTTTTACCCCGGTGCTTGACTTGGACCATGGTGAAAGCTGTGTCATCGGTGACCGATCTTTCGATCGTGACCCCCGCGTGGTCAGCTTGCTGGCGCGCAGCCTGATGCACGGGCTCTTGCAGGCTGGAATGGGCAACTGCGGCAAGCATTTTCCGGGTCACGGCGCGGTCAGGGCCGACTCGCACACCGACATTCCGGTGGACAAACGCAGCCTTAAAACCATCCTGGCCGACGATGCAGCGCCTTACCCCTGGTTGTCCAGCGTGCTCACGGCCGTGATGCCAGCACACGTTATTTACACCCGTGTAGATAGCCGACCTGCTGGTTTTTCTAGCCGTTGGTTGCAAGACATCTTGCGCGGTCAAATGGGTTTTCAGGGGGCCATATTCACCGACGACCTCTCCATGGTCGGAGCTCGCCAACTGGATGGCCGCAGCCTGAGTTACACCGAAGCGGTGCTGGCGGCATTGGATGCGGGTTGCGATCTGGCGCTTTTGTGCAATCAGTCCGTGGGGGGCGGTGCTGCGTTGGATGAGGTGCTGGATGCCTTGACAGAATCGGTGGTGAAAGGGCAATGGCTGCCCAATGAAGCCAGTGAAGAGCGCCGCTTGAATTTGCTGCCACGCGCCCAGGGTCGTTCTTGGGAAGAGTTGGTGCGCTCTAGTGATTACATGCAAGCACTGGATCGACTGCCTTGACAACCCAGGTTACGGCCTTAAATGCTGACTTCAACTCGCCTCGACTTGCTGAGGCAAGAGATCATCAGCGCGGCAACTCGCAAGTGATTTTCCCTATGAAAACAAAACAAAAATGATCAACTGGATCGTCAAAATCATCGTTGCGCTGTTCGGCCTGGTTTTCTTGTTGGGTTTGTTGGTGGTATTTGCCTTGTTTATTGTGTTGGCCAGCTTGCGTTGGTTGCTGACTGGCAAGAAGCCTCAATTCGTATTTTTCTTGCGTCAATATGGAGAGATGCGAAAGAATTTTGGTCAAAAAGGATTTCAAGGGCAGGCCAATCCCGACCCACAAGCCCCATGGGGCCGGGGTCAGCGCCCAGCGTCAAATGACCAAGTGGTGGATGTCGAGGCCAGAGAAGTGGTTGAAGACGTGCCTCAATTGCCGGATAAACGGTCAAGCTGAAAATTCAACCGACCAAAAAAACCCGGCATGGCCGGGTCTTTTGTGGATTCAATGACTTTTATTCCTGAACGTGGCGCAGCGCCGGGAACAAAATCACGTCCCGGATGCTGGGGCTGTCGGTCAGCAGCATCATCAGGCGGTCAATGCCGATGCCGCAACCGCCTGCGGGGGGCATGCCGTATTCAAGGGCTCGCACAAAGTCATGGTCGTAATACATGGCTTCATCGTCGCCATCTTCTTTGGCGGCCACTTGCGCGTGAAAGCGTGCGGCTTGGTCTTCGGCATCGTTCAGTTCGCTGAAGCCGTTGCCAAATTCGCGGCCCGTGATGTAAAGCTCAAACCGTTCGGTCACCTCGGGGCGCGTGTCGTTGGCGCGGGCCAGCGGGCTGATCTCGGTCGGGTGTTCCATGATGAACGTGGGTTCCCAAAGCTTGTCTTCCACTTTTTCTTCGAAGTAGAACACTTGCAGGCTGGCCAAGCTGCGGGTGGACAGTTTGTCTTTGGCTTCGCTCATGCCCAGTTTTTGCAGTGCATGGATGAGCCATGTGGCGTTGTCCACGTTGTCACCCGCTTCGGTGTGCTTGACGATGGCCTCGCGGATGGTCATGCGGGCAAAGGGCTTGTTCAGGTCTACGGGCTTGCCGTTGTAAGTGAGGTCCAGGGTGCCTGCCGCAATCATGGCCGCATCGCGGATCAGGCTTTCCGTAAAGCCCATCAGGTCTTGGTAGTTCCAGTACGCGGCATAGAACTCCATCATGGTGAATTCGGGGTTGTGACGAACCGAAATGCCTTCATTGCGGAAGTTGCGGTTGATCTCAAACACGCGCTCAAAACCGCCCACCAGCAGGCGCTTGAGGTAAAGCTCGGGGGCAATGCGCAAGAACATCTCTTGTTCCAGGGCATTGTGGTGGGTGACAAACGGCTTGGCATTGGCCCCGCCGGGAATCGGGTGCAGCATGGGGGTTTCGACTTCAAGAAAGCCGTGCTTGACCATGAACTCACGGATGCCGCTGACCGCTTTGCTGCGCGCCATAAAGCGTTTGCGGGCCGTTTCGTCGGTCATCAGATCGACATAGCGCTGGCGGTATTTAACTTCTTGGTCGGCTACGCCATGGAACTTGTCGGGCATGGGGCGCAGGCTCTTGGTCAGCATGCGGATGGCGGTGGCGTGGATGGACAGCTCGCCGGTGCGGGTTTTGAACAAATGGCCTTCAACCCCCACGATATCGCCTAAGTCCCAGTGTTTGAACAAGGCATACAGGTCTTCGCCCACGTCATCGCGGGTGACATAGACCTGAATCCGGCCTGTGGCATCTTGCAAAGTGGCAAAGCTGGCTTTGCCCATGACGCGCTTGAGCATCATGCGGCCCGCCACTTTGGCAGGGGTTTTGGCGACGCCTTCACCGTTCAGTTCTTCGGCCGCTTTTTCGCCATGGGCTTGGTGCAAGTTGGCGGCATGGTGTTCGGGCTTGAAGTCGTTGGGAAATGCCACACCATGGCCATCGGCCTGGGCCTGGCGCATGGCTTTGAGCTTTTCGCGGCGCTCTGCGATCAGTTGGTTTTCATCCTGCGGGGCAGGAACTTGCGCGGCAGCGGCAGAAGCGTTGGCAGTCGTGTCAGACATGGCGAGGTGTGGTTGGGGCCGGGGCAAGGCAAGCCAAGCCACCCGATCCGGGGTTGTGGAGGTGCGCGAACGCGCAAAGCCTGCTATTTTAAGAGTTCGCAGGGGGTTTCTGGCCGGGTCCGGGTTCAGAAGTCCCCAAAGGCGCTAAATCCACCATGTCCCCTACCAATTCCAGCCGCATCAAGGGCTCATTCAAGGTGAAAAGGCGGTATTTCATGGCCAGTGGCAGCGGCAACAGCTCGCACCATCGATGAGACAGCCAGGCGCAGTCGTCCAATAGCCAGGGTTTCGGCCAATGGGGTACCACACTGTCCTCGGCGCTCAAGGTGTCCAGCGCGGGCTGGATCTGAAGGGCCAAATAGTTCAAGTGTTCAGGTACTGGCATGCCCGGCTCGTCGGGCAAGTCTTGCACCCGAGCGCGCCACAAACCATCGCTGCGCTGTTGGGTGCCGCGAATTTGGAAACGACCGATCCCTCGGCACCAAACCATCACGACCCCGGGCTGGGGGCGCTCAATGTGCTCAATCTGCACCCGGGTGCCAATGGGCTCGAACTGTTCGGCGGCATCGCCGGGGCGGTGCACTTCGCGGCCTTGTGTCAGCGTGACCACGCCAAAGCCTGTGCCTTGTCGTTCACATTCGCCAATCATTTGGAGGTAACGCAACTCAAACAGTTGCAGGGGCAGCAAAGCCCCGGGGAATAGCACGGTACCCAGCGGGAACAGGGGCAAATCCGTCAGGTCTTGAGGGGATGGGGTGTCATGTTCGGACATCTCGTTATCATCGCACGAGCAGGAGAGCTTCAATGGGTTATCAGATATTGAATATGGTTTTGGAGGTGGTGGCGGGCCTGATTGCGGGCACTTGTTTGCTCCGCTTTTTGATGCAGTGGCAGCGCATTTCCTTTCATCAACCCTTGGGCCGGTTTGTTTTTTCAATGACCGACTGGTTGATTTTGCCTTTGCGAAAAGTCATTCCCGCCTGGACGGCTTGGGACTTGTCGAGTCTGGCGGGGGCTTTTTTGATCAAGTTGCTGCAATATTCGCTGCTTTTGTTGGTGGCAGGTGGGCAGGGGGCTTGGGCCTTGCTTCCGCTGATCAGTTTGGTGGGGCTGGCTCAGTTGGCCATCTCGGCTTTAAGTGCCTTGGTGTTGGTCTTGGCCATCATGTCGTGGGTCAACCCCGGTGCACCCATGTATGCCATGACGGCGCGGCTCACTGAACCGTTTTTACGGCCATTCCAGCGCGTGATTCCTCTGATGGGAGGGATGGATTTGTCGCCTTTGGCACTTTTGTTGGTGTTGCAGATTTTGGGAATGTTACTCGCAGGCTTTCAAATGAGCTGGATGCGCTGATGGGGTAGTCGTCAGTCCAAATGACAAAGCCCTCCTAGGAGGGCTTTGTTTCGCAGGTCGATAGGGCCAGTGTCAGCTCACCGCGTCGGCTGGCTGGCGCTGCAACATGGCCAAGGTATTGGCGATGGTTTTGCGCAGTTCACGGCGATCGCAAATCAGGTCCACGGCGCCCTTGGTTTGCAAGAACTCGGCGCGTTGGAAGCCCTCTGGCAAAGTCACGCGTACGGTGCTTTCAATCACGCGGGGACCGGCAAAACCGATCAAGGCCTTGGGTTCGGCAATCACCAGGTCGCCCAAAAACGCAAATCCGGCCGAAACACCGCCCATGGTTGGGTCGGTCAGCACACTGATATAAGGCAAGCCTTTTTTGGCTAAACGGGTCAGTGCGGCATTGGTTTTGGCCATTTGCATGAGAGACAACAGGCCTTCCTGCATGCGGGCACCGCCTGTGGCCGTGAAGCAAACAAAGGGAACTTTTTGTTCGATGGCGGTTTCGACACCGCGCACAAAGCGCTCGCCTACGACCGAGCCCATGGAGCCGCCCATGAAGTCAAACTCGAAGCAGGCCACCACCAAAGGGATGCTGTGTACGGATCCGCCCATGACCACCAGAGCGTCGGTTTCGCCGGTGTTGTTCATGGCTTCTTTGAGGCGCTCGGGGTATTTGCGGCTGTCTTTGAACTTCAGCGCATCCACGGGGAGCACCTCTTGGCCGATTTCGTAACGGCCTTCGCCATCCAAAAACGAATTCAGGCGGGCGCGCGCCCCAATGCGCAAGTGGTGCGCGCAGCCCGGGCAGACGTTGTGGTTTTCTTCCAGATCGGTTTTGTAAAGAACGGTTTCGCAGCTGGGGCACTTGACCCATAAGCCTTCGGGCACGGTTCGGCGGTCGGCCGGATCGGTGTGTTGAATCTTGGGGGGAAGCAGTTTTTCGAGCCAACTCATGAGGGTTCTCCTTCAGGGGCGGATTATCGTTGATACGCGGATGGGGCTTTCAGCACAAGCCCGGGTTCTGCCAGCTCAGGCATCGAGCGCCTGGCGGATGCCTTGCAAAAACTCGGATGCCACAGTGTTCACGCGCTCTGGGGGTTCGGCGTCGATCAATTGAATCAACCGGCTGCCAATCACCACGGCATCGGCCACTTTGCTGATGGCCTTGGCAGTGGCAGCATCACGAATGCCAAACCCCACACCTACCGGGATGTGCACATGTTGGCGAATGCGCGGCAGCATGGCCTCGACCGCGTCGGTGTCCAGCGAGCCAGAGCCCGTGACGCCCTTGAGGGACACATAGTACACATAGCCGCTGGCCACTTGGGCCACTTGTTTCATGCGTTCTTCGGTGCTGGTGGGGGCCAGTAAAAAGATCAAGTCCATGCTGTGGGCGCGCAGCTTGGCGGCAAAATCCACGCACTCTTCAGGAGGGTAGTCCACGATCAAAACACCATCTACACCTGCGTCAGAAGCATCGCTGATGAAGCGGTCGGTCCCGTGCTTTTGGTCGTAACGTTCTACCGGGTTGGCGTAGCCCATTAAAACCACGGGGGTTGTGTGGTTGGTTTGGCGAAATTCGCGCACCATGGCCAGCACCTGTGCGGTGCCAATCCCCAGTGCCAGGGCTTTGTCGCCAGCTTTCTGGATAACGGGTCCATCGGCGGAAGGGTCCGAAAAGGGGACTCCGAGCTCAATGATGTCGGCTCCGGCCGCAGCCATAGCGTGCATCAGGGGCACGGTGGTGTTGGCCTGGGGGAAGCCTGCCGTGACATAAGGGATCAAGGCTTTGCGGCCTTGGGATTGAAGGGTTGAGAGAGTGGAATCGATGCGGCTCATGATGTCAGTGAATTCAGTAAGCGCGCGCCCCTGCGCGCAAAGGGTGGGGTGGCTAAGGCCTGTGCGAGCAGGGGCTCGCCCCCACAGGGTTTACTTCACGAGGTGAATGGGCTGTTCAGCGCCCTTGACCGACTGGCCTTGGCAGCTTGGGCGGCAATAAAAATCGGCATTGGACAAATCGGCCACGGTGCCAATGTCCTTGTCGCCACGACCCGACATATTGACCAGAATGGATTGGTCAGGGCGCATGGTTTTGGCCAGTTTCATGGCGTAGGCCACAGCGTGGCTTGACTCCAACGCGGGGATGATGCCCTCGGTACGGCAAAGGTAGTGAAAGGCATCTAGGGCTTCCTTGTCGGTGATGCCCACGTACTCGGCCCTGCCAATGTCTTTCAGGAAGGCGTGTTCTGGTCCCACGCCCGGGTAGTCCAGCCCTGCGCTGACGCTGTGGGTCTCGGTGATCTGGCCGTTTTCATCTTGCAGGATGTAGGTACGGTTGCCATGCAAAACGCCGGGTGTACCCCGTTGCAGCGAGGCCGAATGCTTGTTCGTGTCCATGCCTTCGCCTGCGGCCTCAATGCCGATCAGGCGGGTTTTGTCGTGTGCAATATAGGGGTAGAAGATGCCCATGGCGTTGCTGCCACCGCCCACGCAAGCCAGCACGGCGTCGGGTTGCATGTCGCCAGAAGTAGCATCCATCTTCAGCGACTTGAACATTTCAGGCATTTGCATCAGGCATTCCTCGCCAATCACGCTTTGAAAGTCGCGCACCATCATGGGGTAGGGGTGCGGGCCCGCTACCGTGCCGATGATGTAGAAGGTGTTGTCCACGTTGGCCACCCAGTCGCGCATGGCTTCGTTCAGCGCGTCTTTTAGGGTTTTGCTGCCCGATTCGACCGGCACCACGGTGGCCCCCAGCAATTTCATGCGGTAAACGTTGGGGCTTTGGCGTTTCACGTCTTCGGCCCCCATGTAAACCACGCACTCCAAGCCGTAACGGGCGCAAATGGTGGCGGTGGCCACGCCGTGCTGGCCCGCACCGGTCTCGGCAATCACGCGCGGTTTACCCATGCGCTTGGCCAACATGGCCTGGCCAATGGTGTTGTTAATCTTGTGCGCACCCGTGTGGTTCAGGTCTTCGCGTTTCAAGAAGATTTGCGCTCCGCCCATTTCGCGGCTCATGCGTGCTGCGTGGTAAACGGGTGATGGACGCCCCACAAAGTGGGCCAACTCGGACTTGAATTCGGCGATGAACTCGGGGTCGTGTTGGTAGCGGGCGTAGGCCGCTTTCAGTTCATTGATGGCGTGGGTCAGAGTTTCGCTGACAAAACTGCCGCCATAAATGCCGAAATGGCCCTTGGCATCGGGTTGTTGGTAGTCGTACATGGCTGATTTTGCGGATTTGAATCCGGGGGAAAGTTCAAGAGAGGTCAGCATCTGCGGCACGCACAGCCGCTACAAATTGCTGGATTTTCAGGGCATCTTTCAGGCCCTTATCGGCCTCGATGCCCGAGCTCACATCAACGGCCAGAGAAAGCCCGTGTAAGCGGAGCGCCCGAATGCCATCGGCCACGTTTGCAGGTGTGAGTCCACCAGACAAAACGAGGTGAGCATTGACGTTTGGTGGCAGCAGTGACCAATTGAATGTTTTCCCGCCGCCGCCGTATCCGTCGACGTGGGCGTCGAGCAAGAGGGCTTGGGCTTGGTGGTGTAAGTTGGCAAATTCTACCAAGTCGAAGCTGGCCGCTTCGGTCAAGGGTATTCGGGCCGCCTTCAGGTGTGGGCGACCTGTGGTCAGGCTCATGGCGGCACAAAATTCGGGGGTCTCGTCGCCATGAAACTGAAGTAAGGCACCCGGCACTGCGGTGGATGCGGCCTGAATACGCTCGGGCGTGTCGTTGACGAACAGCAAAACAGGAGCGACAAATGGGGGCAGCAAGCGGGCCAGTTCAGCCGCACGTTCAATGGACACGTTGCGAGTGCTGGGCGGGTAAAGCACAAAGCCAATGGCATCGGCCCCGGCGGTCACAGCGGCCAGTACATCGGTTTCGCGGGTGAAACCGCACATTTTGATGCGGGTGCGCTGCTGCGCAGGCCGGTTGTGGCCTAGGGGTGAAGGTGAAACGGCGTTTTGCTGGGTCATGGCAACCAATCAAAAGCAGGGGTGGTGTCTGGCAATCCCCATTCGGGGCTGTAAATAGGGCCGGCAAAATACAGGCCATCGGGTGAAAACGTGGGGGCAGCGGCATCCCGGTTTTTGGCGTGCAGCACTTCGCGCATCCAGTCCGGGCTTTGTTGACCCTGCCCGATGCAAACCAGGCAACCCATGATGTTGCGAATCATGTGGTGCAAAAAAGCGTTGCCTTCAAACTCAAACCGCCAGTAAGCCCCATGCCGGGAGATTTTGATGTGCCTGAGCGTTTTGACGGGCGACAAAGCTTGGCAACTGCTGGCCCTGAAAGAAGAAAAGTCTTGCTCGCCCAGCAAATGCTGGCTGGCTTGGCGCATGGCGGTTTCATCTAGGGGGCGGAAAACCCAGCCCACCCGCCCCGCTTCTAGGCTGGGACGCACGATGGAGTCCAAAAGTACATAGACATATCGCCTGCCTGTAGCGCTGCCCCGGCAGTGAAAGGTGTCGGGCACGTATTGCGCCCATTGCACAGCAATGTCGAAGGGCAAATAACGGTTGGTGCCGCGAATCCAGGCGTACGGATCGCGCTGTATGGGGGTGTCAAAGTGCACCACTTGCATCAGGCCATGGACACCAGCATCGGTGCGGCCTGCGCACAAAGTGCTGACCCTTTGCACATCGCAAAATTGGGCCAAGGCTTTTTCAAGCTTGTCTTGAACGGTCAGCCCCGTGCTTTGACTTTGCCAGCCTTGATAGGCTGTGCCCGAGTAGCTGACGCCGAGGGCAAGCCTCACTTGACGGTGCCCGGGACAGAAGCTGGCGCGGCTTGCTCCGCTGGGGCAGCTTCGGAGGGTTGGGGGGGCGGTGTCAGGTTCAAGTCCAAACTGGCAAATTGCGGCGGCAAGCCTGAGTGAAGGGGCTCAAAACCAGGCGATTGGCTGGGCTGACCAAACAAATTTTCTTCCACGGTCGTTTGGCGTCTGGTCCACCAAGCCAAGCCAGCCATGCCCGCCAAAAGAGCCAACACCCAGGCCCAGATTGAAGGGTTGCTGCTGACTTGCTCAAGCAAAGATCGGGGGGCTGACTCGGCCGCCGCCAAGGGCACGCTGGGTTTCAAGGGCGAAGTTTCCACCGGTCCGGGGGTCTTGACTTCGGGGGTGGCCGACAAGGATTTCAATGTTTCGAGGTTCTTTTTGAGCTCGGCCAGTTGTTCCGTTTTGTCCTGGATTTCCCGTTCAACCGCCATTCGGGCTTCTGAGCTGTCAGCGGTGATCTCACGTTTGCTCAGAGTCAGTTTGTCTTGGGCCGACCCGGCGGGCAGAGGCGCTGGGGGCTCGCTGACTTGACCGGTCATTTCACGGCCAGCGCCTTCGGTGGCTTTTTGGGTGGATTGGGCCAAACGACGGGCATAGGCCACAAAGTCAACGGTTTGAGCAATCACCGTCTGGCGAGCTTCTTCGGCCGAAATCAGGGCCGCCTCTTGAGCGTTGGGCAGTTGAACTTGTGCACCTTCGCGCAGCAAATGGACATTGCCTTCAATAAAAGCTTCGGGATTTGCCCGCACCATGGCCAGCAGCATTTGGTCCAGCGACACGTCCGCAGGCATTTTTTGCAGCACCAATTTAGAGGCTGTATCGCCTGACTTCACCCGGATGACGGTCTCTGTGGGTTGGGCTGCGTTTGCGGCAACAGAGGCGGCGGCGACAGCCAGTGGCTGGGATGACACCACGGGCGCCATGACTTGGGCTGACGTTGCGTCGGGTGCGGCTTTTTCTGGCTTGACCGACGCTGCGCCCACAGGCGAGATCAGCAGCGTGTAGTTCATGGCCAAACGGCCTGCAGGCCACTGGGCCTCCACAATCACATCCAAAAAGTGCTCGTTGACGGGGGTGATGCCGGTCAGGCCAATAAAAGGCTTGCCATCACCCCGAAACTCCAGCCGGGCTTGTACACCCGCCAGAGCAGGGTGAAATGCCATGCCCGCTTGCTCGAAACTGCCGGGTTCGGCCAGTTGGACTTTGAGCCTGCGAAGGTCTTCTATCTTGTAATTGGTGATCTCAATGGCCACCCGAAGCGGTTGCCCTAAACCCGAATCCACCAAAAATTGGCCCAAGCTCAAGGCTTGGGCTGACCAGCTGGCGCAGGCCAACACCGATGCCACAGCCCAGGTTTTGGCTGGGCGTCGGGCAAAAGGTTTGGCAAGTTTCATGCGCAGCAGGGTTTCAGTGCGTAAGGGCATAGAGTGCATTAAGAAGATCAGGCGCAAGCTCAGCCAGTTTCAAGCGTCTAACAGGATGCGCAACATGCGGCGTAACGGTTCGGCAGCGCCCCACAACAACTGGTCACCAATGGTGAATGCGCCCACATATTCAGGCCCCATGGCCAATTTGCGAACACGGCCAACCGGAATCGTCATGGTGCCAGTCACGGCCACGGGGGTCAGGTCCTTTAGCGTAGCTTCACGGGTGTTGGGCACCACTTTGACCCAGGCGTTGTCTGCGGCGATCATGGCTTCGATGTCGGCCACGGGCACGTCTTTCTTCAGTTTGAAGGTCAGGGCCTGGCTGTGGCAACGCATGGCACCGATGCGAACGCAAAATCCGTCAACTGGGATGGCCTCAGAGTTGAACCCTGCGCCCATGCCCAGAATCTTGTTGGTCTCGGCCATGCCCTTCCACTCTTCCTTGGACATGCCATTGCCCAAGTCCTTGTCGATCCAGGGAATCAAGGAGCCCCCCAGAGGCGCGCCAAAGTTGGCGGTTTCCGCGGCCGTCAGGGCGCGTTGCTTGGCCACGACCATGCGGTCGATTTCCAGAATGGCGCTCTTGGGGTCGTCTAGCAGAGCTTTGACTTCGGCGTTAAGGGTGCCATATTGGGTCAGCAGTTCGCGCATGTGCTGGGCACCCCCACCCGAAGCGGCTTGGTAAGTTTGGGTGCTCATCCACTCCACCAATCCAGCTTTGTAGAGTGCGCCTACGCCCATCAGCATGCACGACACTGTGCAATTGCCGCCTACCCAGTTGTTGCCACCGTGTGCCAACGCGTTTTTGATGACCGGCATGTTGACCGGGTCCAGGATGATGATGGCGTCTTTTTCCATGCGCAAGGTGGAGGCGGCGTCAATCCAGTGGCCATTCCAGCCCGCAGCGCGCAGCTTGGGGAACACTGCCGAGGTGTAGTCGCCACCTTGGGCCGTGATGATGATCTCGCAGCGCTTGAGTTGCTCAATGTTGAAGGCGTCTTGCAGCGTGGTCTCGTTCTTGGCCATCGCAGGGGCTTTGCCACCTGAATTAGAGGTGGAAAAGAACAGGGGCTCAATCAGGTCAAAGTCTTTTTCCTGAATCATGCGGTCCATCAGAACCGAGCCGACCATGCCGCGCCAGCCAACCAAACCTACTAACTTGCTCATTTCAACGCCCTTTCAGTTTTTTAAAACAGTGTTTGACCAGACTGTTTGCCCGGCTCGTCTGGCCGGGGGGGCGCACGACGAACCAGGCTGGATCAGCCCTTAATGGTCGTGGTTTTTGTGGAGTTTGCACGCGCGCCAACGGCTGCCTGGGTGGCAGCAGCTAAGTTCAGATAGAACGGGCGGGCGTGAAACATAGACGAAATTGTAATATAAGCCGTCTGAACTGATCCTGACAGCTTTCAGGTCTGGTGTTAACCCAGTGCCTTCACCACGGCATCGCCCATTTGCGCGGTGCCCACTTTGGTGGTGCCTTCGCTCCAGATGTCGCCGGTACGGAAACCCTGAGCCAGCACTTTTTGCACCGCAGCTTCGATGCGTTGAGCTGCAACTTCTTGGTTCAGGCTGAAGCGCAGCATCATGGCGGCGCTCAGAATGGTGGCCAATGGGTTGGCGATGCCTTTGCCCGCAATGTCGGGGGCACTGCCGTGGCTGGGTTCATACAGGCCCTGGTTTTTGGTGTTCAGGCTGGCCGAGGGCAGCATGCCGATGGAGCCCGTCAGCATGGAGGCTTCGTCAGACAAGATGTCGCCAAACATGTTGCCGGTCACCACCACATCAAAACGCTTGGGTTCTTTGACCAATTGCATGGCGGCGTTGTCCACGTACATGTGGTCCAGCGCCACGTCGGGGTATTGGGCATGCACTTCGGTGACCACATCTTTCCAGAACTGGAAGGTTTCGAGCACGTTGGCTTTGTCCACGCTCGTCACACGCTTGTTGCGTTTGCGGGCCGCCTGGAACGCAACGTGGGCAATGCGCTCGATCTCGGGTTTGGAGTAGCGCATGGTGTCAAAGGCCTCTTCGGCACCTGGGAAGTGACCGTCGGTGGCGATGCGGCGGCCACGCGGCTGGCCAAAGTAAATGTCGCCCGTCAGCTCACGGATGATCAGGATGTCCAGACCCGAGATCAGCTCGGGCTTGAGGCTGGAGGCACCCACCAATTGCTCGTAGCAAATGGCCGGGCGAAAGTTGGCAAACAGGCCCATGTTTTTGCGCAGGCCCAAAATGGCTTGCTCAGGGCGCAGGGGCCGGTCGAGCTTGTCGTATTTCCAGTCGCCCACCGCGCCAAACAGCACGGCATCGGAGGCCATGGCCAGCTTGAGCGTGCTTTCGGGCAGGGGGTGGCCGTGGGCGTCGTAGGCGGCCCCGCCCACCAAGGCGGTTTCCATCTCGAATTGAAGGTCGAGGACATTCAAAACTTTGACAGCTTCTGCGACGATTTCGGTGCCGATGCCATCACCGGGGAGGACTGCGATTTTCATATTTACGGATCTTGTCAGTAAGAGACCGCTTTTGCGGTCGAATTTCGGGGAGATGCAGGGGGCTGGAGCGTATCAGTTAGCCGTGTGTGCCAGCCAGGGTTTGGTGGCCAAGCGTTCAGCTTCAAACGCCTTGATCTTGTCGGCGTGGCGCAGGGTCAGGCCAATGTCGTCCAAGCCGTTGAGCAGGCAGAATTTGCGGAACGCTTGGACCTCGAACGGGATTTCTTCGCCTTGCGGGCGCACAACCACTTGGCGTTCCAGGTCTACCGTGAGTTGGTAGCCGGGAAATGCCAGCGCTTCGTCGAACAATTGGGCCACAACAGCTTCAGGCAAAACGATGGGCAACAGGCCGTTTTTAAAGCAGTTGTTAAAGAAGATGTCGGCAAAGCTGGGGGCAATCACGCAGCGAAAGCCATATTGGTCAATGGCCCATGGCGCGTGTTCACGCGATGAACCGCAGCCAAAGTTTTTGCGGGCCAACAAGATGCTGGCACCTTGGTAGCGCGGCTGGTTCAGCACAAAGTCGGGGTTGGGCTTGCGGCTGGCGGGGTCTTGGCCGGGGTAGCCCGCGTCCAGGTAGCGCCATTCGTCAAACAGGTTGGGGCCAAAACCCGTTTTGCGGATCGACTTGAGGAATTGCTTGGGAATGATGGCGTCGGTGTCCACGTTGGCGCGGTCCATCGGGGCCACTAGGCCTTTGAGGAGGGTAAATTTTTGCATCGCGGTGCTCCTTGGTTTCAGGCGAACTGGCGTATGTCGACAAAATGTCCGTGCACCGCAGCGGCTGCGGCCATGGCCGGGCTGACCAAGTGGGTACGCCCACCAGCGCCTTGGCGGCCTTCGAAGTTGCGGTTGCTGGTGCTGGCGCAGCGCTCGCCGGGCTCCAGGCGGTCGGCGTTCATGGCCAGACACATGGAACAGCCGGGTTCACGCCATTCAAAGCCAGCGGCCTTGAAAATTTCGTGCAGGCCTTCGCGTTCGGCTTGTTCTTTGACCAAACCGGAGCCGGGCACCACCATGGCCAATTTGACGTTTTTAGCGACTTTTTGGCCGAGTTTCTTCACCACGGCAGCCGCTTCGCGCATGTCTTCGATGCGGCTGTTGGTGCAAGACCCAATAAAAACTTTGTCGATGGTGATGTCCGACAAGGCTTTGCCGGGTTGCAGGCCCATGTAAGTTAGCGCACGCTCAATGGCGTCGCGTTTGACGTCGTCTTTTTCTTTGTCCGGATCGGGTGTTTGCCCGTCGATGCCCAAAACCATTTCAGGGGAGGTGCCCCAAGTGACTTGCGGCACGATGCGGCTGGCATCCAGTTCGACCACCGCGTCAAATTGGGCGCCTGGATCGGATTGCAGTGTTTTCCAGTAAGCCACGGCCAGATCCCACTCGGGGCCACCGACGAATTGACCGGTTTTTGGGTCTGTACCCGGGGAGAGTAAGCGGCCTTTGACATATTCGATGGTTTTGTCATCTACCGCCACCAAGCCAGCGCGTGCGCCGCCCTCAATGGCCATGTTGCAAACCGTCATGCGGGCTTCCATGCTGAGGGCGCGAATGGCGGAGCCTGCAAACTCGATGGTGTAACCGGTGCCACCTGCCGTGCCGATTTTGCCAATGATGGCCAGCACGATGTCTTTGCCCGTGAGGCCTTTGGCCAAGGTGCCCTCAACCTTGATGAGCATGTTCTTGGCTTTTTTGGCCAAGAGGGTCTGGGTGGCCATGACGTGCTCGACTTCCGAGGTGCCGATGCCGTGGGCCAGTGCACCAAATGCGCCGTGTGTGGAGGTGTGCGAATCGCCGCAGACCACGGTCATGCCGGGCAGGGTGGCACCGTTTTCAGGGCCAATGACGTGCACGATGCCCTGGCGCTTGGACAGGAAAGGGAAGAAGGCGGCCGAGCCGTATTCCTTCATGTTCGCGTCCAGCGTGGTGATTTGTTCTTTGCTGATGGGGTCGGTGATGCCGTCGTAACCCAGCTCCCATCCTGTGGTGGGGGTGTTGTGGTCGGCAGTGGCCACGATGGAGCTGATGCGCCAGACTTTGCGCCCCGCCTGGCGCAGACCTTCAAAAGCCTGGGGGCTGGTGACTTCGTGCACCAAGTGGCGGTCGATGTACAGCACAGAGGTGCCGTCTTCTTCGGTGTGGACGACATGTTCGTCCCAGATCTTGTCGTAAAGCGTACGTGCCATGGAGCTTCCTTGCTGTGCAACCTGACATTTTATGCGGAGAGCGGGCTTCATCGCAGCCTGCTATCAAGGGCTTGAGGTTTCTTCGGAGACTGGAGCAGGTGAGAAATTGATTTTGCGGTGACTTGATCGGCTATGGTCCGGTGCTGCCAGGCCTCATCAGTCGCTTCGCGCCAGCAAATCGGCCTGACAGCCCCAGGCCACAGCCACTCAAGTTATTGTGACTTGGCGCATCAGTAGGCTTAATTTGGCTGGCCAGCACGGGCTTGGCTTTGACCATGAAAAAAGCCCGCAAAAGGCGGGCTTTGGTTTCGGGGCTTAGCCGATCAACGCTGCACTTCGCGCCGTGGTGAGCCTGTGAACAACTGACGTGGGCGGCCGATTTTGTACTCGGGATCGCTGATCATTTCGTTCAATTGGGCGATCCAGCCCACGGTGCGTGCCAAGGCAAAGACACCCGTAAACAGGTTCACCGGGATCCCGATGGCACGTTGCACGATGCCGGAGTAGAAGTCCACGTTGGGGTAGAGCTTGCGGCTGACGAAATATTCGTCTTCCAGGGCAATTTTTTCCAGTTCTTTGGCTAACTTGAACAGGGGGTCGTTTTCCAGACCCAGTTCGGCCAACACTTCGTTGCAGGTTTCCTGCATGAGTTTGGCGCGTGGGTCGTAGTTTTTGTACACGCGGTGACCAAAACCCATCAGCTTGACGCCGGAGTTTTTGTCTTTCACTTGGCTCATGAATTCGCCGACTTTGGAGACGCCCCCCATTTTCTGGATGTCTTCCAGCATGTTCAGGCAAGCCTCGTTGGCGCCCCCGTGTGCAGGGCCCCACAGGCAGGCCACCCCCGCTGCAATGGCGGCAAACGGGTTGGTGCCCGAAGAACCGCACAAACGCACGGTGGATGTGGATGCGTTTTGTTCGTGGTCGGCGTGCAGAATAAAGATGCGGTCCATGGCGCGCTCAAGCACGGGGTTGACCCTGTAGTCTTCGCAAGGCGTGCCAAACATCATGCGCAAGAAGTTGCCGGCATAGGACAACTCGTTACGGGGGTACATGTATGGCTGGCCCACACCGTATTTGTAGGCCATGGCGACCAATGTTGGCATCTTGGCGATCAAACGGATCGCCGCAATGTGGCGGTGTTCCGGGTTATTGATGTCAGTACTGTCGTGATAGAAGGCCGACAGTGCGCCGATCAGGCCCGTCAAAACAGCCATCGGGTGCGCGTCACGGCGGAAGCCACGCAGGAAAAACTGCATTTGCTCGTTCACCATGGTGTGGTTGTTCACCAATTTGTGGAAGTCTTTGCTTTGTTGTCCAACGGGCAATTCGCCATTCAACAGCAGGTAGCAGGTGTCCAGAAAGTCGGCTTTGTTGGCCAGTTGTTCAATCGGATAGCCGCGGTACAGCAATTCGCCTTTGTCGCCATCGATGTAGGTAATGGCCGATTGGCATGAAGCTGTGGACAGGAAACCCGGGTCGTAGGTGAACATGCCGGTTTGTGCGTACAACTTGCGGATATCGATCACATCCGGACCAATATTGCCGGAGTACACGGGCATGTCGACGCTCGGGCTGCCATTGGAGAACGACAGGGTGGCTTTGTTGTCTGCGAGTTGCATGGTGGGTTTCCTCAAAAAATACGGTGGTGATCCGTGATGGATCAGGCTCTCAACATGTCCAGGACTTCACGCACCTCTTCGGTGCTGATCTCTGGCTGCAGTTCCTTTCGGCGCAGCAGCAAGTCCATGAGATCGTTGTCTGACAGGTCCATCAGTACGTACATGCCTCGGGCCTGCCCGATGGTCAAGTGAGCATCGTGCCGATTGAAGAAGCGTTCGATGAACAAGTCGTTTTCGAGCAAGCCCCGGCGACTGCGCCACCGGAGTTTGCTAAGCGATCGCTCGCTCAAAAGGGCGTGGCGGTCTGCGTCGACCAAGGACGCGTCTTCAAGTAAGGGCGTGGCAGTCATCAGACAGCGCGGCGAACCATCATTTCTTTGATCTTACCGATGGCCTTGGTCGGGTTCAGCCCTTTGGGGCAAACATCGACGCAGTTCATGATGGTGTGGCAACGGAACAGGCGGTAAGGGTCTTCAAGATTGTCCAGGCGCTCGGCGGTGGCTTCGTCGCGGCTGTCGGCAATGAAGCGATAGGCTTGCAACAAACCGGCAGGACCAACAAATTTGTCAGGATTCCACCAAAAGCTGGGGCAACTGGTGGAGCAACTGGCGCACAAAATGCATTCGTAAAGACCGTTCAGCTCATCACGCTCTTCGGGGCTTTGCAGGCGCTCGGTTTCGGGTGGAATGGTGCTGTTGATCAAATAAGGCTTGATCGAATGGTATTGCTTGAAAAATTGGGTCATGTCCACGATCACATCGCGGATAACGGGCAGTCCGGGCAGCGGCTTGAGCACGATGGTGCCGGGCAAGGTGTTCATGTTGGTCAAACATGCCAAGCCGTTTTTGCCATTGATGTTCATCGCATCCGAGCCACACACGCCTTCGCGGCAGGAGCGGCGGAAAGAGATGCTGGGGTCTACGGCCTTGAGCTTCATCAGGGCGTCAAGCAACATGCGTTCGTGGCCATCCAATTCAACCTGAATGGTTTGCATGTAGGGCTTGGCATCTTTATCGGGGTCGTACCGGTAGATCTGAAAAGTGCGTAGGGTCATGGATGAGCTCCTGTTGAATTCGGGGGGTGGGCCGCAGGATCGACACGATCCGAGCGGTCCAAGCAATTTTTAGAACGTGCGAACCTTGGGTGGCACGGAGTCCACGGTCAGGGGTTTGAGCTTGACGGGTTTGTAGGTCAGGCTGTTGGACTCGCTGTGCCACAGGCTGTGTTTCATCCAGTTGGCATCATCGCGGCCCAATGGCGCGATTGGATCGTCCACTGCACGCTCGTAGTCGCTCACGGTGTGGGCACCACGGCATTCGCGACGTGCTGCAGCCGAAACCATGGTGGCTTGTGCGCTTTCGATGAGGTTTTCTACTTCCAGCGCTTCGATGCGGGCGGTGTTGAACACTTTGGAAGTGTCTTTCAGGCCGATCGCATTCACACGCTCGCGGATGGCGGCGATCTTTTGCACGCCTTCGTCCATGCTGGCTTGGGTGCGGAACACGCCTGCATGCTGCTGCATGGCGGCGCGCATGTCATTGGCCACATCTTGCGCGTATTCACCGCCCCGGCCTTCGAGTTTGTTCAGGCGTTCGAGAGTGCGGTCGGTCGCGTCAGCAGGCATGGGTTTGTGCGACTTTGTTTTGGAAGCGAAGTCAACGATGTGGTTGCCCGCAGCGCGGCCAAACACCAACAAATCGAGCAAGGAGTTGGTACCCAGGCGGTTGGCGCCATGCACCGACACGCAAGAGCATTCGCCCACGGCGTACAAACCGTTGACCACGGCGTTGTGGTCGGTGTCGTTTTGTATGACCACTTGGCCGTTGATGTTGGTCGGAATGCCGCCCATCTGGTAGTGGATGGTGGGCACCACGGGAATAGGCTCTTTGGTGATGTCGACGTTGGCAAAGTTGACGCCGATTTCATACACCGAAGGCAGGCGTTTGTGGATGGTGTCGGCACCCAGATGGTCAAGCTTGAGCATCACGTAGTCTTTGTTCGGACCGCACCCACGGCCTTCCTTGATCTCTTGGTCCATGCAGCGGGATACGAAGTCGCGTGGGGCCAGATCTTTCAGGGTAGGCGCATAGCGCTCCATGAAGCGTTCGCCATTGCTGTTCAGCAAAATCGCCCCTTCGCCACGGCAACCTTCGGTCAGCAATACGCCTGCGCCAGCCACACCCGTGGGGTGGAATTGCCAGAATTCCATGTCTTCGAGGGGGATGCCCGCGCGCGCTGCCATGCCCAACCCGTCGCCGGTATTGATGAAGGCATTGGTCGATGCGGCATAAATACGG